>Ga0207701_10003402_pt1 | contig 16332 bp, 14 predicted proteins | sample KBSSwiSSwithPhiX_FD_184294 | JGI IMG/M metagenome (GOLD analysis project Ga0207701, IMG submission 184294) | Switchgrass rhizosphere bulk soil microbial communities from Kellogg Biological Station, Michigan, USA, with PhiX - S5 (SPAdes) (version 2) | ecosystem: Environmental > Terrestrial >... | reverse complement strand
CTCGACAACGAACGCCGAGATGCCGTCGGCACCGCGCCCAGGCTCGGTGGCGGCCATCACGACGTAAATGCCGGCTACCGATCCCTGCGTGATAAAGATTTTCTCGCCATTAAGCGCCCAGCCCCCACCCTGCGGCACGGCGCGGCTTTTAAGAAACTTCGCTCCCGAGCCGGCCTCAGGTTCGGTGAGCGCCCAGGCACCCAACTGCCTGCCGCTTGCAAGCGAAATTAAATAAGTCCGCTTCTGTTCTTCGCTGCCGAAGCCGAGGATATGCCCAGCACAGAGCGAATTGTGCGAAGCCAACATCAGGGCCACGGCGGCATCGACACGGGCAATTTCTTCGATAACGATCGCGAAACTCAGCGCATCGAGACCCGCGCCGCCATACGTCTCGGGAGCCATGACGCCGAAGAGGCCCAGCTCGGCCATCTTCGGCACAAGTTCGTGGGGAAACCGCGCCGATTCATCGCGCTCCCGCGCCCCCGGCGCAATCTCGCGTTCGGCGAACTCGCGCATGGTTTGCTTAAGCAGCTTATGCTGCTCGCTCAGATCAAAGTTCATGGCGCCTCGCCGCGGTATTCTTCGCGCGGCTCCGCCCTGTAAAAGTCTTTACAAACGCGACGATCTCGCCGAGCGGAGCACCCGGGCCAAAGATTTTTTTCACGCCGAGTTTTTTTAGCTTCGGAAAATCTTCGGCCGGGACAATGCCCCCGGCAAACACGGCGATATCGCGGGCGCGGTTGTGTTTCAGTCCCTCGGCGAGGTCTTTGAAAAGCGAAAGATGCGCCGCCGAATGAATCGAAATGCCGATGGCATCGACGTCTTCTTGAACCGCCGAACGGACAATTTCCGCTGCGCTGTTGTGAATGCCGAGATAAATCACTTCGACACCGGCATCGCGGAGAGCCTGGGCGACGATTTTTATGCCTCGATCGTGGCCGTCGAGACCGACTTTGCCGAGGAGTACACGCAGGTGATGGTTAGCGGATCTCATGCGAATCATTTATCGGAGTAAAGTAATGGAGTAGCGGAGTGCTGAGCCGGCCCGCCCAGCCCAACCTTCCAAATTCCGCAACCCTTGACTTCATCACTCCCTTACTCCGACATTCTAATTTTCAAATCGTTCCAGTTTCGCGATATTCGCCGTAGACTTTTCTAAACACATCGCAGATCTCACCCACCGTCGCCTCGGATCTAACGGCATTCATGACCGGCGCCATCAGATCGCCTTGTTCCTCGGCGACCCGTTCGAGCCGGTTCAAGGCGGAGCGTAGCCGCCTTTCGCTGCGCTGTCTTTTTCTGTTCCGCAGCTCTTGAATCTGGCGGCGCTCCACTCCCTGGCTGATCCTGAGAGTTTTGACCGGTGCCCGCTCGGGCTCGGTGAACGCATTGACGCCGACGATAAAGCGCTCACCTGAGTCGATCTCTTTTTGATACGACAGCGCCTCACGCTGGATTTCACTTTGCGGATAACCAAGCTCGATAGCCCGAATCATGCCGCCCATTTCATCGAGTTTGGTAAAATAGCCGAGCGCTTCGCTCTCAAGGCGGTTGGTCAACCACTCGACGTAATAGGCGCCGCCCAATGGATCGATCGTATGGGTCACGCCCGATTCATGGGCGATGATCTGTTGCGTTCGCAAGGCGAGCTTCACCGCCTCTTCGGTCGGCAGGGCCAGGGTCTCATCGAGGGAATTGGTGTGCAGCGACTGCGCTCCGCCGAGAATCCCGGCTAGTGCTTGGAGCGCGACGCGAACTACATTGTTATAGGGCTGTTGGGCGGTGAGCGCGCAGCCAGCGGTCTGGGCGTGAAACCGGAGCGCCAGCGCGGCCGGATCCTTGGCCGCGAAGCGATTTTTCATCTCCCGCGCCCAAAGCCGGCGGGCCGCGCGATATTTCGCGATCTCTTCGAAAAAATCGTTGTGCGCGTTAAAGAAAAAAGACAGGCGCGGCGCAAAGTCGTCCATGCGCAACCCCGACTCGATGGCGGATTGGACGTAAGTCAGTCCGTCGTAAAGCGTGAACGCGAGCTCCTGCACCGCGCTCGATCCGGCCTCGCGGATATGGTAGCCGCTGATGCTGATCGGATGATAGAGCGGCGCCGACTCCAGTGAAAAGCTCACGATGTCATTGATCAGCTTGAGCGACGGCGCCGGCGGCGAGATCCATTCCTTCTGCGCGATGTATTCTTTCAAGATGTCATTTTGCAAAGTGCCGCGCAGTTTCTTAAAGCGCACGCCCTGCCGCTCGGCGACGACGAGATACATCGCAAATAACACGATCGCCGGGCCGTTGATGGTCATCGATACGCTGACTCGATCCAAGGGAATGTCGCGAAAGAGCGTTTCCATGTCGGCCACCGAATCGATGGCGACGCCGCACCGGCCCACTTCCCCTCTGGCGCGCGGATGATCGGAGTCGTAGCCCATGAGCGTAGGCATATCGAAGGCGACCGATAGACCAGTCGTCCCTTGGTCGAGAAGATAACGGTAGCGCCGGTTGGTTTCTTTGGCGCCGGCAAATCCGGCGAACTGGCGCATCGTCCAAAGTTTGCCGCGGTACATGGTCGGATAGACGCCGCGCGTAAAGGGAAACTCGCCCGGACGATTTAAATCGCGCTCGTAGTCGAGGTCCTTGAGATCATCGGGCGTGTAAATCTCTTGGATTTCGATGCCCGACAGATTCTTAAAAACTTTCTTGGCGAGATCCATCGGGGCTCGCTCCTTCCTGAACCAGTTGGCGCGCGATGACCAGGCGCTGAATCTCCGACGTTCCTTCGTAAAGCGTGGTAACCCGCGCGTCGCGAAAAAAACGCTCGACGGCAAAATCCTTAATGTAACCGTAGCCGCCGTGGATCTGCACCGCTTTATAGGCGGCGCGATTGCAAGCTTCGGACGCAAACAATTTGGCCATGGCCGCTGCGGTCGTCACTTTTCTCCGCTGTTGATGGAGCCAGGCGGCGCGATAGGTGAGCAGCCGCGCGCAATCGATCTCCGTCGCCATGTCGGCAAGCATCGCCTGAACCGCTTGAAAATTGGCGATCGCTTGACCGAACTGCCGGCGCTCGCAGCTATAGTCGAGCGCCTGATCGAGGCAGCCTTGGGCGATGCCGGTCGCTTGAGCGGCAATCCCGATCCGGCCGCTATCAAGAGTTTCGAGCGCGATGTTGAATCCCTCGCCCTCTCGGCCCAGCAAATTTTCCTCGCTGATATGGCAATTTTCAAAGATCAGCTGGGCGGTTTCCGAAGCGCGCAAACCGAGCTTGTCTTCAATCCTGCCGACGATAAATCCCGGCGATCGCCGCTCGACCAAAAAAGCCGAAATGCCTTGCTTCCCTCGGTTCGGATCGGTGACTGCGTAGACGATCGCGAGCTCGGCGCAGCTGCCGTTGGTGGTAAAGACTTTGGCGCCGTTGAGGAGATAACCGTCCGACACACGCTTGGCCTGGGTTTGGATGGAACCGGCGTCGGAACCGGACGTTGGTTCGGTCAATGCGTAACAGCCGGTCCACTCTCCGCCGGCAACTAAGGGCAGATATCGCTTGATCTGCGCTTCGCTGCCGTAGCGCAGGAGCGGGCCGCACACCAGGGAATTGTTCACGCTCATGATGGTGCCGAGGGAGGCCCAAACTTTAGAGATTTCTTCCAACGCGATAATGTAGGAGACAAAATCGAGTCCCGCGCCGCCGTACTCCTGCGGCGCAAACACGCCCATCAACCCGATGCGGCCGAGCTCTTTGACCAATTCCGCTGGATAGATGCCGTCGTGATCCATGCGCGAGGCGACGGGTTTGATCTCGCGCTCGGCGAAACTGCGCGTCATCTCCTGAACCATGCGGTGTTCTTCTGTCAACTCGAAGTCCATTGAAAGAATTCCAGCTCCCAGGTCTCGGGTTTAGAGTTTGGAATAACCCGAAACTCGAAACTCCAAACGCGAGACTATTTTTACCGCTCCACCATTAGCGCCACCGCTTCGCCACCACCGATGCACAGGCTTGCAACCCCACGCTTTAGACTCAAATCTTCGAGAGCATAAAGCAGCGTCGTGAGAATCCGCGCGCCGCTGGCGCCGATGGGATGTCCCAGCGCCACAGCGCCTCCTCGGATATTGACTTTGTCGAGATCCAGCTCGAGTTCTCGATTCACCGCAACTGAGCACACTGCGAAGGCCTCATTGATCTCGAATAGATCAACGGATGCCACGCTGCGATCGGTTCGCTGCAGCAGTGCGGCAATCGCTTTGGCCGGCGCGGTTGTAAACCAAGCCGGCTCGGTGCCGTAAGTGGTATAACCGGCGATGCGCGCGAGCGGCTTAAGCCCCAAAGCGTAGGCGCGGTCCTCGGCCATCACCACCACCGCGGCCGCGCCGTCGCTGATCGAAGATGCGTTGCCCGCCGTGATCGTGCCGTGTTTTTCAAAGGACGGCTTTAAGCTTGGCAACTTCAACACATCGACCCGCTTGGGCTCTTCGTCCTCTGCCAACATAGGAAAATCTTCCGGCCCTCCCTGTTGCGGCTTCACGGCGACGATCTCGCGCGCGAATTGCCCGTTCATCTGTGCTTTGCGCGCGCGCTCGTAACTCAGGAGAGCAAAATCGTCTTGCTCCGCTCTGCTGATCTTGAGCATCCGCGCGCAAATTTCCCCGGCGGCGCCCATGTGAAATTGGTTGTAGACGTCCCACAGGCCATCGTGAATCATGCTGTCGACCAGCTCACCCGATCCCAGTCGATAACCGGTGCGCGCCTTCATGAGCAAGTACGGCGCGTTGCTCATGCTTTCCATGCCACCGGCAACGACCACTTCGGCGTCGCCGGTCATGATGGCCTGCGCAGCCAACATGACCGCTTTCAAGCCCGAGCCGCAAACTTTATTTACTGTCGTGCACGTCACATCGTAACGAAGGCCCGCTCCCAAGGCGGCTTGACGCGCGGGCGCTTGCCCCAGGCCCGCTGACAGCACGTTTCCCATGATGACTTCGTCGACCTGATCGGCCACCAGACGCGTTCTGTCCAACGCTTCTTTGATCACCACGCTGCCCAACTGCGTGGCCGATAGGCGGCATAATTTCCCCTGAAAACTACCGATCGGCGTGCGGCAAGCGCTAACGATGACGGCGCGCTGCATGGAGACCTCCGCTTTTGGCGCAAGGCGCCAAGGACATCGTCGGGATGCTATAGAAATTTTCTAACTGGGATCGGCAAGATATCGTATCGGCATTTGAACGACCCTCGGCTCGAATCCGAGGGATTCTGGCAGTGTTGAAGAGAGATCGGCTTGTCTTTCCGTCCTTCCCGCGAAAGCGAGAATCCAGGCTTTGTGCGTATGCCGCACCACCCCACTGGATGCCCGCGTGCGCGGGCAGGAGGGATTTTCGCTCCACCTGAAAGCAAGGAATTTGAAACATCCCGGCGATGGAGATCAAAAACGGAGCAATTTTACCGGCACCCTGCGTCAGAGCGCTGCACGGAGCGAGAGAGTGAACAACAGGATTGCCGTGGCATCCGCAACTTGTGTTCTTGCGGAGCGGGTGAGTTGATCGGAGATTCGGAGCTTCTCGGTACTGTCGAACCGTCACGCCGAGCCCCTCCTCGTTAACCGTTGCGGCTTGCTCCTCCATTATAGTGTAGCAGAAAAACCAAGTGTCGGAAGAGATAATTTCAACTCAGTGCTGCCAGCGAATGGGCATAGACTTCGAACGAAGCCGTCGGATCCAAACGGAACTAGCCGATCGAGCGGCATGAGAATTAAACATTCACTTTTGGATTTGGAATGGTATACTAGGTTCATGATGTAAGCAGAGCGAAGCCAGCAGAAAGGATCCATCATGCCTAGGACGATCGCTAAGGACTTCAGGATCGAATGGCTCCAGATTCTAGACGAGCATGGCAACTGCGATCAGTCTCTCCGCCCTTCCCTCACCGACCAGCAAATCAAAAAGCTCTACGAAGAGTTGGTTTTCGCCCGTACCTTTGACGAGAAAGCTTTCAAGCTGCAGCGCGAAGGACGGCTCGGCACTTACGCCTCTATTCTCGGCCAAGAGGCCGCGCAGGTCGCGAGCGCCTTTGCCCTTGAGCCTGGGGATTGGATGTTTCCGTCTTTTCGTGAGCCCGGCGCATCCTTTGTCAGAGGGTTACCACCGCGCATGATCTTACAGTACTGGGCGGGCGATGAGCGCGGCAGCAACATTCCCGAAGGACAAAACGACTTTCCCATCACGATCCCGGTGGGAACGCAGATTCCGATTGGCGCAGGCGCCGCGTGGGGCGCGAAACTGAGAGGCGATAAGATCGCGGTGCTCGTTTATCTCGGTGACGGCGCCACGTCAAAGGGAGATTTCCACGAAGGCCTCAATCTCGCCGGCGTTTTCTCGCTGCCGGTGGTCTTTTTCTGCCAGAACAATCAGTGGGCGATCTCGGTTCCTTTGACGCGTCAAACCGCCGCGCAAACACTGGCGCAAAAAGCCATCGCTTACGGTTTTCCCGGCATTCAAGTCGACGGCAACGATGCCTTTGCAGTGTACAAGGCCACCCATGAGGCGCTGGCGCGCGCGCGCGCCGGGGGCGGTCCGACGTTTATCGAGGCGGTCACCTACCGGATCGGCGATCATACCACGGCCGATGACGCGTCACGCTACCGCAGCAAAGAGACGGTCGAGCAGTGGAAAAAGAAAGACCCGATCGACCGCTTGATCCGCTATATGATTTCTCAGGGTCTGTGGGACGAAGCCTATGGACAGCAAACGACGGCGAACGCGCGCGCTCGAGTCGAAGCCGCGGTTGAAGAGCTGCAAGCCGTCGCGCCGCCGCAACCGAAAGATATGTTTCGCTTCATTTTCCAGGAAATGACCGAGGAGCTGCGCGAACAAATGGAAACGTTATTAAACGGTAACGGACGGTCTCACTAAACGAACATCCGCGGAGGCAAAGATGGCCAAGCTCACCGTCGTCGAGGCGATCAACCAGGCGCTCAAGCAAGCGATGGCAAGCGATGACCGAGTGCTGGTTCTGGGAGAGGACGTCGGAAAAAACGGCGGGGTTTTCAGGGCCACGCAAGGCTTGTTGGATCTGTTCGGCGAAAATCGCGTCGTCGATACGCCGCTATCAGAATCCGCGATCATCGGCGCATCCATCGGGCTCGCCGTCTACGGTTTGCGGCCCATCGCCGAGCTGCAGTTCGAAGGATTTGCGTTCGGCGCCATGGAGCAGTTGGTCGCCCACGCCTCGCGCATCAGAAATCGATCGAGGGGCCGGTATCAATGTCCATTGGTGGTCCGCATTCCATACGGCGGCGGAATCCATGCGCCCGAGCATCATTCGGAAAGCAACGAAGCTTATTTCGTCCATACCCCGGGATTGAAAGTCGTGGTGCCGTCGACTCCATACGAAGCCAAAGGCTTGCTGCTCGCGGCGATCCGCGATCCCGATCCGGTGATCTTCATGGAGCCCAAGAAAATCTACCGTTCCATGCGCGAAGATGTGCCCGAAGAAGAATACGTGATACCGCTCGAAGCGCGCGTCGCCATGGAAGGAAGTAACGTCACCTTGATCGCTTGGGGCGCCATGCTTCACGTGGCGCTGGAAGGCGCGCGACTGATGGCCGATCGCGGCGTGAGCTGCGAAGTGCTGGACCTGCGCACCCTCTCTCCGCTCGACACCGATGCGATTATCGAGTCGGTGAAAAAAACCAACCGAGCCGTGATCGTGCATGAAGCTCAGCGCAGTTGTGGGGTCGCCGCCGAGATCGCCGCCCGAATCAATGAAAAAGCATTGCTTGATTTGGAAGCGCCCGTCGAACGGGTGACGGGTTTCGACGTAGTCATGCCGCTGCCCAAGCTAGAGCAGCGCTTTTTGCCCGACGCCCGCAGGGTCGCCGACGCCATCGATCGCGTTATGAGCGCCTGACCGCCGGCGTCAGTAGACAGCCATGATCAAGGAATTTCACTTACCCGATGTCGGCGAAGGCATCAGCGAAGCGGAAATCGTCCGGTGGTTGATCGCCGAAGGCTCCACGGTCACTGAAGATCAGGATATCGTCGAGATAGAAACCGACAAGGCGATCGTCGCTCTGCCCTCGCCGCACGCCGGAAAGATCATCAAATTACACCGCAAGCAAGGCGATCTCACCAAGGTCGGCGAGATCCTGGTAACGATCGAGACCGACGAAGCGGGCCAACCCGAACCGCCCGCGCCGCAAACCGACCGCGGCACCGTGGTCGGTTCTCTCGGCGACGATGAAATGATCGAGCTGCCGGCGCCGGTCAAGGCGATGCCGGCGGTGCGCGCCCTGGCTAAAAAACTCGGCGTTGATCTCACTAAGATTCGCGGCACCGGCGGCGAAAGGAAAATTACCCGGGAAGATGTCGAACGCGCGGTCCAGAACCTACCTCCTGAAACGGTTTACGACGCCGACGCTTCCGGCCCCATCGAGAGAGTCCCTCTACGCGGCCTGCGCCGCACCATCGCCAAGCGCATGCACGCGGCCCGTCAACGCGTCTCCGACGTTACGATTTGGGAGGACGCGGACATCGCCGACTTGGATCGCATCCGGTCAAAAGAAAAAGAAATCGCTGCGCAAGAGGGAATCAAGCTCACTTACCTACCCTATGTCATCCAAGCCACGCTCGACGCGCTGAAGGCTCATCCCTACCTGAACGCCACGCTCGACGACGAGGGTGAGGAAATCTTGCTCAAAAAATTTTACAACGTCGGCATCGCGGTCGACACCGCCGATGGCCTGATAGTCTTCGCCATCAAGCGCGCCGACCAAAAAAGCCTCCTCGATCTGGCGCAGGAGATCAGCACCCTGGCGGAAAAGGCGCGTACGCGAAGATTGGACCTTTCCGAGCTTCGCGGCAGCACGTTTACGATCACCAATTACGGAGTGATCGGCGCGACCTATGGTACGCCGATCATCAACTATCCGGAAGTGGGCATCTTGGGAATCGGTCGCATACAAGACCGACCTGTCGTTGACGACGGCGGGATTGCGATTCACAAGATCATGCCGCTCTCGCTGGTGTTCGACCACCGGGTGGTCGACGGGGTGGAGGCCGCGCGTTTCTTAAACGTCATCATCGAACGCCTGGAAAATCCGCAGCCGACGCTGGCGGCAAAAAGCTAGCCAAGGGGCAAGATTGGAAAAACGATGTCTCCCGCCAAGGCACAAAGGCGCAAAGTTAAAAGTTTCTTCGAACTCTCCTAACCTTGGCGCCTTTGCGCCTTGGCGGGGAAACTTTCTTGGAGTCAAACCTTAGAGTTCGGCTCTATGGTAGCGCGCGACGGCGGGATTGACGCCTGTCTTTTTTCCTTTTTCCCAAAGATAAAACCCTTTGCCGTTCTTGACGCCGTAAAAACCCGCAGCGACCAACTTGCGCAGCAAATCCGGAGCCCGATAGCTCGGCCCAAGCTCCTCGCGCAGGACTTCGGCAATCGCCAGCGTGGTGTCCAAGCCGACGAAGTCCAAAGTGCTGATCGGCCCCATCTTATGGCCCAGGCATAGGGTCGTCTTGTCGGCATCTTCGCAGCTCATAATCCCCTCTTCGATCACTTTGACCGCTTCGATCAAGAACGGCACAAACATGCGGTTGATGCCGAAGCCGGCTTTGTCTTCGGCAAAGATCGGTTCTTTCCCCAGTTCGCCGCAGAAGGCCGCAACCCTTTCCCAGGTTTCCTTCGAGGTCAAAAGCCCGCGGATGAGTTCGCAGCCGGGCTGGACCGGCACCGGGTTCATAAAGTGCATGCCCAAGAACTTCTCAGGGGACGAATACGCGCTCGCCAGGCGCGTGATGGAAATAGACGAGGTGTTGGAAACCAGGAGTTTTTGATAGCCCGATTGCGCCAAGGATGAAATGAGCTGCTTTTTTGCCGGCTCATCTTCGACCACCGCTTCGATCACGATGTCGCAATCGAGCAGATGGCTCCGCTCCGTTGAGGGTTGGATGCGCGCGATGATTCCGTTTTCTTCATCCGGCGCGATGCCGGACTTGCCGCTCGTTTTCTGGTAACTCTCCACCAGCCGCCGTATGCTAGCGCGGATTCGTTCCATGCCTTTGGCAATGATCTCCGCGCTCACATCGACAACAACGGTATCGAAGTTCTTTGCGGCGGCGACCTGGGCGATGCCGCTGCCCATGAGACCGATGCCCACGACCCCAACTTTGCGAATGTCCGACGCCATAGACTCGTCCCCCTTTTTGATCGCTCCCCTTGTGAGGTTTGCGGTTTGGATACTCGATGATTCTAAATTGCCACGCGACAATTTTCCATGTTAGATTTGACTTATGGCCGCGCCGACCGATCGCACAATCGTCATCCTGGCGGGCGCCCGCACGCCTTTTGGCAAATTCGGCGGCGCGCTGAAAGACCTGAGCGCCACCGATCTCGGTGTCGTCGCGGCTCAAGCGGCGATCAAAAGATCCCAGGTGCGGGCGGAAAATATCGATCATGTCATCTTCGGTAACGCGCTCCAGACCAGCGCCGACGCGATTTACCTGGCGCGCCACATCGGGCTTCGCGCCGGCATCCCGCAATCGACACCCGCGCTCACGCTTAACCGGCTGTGCGGCTCGGGCTATCAGTCGATCATCACCGCCGCCCAAATGCTGCTTTTAGGCGATGCGGAATTCGTGCTGGCGGGCGGCACCGAGAGCATGAGCCAGGCTCCCCACGTGATCCGAAACGCGCGCTGGGGAATCGCCCTCGGCGAGGAAGGTAAAATCGAGGACTCCTTGTGGTCAGCGCTAACCGACGGCTACTGCGATCTTTCGATGGCGCACACCGCGGAAAAACTCGCCGCCAAATACGGCGTTGCCCGCAAAGAAGCCGACGAGTTCGCCTATCAAAGCCAAATGAGGACCAAGCTCACCCTGGAGTCCGGGCGTCTTGGCCAAGAGATCGTTCCGATCGACTCGGCGTTGCAGCGCGACGAGCATCCGCGGCCGGAAACCACGAGCGAAGAACTTGGCGCGCTTAAGCCTGTTTTCAAAAAAGACGGGGTCGTCACGGCGGGAAACGCGAGCGGCATCTGCGACGGCGCGGCGGCGGTCATCCTCCCTACCGAGGAGAACGCGGAAAATACCAACTCAAGGGGGCGGTGAAAATTCGATCCTGGGGGATCACCGGATGCGAGCCAAGCATGATGTGGATCGGGCCGGCATCGACCATACGCGCGGCTCTGGAGCGCGCTCAACTCAGGCGGGATCAAATCGACCTGATCGAAGTAAACGAAGCCTTCGCCGCGCAATATCTCGCCGTGGAACGCGAGTTAGGGCTAAACCGCGAGCAGGTGAACGTCAACGGCGGCGCCATCGCTCTTGGCCACCGGCGCCCGCATCACCGTTACTCTCATGTACGAACTCCACCGGCGCTGCGCCCGTTTCGGACTCGGAGCGCCTGCATCGGCGGCGGACAGGGCATCGCCTTGTTAATTAAAAACATTCGCCAAGCCATATAAGAAGGGACGACCACGAATCTTCGACCATGAATCAGACCGAAATTCGAGCGGGCTTGATCAATCAAGAGCGTCTCAAAAACTTCCTGATCGAGCTCATTAAGATCGACAGTCTCTCGCGCAAGGAGTACCATGTCGCCATGCGCCTGAAGCGCGAGATGGAAGAGGTCGGCGCAAAGGTTTTCATCGACGACGCCGGTGAAAAGGTCGGCGGCAACGTGGGCAATCTCATCGCTCATTTTCCCGGCAACGTCGCCGGCGCCGAGCCGCTGCTACTCTCGGCCCACATGGACACCGTGGTTCCCGGCGAAGGCATCGTGCCGATTTTGGACGGCGATATTCTACGCACCGACGGACGCACGGTTCTCGGCGGCGATGACAAGAGCGGGGTTGCGATCATTTGCGAAGTCCTGCGCGTGATCAAAGAAAACCGCATACCGTGCAGCGCCGTCGATGTGGTCTTCACGATCTGCGAAGAGGCGGGGTTGATCGGCGCCAAATGTCTCGACGTTAGCCGCTTGCGCGCGCGCACGGGTCTCGTGCTCGATAGCGACTCCGTCGGCTTTCTCTTTACCAAAGCGCCTGCGGCCAATCGCATGGAGTTTCGCGTCCATGGCCTCGAAGCCCACGCCGGCATGTGTCCGGAAAAAGGCATCAACGCCATCAAAGTCGCCGCCGACGGCATCGCGCAAATGCGCCTGGGCCGCATCGATCACGAGACCACCGCCAACATCGGCGTCATCGAAGGCGGCATGGCGGTCAACATCGTGCCCAATCAGGTCGTTCTGCGCGGCGGAGCGCGCAGCCACAGCGAGGAAAAACTCGAGAGGCAGACCGAGCACATGAAGCGCTGCCTTGAGGAAGCCGCGGCGCGTTACGTACTCGAATTCGACGGCAAGCGTCACTTGGCCCGAGTCGAAGCCAAGATCGAGCGCGATTACGATCGTATGGACGTGCCCGAGAGCGCGCCGATCGTTCAGCTCGTGCATGCCGCGGCGAAAAATTTGCGCCTGGAAGTGAAGACGCTTGCGACCGGCGGCGGTTGCGACGCCAACGTGCTCAATCAAAAAGGCTTGGTCGTCGCCAACCTATCGACCGGCATGCGCGAGATACATACGGTCCGCGAGTGGCTCGATTTGAAAGATCTCAATTTGTCAGCGCAGATAGTGTTGGAGATTGTCAAACTGAACGCCGTGGAAAAAATAAATGAAGCGTGAACGGTAAGGACTGGAGCGTCCCGTCACGCCTTGCCGCTCATTCCTGCCCAATGAATTCCATGCAAGCAGAGGAAATCGGACTGCTGCTGAAACAAGAGCGCGGCCAGTTTCTTGAATTTATCAGCGCGCACGAGTACCGCCGCGGCGGCGGCCAGAAGAAATCCGAAGAGGACCTCGCCCGCGAGATCGCACGGGTTCTCTCCGGCATGGCCAACGCGGATGGAGGAGCGTTATTGGTCGGTGTCGAGCCCGACAAGAGCGTCACCGGCATTCCCTACGATCACGACGAGCTGCAATCGCTGATCCAAAGCCCGCAAAATATGCTGCGCCCGCCGCTCAACCCGGCTTGTGAAAAAGTCCGCCTCGGCAATTTGCAGTTACTCAAGTTCGAAGTCCCGTCCGGCTCGGAGATTTATCGCGTCGCCGGCGGCCGGTCGTTTTACCGCGTCGCCGCCGAGACGGCATCGCTGCCGGCGGATCAAATCCACGCGCTCAAGGAAGCCAAGAAAAGCGTTTTTTTCGAACGCCAGCAAGCGCTCAATGCAACCTGGTTCGATCTCGATGCGGACCTGGTCCAGGAGTTCGTCAAGAAAACGCACGACGGTCAAGATCCTCAGAGCGTGCTCAGCCACACGTACCACTTGCTCGATCACTCGCGCGGGCTCCCCTCCCCCAATATGGCGGCACTGCTGCTATTCGCGAAAGAGCCGACGCGCTGGCATCCACGCGCCGGCATCGACTTCGTCAAATACGACGGTACCGACCGGCAATTCGGCAGCTCACTCAACGTCGTCAAACGCATTCGCTTCGAAGCTCCTTTGGCGCGGTTGATCGGCGAAGCGGTCGGACGGATCAAAGAACATATTCGCGAACGGACAATCTTACACGACCTTTTTTTTCGCGAGCGCCTTGAGTACCCGACTTTCGCTTGGCAAGAAGCGTTGGTGAACGCGGTGGCGCACCGCGACTATGCGCTGAACGGCGCCTCGATCGAGATCTGGATGTTCGACGATCACGTCGTCGTGCGTAGCCCGGGTCTGCCGCCGGCGCCGGTCACGCTCGAGCAGCTGCGTCGGCAGAAAAGCATTCACTTTTCGCGCAACCCGCTGCTCGTGCGCGCCCTCGCCGACCTGGGCTATCTGCGCGAAATGGGCGAAGGCGTACCGCGCATGTTTCAGGAAATGGAAAGCTACGGCCTGCATCCACCCGAGTTATCGATCGACGGTTTTCTTTTCACCGTCACCTTGCGCAATGCGCCAGTGTACGACGAGGAGACGCTCCGATGGCTCAATCAATTCAACGCGACGCAGATCAATCTGCGCCAGCGCCGCCTGCTCGCCTATGCCTACTGCCACGGCAAGACCTTTTCGACCGCCGAGTATGAAAGAATCGCCGAAGTCGATCGCGACACGGCCTATCGGGAAATTCGCCTGATGGTAAAAACCGGCATCCTCGCCCCGTTGAAACCGAAAAGCCGCAGCTACCGCATCATCGAAAAGCTCTAGCGCTGGAGATTTCGAAATCCGGAGAAATGCGTTAAACCGATTGCGATTGAACCCGAAGCGCAAGCCTGCGCCGAACAATACTTGTCATTTCGACCGAAGGGAGAAATCTTTCTTAAACGCTAGCTCGAGTCATGCGAAAACGGACTTCTTCATCGGCCTTGCGAGATGGACATTAGAATGAAATGAATTTCTCCCAATTGATGAACCTCGCCGCCGGCCATGTCGAAGCGCGCATTGTGCAGACCGCCGTCGAGCTTCGGATCTTCGATGTCTTGGACAACGAACCGCTCGGCGCCGAAGCGGTGGCCGCTAAGCTTAGCCTCAACGCCGCCGCAACCGAATTGTTAATGAACGCGCTCGTCGCGTTAAATGTTCTCGAAAAACAAGACCAGGCTTTTTCTCTCGCGCCGATCGCAAGACAATTTTTGCGTCAAAACTCAGCCCAATATCTCGGCGCAATGATCCGTTTCGAATCGTCACTCTGGCATTGCTGGGAGCAGTTGCCGCAAGCGATTCGTTCCGGCAAGGCCGCGCGGCCGGCCGACATGTATCAACTGGATCCAACGGAAACCGAGGTTTTTATCCAGGCGATGGATTCTCTGGTCAAGGCACGCGGCGACGCCGATGCATTGGTGAACGCTCTTGACTGGCGCGGGGTGGAAGAGCTGCTCGACATTGGTGCTGGACCGGCGACCTATCCGATCGGCCTTTGCCAGCGTTTTTCCCGGCTCCGCGCCACGATCTTCGACTTGCCGGCGACGCTCAAGATTACCGAACGCTACGTTCGCGACGCCGGTCTGAGCGAGCGAATCCGCTTGATTGCCGGCGATTACCGCAGCGACCCGATTCTGGAAAATTACGACCTGATATTTTTATCCAACATCATTCACGGCGAAAATTATCAAACGAATCAGACGCTCGTGGGCAAACTGACGGCAAATCTTAGACCCTCTGGACGACTGGTCATCAAAGATCACATCCTCGAGGAAAGCCGCGCGAACCCGCCGGTCGGCGCGATCTTTAGCTTGCTGATGCTTCTAACCACGGCCGGCGGACGATGTTATAGCTTTGCTGAAATCCAAGCTTGGATGACACGCGCCGGCTTGACCCAAATCCAAGAAACTAAGCTGCCAGCCCCGCTCACGTCTTCCTTGGTTATCGGCGTCAGGTAATTAGATTCGAGGGATTTTGTGCTAAAGTGCCGTTAATGGACCTTAGGAAGGATACCTCGCCATCGACGAGCTAGAGCAAAAAGCCAGAGAGCAGGCGGTCATCGAGAACTTCAAACCGGCTTGCCTGTGCAACAAGATCCGCAAAGGCACTGTGGTGAAAGCGATTCAGGCCGGCGCCAAAACGTTTGAGCAAGTCAGTAAACGCACCGGCGTCGGTACCGGCCCGTGCGGCGGCCGACGCTGCGGCTCGCTGGTGCGAGGAATGTTGGGCGAGCCGGTGACGAATTGTCACGACTGCGGTTGGCCGGTTTTGGCAGGCTCAGCATGCCCGCGCTGCGAGTACGCTAAACAGGAAATCTGATCGATTTGTACTGGGCAATGTGGCTTCGCGGAGAACGCCGCGCGCGCAGTGCTGAATTCGAAAACAGCCGAGCGGGTCACGAACAAGAACTCGGCAAATCGACACACCGAAAGACGCCGCCCGAACTGCGCAAGTTATTTAACGCTGGCGAGCTTTTTTAAGACTCGTTTGCGTTGGCTTTTACAGTGTGTCGCGGCCGCTGTCGCTTCTTCGGCTTGACAACCCAGGCAGGCGGTACAGATCCACCCGCCGCACGCGCATCGTCCGCCCGCTTTACCCACTAAACCCGGTTTGGTGCGAAACATTTTATGGCAAATCACGCACTCAATGTCCGCGGTGGCGTCGAGGATCTCTAAATCTTCTTCGGGAGCGATTTGGCGCATCGACTCGCCGCTGACCGCTACGCGATACTGAAAAGCTTCTTTTGTGACCGGCGTATTCAACAAGGTTCCGTCTCTGGTAAAGCAGGCCTTGATTGCCGTCGTGCCTTCGATCTTGCCTTGATAGCCCCGTTTTTTATGCCGTACCAATGTGCCGTCTCTTAAACGAATCTCAATTCTCTCAAGCATATCAACCTCCATCAGAAAACAAGAAAGCCCCAGCGATTCTTTGGCTGCAAGGGGTTAACAG
>Ga0207701_10003399_pt1 | contig 16337 bp, 11 predicted proteins | sample KBSSwiSSwithPhiX_FD_184294 | JGI IMG/M metagenome (GOLD analysis project Ga0207701, IMG submission 184294) | Switchgrass rhizosphere bulk soil microbial communities from Kellogg Biological Station, Michigan, USA, with PhiX - S5 (SPAdes) (version 2) | ecosystem: Environmental > Terrestrial >... | reverse complement strand
GCCGCGGTGGTTCAGGTTCTCGAGGATCTTCAGACCCTGCTCGACGATCGCGTGCGACTTGCGCCCGGCGATGTGGGCGACGAAACCGACGCCGCAGGCATCGTGCTCGTGGGCGGGCGAATACAGGCCGGACGCCGCCGCCAGGTCCACTTCGCCGCGCGAAGGCACCGATCCCTTCTCGATTTCGTCCACGCTGTGCCCCGACTCAGCCGCCCCAGGACGAAGAATACCGCAGCGCAGCATTTTTGCTTTGGACGGGAGGTCGGTTCCCCTCCCCAGAGCGCGAGCAAGGCGCTGCTTATCGCGGGTACATCTCGATGATGTCTGCTTCGCGAGGCGGGACGACTCCGACGGGGTATTCGGCAACTTCGACGCGCAGCCTGCCTGGCTCTATGCCGTGGGCCTGCAGCGCGCGGCGCACCACGGTGATGCGCTTCTTGGCCAGGTCCATCCGAGCGGTGCGGTCACTTGCTGATTCGATCTTGCCCGAAAGCACGATGACCCTGGTCGCATCCTTCGTGGACTCGGCCATTTGCTTGATGTGGGGGACGGCCGCCGGCGACAACTGGTCGGAATCCGGCGCAAAGACGATGTGATTCAGATCACCGGCATACTGCGACGATTTCGGGGCGCTCGCCGCTGCAGCCGACGCTGCCGCTCGGTCCGATTCCTTCGACTGGCCACGCAAGACAGCGATCACGATTCCTGCGACGGCGATGGCGATCAGCGCGGCCGCGGCAACAGTCGCCAGGGTGCGTGATGATGTCCGCCGCGCGCGCAGCCGGAGGTCGTCCATGGCTTCTTTTGGCTTCAACTGGCGCCGATTCTATTTGCACGACGCCAGGTTTCCCGACGCGAGGTCGGGCTGGCGAGGTGTCTCAGCGAGTGCCTCCTAGTCGCGTTGCAGCACGCAAAGGCATGCATCCCGCAACTCAAGCGTGAAGGACCGCTCGATGGCCGGTCCCCCAGGCTTGTGTTGCTCCCGCACCTAGTTCGCCACCTCGCGCCAGCTGATCCGCCTGCCTGAGGCCGGCGGCGTCGGCGGCAGCACGCCCCCACCGACGTTCGTCGCATCGGCCTGACGTCCAGGACCCACGTAACTCGGGTTGTTTCGCCCGGGCTGCAGGGGCAGCTGCAGGACATTGAAGCCGACGTTGATCTGGTTGGACAGGTACTGCGAGAAAGAAGCGCCGGGAACGACGGTACCGTCGCGGAAGTCGATCTGGTTGAACCAGCTATGGCCGCCGATGCCGCACGCGACCTCCTCGGGCGTGAGGCCTTGGGAGTCGGGGACGTTGCTCGAGAACACGAGCGAGCCCAGCACGACCTTCATTTCGACGTTCACGCGCTCGCCGGACTCGGCGAGGTCGAGCACCCAGCCCGCAGTGGCGGCGCAGTTCCCGTTGCACGCGCTCACCGTACGTGTCGCGCCCGGGCCGGGGCCCGATTGCAGAATGTCCAAGTGGCGCAGCGAGCCGCGCAGCGGATCCGCGTAGATCGGTCCCGGTCCAGCCGCGAGCGTGTCTTTGATGCCGTACACCGACTGCTGGCGGGTGCTGGCGAGGTCCGTGACCCCCAGCAGTTCGCCTGTACCGACCATCACGAACGGCTTGTCGCCAATCTCGGCAAGCTCCGGACGGGTCGTGATCGGTTGCGGATTGTTGGCCGCGTCCTTGGCGGTGCCGATCAGCGTTGCGCTTGCCACGGCGACCGACGGCGGGAAATCGAAACGCCAGACGTTGCCGAGCAGGTCGCCGCCATACGCACGCAGAGTCGTGTTGTCGATGAGCGCGTTGTCGACGTAGTTGTTGATCTGCGCCAGGCCGCTGGGCGATGCGGCGGTGCCCACGTTGACGCCCCCGACCTCGGTCCCGATCTTGTAGATCAACGTGCCGGTGAGGGCGTCAAGAACGTAGAGATAGCCTCCTCCGTCCGTGCCGTTGCCGTTCAAGTTGTTGTAGCCAGAAGTCACCATGACCACCCACTTCGGCGATCCACCGACCTCGAGCTTGGTGATCACGGGCTTGCCATAGGTCAGGCCGAGGTCGCAGTCGCTCGTCCCCACCGCAGGGCACTGCTGCTTGAACTCCCAGAGCACCCTGGGCGGCATCGCGGTCGGATCGGTGACATCGACGGCGTAGTAGCCCTTGCCGCCGTTGTTGAGCCCGCCCACGAGAATCGTGTGCCAGGCGCCACCACCGTATACGTCCCCGACGACCGGTGAGCCGTCGACGAAGAACTGATGGTTCGGGCCGTAGTCGTTGTCAGCCAGCTTGTAGAGATTCGGAAGAACAGCGCTCGGGATGATGGCCCACTTCTCCTGGCCACCCGTCGCGGTGAGGCTGGCATCGAACGCATGCAGCATGCCGTCGTTTGCGCCCACATAGACCATCGGTGGTCGTGCTACCTGAGTTGTATCCCTGAACGTGTCATAGCCGAGATCGGAATAGCTGGCGAACGGCTTTTGAACGAACACCGCCTGTGAATCGACGATGTCACCGAGCACGCTGCCGTGGCGGCTGCGGAACAGCCCCGTCAGCGAGTTGCTGACGAACCCTTCGTAGCCGCGCTGGCCGCGCAGGAAATTGACGAGCTTGAATCCGTTCGGGGACAACACCGCGGCGCGCTGATCGACCGAGCCGGCGGTGCCATCGGTCATCCCGGGCCACTGGCTCAGCAGCATGACCTTCGCGTTGCCGAAGGCATTCTGCTGGACGACGCTGAGTCCGTTGCGCGCAGCTCCGGCAGGGGCGCCAGCGGCATCGCAGCGGAAGGTGTTCCAGCTGAAGTCCACGACATTGTTGAGCGCCGTCGTGTCGATCAGGAAGATGTCGCGCGTATCGCAGGCGTTGGCGGTTCGCAGCGCGAGGAGCTGGCCAGCGGACCAGCCGGTCGTGGGATCCCCCGCTGTCGGCACGATCGATGACCCGGTGGTCAGATCGATCTTCGAAGCGACGAGATCGCCGTCCCAGGTCTGCGTGTGATAGCTGGTGGAGTAGGCAAAGTTGTTGCCCGACACCGGCTGCAGGCTCGAGACCCCGTCGGCCGCGCCCGATCCCCCCTTTGCTCCGAACGCAGAGAGCGAGTCGCCGATGCCGCGAACGACGTCCTGCGGATCCTTGGCACTGAAGAACCTCCCGCGCCCGTCGACCGCCGTGTGCCAGTAGTCGTCGATCGACTTCTTGTTGTCCCAATTCGCGGGATTCGAGTAGTCGACTGTCGGGTCCGGCCAGAGCGGCCAGTCCTTTGCCCCGCTCCGGATGTCGGCGAAGTCCCCGGTCAGTGCGCTCTTGTAGTCCGCCCGGTAATTGAGCGTACCGGAGACACCGAGCGCGAGCGTGAAGGTCGTCATGTGGGGAAAGTTCACCCAGTCCCCTTCCGGCTGCGCGCCGGACGGCTGCACGGAGAACGGCGGCAACTTCAGCGGCCGCAGATTGGTCTTGTAGTAGTACTGGGCGACGTCGGCCAGCGAGTTGCTGCTGCCGCCGGCTGCGGCGACGGTCTGCAGGCAAGGCCATGCCGCGCAACCGACGATCGTGACAGGCGGTTGCAGGGTGGGGGCAATCGACGGGTTCGGATAACACACGCCCCCGTTGTACGGAGCGGAGGTCGATGACGTGTTGACCGACGGAACGCCCACGGCAATGCCGTTGCTCCGGGCAGTCGTCGTCACGGTCGTCGTCGTCGTGACGTCGTACTTGGTGCCGTCTCCCGGAAGGCCTGCCGTGCAGGTCGTGACGACACCGCTGGCGTCGGTACCGTTGGCGCAAGCCGGATCGACCACATTGGTCAGGATCGGCGTGCTTCCGCAGATCGTCGCGACGTAGCCATTTCCAGCCGTCGGGGCAGCATCCGTGCAGGCAGGTGCCGGCCCGGCCACGACGATCGGCACGGGATTGCACAGCGTCGTCGTCTCGAAGGGCGGGTTCGGCGACACGCTGCCGACGTTGCACACGTCGGTCGGAACGGCATTCTGGAACGCCGTGGTACCGGGGCAAGTGATGTCCTGGAAGCCATTCGCCAGCGTGGGCGCAGCCCCGGTGCAGGTGCCGACGTTCGTGGTCACGTCGGACTTGACGCACGTCGAGGTCAGGTGAGTCGCTCCGTCCGTCGTGACGCCACCGTTGGTCACGTCATCGCAAGAGATCACGCCCCTGGACGTGAAGTCGTTCGGGTAGGTGCAGGTGAAGGTCTCGCCGGAGCCCGCGTTGAAGCCCGGGACGCAGGCGGCGACCGCAGTCGGCAATGGATACGTTCCGGCGCCTACCACCGTCTCGCAGTGGGTGACCTGGTTCAACCCATCGGGGCCGTCGACGCAGCTGGTCGGATCGACCATGGTGGGACCCGAGACGAGCGTCGGTCCGGTGCACGTGATCGTGGCCCAGTTGTTGCCGATGGCGCCCACTTGGGTCGCGCAGGCCTGGACGTTCGTCTGCGGAGCGTTCAGCGGGCCCCCAGCGCAGATCCATGTGCTGCCGTCTGGGTTGACCCCGGTATCGACGCCGATGTTGCAAGGACCTTGCACAGGTGTCGCGGTGAACACATGCACGCACAGCGTCTCCTGCCAGCCGTTGGCAAGCGTCGGCGGGTCGTACACGCAAACCGCCGCCGGCACGATGGCGTCGCTCAGCGTCTCCTTGACGCAGTGCGTGGTGACGAAGCCCGGGCCGGCGGCCGTCGTCGTTCCGAGGGGACAGGTGGCCGGGTTGACCGGTGCCGGCGGGACCGCGTTGGCGGTCGTGCAGGTTGCCCTCACGAAAGGCGGCGTCAGGCCGTTGCTCGCCGCCGCTGCGCACACGGTCGGATCCTGGAAGCCGTTGGAGTTCTGCGTGTAGTGGCAGTCTGAAGCGACGAAGCCGTTCCCGGCGTTCGCAGGGAAGACGCCCACGCCGCTGGGGCACGACGGAACGAAGTTGTTGGTATGGACCGCAGTGCAGTGGTTCTCGATGAACGGAGCCGCTCCGGTGTCGGCAGGGCACGCGGCGACCGGCGTCGGCCCGGGGTACGGCCCGATGGCCGAGGTCGTGCAGGTCGTCGAGTCGACGCCGTCGAAGCTGAACGCGAGCGGGCAGCTGGCGCTTGCCACCGGCTGGTTGACGACGAGCGGCACGTCGCTGCAGGTGACCTTCACATAAGCCGGGCCGACAGGGGCAACGTTGGAGCACGTTCCGGTCGGGACAGGGAAGGTGGTGTCGGTGGTCTTCGTGCAGGTCGTCGTGACGAAATTGGCGTCGGTGTTCACCGAGCCGTCGACACACGGCGCGTCGGGCTGCAGGCCGTGGTTGTTCGGCCCCGGCGGCTGCGTGCACGTCACCCTGACCCAGCTGTTGGCGGCGTTGTAGGGCGGCAGGACGGCCGGGCACGACGCGACCGGGTTGGAGAAGTTGGTCGCCCCGGGGGTCGAGCAGGTCGTGATGGTCCAGTTGTTCCCCACGGTCGCTGCCGGCTGCGGGCAAGCGGTGGCTGCGGGCACGTCGATCGGCTGCGCTGCCGTGACCGGCTGCAGGTAGCAGGTGACTTTCGTGAAGCCATTGCCGGCGGCGGGCGCCTGGGCCGTGCAACTTTGGACGGGCCCATCGGGAAGGGTCGTGCCCGCGGTGCACGCCGTGGCCTCCCACCGTCCGGCGGCGCCGTTGAAGTTGTAGGTCGTCGGCCCTGGCACGCAAGCGCCGGGGTCGGGAGCGTTCGCCCGGACCTCGAAGTCGGTGCACGAAGTGATCGTGTTGCCGCTCACCGTGAGAGCGCCCACGACGCACGGAGCCGAGAAGGTCGTGCAGCCCTCCGAGGTGGCGCACCCCGTGGTGTAGTAGATGCGCAGGAAGCTCTGGGTCGTGGCACTGCGCCACTGGTCGGTCTGCTGCAGGTACTGCACCGAGTTCAGCACCGACTGCGACTTCACCGTGGACCACACTTCATCGCGCTCGGTGGAGCGCGTCTTGCTCGTCAAGGTCTGCGTCGTGTTGTCGTTGATCTGGTCGGTCGTGAGCTCGAGTTGCTTGATGTCCTGAACGGTCTGGTAGGTGTCCTTCATCACGCGGACCACGATCTTGTGCAGCTCGTCGGTCTCGTGCGCGTATTGGGTCACGGTCTGGGTCATCACCGTGACCGTCTTCGACGTCGTCGTCGTCTGCGCAAACGGCTGAGTCTGGCTGAGAAGGTACTGGAGCGTTCGCTGCTGCGTGGTCACGCTGCTCTTCTGCAACTGCAACTGCGCAAGCGTGATCTGCGCAGTCGACTTCAGCGTCACCGGGTTCCCGCACAGCGAGGGAACATAGACGTTGACCTTGTTGGTGAGCGTATCGATCGAACTCGCGCCGCCGTCGAAGATGGGGCGCGGGCAGAAGGGATCGGTCACCGGACATGGAACACCGCCATCCTGCTGCCCCAGGAGGTTGCCGTTGAGGTCGACCGGCCCGCCTCCCGGAGATTCGGTCTGCGCATTCCAGTAGCCGTCGGTCGTCATCAACGTGAAGTTCTGCTGGCACGCGTACTGGATCGGGTCACCGTTCATGTTGGTGTTGATCCCGTCCGTCTTGCCGCCGTAGTGGCGGCCGACGCGCGCGAGCCCCTCTCGCGCCGGTGAAGCGCCGTTGGGCACCTGCGCGAAGAGCCTGGCGAACCAGGCGGTGCGCTGCGCCAGGTCGAAGTCTTGAATCGGGACGTAGCGCGAGGCGTCGATGCCGGCATCGTTAGGCCGCAGCTTGGGCTCGACCGTGATGAATCCGACTCGAACGTTGTTGGTGAGCGGGGCGAAGGCAAGGCTCGCCGCGCTCTTGATCATGTTGATGCGGATTCGATAGTACGAATACCAGTTGGCGAAGTTCTGGCGCTCGTCGGGGTTCACGCCTGGCCCTGACGTCGCGCTCACCACCACCTTGACCCAGTTGCCGCCGCCTGTGGCGGCCCGCGTCGCACCGGTGTCGAGGTCGGTGCAGGGTGCGCTGTCGTACTTGAGCGGCAGCGCGCCGCTGTACTGGTAGTAGTACGCGGGCTCGGGCGCGGGATACGTCACCACACCCAGCAGGAGGGTGACGAAGTCGTAGGGCATGAACGAGGTGCTCAGGTCCACCGACGACGTCTGCTTGCCCCACCAGGCAGCGAGCACCAGGTTGCCAGCCAGCTGCGCCGGGGTCGGCGCGGTGTAGTACGAAAGAAAGCCGGTGTAGGGGGCGTTCGTGAACGACGGCACCGGGTTGAAGAACGAGCCGTCCGCCTTGCGGGGCACCGAATAGTTGAGGGCCGGGTTGTAGTACAGCGTGTTGCAGCTGCTGTTCTTGTAGCCGACCTTGTCGGCGCCCATCACCGACTCGGCCTCGTCGGGCATGTGCGAGCGCTCCATCGAGCCGGAAGCATCCATCAGCAGCATCACGTTCGGCTTGACGGAGGCCGCGGAGATCGTCGTCACCGGCGCGGGGGAGATGTCGGTCGCTGCCAGCGCGGGGGAGTTTCCGATCAGCAGCGAGCCGAAGGCCGCAGTGCAGAAGACACCAAGCCACGATGAAACGGCGCGCCACGGAGCACTTTGGGCCCGGCTCTCGTGTAGGTTGGCGTGCATCGCGCGATCCCTCATGATATTTCGTGCTTTTGGGCTTGACATTGATCTCGGAACGAGCAATTCGCGGCAGTTTAGGAGGGGCCGGCACATGCGCCCGACCGCCACAGACGAGCGGTGTGAGCAGACTGACGAATGGGGTCAGAGCGCGTGCGGAATGCACAGGCCAGAGTCTCCGGCACGACGAGCTCGCTCCCTGTCGAAGCGACCCTCGATGGCCGCTGTCGCTAGCGAACGACGCCCGTCAGAACCGCCTAGTAGCTTCGACCCGAGATCCGCGATAGCCGATTGAGGGGAACGAACTCGACTTCCACCATCATCTGGCTCTTGACGGCGATGCCGTTGGCCAAGCCCGGAGAGAAGAGAGCCTTCGAGAACGCCTCGAGCGCTGACGCATCGAAAAGGCCGGGAGGATTGGCGCGAACCACGGCCACATCGTCGACATGACCTGTGTCACCGATCAACAGCCGCAGGACGACCTTTCCCGAACGCAGATCGGCGGCCTCAGGGTACTCGGGCTCGATGTCCTGGAGCGGACGCGGGCGGACACTGAGAAGATTTGCCGGCAAATAGTCAGGCGCGTCGGCAAGAGCACGCGCTGAAGGCCCTGCGGAAGATTTGGGCGAAGTCGGGGCGAGCGGCGTGACCGGTTGTGTACTGCCAGAGACGACCGGGGTTTCCGCGGGCCGCTGCGGCCGTGCCGGTTTCCCTGTCGCGCCTTCGCCAGGCGGGCGACCTTCGCGCCCGGAGCGTGTGTCGGCGTCGGGTCGGACGAGCTTTGCCGTGGACACGGCGGACGGCTCCGGAACAACTGTCGCGGTCTGCTGGGCGGACGTCTCGATCAAGCGAATCGCCAGGGACTGCGATGGAACGCTCGTCGAGGTGACGCCCGCCCCCTGGCCAAGCAGCAGGACGCCGTGAAGCGACACCGCCACGGCCGCTGCGGCGAGGATTCGCGGCAAGGGACTCTTGCGCGTGCCGTCGTCCGAAGGAGACGACAAGAGTGGAATCACAGCGACGCTTTGCACGGTTTTCCTTGTTGACCTGTCTCGTACGAACGGTCGCGAGACGACCCATTGCCGACGGAGCGCTAGGCCCTACTGGATCAGAGCTTGCGTGACACTGACCGTGTTGCGGGGTCCGCGGACTCGTGTCGTGACGCGGTAGAAGGGTGCCGGCGTGGTCGCTGGCAGGACCGAGCCGTAGCCCCCGCCACCATGGGAGCGAAGGGGGTTCGGAACGAGCGAGTCGGAGCACCGTTGCGCGGGGTCGAGCGAACTCATGTTCGGCGTCACACACAAGCGCTGGATGATCATCTCCGTCTGACTGCCGGTTTGCGCGAAGTCGAGTGCTGCCGGGAGTGGCGGGACGATCGTCCTTGAAACGCCCGGGCCCCATGCGAAGGCGCTCGGGTCGAAGCCGGCGCCCCAGCTCGAGTCGTACCCGTCGGGCGCAGACGTGAGCGAATTGTTCGTCGCCGGCAGTGCCAGCCACTGCAGGGCCTCTTCGACGCCGCGATCGGCGACTGCAGTAGCGGCTTCCTTGAACGCGACGTTGCCGGCAATCGAGGTACCCACTCCCAGCTGCCTCAACAATGCCAAACCGGCCAGGGTCATCACGATCAGCACGATCAGAGCGACGAACAGCACCATCCCTCGCTGCGCGCCCATTCGAGGCGAGAACCGCATCTTCGAAGTTCTCATCCGTAGGTCCCCCACAACAGGTTCCTGAGCGGGATGACGCGCTCGTAAACCCGGTAGCGGTAGTAGCGCCAGTTGTTCGGACTGGTATCGGCGGGCCCGGCATCGAGAGTCCCGTCGACGTTCGTCATGAAGAACGGCTTCGCACCGGTATAGCCGAAATAGGTCGGCACATTCGGTGTGACGGGCACGGGGATCGTCGACGAGGTGTCGGCACTGCGCTCGAACTGACGGCTGCGCACGAGCACGGCGACGCGAATCGCCAAGACGGTGGTGAAGTCAGCTGGCGCGGCGGTCTGCCATTCGGCGTTGGCAATCTGGCCGTCGCCGTTCAGGTCGACGCCGTACTCTGCCTTGATGTTGATCACGCCCTCGGCGACGGGTATCGGCGGGGTGGCCGCGAACCGCTCGACGCGCGAAAGCACCCGACCCCCCGTGATGCTCCAGACGTTGAGGGTCGGCTGCGGCCCCAAGCTGTAGATGGTTCCCGCAGCGAAAGCCGGCGGAGCGGCAACACCGTTGAACCGCGAAGCAATGTTGGCACCGGTGTAGAAGTTCGGGTAGTTGCCCACGGCATGAGCGACCGTGAGCCCGTCGACAATGGTGTCGTCGGTGATTTCGATCAGCTGGCACGGCGCGGAGGCGGGCGCGCCCCCAGGCCCGGCAACGACGGCGACGTCACCCGGGTGAAATCCGGAGCGTCGCGTCAGCGTCTTGGTGGTCGCCGTCGAGCTCGTGAACGTTCCCTGGGCCACAAAGAACGGGGAGTTGCCGTAAAGAATGGAAATGGTGTCCGGGGCTCCGGCCGCTCCCTGCTGGATATCGATCGGCCTCAGATTGAAGGGAGGGCCGGCGAGAACCGACTGCACCGCGCATCCCATCACGGGGGCATTGGCCATACCGAACCCATGGCCGGCCGCCTTGACGTCGCGCTCGATGTGAAAAAGCGCCAAGGTGCCGGCGACCTGCGCATCGCCGCCGGCGCTCGTCGTCTGGGTGTGCCGGCTCCAGGCACCGACTGCCTGGAAGATCGCCACGGTGCCGATCAGTCCGATCGCGACCCCGACCATGATCTCGACCAGCGTCACGCCGCGCGATCGACGTCGCAGCGGCAGCAGAGTGATGCGCGCGGTCATAGACGCACTCAGTTGACGTAGGTCACGAGCGTGTGGTGCCGCCAGGCGGTATCGCTTGGAGACTTCCAGCACAAGGTGATTTCGACACGATTGAAATTGCCGGCCGGGTTGACGACGATCTGCTGCGTCGCCGGACCCGCACCCGGCATGATCAGGGGATCGGAAGCTCGAGCCACCAGCGGCAGCAAGTTGGGATCTGCGGTCGCGCCGCCACCGTACGCGCAGGCGGCACCGCCCGGCTGGTGAGCGAAGGCGACGAGGCTCGCTGCCTTGTTGGCGGCGACGGCAGCGGGAGTCGCCCCCGTCCGGTTCAGGCCGAGCGCGATCTGTCCTGCCATCGCATCCGCCAGGCTGGCGGCGTCGGTGCGGTACTGCGCATCCGACTGCGACGACACGGCGGTGCTGCTCATGGCGACAAGGCCGAGAATGCCGAGCGCGAAAATGAGGATCGCCACCATCGCCTCGATGAGGAAGAAGCCGCGCTGCAATCCGCGCACGGAACGAGGCCGTTCAGCAGGCACGACTGTCCCCGACCGCAGCGGAAAGATCGCAGGACTGCACCTGCCCTCCCTGCGAAATCCTGATGCGACGGCAGTGGATCGGCCCGCATGGGCCGGCAGCCGGATTGCTGATGTCGATCACATATTCCTCGTTTCCGCCACCGGGAAGGGCCGGCGGCGTGCCGAAGCCGTTGAACCGGACCCGGCCGTCGAAAACGGTGGCGCCGACGCCTGCGCCAAGCACCTGAATCGCCGGCGCGCTCGTGTTGTTTTCGCCCTCCATGCCGGACTTGGCCTCGACGGCTGCAGGAAGGAACGCCGGTGGAGGTGAGCCCGGGCCATTGCCGACCCTCACGACCCAATTGACCCCGTTGACAGACGGTGCCAATGCATTGGGAAGGTTCGCGGTCGTGATCGCCGTGCCGGTGAGAACGAACTGAGTCTCGACGTTGCGCCGGATCGCCTCGGCGCGCGCCAGCTGGATGCCGGAGTAGTAGCTCGCCGCGGCGTTGGCGAGCTTGGAGTTCTGCAAGTACGTTCCCATGGCAGGGAGGCCGAAGGCCGCCAGGATTGCAATGATCGACAAGCTCACCACCAGCTCGACCAGCGTGAACCCCTGCCAACGAACCGGCTTCAGCACGATCCGTCTCTCTTGATCACCCAGCACCCGCCGTTGCCCGGCCAGTTGGACGGCGCGGCCATGGCGGTCGTGCGGGCGTTCTGATCGTCGATCGTGTAGGTGAAGCCGTCCACGCTCGTACCGGCGATTCCCCTTGCTCTCACGGTGTAGTTGTTCGGACCGAGCGCCGGGCAGTCATACGTGAAATTCTGCGTTGGAGGCGGCAGCGGCGCGACGCTCGGCGGCGCACCGCACGCCGTGGCGTAGGTGCGGTTGTCCTGGAAGTGCTGCTCCATCTTGACGCGCATTCCAGAGAGGGTTGCAAACGCCTCGGTGATGCGGCTGCGCCGCACGTACTCCGAGTACGAGGGAATGGCGATCGCAGCCAGGATCGAGATGATGGCCATCGTCACCATCAGTTCGAGCAGTGTGAAGCCTCGCGATCGAGTCATGTAGTCCTCTTGGCGGCCAAGTGTAAAAGCCGGCGGCGGCACGGGCGGACGACGGCCGACGAACGGGGCGGCTCGCAAGCCGAACGGCGTGGCCAGTGCGACCGGGCCATTGCAGTCTGGCGCAGCCTCGTAGTTTAAAAGCGGGCGAAGGGGCAGGCAGCGCAGCAAGTCGACGAACGGGTCGGATCGCACGGTGTACGGCGCCGCTGCCGTACCCCCTGTCGCACAATCTCACGAACGGCTGCGATCTCAGCCGCCAAAGGCCTCGATGGTCGCGGCCAGAGTGGCCGGGTCGGCGCCGCGGATCGCGGCCTGGCCCGGGCCTTCCAGGACGATGAAGCGGATCTCGCCCGCTTCGGCCTTCTTGTCCATCCGCATGAGCTCCACAAAGCGGCCAACTCCGAGCGGCGGCGCGCGCAGGGGCAGGCCGGCGGCGCCGATGACGCGAGCCAGGCGCGCCGCATGGTCGGGCGCCACCAGGCCGAGACGTGCCGACAGGTCGGCCGCCATCGCCATGCCGCAGCCGACCGCTTCGCCGTGCAGCCAGGTGCCGTGCCCGGTTCCCGTCTCGATCGCATGGGCGAAGGTATGACCGAAATTGAGGATCGCGCGCCTGCCCGATTCGCGCTCGTCGCTGGCGACGACCTGCGCCTTGATTCGACACGAGCGCGTGACCGCCTCGATCAGCACCTTCTTGTCGCGGGACAGCAGCGCCTGCAGGTTCGCCTCGATCCAGGCGAGAAAGGCGTCGTCGGCGATGGCGCCGTACTTGATGACTTCGGCAAGCCCCGCCACGAGCTCGCGCTCGGGCAGCGACTCGAGGACGTCGACATCGGCGACGACGGCGAGCGGCTGGTGGAAGGCGCCGATCATGTTCTTGCCCGACGCGTGGTTGACGCCGGTCTTGCCGCCCACCGACGAGTCGACCTGGGCGAGCAGTGTCGTCGGCACCTGGACGTAGGCAACACCGCGCATGTAGCAGGCCGCCGCGAAGCCGGCGAGATCGCCGATCACGCCACCGCCGAGAGCGAACACGGTCGTGCTGCGGTCGCAATGCGCCGCCAGCATCGCGTCGAAGATGGTCTGCAACGTCTGCCACGTCTTGTGCGCTTCGCCGTCCGGGAGAAGGACGGTCGTGACCTTCGGATACGACGCCGCGAGCGCGCCGGCGAGACGCTCGGCATACAAGGGGGCGACGGTCTCGTTGCTGACGATGACCGCGCTGTTGCCGCGCGGCAAGTCCCGATAACTCGCGGCAGCGCCGAGAAGGTTCGAACCGACGGTGATCGGGTAGCTGCGCGCGCCGAGCTGGACGCGGACGACGGCGGCGACGGTCTCGTTGGTCATCGCCCATTCTCCTCGGCGATGCGACGCTCGACCTCGTCGACCAGCCGGTTGAACGGCAGGCCGTCGGTCCGCACGACGATGTGCGCCGTCTCGCGGTAGAGCGGATCGCGCTCTGCGCTCAGCTCGCGCAGGCGGCCCTCGGGGTCAGCGACCTGCAGGAGAGGCCGACGCCGGTCGCGCCGCAACCGCTTCCAGAGCAGGTCATGGCCCGCGTCGAGGAACACGCACAGCGTCCGCTTGTGCAGCAACTCGCGGTTGTCGGGGCGCAGCACCGCGCCGCCGCCGGTTGCGATCACCGAAGGGCCCTCGCCTGCGAGCGCGGCGAGCGCCTGCGCTTCGCGTTCGCGGAATGCCGCCTCGCCTTCGTGCTCGAACAGGCTGGCGATGGTGCACCCGGCCCGGCTCTCGATGAGCCGGTCGCTGTCGACGAAGGGCAGCTGAAGTCGGCGCGCCAATTCCTTGCCGATCGCGGACTTGCCGCTGCCGGGCAGACCAATCAATGAAACAACGCGAGGGTAGAGATCAGTTTGGATTGGTGCGATCTGCGACGACGGCGAATGGGCTGACGGCGCCAGCCGGGGAGTGGTCTTCTGCGAGAGCGGCAGTCAGCGCGCAGCAGTGCGGTCGGTGACGATCTTGGGCGTCAGAAAGATCAGCAGCTCGGTCTTGGACGTGGTCATGGTGCGCGTTTTGAAGAGATTGCCGAGATAGGGGACGTCGCCTAGGTAGGGGACCTTGGTGACGTCCTCGCGGTCGTTCTGCTCGAAGATGCCGCCGATCACGACGGTCCCGCCGTTCTCGACCAGAACTTGGGTCTTGACGTGCTTGGTGTTGATCGCGAAGCCGGCCGTGGTGGCGCGGCCGACGCTGTCCTTGGTGATATCGACGTCGAGGATGACGTTGCCTTCGGGCGTGACCTGCGGCGTTACTTCCAGCTTGAGGTTGGCCTTGCGGAACTGCAACGAGGTGGCGCCGCTCGACGTGGCCACCTGGTAGGGCAGCTCCTCGCCTTGCTCGATCAGCGCCTTTTGCTGGTCGGCGGTGATCACACGCGGGCTCGACACGACCTTGCCCTTGCCATCCGCCTCGAGCGCGGAGATCTCGAGGTTGAGGAAGCGGTTGGCACTCGCGCCGAACAGCGACAGCGCGAAGCTGGCCGGGTTGAAGCCGTTCGCGCCCGTGGCCGGCAAATTGACGAAATTGGTGTCGCTGAAGGTAGCGCTGGTGCTCTGCCCGGTCTGCCCGGCGACCGCGTTGAGGTTGCCCCCGACCGCTACCTGCCCGTCGCTACCGATGCCCCAGCCGGGCGGCTTGCGCAGGTCGTTGAAGCCGAGGCGGACGCCCAGCGACCGGCCGAAGCTGTCGTCGGCGATGACGATCCGCGATTCGATCAGGACCTGGCGCACCGGGATGTCGATCTTGGCGATCAGCCCCTGGACTTCTTCGAGCTTGGACGGGATGTCGGTGACGAAGAGCTGGTTGGTCCGGGTTTCGAACACCACGGCGCCGCGAGGCGAGAGGATGCGCGACGCGCTGCCGCTGGAGCCGGCGCCGCCGGAGCCCGTGCTCTGGCCGGTGAGCCCGTTGGCGATGTCCTGCACCTTGGCGTAGTTCAGCTGGAACGCCTGGGTCCGCAACGGCTCCAGCGCCGCAATCTGCTGCTTGGCCTCGAGCTCGATCTTCTCCTTGGCGTTGAGCTCGTCCTTGGGCGCGATCAGGATGACGTTGCCGGACTTGCGCAGACCCAGGTTCTTCGCCTGCAGGATGATGTCGAGCGCCTGGTCCCAAGGCACGTCCTTCAAGCGCAGCGTGACGTTGCCAGTCACGGTGTCGCTGGTCACGACGTTGAAGTTGGTGAAGTCGGCGATGACCTGCAACAGCGCCCGGACCTCGATGTTCTGGAAGTTGAGCGAGAGCTTTTCGCCCGCGTAGCCGGCCCCCTGAACGAGCTTGTTCGGGTCGACCTTCTGGGCGCGCACTTCGAGCACGAACTGGTTGTCGCTCTGATAGGCGCTGTGCTCCCAGGCCCCGCGCGGGTCGACCACCATGCGGACGCGGTCGCCCTGCTGCGTCGTCGTGATGCTCTGCACCGGCGTGCCGAAGTCGGTGACGTCGAGTCGGCGGCGCAGGTTGTCAGGCAAGCTCGAGCGGAGGAACTCGACGACCAGGCTCTGGCCCTGCTGGCGAATGTCGACCCCGACCTGGTTGTTCGGCAGCTCGACGACGACCCGGCCGGCGCCATCGGAGCCACGACGGAAATCGATGTCGCGCAGCGACAGCGGAGTGCGATTGAGGCTGTCGGCGAAGCGCGTCGTCTGGCCGCTCGAACTCGCCAGCGTCGCCGGCGCGTTGTTCTCGAGCGAGACGATCAGCACCTTGCCGTCGATTTGCGCGCGGTACCCGGCCGGAGCCTTGAGGTTCAGGACGAGGCGCGTGCGCTCGCCGGCCTGGGCGATGCTGACCGAGCGAAGGTTGCCCTGGTTGATCTCGACGGTCGACTTGCCGAGCCCGTTGGTGACGCCGGGCAGGTCGAGCGCGACGCGCGGCGGAGCCTGGACGGTGAATCCCGCAGGGACCGCCGTCAGCGCTTCGCTCATCTCGATGCGGATCACCTCGGAGCCCGCCTGCTGCGAGCTGTTGATCGATTGGATGACGTTCTGCGACCACGCAGGAAACGCCGCTCCCGCCATCAGAGCGAGAGCGAAAACTCGCGAGCGCCAGCTAGACATCGGATTCTCCCAAATGCTGTTCATCGCGCCTTCTCCTGAAGCTGGAGGGCGCTGTTGCGCTCGATCCATTCACCGGCCGCGTCTTGCACGATTTCGCGGTAGGCCACGTCGGTTTCGGAGATCTTGATGATCTTCCCGTAGTTCTGGCCAAGGTAGTCGCCTTGCTTGACCTGATAGAGCAGGTTGTCCACTTTGAGCAGCGCGTAGGGTTGGCCGTTGCGGTTGACGCTCCCGACCATCGCCATGCTGTCCACGGGATAGGCCTCGAGCGGCTCCTTGCGACGGTTGATCTCTGCCGCCAG
>Ga0207701_10003398_pt1 | contig 16338 bp, 16 predicted proteins | sample KBSSwiSSwithPhiX_FD_184294 | JGI IMG/M metagenome (GOLD analysis project Ga0207701, IMG submission 184294) | Switchgrass rhizosphere bulk soil microbial communities from Kellogg Biological Station, Michigan, USA, with PhiX - S5 (SPAdes) (version 2) | ecosystem: Environmental > Terrestrial >... | reverse complement strand
ATCCTGCAGGCCGTTCACGACGCCGGCTACACCGAGCCGACTCCGATCCAGGTTGCAGCGATTCCACCCATTCTTGCCGGACACGATGTGATTGGCATCGCCCAGACTGGCACTGGGAAGACCGCGGCGTTTGTTTGGCCCATTTTGATGAAGCTGGCGGGGTCCATGCCTAACGGGCAGAAGCGCACGCGCGCGTTAGTCGTCGCGCCGACGCGAGAACTGGTGGTGCAAATCGAAGAGAACGTGCGCGCTTATGCCCGGCATGTTCCGCTGCGCATGGCCACGGTTTTCGGCGGAGTTAGCGAACGTCCGCAGATCGCGGCGTTACGATCGGGCGCCGACCTGGTGGTGGCGACACCGGGACGGTTGATCGATTTGATGGATCAACGTGTGGCTAATCTTTCCAGCATCGAGTTTCTCGTGCTCGATGAGGCCGATCGAATGCTGGATATGGGTTTTCTTCCGCCCATTCGGCGGATTGTGAAAGCGCTCCCGCAGAAACGACAGACACTGATGTTTTCGGCGACGCTCTCGCGCGAGATCGAGGCGCTAACGCACGAGTTCCAGCGTTCGCCCAAAATTATCGAGATTGGCCGGCGGGCGAATCCCGCTGAGACGGTCACACAGTTCGTTTACGAAGTGCGGTCCCATTTGAAGGCGGGGCTGCTCCTGCATTTGTTAGGCGACCCGAAGTTTGACACGGTCCTGGTTTTTACTCGAACAAAGCGCGGCGCGGACAGGATCGCGCGGCGGCTTGAAAGCAGTGGCGTTAAGACAGGGACGATCCATTCCAATCGCTCGCAAAATCAACGGCTGCGCGCGTTGAAAGATTTTAAGTCGGGCGCGGTGCGGGTGCTGGTCGCAACCGATGTCGCGGCGCGCGGAATCGATGTGGATGGGATTTCGCACGTGGTGAATTACGATTTCCCGATGCATCCGGAGGACTACGTGCATCGCATCGGCCGCACGGGCCGTGCGCACGCGGTAGGCGATGCGATCAGTTTCATCACCCCGGAAGATCAGGGACCGTTGCGTTCGCTCGAGCGTTTTATTGGCCGCGGGATCGTAAGGAAAAAAGCGGAAGGTTTCGATTACGAACAGGCGCCGCCGCCTGGCGAGAAGCAGGGCCGGGGAGCGCGAGTGCCCCAACGAACGATCGAGCCGCGATTGCCGGGAAATTCTCCGCGCGGAAGCGGCGATGCTCCGCACGGCAATGTCGGGTGGCGTTTTCAAAATGCTTCATCGAACAACCGTCCCCGACGCAGATCTTATCGAAGGCATCGCTGAGTAATTAGTGAGAAAACCACCAGCAGAATCAGAATCCATGTTTTCCGCCGCCGCGTGAGGTGGAACCGTGCGATCCTGGCGCCGGATGAACTTTTCGCCCCGCCCTTGGTCGAAGATGTCAGAGTCTCCGACCTCCATTCGCCACACACCATGAAACCAAACCTTCTTTGCCTCTCGATTCTCGCTCTCGCCGCTGCCGTCCCCGCGGGTTCCAGTTCAGCGTCCGACCAAACAAAGCACCCAGCCGGGTTGATCGAGCTCGACCGGGGCTGGACCAATCCCCATGTCCAAGGCGTCCGGGTCCGTCTTGGGTGGTCCGACCTCCAGCCAAAGAGCGCGACCGAATACGACTGGTCGCCGATTGATTCCGCAATCGCGAGTGCCCAGCAGAATCACAAGCTCCTTGGCCTCTCTGTTGCGATGCTCGGCAGGAAAGAAGGAGGCGGCAAAAACGCGATCCCCGCCTGGCTGAAGGCGAAAGAATATTCGCTGCCTGCGACCAGGAGCGGCAACAAGCGTTCGCTCATCCTGCCTTGGGATCCCGAGGTGCAGCCGGCGCTCCTCGCATTCGTGAAAGCGCTTTGCCAGCACGTGGATGGCAAGGTTGATTATCTCGCGATGGGCGGTCTCGGCGTAGTGATCGAGAGCTACATCTGCCGCGATCCCGCCACCATCGGGCTCACCATGGATGAAGCAGTCGCGAAGTGGACTGCGAGTTGCAATGCCATCATCGATGCACATGCCGAGAACCTGCATTCCACACCGTTTATTTTCACTGCAGGCAAACCGTTCGGGGGCCGCGCCGGCATGCAGGCGCTGGACCGCGTGGTCAGCGCCGCGGCGAAGAAATACCCCGGCCGCTTCGGCATCATGAATTGCACACTCAGCGCTCGTTCCAGGGCTGAATTCCCGCCTAACAAGCTCGTCAAGGAATTCCACGATACCAATCCGGTGGGGTTACAATTCCTCACTGGCACAAAAGGCTTCGGCAACCACGATCTCGGCGGCACACTTGCGCAAGCGCTCGATGCCGGCACTGCCCTTGGCGCACACTACATTGAGATCTATGCCAGGGACGCGGACGATCCCGCCAACGCCGCGACACTGACAACTTACGCGGAGAGATTGAAGGCGAAGTGACGAGCGGCTGATTCACTCATACACAAAAGAAGACCAGCCCTTGCAGGGAATGCTCAGGGATCTGGCAAACAGTTGAGAATTGCGAATTGTGGTCAGTCCGTGAATCACGGCAACTTGCCTCAACAGGTGGTTTGAACGCTCGGTCGCGAAGAGGGATGAGGTGTAAAGCATTTCCTCGAAGAAAGCGGCGATACGGGCTTGAATCTGCCGCGGTTCACAGTCAGACCCCGTATTTCCGTTTTCACTCAGCGGATTTCAGTTTCGTGGACGCTGAACAACTCAGGCTCGAGAGATCCGGAGACTTAATCGTGATGTGCTCCACCTTGATTCGCCGCTTTATAAAGACATATGGAAGCGATAGGAAAAATACCAATCATCCAATCCCCACTACTTTGATGATCTCGAATTGGACCTGTTTTTGGGAAAGAATGTCCTGGTAGTCTCGGGATCAGACCTCATTGAGACTCATCGCGAACCGTGTGGATCAGCGCATTCCATCAATGACACCCAGGTTGTCCGGGTATTCAGATGAATGCCGCGCAAGATTGTTCAAATTTTGCGCTTGACGGTCGTTCAAGCATTTGAAATTCTGCACATCGCGCCAAGTCCGTTAGGCGACTCCGACCCAGCCTCCTGACCCTCTTTTCGCAGGGAAACCGCGAACGAAAGGATTCGCTCGCACAACTTGAGGTAAGGGTTACGAGAATCCAAAGATTTTTGTTCGCTTCTTCAGAGCGAAATCAAGAAGCGTCTTCCTTCACGCCTGGGTGTCGTCTCCACAGTCTAGCAAGATACTATGAAAACAAAAAAGAATAGTTCTATCCGAGCTTCGGCGCGTCAAACCACATTCTCGGTTACACTCATCTCGCTCTCGGCGGCGTTGCTCGCGTTCGCCGCGGCGCCGGCGCGGAACCACGTCGAGCAAGAGCCGCCTGGTTCTGATCCGAGCGGAACCGACATCGGCAGCATGGGCACCGCACGCCACTCTCACACGGCGACGCTGCTCGCCTCAGGCCAGGTGGTGGTGGCGGGGGGAGTCGATGACACTACCGCCGTCGTGAGCAGCGCGGAGCTGTATGATCCGGCAACGGGGACATGGGCTGCGTCCAGCAGCATGGGGTTCGCACGTGAAGCTCATACCGCGACCTTGCTGACTTCGGGCCAGGTGCTGGTGGCGGCGGGATACGGCACTGCTCCATTGAGCACCGCGGAGCTATATGATCCGGTAATGGGGACGTGGACGGCGACTGGCAGCTTGGCCCACGCGCGCTTCGGCTATACGGCGACGCTGCTGCCCAATGGCCAGGTGTTGGTGGTGGGGGGAAATGCTAGTGTAAGTGGTTTTGATGACTTAAGCAGCGCGGAGCTGTATGATCCCGCAACGAGGACGTGGACGGAGACCGGCAGCTTGGCCAACGCACGTCAATCCCACACAGCGACGCTGCTGCCCAATGGCCAGGTGCTGGTGGCGGGCGGATACAATGGCACGTCCTTGAGCAGCGCAGAGCTGTATGAGCCGGCGACGGGAATATGGACTGTAACAGGCAGCATGGGTACCTCACGCAATCTTCCTGCGGCGACGCTGCTGCCCAATGGCAAGGTGCTGGTGGCGGGCGGATACAGTTACACGAGCGGTTTCTTGCGCAGCGCGGAACTGTATGATCCGGCGACGGGGACATGGGCTGCGACCGGGAGCATGGTCATCGCGCGGGCCGGACCCACGACGACGCTGCTGTCCTCAAGGAAGTTGCTGGTGGCAGGGGGACGGCATCGGAATTTTAGTGACGCGCGCCGCACGGAACTCTATGACGTGGCGAAAGGGAAGTGGAGGTTGGCGGGCCACCTGCAAATCGCACGCCAAGATCATACGGCGACGCTGTTGCCCTCAGGCGATGTGCTGGTGGCCGGAGGGCAGAATCCCGGGGAAGGTTCCGATAATCAAATCTTGAGCGAAGCGGAGCTATACCGTCAGCACTGACACACAGCGACGGAACGCGACCGATGGCGCCCACCCTGGCAACCTACGGGGAGAAATTGAGAGAGAAGTGACGAGCGGCTGAGGGATTGAACTGGGGGTCGGATCGAAATATTTAACATTCGACGGACGGAGCAGACGTCGCGCACCGAGTGGTTGATGAGTTTTGGCACGACAATTTCCTCTCTTAGACGCGTTTTGGAACTCGAATGCTAAAGCATTCGACATATTCTTCTCAAATTGACACACCCGGACCGAAAAGCCGTAGGGTCGATTATCTCTCGGAGAAGATTTCCTCAATCGGGAGTTTAAAGAGACGGGCGATCTTGAATGCCAGGGGCAAACTCGGATCGTATTTCTCGGTCTCGATCGCGTTTACGGTCTGGCGCGAGACGTTGAGTTTCCCGGCGAGATCGCTTTGCGACCACTCCCGGGTGGCGCGAAGTTCGCGAAGCTGGTTGTTCACCGATAGCGAAAAGTCGAGATGGAAACGCCGACACTCCAAAGGATGAAGGTCGTCATATAAACTCCGCCGATGCCGAGACCACTTGGATAATTTACCAGTCGAATTCCCTCCGCCGCGAAGACGTTCACAGCTGTCAGCACGATGACCGTTCCGGCCAGCGCAAAACCGAGGGCTTCTATTTGGATCCGGCGCTGTAGTTCGTCCATTTGCCAGAACGATTTGAGCAAGGCCCGAAGATAAAAGATGCCCGGTAACAGTGGAGCCAGAGTGACGGCGATTCGCGCCGCTGGCGACCAATCGGAATGATGTTTCAGCAGCCAGAGCGAAACGAGATAGATGAACGTCGCTGCCGCCAGCCAGAGAAGCCCCGTGGTGACACGATTACAGGCGGGCGAGGGGACATGATCTTCTTCCATATTTGTTGTCATAGTTTGCATGAGAGCCATAGTAAAGCAAACTTTACATATGTCAAGTAAACTTTACACATAATTTTTAGGGGGCGAAATCGGGCGCCCGTCGAGCCGAACCTCGTGGTTGCCCAGGAGGGAGATCGGCTGCACCGCGGTGCGCCGGGGGGCTGGTCGCCGAGATTTCTGCGACGGTGTAATATCTGACGTCATGAAAAAGAATCTCACTATCGGAGAGACGGGCCGGCAGAACATTCGCGCGGCGATAGATCGGCATTGGGCAGCCTCCGCCGCGGGTGACCAAGTTGGCGAACACGAAATCTATCGTGATGATGTTGTTTGCGAGTACCCGCAGTCAGGCGAGATAATCTACGGTCGCCAAAATCTGCAGGCGCTGCGTAGTCATCACCCTGATAAACCCTCGGAGTTTACGGTCAGGCGGATCGTGGGGGAAGGTAACGTCTGGGTGAGCGAATACGTAATTAACTACGGCGGCAAGCGTCTCTTCACCGTGAGTGTGATGGAGTTCCAAGGCGGAAAAGTTTCGCACGAGACACAATATTTCGCCGATTCGTTCGATGCGCCCGCATGGCGCACCCAATGGGTCAGACGCGTCCCGTGATCTTCGCCGGGATACTCCCGCAATTTTTTGAGCGAACAGACGAGCGATTGCTAAGGCAGATTACGTAGGGAATTTCCTGATCCAACAGCTGTAACACATTTGTCACTTTACTTTCCTGTCGAACGGTGAAGTCTCGGCTGAGCCCAGCTCCGCCTGATCGACTGCTTGTCCGGTATAAACGCGACGTTAGTCGCCCGCACAGATGAGAATCCTTATGAAAACCAGTTCTGCTTCGGTCCGGTAAGAGGATGGAAAAAAATCACAGGACCATAATCGTCACGGGCGCGTCGCAAGGTATCGGCGCGGGGGTTGTCAAAGCTTTCCTTGCGCGCGGCTATGATGTTGTAGGAACCGCGCGGGGCGCGACGAAATCAAGAGAGCTGATACCTTCCGATCACCTCGCGTTGATCGATGGTGATATAGGTCAATTCGAAACGGCGCAAGAAGTTGCGGACCTCGCAATGAAGAAGTTTGGCTCGATCGACGCCGTCGTTGTGAATGCCGGAATTTTCGTGGTAAAGCCCTTTACGGAATACACCGCAGACGATTTTCGCGCTCTCGTCGCGACCAACCTCGCCGGGTTCATCTACATTACGCAGCTTGCGGTTAAGCAAATGCGGGCGCAAAACACCGGCGGCAGCGTTGTGGGCATCACTGCCGCGCTGGCCGATAATCCTATTGCCGGCGAGCCAGCTTCGCTTTCGATGATCACGAAAGGTGGCGTGAACGCAGGCTTGAGAAGCCTGGCACTGGAATACGCGAAGGAGCACATTCGGTTTAACGCTGTGGCTCCCGGCATCGTCGCCACATCGCTCCAAACCAACAGTTCAAAAGAGTTTCTGGAATCGCGGTCGCCGATGGGCACAGTCTCGACTGTTGAAGAGATTGCCAGCGCGGTCGTTTATCTAACTGAGGCTCGCCAAATTACTGGCGAGGTGCTGCACGTGGATGGTGGAGCGCACATCGGAAAATGGTGACAGCTGAACATCACAGTCCGGCAGGTGCCGAGCGGCGTTTGAAAGAACTTGGCATCCAACTCCCGGAGCCGCCCGAGCCGTTCGGGACTTATGTGGAAGCGGTTCAAACAGGCAATTTGCTCTTTCTTACTGGCATGCTGCCGACCGAGGGACGCGCGGCAAAATTCGTAGGACGTGTTGGCGCTGAGCTCGATGTAGAAGCAGGACGCAAGGCCGCTTACCTTGCTGCACTCAACGCCCTTGCGGTTGCAAGAAAATATCTGGGATCGCTTGATAAGGTGAGTCGGATTGTGCGTCTCGGTGTGTATGTCGCCACATCGGAAGATGTCCGCGATCATCCGAAGGTCGCTGACGGTGCTTCCGAATTGCTGCAAAGCATCTTTGGAGAAGACAAGAACCCTTGTCGTCTGGTCTATGGCGTGGCCAGTCTCCCGCTGGGGACCTCTGTGGAACTGGAAGTCATTTTTGAAGTCTCTAACTAAGAGAAGTCCAATGATGCGACGAATTAAGGCACCGCGAATTACCGTCATCGCGTGGGCGCTCGCATTATTAACGCTCGTGCCCGTTAACGGAAAGGAGTCAATAATGACACAGCCAACATCTCACCGCGCGATCAAGATAGATGGGCTTTCTATATTTTACAGAGAGGCCGGTCCGAAGGAGGCGCCGACGATTCTCCTTTTACACGGCCTTCCAACTTCCTCGAGGCAGTTCGAACCGCTCTTCGCGCGACTGGGTGATCGCTTTCATCTCGTTGCGCCGGACTATCCTGGGTTCGGGCACAGTGACTGGCCCGACCCCCAAAAGTTTTCCTACACTTTCGATCACATCGCCGAGTGCATGAACCATTTCACAGAAGCGCTCGGGCTCTCGCGTTATACGCTTTACATGCATGATTACGGCGGACCGGTGGGATTTCGAATGGCGCTGGCGCATCCGGAACGGATCGAAGCGCTGGTCATTCAAGACGCAGCGGGGCACGATGAAGGTCTGGGCTCGAATTGGAAGACGCGGCGCGAGTTTTGGAAGGATCGGGCAGCGAATGAAGCTGCGCTTCGCACCAATCTGCTTTCGTTGGAAACGACGCGGACGCGTCACGTCGGTAGTGATCCTAATGTGGAGCGCTACGACCCGGACCTTTGGACTGATGAGTATTATTTTCTCAACCGGCCCGGACAAGCCGAGATTCAAAGCGATCTTTTCTACGATTATCGAACGAACGTCGACGCTTACCCGAAATGGCAGGCGTGGATGCGCGAGACTAAGCCGCGTCTGCTTGTGATCTGGGGAAAGTACGATCTCTCGTTCGATCCGGGTGAGCCGGAACGCTATCAAAAGGATGTGCCGAACGCGGAAGTCCACGTTCTTGAGGCGGGGCATTTCGCGCTCGACACCAAGGCCGACGAAATCGCGGCACTCGTAAGCACATTTATGAATAGGCTCGGTACTAAGTCCGTCCGGTGATTTGTTAGTTACCTGGCCCATTTTGCGTCCCGAAGCCGAAACGTGAAGACCCTCGCATAACTGGAGAAAACAAATGAAAATACTGATGGTACTAACTTCCCATGATCAACTGGGTAACACCGGTCGCAAGACTGGTTTCTGGCTTGAGGAATTCGCCGCGCCTTATTTTGTTTTTAAAGACGCCGGCGTCCAACTGACCCTCGCTTCTCCGAAAGGCGGGCAGCCCCCAATCGATTCAAAGAGCGACTTGCCCGAAAACCAGACCGAGGCAATGGCGCGATTCAAGAAAGATTCGGAAGCGAAGCAGGCTCTTTCGCAGACCGTTAAGCTGGCCGACGCGAAATCGGAAGATTATGACACCATTTTCTATGTCGGAGGGCATGGTCCAATGTGGGACCTTGTCGATAATCCTATCTCGATCGCACTAATCGAGTCGTTCTATAACTCCGGCAAGCCAGTCGCGGCGGTTTGCCATTCCCCGGCCGTCTTCCACAAGGTCACTTACAAAGGTGAGCCGCTGGTAAAAGGAAAACGCGTCACCGGCTTTACTAATGGCGAAGAAGAGGCTGTTCAGCTCACACACGTTGTTCCGTTTCTGGTTGAAGACGAACTGAAGCGAGTAGGCGGCCTTTACGAGAAGGCTGCGGACTGGGCGCCATTCTCAATCATCGACGGACGTGTCGTCACTGGACAAAATCCAGCATCGTCTACCTCCGCGGCCCGAGATCTTCTTAGTGTGCTAGCGCCTGGAATTACCAAGTAAGACGCCGCACAAAAACATCGAAGCAGTTCCTGGCCGCAAAGGCATTGGTGAGCTGGAATGTACTGTAGGCCGCTGCCTTGGATGCGATCGCCAGCATCGCTGGATTAGCTTCTAGGCGAAAAGCAACTGACCTTCCAAAGAATCGTCGAGAGTCGTGCCGATGGCTGCGCCGATCAGCATCTTCACGCCGGCGATCGCTTTGCCGTGTTTCGTAGTCCAATAATAACCGTCCTTCGACGCGAAGCGAATGACGGTGATGCGTGGGTCGTCCACACCTTCAGTGAACCATGTTTTAACCACTGGCTCCCATAACTGCTTAATCTTCTCTTTGTCGCGCGATATGCTGACTGTGCCGCGCAACGTTAGAAAGTCCGAATGCGCTGAACCTTGGAAGTAAAGCGTGACGTTCGGGTCGCGCTCCAGTTCCTGGTTTTTGTGACTGTCGTCCGCGCTGAGAAACCAAAGATTTCCAGCATCATCGACTTCCTGCACGCTCATCGGCCGTGTGCCGACCGAACCATTAGTGGTCCCGGTGCAAAAGAAGCAAGTCTGGGCTTTGTCGATGAGTTCCTTGGCCTGTTTGATGGCATCGGTGCCGCGGAGATCGGCGCGATTCAGTTCCGGTTGATTTTGATTAATCGAATCCATGGTTAACTGAAATCGCGGCCCGATGTGCTATTGGTCGCGCCGGGGTTTTGTGAGAATTCATCAAATCGAGAGCGAGCTTTGGTTGCCGCGACCGCGCGATGAAGTATTCGCGTTTTTTTCCGACGCGTCGAATCTCGACGCAATCACTCCGCCGTGGCTGCATTTTCGCACGGTCACACCGGCAGCGATCGACATGCGCGCTGGCGCTCTGATCGATCACAAACTTCGTTTGCGCGGAATCCCAATGCGGTGGCGGACGAAGATCAACTTGTGGGAACCGCCAGCCCATTTTGTGGATGAACAGATCCGCGGCCCATATCGCATGTGGATTCACGAGCATACATTTGAAGAGCGCGACGGCGGGACACTCGTGCGTGATCGCGTCCGTTACGCAGTGCCGTTCGACTTATTTGTGCATTGGTGGCTGGTGCGACCTGATATCAAACGCATTTTCAAATATCGAACAGAGAGGCTGCTCGAACTTTTTGGGACACACACAAAGGGTTAAGCCGGCACCACGCCGCGTCAGGAGACGCGGCCTACAACACTTTTTGGGACGCAGACAAACGGCGAAAAAATAAGTGCCAAATTTTCGTATTGACGGATTACCAGGCTATCATGACGCGCATTGACCAATTTGGTCACACTTTGCAAAGTGTGTCTATATGACAGCGGGCGCGTCACATCTTAATCAGCCAACGCTTTGGCGCACTTGTCGTGTTCTAGCTAACCGTAAACGCCTGCAACGCTCGCTTTCTTGATCCGGCAGCCAGGCCAGACCGTCTCCGCTGTCGCCGCGCATATGAGGCTATCGATGCCGGCTGCTAGCCAATATCTGCGCGCTTTGGAAGCGCGCGGATTGCTGTCGTGTAGACGCATTGGCCGCCGCGTGAATTACGGGCCGACCACGGGCACCAGCGAAGGTGCTGCTGGAGAAATTGTCAAAGCACTGCGCGTTTCCTTCCGGAAAGCGCAGCCGATCGATGCAATCTTCAAATTGGCCACAGCCTTCACCCACCCGCGACGGATCGAGGTGTATCGCAATGTGGCAATCGGCGCGGATTCGTTTGCAAAACTTCAAATGACGACGCGAATCCCTGCGCGAGCCCTTTCCCGGCATCTCGGAAAACTGGAAGCGAGGGGCTTGGTGAAGAATGAAATCGCGCGATACGTCGCCGCAACCCCGCGGCATCCGTTCGCCCGTGTCTTAGCACGTCTAGCACGTCGCTAAAGCCATCTCTGCCACACTTTGCAAAGTGTGCCGAAGAAACTTTCACGAGTCCGGGCGGGATCCCCGGGAACAAGAACACCGGACGTCTCTCTTTTTCCTACGCGTGCAGTCTCAGTCGTTGGTCACTAGGCGCCCCGAAGGCTTACTCATCTCTAGCTTTTCGCTGACTTTTTGGATTTGCGCGGCCTGTTCTTTAAGCGCGGCTTCCAAGCGCGTAATCGTCGCTTGTTGTTGCTCATTGATCTCGGCTTGCTCCTCGAGTTTGCGATGCGCTTTCAAGAATTCGTTGAGTAACATCGCGTTCACCGCCTCATAGCGAACCGTGTAAGGCTTGCCCTGGTCATCGCGGGCCACGAGGTCACGGTTCACTTTCTCGACCTGTTCGGCGACGAGACCAAATTGCGGGATGCCTTTGTGATCAAGCTCTTCCTTGTAACGGAAAGTAACGGGCTGGAGCGCCAGGATCGCTTCGCTCGCCTGACCCATGGGCTTAATCGCCTCCTTGTAGCGACCGGAGGACACGATAGTGCCGAGACGGCCATCGGCACCGACGACGACCGAGACTCCGTCCGCCACAGTCGCTCCGCTAATGCCGGCGATAAAGGTCGCGCCGTGAATCTGCGGCGAACCAATGTGGATGGTATTGTTTTCGGTCGCAGCACCTGGGCTCGCAAGGTAAACATTATTATTGCCGTTAGTCAGGTTGGCACCGGCTTGATAACCAAATGCGGTGTTCGTGTTGCCCCTGGTGCTCTTACTGAGAGCGAGAGTGCCCACGACGGTGTTGTTGGAGCCGGTGGTATTGAGCACCATGCCGTCACAACCGACCGCCACATTCTTGTTGCCGGTGTTGTTACTAATCATCGCGTCCCAACCAATCGCGGTGTTGTTAAACCCAGTGGTATTGAAATAAAGTGTGCTATAGCCACCCGCCGTATTGTGGATTCCGGTCGTTAGGCTAAAAAGCGCATCATCGCCAACCGCGGTGTTATCTCCCGGATAGCCGCCTACCGGCGGCGGATCAACCGCGCGAGCTACGGGCGACATGATAAAGAGTGCGACCAGCGTGGCGCAAACAGCATTCACGAATTTAATAGGATTGTTCATATGTTTTTTCTCACTAGGGTACGTGGTGTTCCTAAGCTTTACCCAACTCGCGCGATCGTTGTCAAGCTCAGAGAGGTGCTGGATGCGATCCGAAAACAGGGTAGCTGGCGTCCGATGTCTCGCGGCAAATTCTGCTTGCGTTCAGATTTTTTTGTTGCTTGCTGTTTGAAGGCAAAGGCTTTCGCCAATTCAAAAGCTGGCCTTGCGATTTCGGAATTGTCACGGGCGGTCAAAACGTTCCCTCGGAAAGATCCACGATGCTTCGATAACTCTGCTTATTCTGGCGGAAGTCGACCGTCGCGCTCCGGTTCAGAGGGTCTCCCGGGTGAAAACCCAAGACTGTTTCTTTGGTGGGCTCTCGCAATTCAACGCTTTGAAAGGCTGCGCCGGGCGTGGCGGCCCCTCCGTCCAGGAGGATCTGGGCCGCGGTCACGATCTCGGTTGCATCCAAGGGGTCGAGCGGGTGATTGGCGGCTCGGACAGAGGCAAAAGCCACAGTTATGGCCAGAAGGATCGCCGCTCGACAGGGAACGCGCCGGATCGGCTTGGTGCTGCTGAGGTTATGGGCATTGCTGGACTTATTCATAACTCTTGGCATTTCGGTTGACGATTTGTCCTGTCTTACCAACGGAGCAGTCACTTTGCGGCCGCGAAGGCGTAGTTGGCGAGCTGGAAGGTGACGTAGGCCGTCGCCTTGGACGCAATCGCGAGCACCGCCGGATCGTTATTAGAAAGGTCATCGCACCAGAGGTTCGGTCGATCCACGCAGCCGCCATCGAAGCTGGGTATGGTCCCTTCGTAGTTGCCAAGATATCCACCCCAGAGAGCTACTTCCGCTGATGTTTTGCAACAGTCCTGTCGCGTCAAGATGCCAGTGTCGGGAATGCCAATCAAAGCGAATGCATAAGAGTCGGTGCCTGTATTTCCAAATGGACATGGCTTTGATGGCAGACCGACGGATGTAAAATAATCGTAGTAGAATTGGTTACCAACTTGGGAGTCGGGGATCACGTTGGGCGGGAAGTGCTGGGAGTTGTAACCAAACCTTGGATCGGCGATCTCGTAGTCATAGTTAGGGGTAGCAGTAACATCCGCGTCGAGGTCGAAGGCAATCACGCTTCGCTCTTCCGGAGTCAGGTTATTTGTGTAATAAAGAGATCCCAGCAGACCGAGTTCCTCACCGCCGAACCAGATGTAGCGTAATTGATTAAGGGTTTGCGTTCCCGACATCTGTAAGGCGATTTCCAAAATGGTTGTGGAGCCGGAGGCGTTATCAAGCATTCCGGGCCCGTAGATGGAGTCCAGGTGGGCGTCCACGACCACGACGTGATTGGGGTCGCCGTAGGGAGAGTCAGCAATCAGGTTGTAGTCGATTCCGGACACAGGCTGCGTGCGGATATTGAGATGCGCGCTGGCAGACCCGCCGCCTGCAGTCCGCCCGAGAAGGTCGGCCGTGAGCACGCGGGAGGTGACGGCGATAACTGGAATCTTTGCCTGACGATGCAGACGCGGGCGTTGCATCCGACTGCCCTCGATCGCGCGCTCATCCTCGCTTCGAGTGACAGTTTGGAATGCCGGGTCGTAGAAAATGACTGCGGATGCGCCGGCGTTTTCCGCATGCTCGACCTGCGCGTCATAAGGGCTGTCGCCGCGCTGCAAAAGGGCGATATCGCCCCGTTTGAAATTCGCAAACTCTTCGGCTGAGGAACCGGTTCCAGAGCCGGTCACCTTTCGAACGTGGGCCGTGAGGTCGGCACCGCCGGACAGCCTTGCCATTACCCAATCTTTTTCCACGGGATACTTCCGGCCGGCCAAGCTCATCGTGGGAACGCCAACGAGCTGAGGTGTGCGGTAGTTATAGGTTTGGATGGTAACGGTGTAGCCAGCCCGCCTCATCAGCTTCGCAACATAGTCTACCGATGCCCTGTAGCCGGACGTCCCGGTATCGCGATTGCCGTGTCCGTCGCGGTCGGGATTTTGGTCGGCGATTGTCTGGAAATTCGACAGTCGGTTCCAGAGCGAGCCTTGCTGGACGGCGTCTACCAGCTCCAGTGCCGTTTTCCGAGCGGGCGCGCGAAGATCGACACGTGCGGCTGCGTCGTTTTCGCTAGCCATCGTTACCGCGGTGAGGGGAAGAACCGCACTCAAGACAACACATTTAAGAAAGCGGGTACGTTTCATCTTGGAAGGGATTCTATCGTGTTCCAAAAAACTGAAAAGCTGAAACTGAAGCGCTGAAATTGGTTTGTAAACCGCTGACGGCCGCGAATGGAGCGGTCGGGACGAGCGACATAGAAGGAAAGCTGCGATGGTAGCAGCGAGCGAAGTGGGAAACGAGAGAGTTCAATAAACGCGGATGGAGAGGGGTGCTAGCCTGTTCTTAAGCGCTCATTGCGTGGTTTCTGCGGATAATTCATTGATCGATTACGATCATCCGTGTTATCCGCGTAATCCGTGGTTCTGAACATTTGTGTCCATTAGTGTTTATTAGCGGTTTCATTTTAGACCTATCATTCAGTGAGCAAACGACCTGCGAAAATTTCAACCCCGCCGGCGTCGCGTCAGATTGCGCCTCCGCCGGTGTCGCAGCATCTGCGTGAGTTCGCTTCCAATCCGGACGCATGGCTGGTGCTCGCGCGGAACCTGATTCCAGTCGTAGGCATTTACGGGTTTGGATGGTCGGCCGGGCTCGCCGTGTTCAACTACTGGTTTGACGGGCTGGCTGCGTTGGCGGCAATCCTCGCGGCGCTCATTCCGCGCGCGCTGCGCGAATCCGCGAAGCCATCAGACAACCAGTCTCTGGTGATGAAGATCGTGCGCGGTGTGTTCGTGTGGGTGTTCCTGCTCGGTATCATTGGCTTGCCCTATTGGATCGTGCTGATTCCGTTGCATCCGCTGATGTTTGCTGCGGACGTGCGGCACCAGATTACGCAGTCGCCTGCAATCTGGGCGACCTTCGGCTTACTCGCAGCCGGGCATCTGTACAAGGCGTTGCAGGCTGGCTACGACCTGATGCCGGACAATCAGCTAAAGCAACGGGTGCGCTGGGATGTGTATCTGCTTGTATTGCGCGCGGTCGCCATGTTCATGATGGCGGCACAGGGACTCTACTTCATTCTGGTTCCGTTGATGGCGCTGCTGCTCACCTACATGGAGCTCTGGCCTGGGCGCGTGCTCGGTGCGGTCTTCGGCGATCCATCGCGGCTATGGGAATATGATCCGGAGAAGGGCAAAAAGAGTGACATGTGACTCGCCATCTCCAAAGGCTATGGCGGAGCAAGCCAGCGATCAGCGGAACCGCGCAAATCGCTTCGCTCCACGCGATTATTAAATAACGGCTTTTGCACGTAGAAGGGTCTGGGATTCATCCGTGTTATCCGCGTAATCCGTGGTTAAGGTTTTTGGCACGAGCATCCGCTTTCGCTAAGCCTAGCGGCGGACAGGTGAGTAGGAGAAAGACAATGAAAACAAGTATGAGATTTTGGCTTGCGGTCATCGCTTGTGGAACTGCCCACTATGCTTTGGGGGGCGTGGCCGATGCCTATCTAGATCAGTATCTCGCGATGTTTCCGACGCGCGCGACGCAGGCGGGGAATCACTCATTCGACAATAAGCTCGAGGATTTTTCGCCGGAACGGCTTCAACGATGGGTCCGACTCAACGAATCCGAGCGCGATCGCCTAACGAAACTACTCAAGCAATCTAACGTGGCGTTTGACGACCGGTTGGATGCCGAAGCTTTGCTGGCGCAAGTCGAGCGCGAGGTTCATGAACAGACGGAGCTGCGCCGGCCGCAGAGAGATCCGCTGTATTGGTCGGACCCAGTCGCTAACGCCGCGGTTTTTCTTTTGGTGCGCGACGATTTGCCGCTGGCCGATCGGCAACAGCGAGTACGAGAACGGGCACGGTTGTTGCCCGCGTTTGCTCGCCAGTGCGGCGAAACGTTGGCACGTGCGCCCCTTGACGAACTTTCTCCCGAATTGTGCAAGATCGCGATGGGACAACTCCGCGCCACCGCCACATTCTATCGAGAAGGGTTTCCAAAAGCAGTCGGCAATGAATCGGAATCGCGTGGCGAAGGCGAAAAAGCAGCAAAGGCGATTTCGGAGCTGGCTGATCAAATCGACAAGCTTTCGCAACATGCTACCGGTTCTCCGCGGTTAGGTGCGCAATACGATAAAACATTTCGACTTGGAACGAGAGTAACCGAGCCGGTGGCCGACGTACTGAAACGAGCGGCCGCTGATCTCG
>Ga0207701_10003397_pt1 | contig 16342 bp, 11 predicted proteins | sample KBSSwiSSwithPhiX_FD_184294 | JGI IMG/M metagenome (GOLD analysis project Ga0207701, IMG submission 184294) | Switchgrass rhizosphere bulk soil microbial communities from Kellogg Biological Station, Michigan, USA, with PhiX - S5 (SPAdes) (version 2) | ecosystem: Environmental > Terrestrial >... | reverse complement strand
TCAGTCGACGCCGGAGCCGCCGCAGCCGCCGGGCGCGAGTTCTTGCCCTTCCAGAACGTGACGATCGCTGCCGCCACGAAGACGCTCGAATACGTGCCGGTGATGATCCCGACGATCATCGTGAAGGAAAACCCGCGCAGCACTTCTCCACCGAACAGGTACAGCGCAATCGCGGACAGGAGGGTCAAACCCGCCGTCAGTACGGTTCGGCCGAGCGTCTGGTTGATCGCCAGGTTGATCACGTCGCTCAGCGACTCGCGGCGATGGGACCTGAGGTTCTCGCGGACGCGGTCGAAGATGACGATCGTGTCGTTCGTGGAATAGCCGGTCACCGTCAGGATCGCGGCGATGACGTTGAGCGTCATGTCGTACTGGAAGAACGCCAGGAACGCGAGGGTCACCAGGATGTCATGCAGCGTCGCGACAACGGCACCAACCGCGAAGGAGAGCTGGAAGCGGAACGCGATGTAGGCCAGGATGCCCGCGAGCGACAGAATGAACGCCCAGAAGCCCTTCCTGGCCAGTTCCTCACCAACCGACGGGCCGACGATCTGGCGGCTCACGACAGTGGGATTGCCGAGTGACGGGTCTTTCTTAAGTGCCGCCTCTATCGCACCGCTGACGGTGGCCAGGTCTGCGCCTTTTTCGGCACCCACCTGCGGGACGCGGACCATCACCTGCCGTGAGCCCGCGTCGCCGTAGCTCTGGACGATCGCGTCCTGCCCGCCGAACTGGTAGTTCCGGTTCAACGCATTGCGGACGGCCTCGACGGAGGGCTCTTTGTCGAACTGCGCGACGACACCAGTGCCGCCGGCGAACTCGATACCCATCGGCAGGCCCTTTGTCGCAATGGTGACAATGCCCGCGATGATGACGACCCACGAGAGGGCGACGGCGTGCCAGCGCCACCGCAGGAAGTTGTAATTGGTGTTCTTGAACAATCGCATGGCGAATCCGTTAAATCGAAAGCGTCGCCACCTGCTGGCGGCGGCCGAGCACCAGCTCGTACAGCGTCTTGGACACGAACGTGGATGTAAACAGGTTCGAAATGAGGCCGATCGTCAGCGTCAGCGCAAAACCGCGGATCGGGCCGGTGCCAAACTGGAACAGGAACGCGGCGGCGATCAACGCCGAGATGTGCGTGTCCAGGAGCGTCATGAACACCCGGCTGAAGCCGGCGTTCACGGAGGCGCGGACGCCACGACCAAGATCGAGCTCCTCCTTGATGCGCTCGAAAATCAGCACGTTGGAGTCGACGCCGATACCCATCGTCAACACGAAGCCCGCAATGCCCGGCAGCGTCATGGTGAAGCCGACGTACGCCATCAATCCGAGCAGGATGATCAGGTTGCAGACGAGCGCCACGACCGCGTTCACGCCCGACAGCTTGTAGTACATGAGCATGAACAGGATGATGAGGCCCAGCCCGACGACCGCGGCCGTCACTCCTGACCTGATCGAATCTTCACCGAGCGACGCCCCAATCGATTGTTCCTCGAGATACGTGAGCGAGGCCGGCAGCGCGCCAGACTTCAGCGTGATGACGAGGTTTGCCATCTCCTCGCGGGTAATGCCGTTGATCTGTCCGTTGTCGACGATCCGGTCCTGAATCGTCGCGACAGACATCACACGCTTGTCGAGGATGATCCCCAGCGGCTTCCCGATGTTGGCCTGAGTGAAATTGCCGAACCGCTGGGCGGCATCCTGCTTCAGCGTGAACATGACGGCGGGCCGATTGAACTGATCGAGACCCTGCTGCGCGCTCCGCAGTTCGCTCCCCGTGACCACGGAGATCTTCTTGACGATGTAGAAGCCGGTCGCCGGCGTCGCTGCACCGCTGCTGGCTGCTTCCTGGCGGCCCGGAAGAATTTCGGACTCAGGAGACAGGACCTTGTTGACGCTCTCGAGCGCGGCCTCCTGCGTGGGAAACGGACCGTTTTCGACGAGCCTGAACTGCAGGACCGCGGTGGAGCTGATCAGCGACTTCGCACGAGCGACGTCGCTCACACCGGGCAGTTCCACCAGAATCTGGTCGCCTCCACCCTGACGTGCAATCACTGGCTCGGCAACGCCGAGTTCGTTGACGCGCCGCTCGATCGTCTGGATGGCCTGGGTAACCGCCTCTTCACGAAGCTGCCTGGCGATGTTCGGCTTCATCTTGAAGGTGTATCCACCCGCCCCGGAATTGCGATCGAACACGGACTCGGCGTCTGCCGCTGAAGCGGTGCGGAACGCGTCGTCGTTCGACAACCCCGCGACCTGGAATTCGTCCGCCCCCGTCACTTCGAGCTTCGTGAACTGGACGCCGGTACGGGACAGGCTGTCGCGCAACCGCCCGACCGTCGTTTCCGCTTCCGCTCGCAAGGCGTCGTCGGTCTGCACGCGGAGGACGAGGTGAACGCCGCCCTGCAGGTCGAGGCCGAGATTCAGCTTCTTGTTGAGCGGGTAGAAGGCCCATACGGAAAGTGCGACGACGGCTACCGTCAGTGCAACTCTCCACCGAACGTTCTTCATCATGGCTGACTACTCTGTCTTGGATTGCGCGAGGGCTTCCCCTACCGGGTCCTGCCCTTGATACCCGACGATCGCCGCCCGTGACACTTCGATCCGGACGTTGTTCGCCACCTGCAACTGCACCGACGCCTCCGCCACCTTGGTGACCGTGCCGAAGATGCCGCCCGACGTGATCACCCTGTCATTGACCTTCAGACCCGCGAGGAATTCCTGCACCTTCTGCTGCTTCTTCTTCATGGGCAGCAGGATGATGAAATAGAAGATCGCGAGGACGAGTACGAACGGGACGAACTGTAACCATGGGCTCGGGTTGGCCCCTGAGGGCGCGGCCATGGCTAACAGACTGGGAAATCCCAAATCCCAAAACCCAAATCCCAAATCAAAATTGGTCATGAATCGAGCGACAGGCGGGAAGCCGAGCGAAGGAACCCCTGCCTGAACGTATCAAAGGTCCGAAACGCTATAGCGTCCCTGATCCTCCGCATGGTGTCAAGGTAGAAGCTCAAATTATGCAACGTGTTAAGGGCACCTGCGGTCATTTCACCTGCCAGGTAGAGATGCCGTAAGTAGGCGCGCGAATGGTGCCGGCAGGTATAGCAGTCACAGGCCGGGTCAAGAGGCCGATCATCCTCGGCATACCGGGCATTCTTGATGTTGATTTTTCCTTCGCTCGTGAAGAGCTGGCCGTTCCTGGCGTTGCGCGTCGGCATGACGCAGTCGAACATGTCGATGCCCCTGGCGACGCATTCGACCAGATCCTCCGGCGTCCCGGCTCCCATGAGGTATCTGGGCCGGTCAACGGGAAGCGTTTTCGCGGTCTGCTCGGTCACGCTGTACATCACCTCAACCGGTTCGCCCACACTCAGCCCCCCGATTGCGTATCCCTCGAAGCCGATCTCGGCGGTCGCGGCGGCACTCTCGTCGCGGAGATCCTGAAACACGCCGCCTTGCACGATGCCGAAGAGTGCCTGCCCCGGGTTCGAGACCTGAACGTCCGACCCATCCAGCACGGCAAATCGCTCGCGACAGCGTCGCGCCCATCGCACAGAGCGTTGCATCGACGATGCGGCGTCGTCCCGGCTCGCCGGGTACGAGAGGCACTCATCGAGGACCATGGCGATATCGGATCCGAGCCTGGCCTGAATGTCGACGGCGCGTTCGGGAGTCAGCATGTGACGGGAGCCGTCCAGATGGGACTGGAACTCCGCCCCGTCCTCGCGAATCACCCGTCGTTCAGCAAGGCTGAAGATCTGGAACCCGCCGCTGTCGGTGAGGATGGGGCTGGTCCAGCCGATGAAGCGATGCAGCCCCCCTCGCCGTGCAATGAGCTCGTCTCCGGGACGCAGGAACAGGTGGTAGGTGTTGCCCAGGATAATCTCGGCGCCCGCCTCGCGAAGGTCACGATGGAGGGCGGCTTTGACTGTTCCCTGCGTGCCGACGGGCATGAACGCCGGCGTCTGCACGACGCCGTGTGGTGTGTGGAACTCGCCGCGGCGTGCGGCGCCGTCTGTTCCATGCAGTTCGAAACTGAAGGAGCTCAACATTGAGGGACGTCGTGTCCGGCTTTGTGGGACGTAGTGTCCGGCTTTGGCCGGACCTCAGCGGACCTATTATTAGTACGCGTGACCAAGCTCCGAGTTGGCGTCATCTTCGGCGGACGTTCAGGCGAACACGAGGTTTCGATCGCGTCTGCCGCCTCGATTTTCAAGCACCTCGATCGCAGCAGGTATGACCCGGTGCCGATCCGGATCGAAAAGGACGGCCGCTGGGCGCTCACCTCGAAAGCGCCGACCGCCATTTCCGCAGCCGAGGTCTTGAAGCAATCGTCGACCGAGGCGCTGCAGACGATCGAACCGACAGCCGCGGTCAGCCCGTCGGGCATCGATGTCGTGTTTCCCGTGCTGCACGGGACCAACGGCGAGGACGGCACGATCCAGGGGCTGCTCGAGCTGGCGAATGTTCCATACGTCGGATGCGGCGTTCTCGGGTCGGCCGCCGGCATGGACAAGGCGGTGATGAAAAAGCTCTTCACCGTCGCCGGTCTTCCAGTCGGTCCGTACGTCGTCGCGTTGCGTCACGAATGGGATCGCGATCCAGCCGGCATCAGACAGCGGGTCCGCGACGAATTGCGATACCCCGTATTCGTGAAGCCGGCCAACCTCGGCTCCAGCGTCGGTATTTCGAAAGCGAAGGCAGACGCCGACTTCAACGCGGCGATGGAGCTGGCGCTCCAGTTCGACAGGAAGGTCGTCATCGAAGCGGCGGTGCCCAACGCCAGAGAGATCGAGTGCGCCGTGCTGGGCAACGACGACCCTGAAGCGTCGCTCCCGGGCGAAGTCATCCCGTCGCGCGAGTTCTACGATTACGAAGCGAAGTACATCGACGACAACTCGAAGACCATCATTCCGGCGCCACTCAGCGACGCTGAGACGGCCGAGATCCGTCGGCTGTCGATCGAGGCGTTCAAAGCGGTGGAATGTTCTGGAATGGCCCGCGTCGACTTTCTCCTGTCACGCGATACCGGGGGGCTGTTCGTCAACGAGGTCAACACCATCCCCGGGTTCACGACGATCAGCATGTATCCCAAGATGTGGGAAGCCACCGGCCTTCCCTATCCCGCGTTGCTCGATCGTCTCATTCAGCTCGCGCTTGAACGGCACGGCGAAAAGCAGCGCCTCCGCACGAGCGTTGCCGAAGATCACCATCGATGACCCGTCGCGCGGCGATCGCCTTGGTGCTCGCCGCGGCGCTCACGAGTCCAATCAGCACTCCACGCCTTGACGCCAGGGCTTCCGGACTGACCGGCGCCGCCCAGGTCTCGAGCACGTACGACGTGATCATGGATGCCCGGTTCACGGAGCTTCCTGCGCACCTGGCGGAGACCTGCCCGCCGGCGCCACCGGAGGTCTGTGCACTTTTGTCCATCGTTGCGACCTGGTGGCAGATCCAGCTGGACCCGCACAACCGCAGCCGCGACGACGCATTTCAGAAACAGGCGGACAACGTCATCGCGGACATCGAAAGGTGGACGAGGCGCGAGCCGATGCGCGCGGAGGCGTGGTTCTATCTCGGTGGATCGATCGGGGCTCGAGCGCAGTGGCGGGCACTGCGGGGTGAGACGCTGGCCGCCGCCCGCGATGGCAAGCGGATCAAGGAGGCACTCGAACGAGCTCTTGCCCTGGATCCCGCTCTTCAGGACGCCTACTTCGGAATCGGCCTGTATCACTACTACGCGGCAGTCGCTCCTGCGGCGGCAAGGATGCTGCGATGGCTGCTGCTCCTGCCGGGCGGCGATCGGGACGAAGGCCTCGCGGAGATGCAGCGCGCCAGAAACGGTGGTCAGCTGCTTCGGAGCGAAGCGGACTACCAGCTGCACCTGGTGTACCTGTGGTACGAAAAGCAGGCGCCTCGAGCGCTGGAGCTCCTGACTGCCCTCGCCGAACGGTACCCTCACAATCCGCATTTTCCTCAGCAAATCGCCGAAATCGAGGATCGGTATCTGGAGCGGCATACGGCAAGCCTCCACACCTGGGAAGCACTGCTCGAGCGCGCACGATCCCGGGAGATCGCCGAGTCCGACATGGCGCAAGCGCGCGCGCGGCTTGGCGTCGCCCTCGAGCTGTATCACCTTGGCCAATTCGAAGCAGCGATTCCCCATCTGCGCTCGGTGATCGATGCCAGACCTCGCGCACCAGTCGGTGCCGAGGCTGTCGCGCAGCTGCAGCTCGGGTACGTTTACGATCGGCTCTCGCGTCGCAACCTGGCCGTCGCCGCATATCGAGCAGCGCTGTCCGCGAATCCGCCGGGTGATCCGTTGAAGCTCGAATCGAAAGCGCGTGCCGGACTGCGAGCGCCGCTCCGGTAGCACGAAGGACACGAAGAGATCGAAGACCACGAAGAGTTCAGCGTTCTTCTTCGTGCCCTTCGATCTCTTCGTGTCCTTCGTGTCTACAGTCGGTGATCGCTCGCGCCGAGAGACTTGACAGAGTGGGTGCGATTGGACGTGGCCGTCGAACGATGAAGACCACGATCTTTTGACAAGCCAATCGATTTTGTGCTTGACACTAAAAAAATCTCACCCATAATCTACATCTGGTATGAGGGTGGATGGCTCAGCCCACCCGTTGTGACGGCCAAGCGGTCCGTCGGAGGCTGAGTCGCTAACTCTAAGGAGAGCACAATGGCGAAGAAGGCCAAGGGCGCGAAGAAGAAGGCCGCGAAGAAGCGGTAGTTCTTCGGCAAGGCTTCACGGGGTGCTCGTTTCAGAGCACCCCTTTTTTTTATCACCCGATTTCACAGCAGCTCCGGTTGCTGCGCTCCCGATGACACGCATCACCAGTCGCGTGTCCACGATCTCCGGGAGCGTCCCACGAAGCGAGAACGCCGACATAAGGCCCGACGTGCCAGGCGGCAGAGTGTGCCAGATGCGGCGACAGATATCTCGCGAACACACCACGTGAAGGGGGGGATACAGATGGCGAAGAAAGCAAAGGGCGCGAAGAAGAAGGCCGCGAAGAAGCGCTAACCGCGCCTTCAGCCTAAGGGACGGGGGCTACTGCGATGCGGTAACCCCGTCCCAGATCCGCACGCCTCGCACGATATCCCCCACCGCAATCCGATCCACGACGTCCATCCCGTTGACGACGTGTCCGAAGACCGTATACCGCGCATCCAGGTGCGGCTGGGGCGAGTGCGTGATGAAGAACTGGCTGCCTCCGGTGTCCTTGCCGGCCAGCGCCATCCCGACCGTCCCGCGCAGATAGGGGCGTTCGTTGATTTCATCCCGGATGGTGAATCCAGGACCGCCTTCGCCATCGCCACGCGGGTCACCATCCTGAACGACGAAATCGGGGACGACGCGGTGGATCGTCAGGCCGTTGAAGTATCCCTTGCGTGCCAGCGTGACGAAATTCTCTACCGTCAGCGGCGCTTCCAGGATGGCGAGTTCGACCTCGATCGTTCCCTTGTCGGTGTCGATGTACGCGTGCGGCGAGTACTGGGGCGTCAACGATGCCAGCACCCGCTTATCGCCAACAACGATGTCAGACGGTGCAGGTCGCATTGACGCATCGACGTCAGTGACGCCCTGCTGGCGCAGGAGCGTCGCCGCCCGCATGCGCAGGGCCCAGTCCTTGTCCATCAGCGCCTGCTGGAGCATCTGGCGTCCTGTGGCAGGCTCAATCAGATTGACGGCTGTGAGAATCGCTTCCCGGGCTCCGTAGGTGACGTCCACCGTGGCGATCTTGTAGGCCTCCAGCAGAGCGGGCACGGCGGCTGTCGATTTCATCTCTCCCAGCGCCGTTGCCGCGGCGGCTCGGACGGCAAAGTCATCGGCCTGCAGCTTCTCGATGAGGAGCTTCTCCAGGCCCGGCGGCTTGCTTGCCGCCAGCCCCTCAATCGCCGCCGGCACGACACGCTGGTCCTTGTCCTCGAGCAGCGTCATCAGGCGCGTCTGGCTGCGCTCGGCTGGCAGCGTCCCCAGGGCCGCTGCCTCCGCCACGCGCACCGTCCAGTTCTGATCCGGCTCCAGTCCGGCCAGCGTCGCGATGAATACGTCGGGGTCAACTCGAGCGAGCGCGCGAAGGGCGGCCGCTCGAATTCCCGGGACCGGCTCACCGAGGAGCTCGATCAGCAGTTCCGCGGTGTTGGGCGTCGCGAGGGCCCCAATGCTTCCGGCTGCCTCGAGTCGGAGGTTGGGATCTACCGTACGGTCAGCGACGATCTTCACCAGCACGGGAATGACCGTTGCGTCCCCGACTGCTGCGAGGCCGCGAACCGCCTGGAGCACCACGGCGGGATGCATCCGTCCGCGGTCTTCCACGATCTGCCGCAGGGCGGCTGACGCTTGCGGCGCCTTCAGGGCAGCGAGTCCTCGTGCTGCGAATGCCGCTGTGTACCGTCCCGGGGTCCGCAGCAGCGTGAGCAACGCCGGAACAGCCCGCGGATCGTTGATCCGTCCCAGCGCGTAAGCCACGGGCCACCAGCGCGACACCGGTTGTCCCGATCCATCCAGCACCGCAGCAGCGAGCGCCTCGTACGACCCGAGCCGCACGAGCGCATAAATCGCCAGTCGCGCAGCTTCCGCCGGACCGGACAGCGGATACGTCACATCGTCTGGATCGATTGCGTTCAGGGCACCAGCGGCCGTGTGCCTGCGGACGATGCCGCTGACTGCGTCGGCGTCGGCCTTGTTGCCGATCGAACCAAGCGCTTCCGCCGCGCGACCTTGCACAATGGGTTCCGGATCGTCGAGGGCTTTGATCAGTGCGGCACGTGCGGAGGCATGCCCGATGAGACCAAGCGCAAACGCCGCCATCTGGCGAACCTCGACGTCCGCATCAGCGAGGAGAGGGATCAGCGGTTCGACGCCGTCGACGAGCCCGACGCGACCGACGGCGAGCGCGGCGCGGCGGCGAACGCGTCCCTCGGGATCGGAAAGCAGCCGGCCCAGATCTGATGGCGCGGACAGCGCGTAAACCGCCGCAGTGGACGCCGTCGCCGGTTGCAGGAGCGCCGGCGGCGGCGGGTCAGTCTCCTTGAGAATCCGCTGATCCTCGAGCCTCACCATCCACACCAGTTTCTCTTCCCATGTGATGTCAGGCGGAGGGATCGGGGTGGGCGGAACGACTGTTGCGGCGATCGGAGCGGAAGCGCACGAAACGGCCGCAAGCGCAAGGCAGAACGACAGAAGCCGCCATGCGTACATTCGCGGCGATGATAGCATCCTCATCACACGAGTCATGCACCGGTACATTGCGATCGAAGGACCGATCGGTGTCGGCAAGACTGCGCTGGCGATGCGCCTTGCCGCTCGTCTGGATGCAACGACTGTGCTGGAAGAGACGGAGAATCCGTTCCTGTCCGACTTCTACGCCGGACGAGCGGGCTCCGCGCTCCAGGCACAGCTTTTCTATCTGCTGAACCGTCATCGTCAGCAGATGTCGCTGCGACAGGGGAACCTGTTCGCTCAGGCGACGGTCTCGGATTACCTCTTCGACCGCGACAAGATTTTTGCCTACTTGAACCTCGACGACAACGAGCTGTTTATCTATCAGCGCCTGTATGACTTGCTCGTCAAGGACGTGTCGACGCCGGATCTGGTGGTCTACCTGCAGTCGCCGACCGACGTACTTCTCCGCCGTCAACGCGAGCGCCCGAAAGAGATTGAGGACGAAACCCCCGAACCGGCCGCGGACTACCTGCGCGAGCTGAACGAGGCCTACCAGCACTTCTTTTTTCACTACACGGCGACACCTTTACTGGTCGTTGAGACGTCTCATCTGGACCTCGCGGCAGGCGATGCTGTGCTGGACGACCTCCTCAAGCAAATTCGGGGAATGGGGCGCGGGACCCAGTACTACGTTCCGCGGGCCTGATCCCACCTCTGGTTTCGCTTTACCTCTTTGACATTTCAGTTTTGACTTGTCTTAATACCCACTGATGGCGTGGTTCAAGAAGACCCGCAAGCCGATTGCATCCTCCACCGCCGAAAAACCAAGCCGGGTTCCCGAGGGTCTCTGGATCAAGTGCCCTGGCTGTACGCAGCTCATCTACAAGAAGGATCTCGAGGAAAGCCTGAACGTCTGCCCGAAGTGCACGCATCACTTCCGCATCGGCGCCGCGGAGCGGCTGCGCGCCCTGTTTGACGGCGGACACTACACGGAGCACTTTCCGAATCTGATTTCGACCGACCCGCTGAGATTCACCGACACCAAGCCCTACCGCCTGCGCCTGAAGACCACCATCTCGTCCACCGGTCTCAAGGACGCGATCATCATCGCCACCGGGAAACTCGATGGTCTGGATCTCGTCGTCGCGGCGATGGAGTACACGTTCATCGGCGGAAGCATGGGCGTGGTTGTCGGAGAAAAGATTGCGCGGGCTATAGAGATGGCCATCGAGCGCCGGCAGCCAGTGATCGTGATTTCCTGCTCCGGCGGGGCGCGCATGATGGAGGGCGCGCTGTCGCTGATGCAGATGGCCAAGGTTTCGGCGGCCCTGGCTCGCCTCGATCGGGCGAAGCTTCCCTTCATCTCAATTCTCACGGACCCGACGACCGGCGGTGTGACGGCCAGCTTCGCGATGCTCGGCGACCTGAACATCGCTGAGCCGAGGGCGCTCATCGGATTTGCCGGTCCGCGGGTGATCGAGCAGACGATCCGGCAGAAGCTGCCCGACGGATTCCAGCGCAGCGAGTTCCTCGTCGAGCATGGAATGCTGGATCTGATCGTGGACCGCCGGGGGATGAAGGACGCACTCGCCCGCGCGCTGCGGTTCATGCGTGCGGAGCCGGCCGCGCCAGCCGCAGTGGCCGTCGCCGTCGGAGCCCCCTGATCCGCACCGATCAGGTTTTTCCTTGTCATTAGACCGTCTTTTCGCGCTCGAGAACTTCGGGATCAAGCTGGGCCTGCAGAACATGCAGACGCTCTGCGCCGCGCTCGGCCATCCTGAACGGAGCTTTGCGTCGCTGCACATTGCCGGCACGAACGGGAAAGGGTCCGTCACCGCATTCGCCCATCGCGCGCTGCTGGCGCAAGGGATCCGCGCCGCGCGCTACGTGTCGCCGCACCTCGCTGATCTCTCTGAACGGTTCGTCATCGGCACGGCCCCTGTTGACGCGCGGACGCTGCAGGAGACGGCCGACGATGTCCTCGGCGTCGTCGACCGGCTGCAGGCGGCGGGCACCCTGACCGTGACGCCGACGTTTTTCGAAGTCACCACCGCCATGGGATTCGAGATGTTCCGCCGGACCGGGGTTGAAGTCGCCGTTATCGAGGTCGGGCTCGGAGGCCGTTTCGACGCCACGAACGTCATCACTCCTGCAGCCGGCGCCATCACGACGATCGGAATGGACCATCAACAGCATCTCGGGTCGACCATCGGAGCCATTGCCCGTGAGAAGGCGGGCATCATCAAGAACGGTGTCCCCGTGGTCGTCGGCGACCTGCCGCCGGATGCGCTCGCCGTTGTTCATGCGGTCGCTGAAGAACGCGGCTCCGACGTGGTCGAGGCGCACGCCGGAGTGGCGGCGGACGTTTCCATGATCGACGGACACGCGCGGATGACGCTGACGACGCCGGACGACCGCTATGGCCCCCTGACGTTGTCGTTGCGGGGTTCGCATCAGGTGGCCAACGCGATCGTCGTGACACGCCTGCTTGAAACGGCGAGGCGTCAGGGCATCAGCGTCTCAGCCGCTGCGATCGAAGAGGCGCTCGCCACGACCGAGTGGCCGGCGCGGTTGGAATTGATTCGGCTGGAGGATGGCCGGGCGGTGCTGATCGACGCCGCCCACAACCCCGATGGAGCCAAGGCGCTGGCGGCCTACTTGCGGGAGTGTCATCCCGAAAAGCCGACCCTCGTCATCAGCGTGATGCGAGACAAGGACGTCGATCAGATTCTCGCCGAGCTGCTGCCGGTGACCTCCGCGGTAATTGCCACTCGCGCGCCTTCACCCCGCGCGATTCCTGAAGCCGAGCTCGCGCGGCATATCGTCGATCGGCAAACCGAACTGGGTCACGATATCGCGGTGTCCACAATCGCCGATCCGGAAGCGGCCGTTGCCGCGGCGCTCGATCGGTCGCCCACGGTGTGCGTTGCCGGATCCATCTTTCTCGCGGGCGCCGTCCGCGACATGTTGCATCGGCGGGCCCGTGTCCACTGAGACAGTGTCCACGGTGTGGCGGCGCATCGTTCGACTCGTGTTGCCGCTCGGCATCGCCATCCTGGGCGCCGTGCGCCCGGCCATGGCGCAGCAGCCCGATCCGTCGTGCACTGAATCTGCGGATCTGATTGCCCTGGTCAAGGCCGTCGGTGGACAGATCCAGCGGGAGGCAGACCACATCTCATTCCTCGAACGCGTCGATGCTCCGATTCCATGCCACCCGGGGCTTCGCGTCTTCGCCGACAGGCTCGACGTGTACGACGACAAGAAGCTGCTGGTCGCCACCGGCAATGTCTCGTTCACCACGGCGGAGGGGCAGATCAACGCGGACCGGATCGAGTTCAATCTGGCGGACGGCACCGCCACGTTCCATCACGCCAGCGGCATCATGACGTTCCCGAAGGCCAACCGCGCCGAGTTCGGGAACCAGGAGCCCGACGTGTATTTCTGGGGAGAGCTCATCGAGAAGCGCGGCCCCAGGAGCTACGTCGTCACGCGCGGCGACTTCACGACGTGCGTACAGCCGACACCGCGATGGGAACTCGGCAGCGCCAAGTTCATCATCAACCTCGATGACTATGTCGTCGCCCGCAACACCGTGCTGCGCGTCAAAGGCGTGCCGATGCTGTTTCTTCCGGTGATGTATTACCCGATGCACAAAGACGGACGCTCGACCGGTTTCCTGATGCCCAACTTCGGAACATCGACGTTCCGTGGCACCGCGTTGAGCAACGGATTCTTCTGGGCCATCAGCCGCAGCCAGGACGCGACGCTCTACCACGACTGGTTCACGCGCACCGGCACGGGCATCGGAGCGGAATATCGATATCTCAGCGGAATCGGCTCGGGCGGCGTCATCCGCGCGTACCGCCTGAATCAGCACCAGACGGTTTTCGAGCAGAACAACTCCACAACCACGTTACCGTCGCAGACGTCGTATCAGGTGAACGCGGCCGTCAATCAGAACCTCGGTCGGAGATTGCGAGGACAGGGCACCGTCGAATACTTCAGCGACGTTTCGACGCAGCAGCTGTATCAACAGAACACCTACCAGCGTTCGAGCAGTCGCCGGACCATAGCCGGGGGTGTCACCGGCGTGTACGGTCCGGCCACGGTCGGAGGGTACTACTCGCGCTCCGAGCAGTTCAGCGATACGGAGCACTCCACGGTGTATGGATCAACGCCGCGAGCGACCGCGAACATCGCTCCATCGAAGCTGTTCGGCTCGCCGGCATACGCGTCGTTCAACAGCGAGTATCTGTTTCAGCCCAATCGCCGGTTGACGGACGGTGTTGTCACTGCGGATGAAAGCCTGGCGCGTTTCGATGTCACCCCCGCGGTCCGCGTGCCGCTCTCGCGGTTGACCTATCTGTCGGTGACGACGAACGCGTTCTATCGACAGACGTATTTTTCGCGCAGCGTGGATCCCTCCGGCAATTTCGTCAAGGACGGTGTCAGCCGCCGGTACATGTCGCTGCAGACCGATGTCATCGGCCCCGTCTTCTCCAAAATCTGGGATACGCCGGGGAGCGGCTACTCCGATCGGATGAAGCACGTGATCGAGCCCACGTTCAGCGCGGTATACCTCACTGACATCGCGAATCAGTCGCGCGTCCCGTTGACCGATTCCAGCATCGTGGTGGTCGGCGACGCGATGAGCCTCACCTACGGGCTGACGAACCGCCTCATTGTGAGAACCCGGAGCACTGACGGTGCGCGTGGTTCAACACGGGAATTCCTCACCGTCGGCGTCCAGCAGACCTACTACACGAATCCTGAAACGAGCCGCTACGACACCACTTACGTCAGCTACTCGGGCCGGCCGAAGCCCGTTGATCTCTCGCCTATTGCTGCGCTCATTCGTTTCGCGCCAACGCAGACCATCGATGCAAACGCACGACTCGAGTACGACGTGACTGGCAACGGATTGCAGGTCCTCAGTGCCGGCAGCACGGTATCGACTGCAGCCAGCTCGTCGAATGTCAACTTCAGCAGACAGCGCTTCACGCCGCTGTCCGACGTCAGCAGCTACGTGTCCGGCTCGTCGGCGTGGCGATTCTCACAGGGCCGCATCACGGCGTTCTACGGATTGAATTGGGACATTGACGCCAAGTACATCTACAGTCAGAGCATCGGCGGGACGTACATGTCGCAGTGTTGCGGTGTGCGTGGCGACTTCCAGGTGGTCAACTTTCTGCCGTCCATTGGCGCACCCATCCCAAGCGATCGCCGCCTGAACTTCTCATTCGTGCTGGCCGGCCTCGGGACGTTCTCCAACTTCTTCGGCCTCTTCGGCCAGCCGTAACCGGTGAGCGACTCCGTCGTCCTCGTGACCGGAGCCGGCGGGTTCGCTGGAGGCCACCTCATTGAACTGCTGGCCGGATCCGCTGATCTCGTCGGCTGGTCCCGAACCCAGCCGCCGCCGGAGATTGCGGCACTCGCGAAGTGGCAGCGGGTCGATATCCTCGACCGCGAACAGGTCACCGACACGATTGCGATGTTGCGGCCTGATTCGATCTTCCATTGTGCAGGGCTGCCGCACGTCGCGGAGTCGTGGGCGGACACCGCCGCACCGCTCGCAACGAATGTGCTCGGCACTCACCGCCTCATCGAAGCTGTCGAACGCGTCGGTTCCCGCTGCCGCATTGTCGTCACCGGCTCGGCGCAGGTATACGCGCCATCGAACGAACCGATCGCGGAGGACGATCGCATCGCTCCTTCGAGTCCGTACGCGCTGAGCAAACTGGCGCAGGAGCAGCTCGCCCTGCGCTCGAATTCCGACACGGTGGCGATCATCGTCACCCGACCGTTCAACCATACCGGTCCGCGCCAGAAGCCCTCCTTTCTGGCGCCGAGCGTGGCGAGACAGATCGTGATGATCGAGCGCGGGCTGCACGAGCCTGTGCTGAAGGTCGGCAACCTCGATCCGAGCCGCGACATCATGGACGTGCGCGATGCGGTACGTGCCTATGCCGCACTCATGAAAACAGGGACACCAGGCACCATCTACAACGTCGCCTCTGGAGTCGCGCGGCCCGTGCGATCGATCGTGGAAGCGCTGGTCAGTCGCGCGCGGGTGCCGGTTCGGATCGAGCAGGACCCCTCACGCATCCGGCCCAGCGATGTTCCGGTGTTGGCTGGAAATCCCCAGCGTCTAAAGCAGTCCACCGGCTGGAGTCCGCAGGTTTCTTTCGAAAAAATGGTCGATGACCTTCTCGATTACTGGCGAGCCCAGCCGTGACCATTTGCAGACGAACATAAAGCGAAACTAAACTGGAGACCGTGGAAACGGCACCACTGCTCTTCGACCTGGGGAAACCCAAACCAACCACCCGCGACATCGCCGATCTCGTCCGGCTTGGAGGCGGCGCCGACGCTCTCACCGAAGCGACACGTCGCGCTGACGCGGCGCGTTATCAGGAAGTGCGTTGCCGCTCTGCTCTCAATCCCGTGAAGGGAATGCCGTTCAAGTGGACGCTGAATCCATATCGCGGCTGCACGCACGCGTGCCATTACTGTTACGCCCGCCGCTACCACACCCAGTTCGAGCTCGGCGCGGACGACGAATTCGCGTCGGTGATCTTCATCAAATCGAACTTCGTCGAGGTCCTGCGACACGAGTTGCAGAAGCCCGCATGGAAGGGCGACTACATCGCGGTCGGGACCGCGACCGACTGTTACCAGCCGATCGAAGGCCACTACAAATTGACCCGCGGGGTCCTCGAGGCGTTGTGCGAGTCCAGGAACCCGGCGGGCGTCATCACCAAAGGACCGATGATCGTCCGCGACAAGGACGTGCTCGCTGACCTCTCGAACCGCGCCGGCGGCAGCGTCTACATCAGCGTCCCCTGTATCGACGAGGAGGTGTGGCGTCAACTCGAGCCCGGCACCGCGCCGCCCATGCAACGGCTGCGCGCGGTACGTGAGCTCGCCGATGCCGGCGTACGAGTCGGCGTGCTGATGAATCCGATCGTCCCCGGCATTTCATCTCGACCGGCGCTGATGGAGCGAACGATGAAAGCGATCGCCGACCACGGCGCGCACTTCGTCGGCTGCAATGTCATGTATCTGGAAGGCGGGACTCGGGATCACTTCACGAAATGGCTCGAGGGCGAGCACCCGGAGCTCGTCGACGGCTATCGCCGCCTCTACGCCCGGAAGTAC
>Ga0207701_10003396_pt1 | contig 16350 bp, 17 predicted proteins | sample KBSSwiSSwithPhiX_FD_184294 | JGI IMG/M metagenome (GOLD analysis project Ga0207701, IMG submission 184294) | Switchgrass rhizosphere bulk soil microbial communities from Kellogg Biological Station, Michigan, USA, with PhiX - S5 (SPAdes) (version 2) | ecosystem: Environmental > Terrestrial >... | reverse complement strand
CGCTGGCCGTGCCGAAGAGCACCAGCGGCATCCCGAACTTTCACGATCTCGCCTACACGTATGACTACGCCGCCGGCGATCGACGGCACGTACTTTCGCTGAATGGGGTCTACGACGTTCCGAAAGCCGAGTGGGCGGCGCGGCCCCTGCGACTGCTGACGGACAACTGGCAGGTCGCGGTCGTCGCCGGCTTCACGACCGGCGCGCCCGAAACGGTCACCTTCACCACGACCGACAATTTCGACTTCACCGGCGGCGGCGATCCGGGCCGGATCAGCGTCACGCCGGGTTGCGATCCGATCCTTCCCAGGCGCGAGCGGTCGCACCAGCGCTGGTTCAACACGTCTTGCTTCATCCGGCCATCAGGCCGCGGCGACGAGGGCAACTCGAGCCGCGTGCACTACTTCGGCCCTGGCTCGAACACCTGGGATCTGACCCTGACTAAGGGGTTCAGGTTCGGAGGCTCGCGGCAGGCGCAGTTGCGAGCAGAGTTCTACAACCTCTTCAACCACCCGACGTGGCAGACGGTGAACAACGTCGCGCGGTTCGACCCGGCTGGCAATCAGATCAACGATGCGTTCGGGACGGTGATGCCCGATGGTTCGCCACGGATCATCCAGCTGGCGCTGCGGTTCGTGTTCTAGCACGAGGCGCACTCAACCCACTGACGACACGGCGTGTCGAACTATGGACGCGCGTTCTTCACGCGTGCACAGTTGCACACGCTGTTCGTGATCTGATCCGGTCATCTGAGCCGCTCGCAGGCAGCCACTGTCGGCGTTGAGCGCGGACGCCCGTCATGGCCAGTCACTTGCGGCGCCCTGGCAACCTGCTCAGCGTCCTGTGGGGAACGCTCCCGATTGATCGGCGAACGGCGCTCACTTGAAGGCATCGCGTCCGATCGCGTCGCCGGAGCCACGTCGGCCGTCCCACCCTCTCACCTGAGAACCATCTGTGACGAAACAATCACGGCTCAGCGCGGTGACCATTTGGAATCTTGGCCCTTCAGCGGTGCCGGGAGACGGAGCCCCGTCGGGGCGATCGCGACGCCCCATGGTTAGTTCAGGTGGGGGTCGCTGATGTGCTGCAGGAGATTGCCGTTCTGGTCGAACACCGCGACGTAGCCGCCCGGCTGCAACGCACGAAATAGGTGACGTACAGCTTGCGTTGATGTTCTGGATGTACGGAGCGAAGCCCGCCGGCACCGCGGGATCCTTGAAGGCACCTGACACGGATATCGGGTCGAAGGTGTTGTTGAAGACGTTAATCTTTGCCGTTCGCGGGCATCGGCGGCATAAAGGTTGGCGCCGGCGACGGTCAATCCCGTGTAGATCGCATGGTCGGTGGCGGTGAACTGCGTCACCGCGGTCGTGCCGGCGTTCCACGTGCTGATCGTTCCCTGCAGCGAAGCGAAGACGAATGGCGCCGCCGCGCCAGTGTCCGTGCCGAATCCCTGCCCCCCGACGCAGGCCTGGCCGGTGGGCCCGGTCTGTCCCGGCGCGCCTGGGAGGATCGCCACCACCAGCGCCTGCGGAACACCGGCACAGTTGTAAAGCGTGGACAGGGTGGTCACCTGATCCGAGATCCTGAACGGGGAGGTGGCGGAATAGGACCATGCCCAATAACTGCGCCGGTGATGGATGCGCAGGAACTCGACAACGATTGATCCGCAATCTCAGTACTCCGATGAGCCTTCCCCTGGACGCTGCGACAGCAGCACTTCGATCGCCCGCTCGGCGCGCGAAGATCGTGTTCCGACGGGCACACCAGCGCGGTCCCAACGCAGGTGCGCCGAGCGCGCGCTACGGGCTCTCGAGCTCCAACCGAAGCAATCGCTTGAAAAACGCGACACTTGGTTGCTGGGATTGCCGCGTGCAACGCGTAAGGAGGCCAAGCCGTATGAATGAGCCAGTTAGCGCGGGGCGGGTTCTTGATCCACCCACGTCGCCGAAACGCGCCACTTTCTGAGGGTCGCCTCAGCGAAAATCGTGGCGAAATCAGACCGTGTTGCACCAGGAGAACCCACTACGCCAGCTAACTGCTTGGAAACAAAGGAGCGGGGGCTTCGGAGAGGGTGGGATTCGAACTCTGCCAGTGCCTTTAGAGTCTGCAAGTTGCAGATTCACAATGCCAGCATTGCCGTGAACGCCGCCGTTGCCGTGGCGCCTTGCACCTGATTGCACCACACTCGAGCTGGCTCGGCTTCCACTTTTGCCCGTTCCGACGCTTGCCTTCCAGCCACCTGATCGTCGGTTCGATCGGTGCCCAGTCGTGATCACGATGGGTTGACCCTACCCCGCCCCTGACCTCGCACCGATCACACAACGCCGACCCGCAGCGTGTTACGGCCGCCGCTCTGGGCCGGGAACACCTCGTTCTGAACCTCGAAGTCATTGCGCAACGCGCGGCTGACGCCGCTGACCTCAGCCTCATCCTCGTGATGGTAGTGCACGACGTCCTTGCGATCGTGCCGTTGAACGGCATCTCGAGGCCGAGGGGATCGTCGACCCGCTCGATGAGAGTCTCGTCGATGTGGCGCTAACCAGCAGCGGGAGCTCCTTCCAGCAATCGGAGTTGCACTCATGAGCATATATCTGTGTAATACGCAATGCGTCGAAAGGCCGGAGCCCTTGTGCCGCTCGAACTCGCCATCTGCGGCCGCGCCGCCGACCTGCTTCGCGAGGGGACTCGCGAATTCCATGGTTACGAAATCGCGAAGCAGCTCACCGACCTGCCGAATCGTCGCCTCTTGACGGCGTACGGAACGCTCTATCGCGCGCTCGGTCGATTGGAAGTCATGGGCCTTCTTCGTAGCCGGTGGGAGGATCCAGAGATCCCCGCGCGCGAGAACAGACCGGGGCGACGGCTTTACACGCTCACTGGGAAGGGTGAAGAGGCCGTGGCCGCGGCTCGCCGGGAGGCGGCCCTTTCCGTTCCCACGCAGGGTCGCCGTCGTTATGCGCCAGCATAATGCGCGCGTCACGGCCCTTGCGGTCGCCGCCGTTCGCCTCTGGACGTGGCTGTACACGTCAGGCCTCCCTGTCGAGGTGCGCAATGAACGCCGGGCGGAAATTGCGTCCGATCTGTGGGAATGCACTCACGACCCGGACGGTGCTGACGACCTCCGGCGCCCGTTCCACATCCTTTTGCGACTCGTGCGCGGCGTCGCCGATGATCTGCGCTGGCGCCTAGCGCGCGACCGGGTCACGACGGCAGCGGTACGGGTCGGCGCCGCGCTGACTGTGGCGCTCCTCGTCTTCATCACCTGGTGGGTGTTAGATCTGATGCGCACGCGCGTGCTGCCATTCCCGCCCGATCCCCCGTCAGTTAGCGCGCCACCCGCGCCACAGACCCGCATCGACCTGCCGATTCATAGAGACGCGTCTCGCTGAGAGTGCGCAGAGACGGCGATTCCCGCATCAGGAGACTGTGATGATTGGTCCGTCGTGCCGCCGGCTCGTGTTGCCCTGGGCTCTTCTCGCAGCGACGGCTGCCAGCCCACATCAGTCGCCGTCCCCACAGCCTGCCCGGCCGGTAGATGCCGTCGACGCGGTCATCGAAGCGTGTCGAACGCACGTACTCGTGGCGCTCGGCGAGGGAGCGCACGGCAATGAACAGGGTCACGCGTTCCGACTACGGCTCGTCCGCGACCGGAGATTTGCGGAGGTGGTCGACGACGTCGTGGTGGAGTTCGGCAATGCGAAGTACCAGGACCTCATGGATCGGTTCGTCCGCGGCGACGCCGTCGAGGAGACCGCGCTCAGCCGAGTGTGGCAGGACACCACCCAACCGCAGCCGGCGTGGGACGCGCCAATCTACGAGGAGTTCTTCAGGGCGATCCGCGACACTAATGTGTCGCATCGGGGTGGTCGGCAGTTGCGAGTAGTCCTAGGCGACCCGCCGATTGACTGGGACGCAGTGCGCACGGTCGAGGACCTCCGCCAATGGGATGGTCGGGGCAGGCATGCTGCAGCTGTCATCCGGCGTGAGGTGATCGAGAGGAGCCGGCGCGCCTTGATCGTGTATGGCGATGGGCATCTGTTCCGGGTCCCCGTCGGGGAGACGGTCGTCAGCCTGCTGGAACAGAGCGGGACACGTGTGTTCACGATCGCGTCCCCCATCTCCTCGCCGGCGGCCGCGAGACTGGAAACACTCCAGGGCGATGTTCGGACATGGCAGGCGCCTGCTCTGGTGGTGCTACGCGGGACAACGCTGGGATCCGCAGAGTTTGCCTTCTACTACCCCGCACCCAAGGTGATCCGCGACGGCGTCGTAGTGTCGGCGCCGATCCCGGAGCGATGGCGATCCCTGTCGTTGCAGGATCAATTCGACGCCCTGCTCTACTTGGGACCACCGGAAGACATCACGTTTGCCCAGTTGCCGCGGGCGTTTTGCGCCGACAAAAGCTACATGGACAAGCGCGTATCTCGGATGCTGATGGCCGCTCTGCCAGCCCAAATCGAACGGTTGAAGGTGTACTGCGCCGGTGCCGAACGACAGTAGTGATGATCTTAGCCTGAGCGATAGGTGGGCCTGCGCCCGATTCATGACATGAGGACGCAAAGCGCCGGACCTCTGGGTGAGGGACAGCCGATTTACCAGCAGGCCGATACCGGCGTTCGGGCAACGCGCTCAGTTTGCCGCAGCGACCGCCGCGTCCACCGCGCGACGCGGCCTGCGCGAGCTCACCGCGCCCCCGCGAGGTGCACAACGACATCCCAGTTGAAGCGCACGAACCGGTGCAGTTCGCTGTCGAGCAGCCGCTCCTGGTCACTGTGCGCGCCGAACCCTTTCGGCGCGTCCTCGAAATCGACCGCCGGACCGATGCCGAAGCACTGCACGCCTTTACGCGCGCAGCTGCGCCATGTCGGTGGCGCCAGTGCTCATCATCGGCAGCGTCCGCGGGTCGTAGATTCGCGTCGCCGCCGCTTCGAGCGCCTTGTACGCTTCGGAGTCCAGCTTCGCGTCGGGGCCCACCGGGCGGATCGACTCGCCGGTGAACCGCACCTCGACGGCCGGATCGCTGATCACCCGCTTCACCTCCTCAAGGAACCCGGCGGGATCTTCATCCGGCAGCGCGCGGACGTCGAGCGTGGCCCTGGCCTCCGACGGGATGACGTTCGTGCGATAGCCGCCGGTGAACACGGTCGGCGAGACCGACGTCCTCAGCATCGACGAATGCCGCGGCTCGTTCGCGAGCAGCCAGTCGTCGGCGGCGCTCCGTACCTGGGCATCGGCCGACAGGACGTCGCGATAATACGTCGCGACATCCGGCGTCGAGATTGCCGCCAGGTTGCGGAAGTAGGTGCCGGTCGTCTCGTTGAAGCGGATGGCCGGCCGCCATTCGCCGAGCTTGGCCACCGCGCTGGCGAGGTGGACGATGGCGTTCGACGTGAGCGGAATCGACCCGTGGCCGGAGATGCCGCGCGACACCAGTTCGATGGCGCGGGGGATCTTCTCCAGGGTCTGCACAGTCGCGTACTTCGCCTGCCCGCCGATGCGCGTCACGCCGCCGCCTTCGGCCAGGCAGTACTCGGCTTCGATCTCGGGAAAATGCTCCTTCACCAGGTAACCGATGCCGCCGTCGAAGCCGCCTTCTTCACCCGCTTCGGACAAGAAGATCACGTCGCGGTCCAGCGGCACGTTGAACCGCTTCAACAGCAGCATCGTCATCAGCGCGCTGGTGAGGTTGTCCTTGTCGTCGATCGTGCCACGGCCGTAGACGTAGCCGCCGTCTCGGGTGGCGCTCAAGGGCGGGTGCGTCCATTTCTTCTCATCCGTCGTCACTGTGTCGCTATGGCCCATGATGAGGAGTGGCTTCTTCTTGCCGGTCCCTTTCAGCCGCGCGATCAGGTTGGATCGCTTTGGATCGGATCCGACGATTGTCGACGCGATGCCCTCCTTCTCGAGCGCGCCCTTGACGTAGTCGGCGACGTCGGCTTCATTACCGGGAGGGTTGCGAGTGTCGAGCCGCAGCACTGCTTGATAGTGCCGCATCGTTTCTTCCTCGAGGGCCTTCCAGTCGGGCTCCCTCGCGGCTTGCGCGAGGACGGCGACCGACGTGATGGATGCAACAACGAGCGTGAGGCGGCCGAACGTCATCGTCCCTCCTGAATGCGGATGGATATTGACACATCCGGCGGCGGTCTTCGGGCTGACCCTCGCCAGAAGCCCTCCAAGTTGATTCTGGCGCCCGCGTCCGCCAGGATCCCGATATGCTCCCGTTGTTCATGGTTGTCTGTCGTGCGCTGGCGCTGGCACTCCGCGGACATCGCGAGGTGGTCCTGGAGAAGCTGGCCCTGCGCCAGCAACACGTGGCGATGAAGCGGGCGAACAATCGGCCCTGCTTGCCGGACCGTGACCGGTTGTTGTGGATGGCCTTGCGACGGATCTGGACGAACTGGCGAACGGCGCTCATCCTGGTTCGACCAGAGACCGTCGTGGGCTGGCATCGCGCGTGGCTGCGCCGGCGATGGACCCGGCGCTCGACACCTCGCCCGAACGGCCGTCCGCCCGTCACGCGCGAGATCCGCGCGCTCGTCCGTGAGATGGCGACGGCGAATCCGTTGTGGGGAGCGCCCCGGATCCATGGCGAGTTGCGGACCCTCCGCGTCGACGTGTCAGAACGCACTGTGTCGCGTCTGTTGACAGGCGTCACCCGTCCGCCATCGCAGACGTGGCACACCTTCCTGACGAACCACCTCGCGTCGGCTGCGTCGATGGACTTCTTCACCGTGCCCACGCTGAGGGGACGCGTGCTCTTCGTCGTCGTCGTCGTGCTCTCCCACCATCGACGGCGCATCCTCCATCTCAACACCACGGCGCATCCGACGGATGAGTGGGCGGCGCAACAGGTGGTCGAGGCCTTTCCGGACGAGACGGCACCCCGCTGGCTTCACCGGGACCGTGACCGGCTTTACGGCGCGGCCTTCCAGCGCCGCGTGGCGGGTATGGGCATCGCCGAGGTCCTGTCCGCGCCGGCGAGTCCCTGGCAGAATCCGTTCGTCGAGCGGTGATCGGCTCGATCCGACGGGCGTGTCTCGACCACGTCATCGTCCTGCACGAATCGCATCGTCGGCCCGCCCTCAGGTCGTACCTTCCCTACTATCACCGCACCCGGACGCATCTTGGGCTGGACAAGGACACGCCGGATCGGCGGCCGGTCGCTGAGACAGCCGTCGGACGTATCGTCGCCGTGCCTGAAGTGGGAGGGCTACACCACCGCGCTACGAGCGACGCGCCGCGTAGCGCGAACCGTTGTCAGTCCCTCACCACATCAGCGCTCGCCGAAGGCGTGTCCGTTTCGGCGGGGCCTCGTCTTCGCCGACGCACAAGAGGGACGTCGGGACCGTGTCGAAACGCGACTGCAGAATGTGATTGAGACCATCCCCGTCGATGTCGATGCCGTCAGCAGGACGGGACTCGTCCTGCGGTGAGCATCACACGACTTTTGGCGAACGACACCGGGGTGAACCGTTGATTTGAGGATCGACACGCTCGATCCCGCGTACTAACTGTCGCTGCCTGGCGATGGGCAACGCCTCTTCGATTGGGATCGCCGCCTGCGCCAAACGCTGCGAGAGGTCCTCCCCTTCCACCAGTTCCATCACCAACGCGTGCGTGCCAGCGGATTTCTCGAACCCGTAAATCGCCGCAATGTTCGGATGGTTCAGCGCCGCGAGCATCTGCGCTTCGCGCGCGAAGCGCGCGAGGCGGTCGGCGTCCTGCGCGAAGGCATCTGGCAACACCTTGATCGCACCTGCCGGCGAAGGCTCGTGTCCGTCGCGCGATACACCGCGCCCACGCCGTCTTCGCCGATCTGGGCCGTGATTTCGTAGACGCCGAGTCGGGCGCCGGGTGTGAGGGCCAAACTGGTTGGAGTATAGGGCTACATGGGAGTGCCGACCGGATTCCCTACACGCGCGCGGCGCTGCGACATCATCGGCGAACGCGCGCCTGGCGTGAGGCTCCTGGAGCAGCGACTCACCTCAGTGGTTGCGCCCGTCGACCCTGATTCGGGAACACTCCGAGCAGGGGCGGGGCTTCGGCCGATCGCACATGTCTGTAGGATTGCGTCGCCGTCGACCGGCCAACAGCAGTGTGGATGCTGGACGACTCCCTGGGTGCCTCGAGTGCCCCACGAGCTTGTCCATGCGTTGTTGAACTTCCGCAGGCACCCTGCCGCTGGGTCTCATGCGATACCGCCTACGACGCAGGAACCGTGGCCGTTCGGATGCGGTGCACCGATAGCCGCCGAGTGCAGTGGACCGGGACGCTGCCCAACTTTGCCCGTCGTGCCACTACGTAGGGAACGCCGTCCTACGGTTTGGGACTGGGACCGAGGGCCCGGTGCAACCAGGCTTTCGCGAGCTTCCAGTCGCGAAGGATTGTGTCTCGAGAGAGGCCAAGCACCTCGGCCGTCTCGTCCACGGTCAGGCCGCCAAAAAACCGCAGTTCCACGATGCGCTCCTGCCGTGGGGCAAAGGCTCGAAGCGAAGCGAGCGCATCCTCCAACGCCACCAAATCGGTTGGGCGGCCGGACGGCGCCCATACCTGATCGTTGAGCGTGACCGCGCGAACGCCGCCGCCACGCTTGCCGGCGTGGCGAGCGCGGGCGCCGTCCACGAGGATCCGTCGCATCAGCGTTGAGGCCAGGGCGAAGAAGTGCGCCCGGTTCTGCCACCGCATCCGCCTCAAGTCCACCAACCGCAAATAGGCTTCGTTGACCAGGGCAGTGGGTTGCAGCGTGTGGCCGGCGGGCTCCCGGGCCATCTGCCGTCGCGCCAGCCTTCGCAGCTCCGCGTAGACGATCGGCGTGATGCGATCGAGCGCACCCTGGCGTCCGGTCTGCCACTCGAGCAGCAACAGAGTCAGCTCACCGGGGACGGTCAAGCCGGCGTGTCTCTCCATGCTCGCCCCCCGTCGGTGTCGATCGTTTGGTGCCATGCGACTCTTTGGCGCGCAAATCCGCCTATCGACTCAAGCCGCCACGGAGGGCGGCATTGAGGAGGTGGCATGGGCCGGTGGGCACATACGGTAGCAGCGTTCAGTGTGATAGCCATCGCGTGTGCGCCGGCCGATGCGACCGGCATGGAAGCGGGGCCGCCTCGCACGATCAGGGTGGTGGTCTGTGACAGCGTCGGCGTGACCCCGGAGGTTCTCGCCACGGCCATGCTGACCACGGCAAGAGTGTACGGCCAGATCGGTATAGACATCGTATGGCGCGACCGCGTGGATCAGCCGGGCCGTCCAGCGTCGCCCACGAGTGAATCGGGCACTATGACTGTATACCTGCGCCTGGTGCCCCTGGCCTGGGAGCCGCCCGCCGTGACCTTGTCGGGCGCGCTCGGGTTCACGACGGTCGGCGGCCGGGTCGCGAGTGTGGTGTTCGAACGGATAGTCGACCTGGCCAGTAATGAGAGCCTCTCAGTGCCGGATCTTCTGGGCTATGTGATGGCGCACGAGCTGGGCCATCTTCTCTTGGGCTCCAAACCGCATGCGGTGAGTGGCATCATGAGCGAGACGGTGGATCGGCGGGGCGTCACGCAAGGGCTGCTCTGGTTCACCCGAGACGAGGCGAACGCCGTGCGGGCGAAGCTCCGGTCGCCGGCCCAATGACCGGCGGCGATCGCCGTGCCGACGCACCACGTCCGGTCCGCCGTTTGCGCTGCGGCTGGTCCGTGGGGGGTCTGTTGACATGCGCACGTATCGATCGGCTTGGACGCCCCGGCATCCAACACTGCCCCACGCGGCGGACGGATCGTCCCCGGCGGCCCGAGGCGCAGAGAAGGCAACCGTGTGACCCCTGAACGCTGGGAGCAGATCGCCGCTGTCTATCATGCCGCGCTGGAGCACGCGCCCGGGCTGCGCACGAACTATCTGAGCACCGCTTGCGGCCAGGACGACGAGCTGCGGCGGGAAGTGGAATCGCTGCTGGCACACGGTGAGCAGGCGGAGGACTTCCTCAGCACACCCGTCGGCGGCAGTGGGCAGCGCCGCGCGGGCCCCTCACTAGAACCAGGCAGTCGACTCGGTGACTACCGGATCCTGGCGGCGCTCGGCATTGGCGGTATGGGCGAAGTGTACCGCGCGGAGGACCCGCATCTCGGCCGGGACATAGCTATCAAGATCCTGCCGCCGCAGTGGTTCGGGGATTCCGTGCGGCGCACCCGCTTCGAACGGGAGGCCCGGCTGCTCGCCTCCCTGAACCATCCCCACATCGGCGCGATTTACGGAGTGGTGGAGCAGGACGGTGTCCGTGGCCTGGTGCTGGAACTCGTGGACGGCGAGACTCTCGCCGCGAAGCTGACGAGCGGCCCGTTGCCAATTGAGGTGGCTATCGAGATCGCCGGACAAGTGGCCGATGCGCTCGATGCCAGCCACCAGAAGGGCATCATCCACCGGGACCTGAAGCCTGGCAACATCATCGTTCGTGGCGACTGGGTTGCGCCGGCGGATCGCTCAGCCAGCGGCGCCTCCGGGGCGCAACGGCGAGCGGCGCGGCCGCCGGTCCTGACGGTGAAGGTACTGGACTTCGGCCTGGCCCGGGCTGGAGATCCTGGTGACGCGACACTCAGCGAGGGCGCGATCATCAGCGACGACCCGACGCACGACGGTGCCGTGATGGGGACGGCCCCTTACATGAGCCCCGAGCAGGCACGCGGCAAGCCCGTGGACAAGCGGGCGGACATATGGGCGTTCGGATGCGTGCTGTACGAGATGCTGGCCGGTCGGCGGCCGTTCATCGGTGAGACGACCGTCGACACGATGGCCCTCATTCTCGAGCACGACCCGGACTGGACGGTCCTGCCGGAGGGCCTGCCGCCTGTCGTGAGACGACTCGTCCAGCGGTGCCTCGAGAAGGACCTCACGCTGCGGCTGCGCGATATTGGCGATGCGCGGTTCGACCTCGACATGGCCCGGCGTGACGCCGATGAGAACCGCCTCGACCCCCGTCCGCGCGGTCCCGTCGCGGGCCGGGCACCCTACAGGAAACTGGCTGCGACCGTCGGAGTCGCCATCCTCGTCGCGACGGCGATGTTTCTCACCCGAGGTCCGGGGCCCGTGCTCGGGTGGGCTTCACGAGCCGCCGGGCTGTGGGGTCAGCGTGCGCTGCCGGGGCCGACCGGCTCACCGCAACCGGCGCTGACCCGTCTGACATTCGACCCCGGCCTTCAGACCGATCCCGCGATCTCGCCGGATGGCCAGTTTGTCGCATACACCGCCGACACCTCCGGGAACTTCGATATCTGGGTCCGAGCCGTTGCCGGGGGCAACGCCATTCAAATCACCACCGATCCCGCGCACGACTGGCAGCCGCACTGGTCTCCGGACGGCCATCGCCTTGTGTTCCGCTCGGAGCGCCGCGGTGGCGGGCTCTTCATCGTCCCCGCGTTTGGCGGGGCCGAGGAGCGCGTGTCCACGATTGGATTCAGGCCGCGCTGGTCACCGGACGGATTGCGGATCCTGTTCGACCGGACGGATGCCGGTCGCTTTGCCACGACGCTCAACACCGTAGTCCCCGGCGCTGAACCGATGGTGCACGACCTGTCTGCCGCACTACCTATCGAGCGCGGTCGTGCGTGGGGTTGGACCCCTGACAACCGAGTGGCGCTCCTGTCGAGCGAGGATGCTCCATCCTTTACGCTGCGACTGTCTGTGCTGACTCTCGACACGAAGGAGTGGGAGCACGCCGAGGTGGATCCCCGCGTGCAACGTGCTTTCCAGGACCTCAGGTTGGTCGTGCAACGGGCGCCGCTTGCATGGGCCGATGGGGCCGCAGCGGTCTATTTCGTCGGCCAATCCCAGGGACTCAACGATGTCTGGCGGATCGGCGTGGAACCGCAAAGCCGGAGAGTCGTTTCGGGCCCGACTCGTGTCACCACGAGCGGTGACTCGACATCCGCCCCGACGGTCTCGCGAGACGGACAGGCGATGGTGTTTGGCGTGTCGAGGTCCGAGACACGAATCTGGTCGCTGGGCCTGACGGCTTCCGGGACTGCGGTCGGCGGACCCGCTGAAGCGCTGACCGCCACGACGACGATCGCCTCGAACCTGCACCTGTCCGCAGACGGCAGCAAGCTCGTGTACATCGTGGAGCAGCCCGGGGGATCGCAGCGGCGTGAGGTTCGCGAGCGGCGGATGGTGGACGGTCGCGAGCGCACTCTCATGCGCGTTGACGAGGCAAATGGCGAGATCCGAGGGCCGCTACGCTGGTCCCCGGATGGTCGAGTCCTCGCGTATCGATATGTGCCGCCCGGCTCGGGCGTCGAGCAGTCGACTGGAGTGTCCCGGGTGTTCGCCCTGCAATCCCTACGACTCCGAAATGTCGACACGGAGAAGGACTCGCAGCTGACGTCTCCGCAGCAGGTGCTCGATTTTCCAAACGATTGGTCGCGAGACGGTAAGTTCGTGCTGACTTCCGGGAATCGCTACAGCACGGACGGACACGCCACGCTCGCCATGGTGCCAATCGCGCGAGCTCCGCATGCAGAGTCAGGCGCACGAGTAATGGTCGAGGCCGCCGACCCTGCCGCTCGTCTCTATCAGCCAGGGCTTTCGCCAGACGGCCGCTGGCTATGCTTCGTCCAGAGTACCGAGTCGGGGTCACAGGTGAAGGTTGCGCCAGTGGACGGAGGACGCTGGACGCACGTCGCCGCCGGGGCGGCCGTGGACGACAAACCGCGTTGGTCAGTCAACGGCCGGCTGCTCTACTTCACGTCGCGCCGCGGTGGGCTCAACAATGTGTGGGGCATCCGCTTCGATCCTGCGTCCGGGAACACGATCGGCGACGCCTTCAAAGTCACCACCAAGTTCGACGGACCGGGTGAGACCCTGCCACAAAGACAGGGAGAGGGAGATTTCGGCGTCGCTGATGGGCGTCTCGTGGTGCCCGTCCTTAAGACGCAGGGCGCGGTCTGGCTCCTGCGCAACTTCGTCCAATGAGTCGTCGACTGCCTGCGCGGGAGGCGGCTCGTCCTGCAGGACCGCGATGCGCGTTACACTGAGGCGTTGGCTGATACGCTGTCGGCGGCCGGCGTCGAAACCGTCAGCCTCTCCACACGGGCGAGGCTGACGGGGGAGATCCGTCACGCGGCCGTCAGTAACCTGCCGTTGTCATCCAAGTTTGAAAGAACAATGTAACTCCCCGTCTCGCACTGGCGGACGGCTTTCGGTAGGCTGCCGGCGTTTCTGTCTAACGCCGTCCGTGACCGCCGTCGGTAATCGTGGCCGAGTCCACCGCGCCGAAACACGGGCACAGATGTGACGCCTGAACGCTGGCAGTAAACCAAAGCGGTCTATCACGCGGCAGTGCCGCGCGAGGAAGGGATCCGTCGCGATTTCCTTTCCGAGGTCTGCGGCGACGATAACGAGCTGCGGCGGGAAGTCGAGTCACTGCTGGCGCACGGTGAGCAGGCCGAGGACTTCCTGAGCGCTCCGGCCGTGGTGGACGGTGCGCGACGCGCCGGTCTGACGCTGGAGCCCGGCAGCCGGATTGGTGATTACCGGATTCTGTCGGCGCTGGGCGCGGGCGGGATGGGTGAGGTCTACCGCGCGCGCGACCCGCATCTCGGGCGCGACGTGGCAATCAAGATCCTCCCCCAGCACTGGTTCGGCGATGCGACCCGTCGTGCCCGGTTCGAGCGCGGGCCCGCCTCCTGGCCTCGCTCAACCACTCTCACATCGGGGCCATTTACGGCCTTGTCGAGCATGACGGCCTCCGAGGCCTCGTCCTGGAGCTGGTCGAAGGGGGCACGCTCGCCGCCCGGCTCGTGAGCAGTCCGCTGCCGCTTGCCGTGGCTCTCGAGATTGCGGCGCAGGTAGCCGACGCGCTCGACGCGAGCCACGAGAAGGGGGTCATCCATCCCGATCTCAAGCCGGCCAACATCATCGTGCGGGGGGAATGGCCCTCGTCTGACGGCCTGGCGGGCGCAGTGCAGCAGGCGACTAGCCACGGCCGGCACGGCCTCCCAACGTGACGATCAAGTGCTCGGCTTCGGGCTGGCCCGGGCTTCGGAGGCAGCGGAGGGTGCCGGGGCGCCAACGAGCCTGGGCGGAACGCATGAGGGGGCGGTGCTCGGGACTCCTGCCTATATGAGTCCCGAGCAGGCCCGCGGCAAGCCCCGGGACAAGCGGGCCGACATCTGGGCGTTCGGCTGCCTGCTCTATGAAATGCTGACGGACCGAATCGCATTCGCCGGCGAGACGGTCTCGGACACCCTTGCGGCCGTCCTGCACGCCGAGTCCGATCGGAGCATGCTGTCCTGAAGGGACGCCGGCTCCGGTTCGCCGACTACTGCGACGGTGCCTTGAAAAAGATCCCACGCCGGCGATTGAGAGATGTCGGGGACGCCCAAATCGAGGAAGCTCTCAGCGGACCCGAGGCGTCCACTGTCGTCGCGTTGTCACATCTACCCTGGTGGCGCCGGGCATATCCCCTGTGGCTTTTGGCTGATGTGCTCGTGATCGTGGCAGCGGGGCAAACGATCGGCACGGCGCGGTCCAACGGCGGCGTCGGCATCTTCACGGCCCGCAAGTTGCACCGGGCAATTACGTTGTCCGCATGAAGGATCTCCCGCGCGAGTGCGAGGTCGAGGGTGTGGCGGAGCAGACGGTGCGCGTCTCGCCGGGTGGCTCCACAGCCGTGCGGTTCGTGGTCCTGTCCACGTGACCAGAACGCGTCCGCGCTGACCATGGGTTCTCGGTGCCGGCGGTTCGGCATCGGTCGGCGATTGGCATTCGGCGCCTCAGCACGCACCCCTCGAAAGCGGCTCACGCCCCCGGGCGATGACGTCGATACCGGCGTGCCCTCGCATCAGTATGCCTGTGCGCCGGCTAAAGCACCCGACCTCACCAGCCGCGTGTCGGTTGACTGACCGGACGCGGCACTTGCGCAGCGCAGCAGGAAGATCCTTGTAAGGTTCCGCTGCAATGCGCGTTTATGTAGATAGGCGTGTTGAGCCGTGACGCTGGAAGTGTTGGCGGAGAGGGTGGGATTCGAACCCTGTCAACCCATGTAGAATCAGTAACTTACAGATTCCAAGTTGCCAGGGTTCCCGTAGATGCCAACGTTGCCGTGGGGCCTTGCTCGATTTTACCCGACGCGCCGAGCCGCGCCAGCCGAGCGCGAAGATCCCGAACAGCCGCGCGGTCCACTTGTTCTTGGCCCGATCGCGCAGCGTCGCCAGGTCGGGCACCAGGCCGGTGTACCAGAACAGCAGCGACACCGTGCCGTAGGTCGGAGACCGCGAGCCACGAGGCTGTCTCCTCATTCTAGACACGTGGTATATTTCTAGACAGGAGAATCCGATGGCCCTTAGCGTGAAGGACCCCGAGGCTGACCGCCTCGCCCGGGAGGTGGTTGCCCGCACCGGCGAGACGCTCACCACCGCCGTCATCGTGGCCTTGCGTGAGCGCCTCGCTCGGTTACGTGGCCGGAGCAGGCGCCGACGACTGCGCGATGAGCTGCGCGAGATCGCACAGCGCTGTGCTCAACTGCCGACGCTTGACGACCGCTCCGTCGAGGAGATTCTGGGATACGACGAGCGGGGATTGCCTCGCTAATGGTGCTCGACACCTCCGCGCTCGTGGCTCTGCTGCTCGACGAGCCGGAGGCCGAAGAGTTTCGGGCAGCGGTAGAGGAAGACACGACTCGTTTGGTGTCGGCGGCCACGCTCCTCGAGACGGCCCTGGTCATCGAGGCCCGGAAGGGCGAGCCTGGCGGGCGCGAACTCGATGCCCTGATCCACAAGGCCGAGATCGTCGTGGTCGCCGTCGACGCGGAGCACGTGTCGGAGGCCCGAAGGGCCTACCGCCGATTCGGCAAAGGACGGCACGCGGCGGCGCTCAACTTCGGCGACGTCTTTGCCTATGCATTGGCCCGCACGTCGGGCGAGCGGCTCCTCTTCAAGGGCGATGATTTCGCTAAGACCGATATCGGTCGAGTGACATGACTCGGGGCCGGCGCTGCGTATGTCGGGCGTGCCTGCCGCCGCAATCTCAGCGATCGCGCGTCATGCGCGCGGGGCATGTGTGCGCGGCCTGCGTGAGAAACCGGCCCCGGCCGCCGGAGTCACCACGGCGATCAACGCGGTCGGGGTGCGGATCCTCGCGCGCGTCAACAACGCCGGCGTCTTCACCGAGCTCGCCGGGGTGATCGTGCTGATCGTCTGGCTCGCGCTGCACGCCCGACGATCGACCGCCGCGATCCTCTCACCGGCGGCGGCGCGCGAGGCGAGCGGCGCGCTGGCCGGACCGTTCCTCGCCTCTGCGGCCCTGACCGCGTCCTACGTGATGTACGGCTTCGACACGGCCGGATCGCTGGCCGAGGAGACGACCGATCCGCGGCGA
>Ga0207701_10003392_pt1 | contig 16362 bp, 13 predicted proteins | sample KBSSwiSSwithPhiX_FD_184294 | JGI IMG/M metagenome (GOLD analysis project Ga0207701, IMG submission 184294) | Switchgrass rhizosphere bulk soil microbial communities from Kellogg Biological Station, Michigan, USA, with PhiX - S5 (SPAdes) (version 2) | ecosystem: Environmental > Terrestrial >... | reverse complement strand
TGACATACCAATTGGAACCTCAGGGTGAGGCGGTAGCTATTGCGAATAATAATTCAGGGTTTTTTACTTTGAGTGAGAAGGGAATGGTAAATACAATTCCAAACCTTTTGTTTTATCGGAGGACTAATTAAGGATTCATTACTCACCACTTAACACCTCCTCAATATCCTCCATCCTGATCCCCATATGGCTCTCATCATAGATGCATTCGCCATTTTTGATCACAAGGATCTGGGGTGATTCATGATGAATCTTAAATACCTGCGCTATCTTATTTGAAATATTCCTGAAACTGATGAGGTCAAGGTAATGAAAATCGGCACCTGGCGGTACCCTGGACCTTTCAAGCCTTCCTTTTGCAACAGAACTAATTGAACAGCGGGTGCTGTGCTTAAAAATAACCTGCGACTTTGATTCAGATCTTCTGATAATTTCTTCGAGTTCGCTTTCTTCCCGTAACACAATCCAATCCATAATTCCGCAAAACTAATAATTAACAGGCAATCTTTTACCTGCTGCCATATCCAACATATCCCTTTGTTCCTTTGCAGCCACTTTGAGCCGTACAGGAAGAGATACCAACAGCCGCAACGCAAATCAACGCCAATACAATAATCGTCCTTTTCATTACTTGTTATTTAGAGTGAATGTATACCAACTGAATTATCAGTAGTTCAAAGGACCGGATCGGGTGTAAAAGGGGAATTTTTCAAGTATGGATCGGGGCAGAAGTCAAAGTAAATGATATTTTCCTGTAATTGCAAGGGATGCCCCCTCTTTTAGAAAGATTTCTATAATATATTGTGCCTTAAAACTTTTGATAAAAATGGAATCAGGCTGTTATAGCGGAATTATTGATCCTGCCCGGTCAATCCCCCCAAAAAACAGGGCTTTTAACCGAAAATCGATGGTATCCGGGCTGCAAAAGGCTCTGGGGCGGATATGCTTACATTTGCGAATCAAGTGACAGGATTTAATATTTAAAAGTGTGATGTTACAACTAACAAAGCCCCTGGCGGTGATCGACCTTGAGTGTACGGGTATGAACCTGAGCTCCGACCGGATAGTGGAAATTGCGATAGTGAAAATAATGCCGGATGGAAAAAAGATGATGAAGAGGAAACTCATTAACCCTGAAATTCCCATTCCGGCAGCCATAAGTGAGATTCATGGCATCACTGACGAAATGGTTAAGGATGCGCCCACCTTCAGGCAGGCAGCAAATGAGATCAGGCAATTTATTGATAATGCAGATCTCGCTGGATATAATTCTAATCGCTTCGATATCCCGATGCTGGTAGAAGAATTCCTCCGGGTTTCCCTTGACCTCGATTTCCGTAACAGAAAACTACTGGATGTGCAGAAGATATTTCATATGATGGAACAACGCACGCTCACGGCAGCGTACAAATTCTATTGTAATGGTAATCTTGAAAATGCCCATAGCGCCGAAGCAGATGCCGAAGCAACCTGGGAAGTCCTGCAATCGCAGGTTGAAAGATATCCGCAATTGGGTTTAACCATTGAAAGTATCCTTAAATGCATTGGTGAGGACAATACTGTTGATTTTGCCAGGAGAATGATCATGGAGAATGGCAGGGAAGTCTTCAATTTCGGTAAGCATAAAGGCAGGGTAGTAACTGATGTGCTGAAAGCTGAACCGCAATATTATGACTGGATGATGAAGGGAGATTTTCCGCTCCATACAAAACAAAAGCTCACGGAAGTGTTTAACAGGATGATGTTAAAGAAAGGATAATTGGAAAAACTCGTTATCATACCAACTTATAATGAGAAGGAAAATATTTCCGGGATAGTGAGCGCGATTCTTTCATTGAAAAATAACTATCACGTCCTGGTGATTGATGATAGATCTCCTGATGGCACAGCGGAAATTGTAAGACAGATGCAGGAATTGCATCCCCTTGAATTGTTTCTTGAGGAAAGAAAAGGTAAATCCGGTTTGGGCACTGCCTATATTCATGGTTTCAAATGGGCGCTTGCAAGAAATTATCAATACATCTTCGAGATGGATGCCGATTTCTCCCACAACCCTGCAGACCTTGAACGCTTATATGAAGCCTGCCATGCAGGAATGGCTGATGTTGCCATCGGCTCGAGATATGTGAAGGGTGGGGGAACCGTCAACTGGCCACGCAACAGAATATTATTGTCGAAAGGTGGATCACTTTATACGAGACTGATCACACTGATGCCCGTAAAAGATACTACCGCAGGTTTTATGTGTTACAGAAAAGAAGTGCTTGAAGCGATGAACCTGGATGAGCTTCACTTTCTCGGTTATGCATTCCAGATAGAAATGAAATATGCGGCATGGAAACTTGGTTTTAAAATCGTGGAAGTACCGATAGTTTTCGAAGACCGTAAACACGGTTCTTCAAAAATGCATAAGGGAATAGTTAAGGAAGGAATACTTGGTGTGCTGAAACTAAGATTTTACAGCATGTTCAAAGATTACAGCAACCAGATGAGAGGTAATGAAACCGGCAGGCAACAAACTGTGGACTTCAACAAATAAATTTTACGCTGCTGAAAGATACCGTACCAGCGACCGTTTTGCTACCGGGAGCAATGTTTCATCAACAGGAAAATTTAATCCGGTTTCAATACAGTAAACTGCCGGGTTCGGCATGTCTCTCTTTCTCCTGACCAGTTCAGCTTTAATACTCTCGTAAGTGTTTACAATATTGCGGTCCCAATGGTCGATATATTCAGTTTTAATAGAACGGTATTTTTCATCCTGTTTTTGAAAAATGCTTAAGCTGTATTGGTACACTCTCGTTTTACGAAATGTTCCTTCGGCAAGAAAAAAATAACCTTCTGTATTCTCAAGTGGAACTATACCGACCGGGAAAATATTCAACTGGTTTTCTACAAATTCGTATATCTCTGTTCCATTGGTGATGGTGTTTTTTATTATTCCCGCTGAAAAGTTAATGATCTCTTCCAGTTCCTGCATAAGCTCACCGTCATCAATCATTTGTTCATACAGCATCTGCAGTTTTTCCATCTGGATCATGGTCAGCTTTTTGGGAAATTGTTCCTGCAGGTATTTTTTATTTTCCCGGAAAGCAACGAGATTATTATAATGAAAGATCACATCTCCAAGCTGGGGGTAAAGTTTGTTTTCACCAAAATATTTGTTTACTTCCTGAAGGTAGGCGAGGAGGGTATATTTTTTTAGTTCGAAATCTATGTAACCATCTGCGAACCAGGTTTCCGAGAGTGTTTTCATAAAGTTAACTGTTACAGTAATTTACGAAATTTTCCGGAAAATGTCAAATGGAGGCTTTCTGCCGTCTTACGTATGCCGGATCAGATCTCCCTTTCTCCATTAAAATTCTCTAACTCCCTGGCAACCGCATTCAGGAAGGTTGAGCCGAGGGCTCCGTCAATAACCCTGTGGTCGTAAGACATGGATAAAAACATCATGTGCCTGATCGCGATTGAATCGCCCTGTGCTGATTCAATCACTACTGGTTTTTTCTTAATGGCACCCACCGCAAGTATAGCCACCTGGGGTTGATTGATTATAGGTGTGCCCATGATACTTCCAAAAGAACCCACATTCGTAAGCGTGAAAGTTCCATCAGAAGTGTCGTCGGGTTTTAATTTATTGGTGCGTGCATCATTCGCAAGCCTGTTTACCTGTCTTGTCAATCCTGAAAGATTCAGTTGATCGGCATTTTTGATCACAGGAACAATCAGGTTGCCGGAAGGCAATGCAGTGGCCATTCCAATGTTGATATCTTTTTTCACGATCAGCCTGTCACCATCAACACTGCTGTTAAGCCATGGATATTTTTTGATGCATTTTGTGATAGCTTCAATAAATAGTGGAGTGAAAGTTATTTTTTCATTTTCCCGCTTTTCAAATTCTTTCTTAACTCGCTCTCTCCACATTACCATATTTGTTACATCAGCTTCTGCAAAACTTGTAACATGTGCGCTTGTATGCACGCTTTCAACCATGTGCCTCGATATCATTCTGCGCATGCGATCTAATTCGATGATCTCAACATTGCCGGATGAGTAAACTGCAGGGGAATACTGTTTTTGCGCAGGCGGTTCATACGACTGCGGCTGGCTCACTACTTCTGCCTTTGTGTATCCGTTACCGGATTTTCTATCATCTACAAACTGAAGTATATCTCTTTTGGTAACACGTCCTTCATTACCAGTACCCGGTATGGTTTCAAGCTCGTGCATACTGACTCCTTCACTTGCCGCAATATTTAATACTAATGGAGAATAAAACCTGTTTGCATTACCTGCAGGCTTATGCTGTTGTGTATTGTAAGATGGTTGTGGTCTTGGTTCATTAATCGTGGCCTGGGAAGCCTGGCGCGGTGGTTCGGTTTTTGGGGGTGCAGGTGCATCACTTTCTTCCTTCAATGTTTTTATTCTTGCTATCACGGCGCCGACCGGTACAACGTCATTTACATTAAATAATACTTCCTCAAGCGTTCCTTCAGCACTGGAAGGTACTTCACTGTCCACCTTATCTGTAGCAATATCAAGTACCGTTTCATCCATGTCGACATGGTCGCCGGGATGCTTATGCCACTTGAGTATAGTGGCCTCCATGATGCTTTCTCCCAATTTTGGCATTACCAGGTCAACTACCGCCATAAATAATTGATTAGTTTACAATTCCGGACAAAAGTAAGGAATAGATTTTTTTACATCCAAATAAAACTAACAAATGTTAGCTGCTCACCTATCCATTTTCCCCTTCTCCCATCTCCTCCAATAAATATTTTCTCAACAAATTCAGCCCCTGAACCGCAGTCATTTCAATATTTCTCGCCCTGTCGAATCTGAAATTGAACTTCTGCGCGGTTATTCTTTTTTCATTGCCAACCGCAATCCATACTGTTCCAACAGGCTTTTCAGGTGAACCTCCGTCAGGTCCCATTATGCCGGATGTAGCTATACAGTAATCAGATGTAAGTTCCTTCACCCCACCTTTCACCATTTCTGCAACCGTTTCTTCACTCACAGCACCAAATTGTATGAGCGTTTGTTCATCTACATGCAGCATATCTTTTTTCACGCTGTTGGCATAACTCACCACAGCCCCGGTGAATATAGCTGAAGATCCCGGCTCACTGGTAATGAGGTGCGAAATGTATCCGCCGGTACAACTTTCTGCTGTAACAAGTTTTTTATTAGCGTCTTTCAACATTTTACTTATAACCTGCACAAGAGTTTTGTCTTCAGCAGTAACCAGCCATTTTTGAACAAGCACCACAAGTTTATCAAAATATTCTTCCATCTCCCCGTCAAGCGCCTTTTCAATACTACCGGTACCGGTTATACGTAATCGTACCATTCCGTAATTGGGCAAATAAGCGAGTTTAATATGGGAAGGCAATGAGCTTTCCCATACCCTGATATGTTCTGCAAGGGCAGATTCACCAATGCCTGCAGTTAATAAAGTTTTATGACGTATGATGCCACTGGTAATCTTTTTGCGGATCATCGGCAAAACCAGGTCTGTCATCATTCCTTTCATTTCATGCGGAACACCCGGCATTGAAACATAAATACCTTCATTCTTTTCAAACCACATTCCGGGTGCTGTTCCCCGTGCGTTATGAATCACTGTGCATCCATCAGGAACTTCAGCCTGTTTCCGGTTTATATCAGTGAATGGTCTTTTAAAAATATGCTCAAATAAATACTGCACATATTTCAGTACTTCCATATTGGTAACGAGCTTCATTCCGAAGTACGCGCAGAGCAAAGGTTTTGTAATGTCATCTGCGGTGGGTCCCAGTCCACCGGTGATCAATATGATTTTCGAAGCGATACTTTCCTCATCCAACGCCTTGCGGATTTCATCCCGGTCGTCGCCCACTGCCACCCGCTTTCTTATCCAGATACCTTCCTTATTCAGTTGCTGTGCGATCCAGGCACTATTGGTATCTATTACCTGTCCGATCATCAGTTCATCTCCGATCGTGATGATGGAGGCCTTCACTATTTCGTTCTCCATAAATAAAAATTAAGGGGCGGGAAACTTAACGTCAGGATGGCTGCCGGTTTTCACAATAGTGGCAGGATTGCCCATTACGGTAGAGTAAGGTGGAATGTTTTCAGTTATAAATGCGCCTCCTGCTATTCTTGATCCTTTTCCTATCACTACTCCTCCAACGATCATCGCGTGGGGACCAATCCACACTTCATCTTCAATAACCGGATATTCGGTAGATCGTGTTCCGTCTTTTGCGATCCTGTCGCGCTGGCCGAGCGTAACACCATTAAAAAAAGTAACATTTTTGCCGATCAATGCATTGGGATTGATTACAACACCCCATCCATGAGTAAGAGAAAATCCTCCGGCGATCTTTGTTTTCCAGGGTAGATCGATTCCTGCTTTGTTACATGCCCAGCGGTGCAGCAACCTGAAAAACCAATGAACCGGTTTTCCAATGGTATTCCATCTGCCTGTGGCCTGGCATAATCTGAATGTGACCATAGGCCTATATGTCCTGTCCGTAAAATATCCCGATAAAACGTACCTGAATTTATACTTACCTTTTTTCCTGATCGTGTCGGCCTTTAACGGACTTAAATTCATATAGGGTGTTGGTTATTTATTGATCGTGCCATCAAGACATTAAATGAACTGGACCAGATTAAATACTGATGTAGTATACAGGAGCTAAACAGTTTTTTCATCAGTAAATGTTTTGTCAAATGTAATAAAGAGTATTCTTTATCAAAATGAATTGTTAATCCTATCCATTTTATCCACAGGTGTTTGGAATACTGTTTGGTCAAAAACTAAATAATCAGAATCTTTACAAGAGCCGTCCTTAAAAAGACCAAAAACGAATACTAATCCATGAAGCACTCGCCTGTATTAATCCTGTTGATGATTGGCCTTTCTCATTTTTCATCAGCACAGCAAACCCGTTTCATCAGTGACCCCCAGGTATCTTTCAACCAGGCAAAAGAATTTTTTCAGAAAGAACAATACAGTCTTGCATACCCTATCCTGAAGGATCTTGAGCAAAGAAGAAGGGAAACCGACCGCAGCAATGACGCGCTCAATTACCAGGATATAAGATATTATGCGACAGTATGTGCCCTGAAACAGAATGAAGAAAGAGCCGCATTCAATGCCCAGGAATTTATTGACCTCGAGGATAACGCCGCACGAGTGCAGATGATGAGCTTCCACCTGGCAGAATATTATTATCGCAAGCAGGATTTTTCGAAGAGCATTGAAGCCTACGAAAAGGTGAACATCTCAAATTTATCCAATGATGAGATTGCAGACCTTAAATTCCATCTCGGCTATTCCTATTTTACCGTGCAGCGCTTTGATCAGGCCAAGCCTTTGCTGAATACGATCAGGGAGATGCCAAAAGACAAAAACTACCTCGACGCAAATTATTATTACGGGTTCATTGCATTTTATGATCACGATTACAGCAATGCCCTTGAAGCTTTCAGGATAGTGGAAAACCATGAACGTTATGGAAAGGTTGTACCATATTATATTTCAACTATCGAGTATTCACTCCACCGGGAAGATAAAGCCGTAGCTTATGCAGAGACTAAACTGAAAACAGGTAACCAGGTTTACGATCTCGAGATGAGGCAGCTGGTGGGTCACAGTTATTTTCAGAAAAAACAATACGATAAAGCCATTCCATACCTGCAGGAGTTTGTAAACAAATCCGAAAAAGTAAGCCGCCAGGATCTTTATGAACTTTCCTACTGCTACTATCAAACCGGTAATCTTACAAAGGCAATCGACGGATTCAAGCAACTCGGTGGCAAAGAAGATTCACTCGCGCAGAATGCTATGTATCTCCTCGGCGACGCGTATCTTAAAACCAACCAGAAAGCAAATGCCCGCAATGCATTTTTATTTTGTGCTGCAAACAGCAGTAACGAAAAGCAAAAGGAGATATCACAGTTCAACTACGCAAAACTTTCATTTGAATTAGGCTACCAGGATGTTGCCCTGAACGAATTGCAAAAATTCATTGCCAAATATCCGCAATCGGAATACAGCGCTGAAGCAAAAGATCTTCTTGTAGGCGTTCTCGCAAATACCAGTAATTATGAGGATGCCATCACGCTGATCGGTGAAATGAAAAATCCATCGCCAACGGCAAAGCAGGTATATCCAAGGATATTATATGGCAGGGCAACTGAGCTTATCAACGACGGCCACCTCGATGATGCAAGGGAATTGCTGGACATTGCCGAAAAATCACCCAATAACACATCAGTGTTACCGCTAGTACAATTCTGGAAAGGTGAGCTTGCTTACCGCAGCAATAATATTGATGATGCTATCAGGTATTATTTTGATTACCTGCGTACCGGTGTGGTGAACGGCGACGTTTCTCCTGCCAATGCAAAGTATAATCTCGGCTACTGTTTTCTTAAGAAAGAAAATTATAACCAGGCCGCAGGTTTTTTTGAAGAGATTGTTAAAACACCCAGAATAAATTCACCTTCTCTTGAGCAGGATGCTTACCTGCGTTCAGCCGACTGCTATTATATGAACCGTGATTATAAACGAGCGGAATCGATGTATAATAAGGTGCTCGAGTATTCATGGCCATCTGCCGACTATGCTACTTTTCAGAAAGCGATGATTGAAGGTGTGGGCAGCGGTAAGAAAAAGATAGACCTGCTGAGTTCCATGAGCAGGAAATACCCAACATCCTCATTACGCCCCGACGCAAATATGGAGATTGCGAACACTTACCTGGCCAATGAACAATACCAGGAAGCCTTGACTTTTTTGAAGAATGTGGTGAACGATCCCAACTCATCATTTAAACCAGGAGCGCACCTGAAGCTCGGTATTGCCTATTACAACCTTGGTAATAACAATGAAGCGCTCAAACAATATTCTACGCTGCTCGAAAAATTCCCCAATTCTCCTGAAGCAGAGTCCGCTCTCGATAATGCTAAAACAATTTATGTGGAAGAGGGCCGAACAGCAGAGTATGTTGATTTTTCGAAAAAACTTGGCAGGGAAGTGACCAGCACACAGGAGGATGAGCTGGCATACCAGGAAGCAGAAGTGCAATTCAACAACGGAAACTTTGCAGTAGCTGTTCAGAAGTTTGAAAGTTACCTGGCGAAATTTCCTACAGGTAAATATTCCCTGGAAGCTCTTTATTACAAGAGTGAAATTTACCTGAACCAGAAGAACCTTGCAAAAGCTGTAGAAGGCTACGAAACGCTGGCCGACAGAGTTCCTCACAAGTTTGGTGAAAAATCATTGCTGCAGGCGGCCCGCATCAATTTCTTCGATCTGAAGAAATATGAAAATGCTGAAAAATATTTTACAAAACTTAAAGACTTTTCTTCGAACCAGGAATCGAGGATGGAAGCGATGAGGGGATTATTGCGCAGCCAGTTCCAGTTGCAGAAATGGGGTGAAGCTGTAGCAAATGCAAAAGATCTTCTCGCTGAAAAAGCTGCCGGCAACGACGACAAAGTTCTTGCCAACATGGCTATCGCTAAATCTGCGCAGTTGAATAACGATTGCGAAAGTGCCATCACCAGTTACAGAACGGTTGCATCGTTGAGTAAAGCGGCGTATGGTGCCGAGGCACGCTATGAGATTGCTAATTGCTTTTTCTCTCAGAATAAATACAGCGATGCAGAAAAAGCTGCATTCGAAGTGATAAAGAAAGCAGGATCATATGAGGATTGGGTAACAAGGGCCTATATCCTGTTAGGAGATATTTATTATAAGCAGAAAGATTATTTCAATGCGAAGGCTACCTATAAAAGTGTTGTTGACAATGCCAAGATCGAAAGTATGAGGCAGGAAGCAGAACGCAAACTGAAAGATGTTACCGCTGAAGAGGCAAGTGGAAGTAAGGTGAGCGAGTAAGAAGAAACTTAAAAAAATAATTATAAAAAATTCCCCCTCCAGAGGGGGGTGGTCACAGGACCGGGGTGGTTAAAAAATAGATTATGATAAGACACTGGAAATACTTTTCAATAGCAGTCGCAGCAATAACTATTTCTTTTTACGCCTCAGCGCAGGATACAACAAAAAGAAGAACAATAGACATTACTTCTACATTCAAACCCGTTCTACGCGAAGCATCAAAATTAAACTTTCAGGCTTCACCCGTAACCGCCGACACCACACCACCTAAACTCGCTTATAACATACCCGCAGAAAACCTGCTGTTCAAATATCAGCCTGTTGAGCTGAAACCCGTTTCTCTCGATCCCGATTCATCAGCAGATTGGGGATACAGCAATTTCATAAAGATCGGAATAGGCAATGTTCACCAGCCTTATATAAAAGCAGGATTCAGCTTTGGCGACGGAGAAAATACTTTCTTCAACATTTTTGCTGATCATTACACATCAAAAGGAGACTTGCCCTTTCAGAAAAACAGTTTATCGAAAGTTGGTGCCTCGATGACTTATAAAACTCCAAAAAGCCTTGAATGGAATGCGGGCCTTGGTTTTACCAGCGACGATTATTACTTGTATGGCTTCAGACCCGACACATTAAAGTTCACCAAAGATCAGTTGAAACAGCGTTTCCAAACGATTGAGGGTAGAGTGAGCCTAAGAAATATCATTCCCACCGAATTTGGATTAAGTTATAATCCATCCGCAAGGGTTTCTGTTTTCAATGATAACCATACACCAAACGCTTCTGAAGCAAATTCTGTAATAACCCTGCCAGTTCAGAAAAATTTCGGAAAAAGCACTGCGTTCAATCTTGGCGTAACTGCTGACCTGACGAATTACCGCAATGAATCGTTGGCGAAAAAAACAGACAACAACAACATTTTTATGATCAATCCTTCGGTGTTGCTAAAAACACCGAACCTCTACCTGCAGGCAGGGATCACACCTTCATGGGATAACGGAGATTTCCATATGTTGCCGAATGCCATGGCCGACATAACCACCGACGATCAGCGCTTTACATTGCAGCTCGGTTGGATAGGGTATTATAATAAGGGATCCTATCAGCGCTTTGCTTCAATTAACCCCTGGCTGACACGCCCTGATTCATTGCTGAATACAAGGGTTCAGGAAGGGTATGTTGGCTTTAAAGGTTCAATATTCGATCACCTCAGTTATTCTGCGAAAGTGGGATTCCAGCAGCATAGGAATATGCCATTATTTGTGAATGATAACCAGGACGGAAAAACTTTCATCATTTTATATGAAGACAAGTTGAATATTTTCCAGACGCATGCGGAAGCAGAATACCGCGTAGGTGAAAAGTTCAGCGCCAAAGGAACTTTCAATTGGAACATTTTCAATATGCACAACCAGGAAAAGGCATGGGGTCTGATCCCTGTTGAACTGAGCACAGGCCTTCGCTGGCAGGTAAAAGAAGACCTGTTCATTCGGGCAGATCTGTGGACATGGGATGGTGCAAGATACAGGGGTAAAAACGGAGAATCTTTCAAAGGTGAAACCGGATTCGACCTGAATGCGGGAGCCGAGTTTAAAATAAATAAGAATTTCAATGTGTGGCTACAGATGAACAATATCATGAACAACAAGTATGAACGCTGGCATCAGTATGAGGCCTTTGGGTTCAATATCCTTGGAGGAATTGTATATTCGTTCAATCAATAGTATGGACCGCCTGATACGAACATACCTTCTTCAAAAATCAAGTGTAAGCATTCCCGGATTAGGAACTATTTATGTTGAGAGAAGCCCGGCCCGTTCCGATTTTATCAACAGGCAGCTGCTGCCGCCATCTTATCATTTCCGTTTCGATAAATATTTTGATGCTCCGGGGAAAGATTTTTTTACTTTTCTTGCGTCCCGGAAAAACATTGAAGACTATGAAGCCATCAAACTATACAATGAATGGGCTCTTACACTGAGAAATAATATCAGCACCGAACAATCTTCTTCTCTCGAAGGAATTGGTGTTTTGAAAAGGGATATGTCAGGTGAAGTGGTTTTTGAACCCGAAAATCCTACGGACACGCTGAGCATACCTGTGCCTGCGCAACGCATTGTTCGTACCAACGCTAAACATACCATGCTGGTGGGTGATAAGGAAGTGAGCAACGTTGAAATGACAGATTACCTTCATGATGGAATACATAGAGAAAAAACTTCATGGTGGATATATGCGTTGATCATAGGGGCAATTGCACTTACCGCTATTCTGTTTCATTTCTTCAGAGGTGAGAATGTGTCACCGTTTGGGAATCACCAAACCATCCAGGTTAAATGATCAGGTACAATCGTTGTCCCGTATGTCATACTGCAGGAATTCAGCAGGTGCTTACTGCCATAGATCATACTGTTACTTCCGAAACTTTCAGCATATGGCAGTGCGCTCATTGCTCATTGCGGTTTACGCAGGATGCGCCCGAAGCAAATGAGATTGGAAGATATTACAAGTCTGAAAATTATATCTCCCATTCAGAAACAAATAGGGGAATTGTCAATTGGCTTTATTTGAGAGTAAGGAAGTTCACATTGTCATCGAAGAGAAATTTTATTGAAGGAGAAACGGGAATTAAAAAAGGCAGCATTCTGGATATAGGAGCAGGTGCTGGTGCTTTTCTTCATCATATGCAGGTTAATGAATGGAATACAGAAGGATTGGAACCTGATAAACAGGCCATAGAACGTGCAAAACATGAGTATGGCCTTTATCTTCAGCCCTCCTCAGACTTATTTTCATTCCAGGATCAGTCCTTTGATGCCATTACTATGTGGCACGTACTTGAACATGTGCACGATCTGCATGAATACATCGGTAAAATAAAAAGTATCTGCAAGCGCGGGGGAAAAATCTTTATTGCCGTTCCAAACTACACATCATACGATGCGCAACATTATGGATCTTCATGGGCGGCATATGATGTTCCCAGGCATCTGTATCATTTTTCACCGGCATCGATGCAGGAACTTATGAAAAAGCATGGATGTATGATCGAAAAAATGCAGCCTATGTGGTTCGATAGTTTTTATGTAAGCCTGCTTAGCGAAAAATATAGAACGGGCCATCCGAATCTGCTGAAAGGATTTTGGTATGGATTGAAGTCGAATATGAAAGCATTTTCAAATAAACGAAGGGCAAGTTCTATCATTTATGTCATCAGTCCTTCCGGTCAGCTTCCTGCATAAATTAGTAATGCAAGACCTGCAACGAAAAAGAAAAACATTGCTGTGATATATTTATTTGTACTGGCGGGTGCGTTTTTAAATTCTTTCCAGATAAATACTCCCCATAATGCGGCTACAAGCGTTGCTCCCTGGCCAAGTCCATAACTGATAGCAGGACCCGCTTTTCCGGCCGCAATCAGATTGAATGAATTTCCAAGTCCCCAAATCAGCCCACCTAATATACCGGTCATGTGCGTTTTAAAGTTACCGCGGAAATATTCACGATAGCTGGTAGGCGTTCCATGAATAGGCTTTTTGATGAGAATAGTATTGAAAATGAAATTGCTTACGAATATGCCCACAGAAAATATAAATACCGCGGAATAGGGCGTCATTTTCCCCGAGGCAGGTGATTCAAAATTTTCGAGATCCATTGATGCGGCAATAAAGCGATAGAAAAATGACATAAGCAATCCCGCGATCAATGAAAGAGCGACCCCTTTTGTTGAAACCTTTTTATCGGAAGCACTTGCCTTTCGGTAAGCCAACGCATTCAGTATAATGGCGATCACAATAAGTGCAACACCGCTAAACAAAATCATCGGGTCACCTTTTTGCTCGACCGCATAATTTAATATCACACCAAGAACAAGGGCAAGGCCTATTCCCACAGGAAAAGCAACCGACATTCCTGCAATGGCAATAGCCGCGGAAAATAAGATATTGGCGGCATTAAAGATAATTCCACCAAGAAATGCGCTACCAATGTTGCCGCTGTCGGCCTGGTTAAGGTCATCAACGAAAGATCTTCCCTCATCTCCGATGCTGCCGAGTGTCAGTGCAGAGATGATGGAGAATAGTAGTATGCCGATCACATAGTCCCAGTAAAATAATTCAAACCTCCACGTCCTGCTTGCGAGTTTTTGGGTATTTGCCCATGAGCCCCAGCAGAGCATAGTGATGAAGCAGAATAATATGGCTAAACCGTAACTGTGTACAATAAACATTTTCAGTAGTTAGATGGTGAGATGTATGCTTATGATAATTCTTTTTTGTATGGTGCAGATGATTGAGCTCCTTTCCTCGTTACTGAAATAGCCGCCGCCCTGCAAGCAAAAGATGTGGCCTCACTTAAATGCATTCCTTCATTAAGCGCCACCGCAAGCGCACCATTAAAAATGTCGCCTGCAGCAGTTGTATCTATTGCTTTCACTTCAACAGACTTCACATGCTCAAATTTGCTGCCATCGTAAACCAGTGCACCCTTCGGACCAAGCGTAATGATAACAGTTTCGATTCCTTTGGCAACAAGTACTTTCGCTGCTTCTTTAGCTGAGTCAATACTATTTACTTCAATGCCGGTAAGCATTTCAGCCTCTTTTTCATTTGGAGTGATGATCGAAATGTTTTTCAGCAAACTGCCTGGTAATTCGCAGGCTGGCGCGGGATTGAGGATGACTTTTACATTCTTTGATCTTGCAGTCTCTGCAACAAATAACACTGTATCGATCGGAATTTCAAGTTGCATCAGCACAATGGAGGCATTATCGATCACATTCTTTGAATGTTCTATGTCGGCGCGGCTGAGTGTGCCATTGGATCCTGATGCCACTACAATGGTATTCTCGCCTTTATCATCCACAGTGATCAGGGCCACGCCGGAAGGGTTGCTGGCATCTTCCAGCAAATAAGCGGTGTCTATGCCTTCATTCTCGAATATTTCAGCTGCCTGCCTGCCGAATATATCATTGCCTGTTTTACAGATAAAGGTTACATGACCTCCGAGGCGGGCTGCTGCTACAGCCTGGTTAGCTCCTTTGCCTCCCGGGTTCATGAAAAAAGTTGAACCGATGATAGTTTCCCCGGGAGCGGGGAGATGATGTGAATTGATAACCATGTCGGTGTTGGAACTGCCGACAACTAGAATATAAGGAGGAGTAGACATGTTTTAAGTTAAAAGTTATAAGTTAAAACTTAAAAGCGAAAACTAATTACTTATAGCAACAACTGTGTCTTAACTTTTAACTTTTCACTTTTGAGATTTCACTTTACTCACCAAAACCTCACATATAACAGCGACAACATGATCAATAATGTAACGATCATTGCGATAGACGAAGGCTCAAGTTTGAACATATCCTTATCAAAATGAAAGGCCTTGGCATTTATTTTTGGTCCGGCAAGACTCATCAATACCATCAGGCCGACAGTTATAAAAAATGAATATCCCATGCTGAGCAAAAATGGAATTTCATATACACCCTGGCTATTAAGGTAAGCCGTATAAAGCCAAGTTTCGTTACCAAACCAGGTCGGCGCATAATTATTGAAAACGATGCATAATAAAAATCCTGAGATAACACCCGCAATGGCTGCGGCACCGGTAGTACGTTTCCAGAACATGCCAAGGATAAACATTGCAAACACACCAGGACTGATGTACCCTGTATATTTTTGAATAAAAGTAAATCCGCCCTTTCCTCCGATGCCAAGTGTGTCTTCCCAGGTAAAAATAATAGCGATAAGCATAGCTACGATCACTGTAAATCTTCCAAGCGCCACCATTCTTTTTTCACCGGCTGCTTTATTGAAATATCTTTTATGAATATCGAGAATGTAGATTGTCGAAATACTGTTTGCCTTTCCTGCAAGCGAAGCCACGATGGCTGCCGTGAGTGCTGCTATCGATAATCCCTTCAGGCCATTTGGTAAAAATGCAAGTATGGCAGAATACGCTCCATCTTTTCCTCCAACAAGATGGGGAAGATGTCCGTTTTTGTAAAGAACATATGCGGCTATTCCCGGAAGCATAACAATAACCGGCATGAATAATTTCAGGAATGAAGCGAATAGCAAACCGGTTCTTGCAGTTTTAAGATCTGCTCCGAGGGCACGCTGCGTAATGTACTGGTTGCATCCCCAGTAGTTCAGATTTCCTATCCATTGCCCGGCATAATACATTGCAATGCCAGGAAGGATGAGATATTTATCTATTTCTATCTGTGGTTCCGAGCCAGTTGGCCGCGATATCGATACGATCAATTGATGAAGGTCGGTTGGCAGTGGCTGATGCCACTGGCGATCGCGAATGTCATTGTGACAGCAGGGATTATGCTGCTGCTGAGAGGTTAAGAACGATGAAGGTCGGACGTCCGGAACTTAGTCTTCTGAAGAAGATTTTCATGGTCGACCTGATCAAAGGCCTGTTGCTTACCTTCTGGTATCAACGGCCTT
>Ga0207701_10003391_pt1 | contig 16369 bp, 18 predicted proteins | sample KBSSwiSSwithPhiX_FD_184294 | JGI IMG/M metagenome (GOLD analysis project Ga0207701, IMG submission 184294) | Switchgrass rhizosphere bulk soil microbial communities from Kellogg Biological Station, Michigan, USA, with PhiX - S5 (SPAdes) (version 2) | ecosystem: Environmental > Terrestrial >... | reverse complement strand
TTGCTGTGCCGGACGTTAATTAGCAAGCGCAGGATAGTTGAGAGCGTAAAGCTCCGTGGGAGCCACGCTCCTTTACGGAGTTGAGTGTTGTGGGTTGAGAGAGGAGGTGGCGAAATTCTACGTGGGCATTTTTAAGAATTCGAAGATCGGGAACATGCGTCGCTCCGACAAGCTCGGAAAATTAAACGAGAACGAGTTGGTGATCTGGAAGTCGGGCGATGCCAGCCGGTGACGGCGTTTCGAGGCGCCGCCTCATTCGCCAGCCGTTACCGCTAAAAAAACATTGACGACAAACCAAAGTCAGGTCTTCACTCGGCGCATGAAAACGAAAACATTTGGATTAACGCTAATGTTTTGCTTTTTGGCAGCGGCAGTGTGTTTTGCTGCCGATCCCCAGATAGGCACCTGGAAGCTGAACGAGGCGAAATCGCAGTTCGCGGTGGGAACAGGCAAGAACACCATGGTCGTCTATACGGACGCAGCGGGTGGCAAAGTGAAAATCACGACCGATGGCATCGACGCGCATGGCAAAGCCACGCACAGCGAATGGACCGGTAAATTCGACGGAAAGGGTTATCCCGTCACTGGCGACCCGACTTCAGACATGCGCTCTTACACAAAGCTCGATGACCGGACCATGGATTTCACCGTCAAGAAAGGTGGAAAGACTACGGTCACTGGTCGCATTGTTGTGGCCGGCAATGGCAAAAGCCGCACCGTTACTACGAGTGGAACAACCACAGCTGCGGCGTCGAATCGCCGCGCCTGGCAGAGAGGCGATTTTCTCGCCCAGCCGAAGGCCAAGACGTATCAGAACACCGCAGTCTTCGACAAGCAGTAAGGGGACGTGATCCCGTCAGCCGCTGGTTTTTGCTTGCGCGACGTAACGCTTAACCTCTTGAATGTCCGCGCCGACAACGGTGCCAACGAGGCGCCCGCCGCGATTGTAAATGTTAACCTGTGGAATGGAGCGGATGTTGTATTGCTTCGCCACCGCCGTTTTCCAATTCACGATGTCGATCTTGCGCAAAGCTATTTCCGGATCGGTTCTTGCCATCTGCTCCAGGCCTGGCGAGAGCTTTCTGCACGGGCCGCACCAGTCCGCATAAAAATCAACGACCGTCACGTTGCCGAGGGCGAGATGTTGGGTGATGTCCACCGTCGCGCCGTGAGAGATTACTTTGACCTGTTGGCCGCGACCAGTGACCAACGCGGCAGGTGCCGCTTCCTTTATCTGCGGATTTTTGGCTGGTTCTTGTCCGGTCCAATACCTGTTTTTTTCCTCGGCCAGCTTTCGTCGTAATTCCGCCTGCTGGCTCTGAAGCGCTAACTCACCAGCAGTTTGGTCAGCCGAGTATGCGGCAGCTTCTGCGGCATCGTAATGAAAACGATCCTGAACCTCTTTCGGCAACTCGGTAAAATAAACTTTCGAGATCCCCGATTTGCTGATGAGGACAATGCCGTCCGGTTCGACTCGGCTAACCTTGACGTTCTTGTATTCCTTCCCGTCAATCGCTTTGAAATCCTCAGCGAGGGCAACCGACGCGGAACACTGAATTAAGAAGGTGATTAGGCCCGCAACGAGAGAAAGCCGGCGTCCAGTCATCCTATAATTCTGAGTCAAACCGTCGCCAGAGCGAGCCGAAAGTGAGCGACGAAACAGGGTTCAGGTCACTGCCACAGTTCGGCGGAAGCGAAAAAGAGCCACGCTAAAAAAGATTGCGCCGATTGCGGCGACGATCGCAAAGCTGCGCCAGACGATGTCGAACCCTGCGCCACGGTAGAGAATTGCCTGCGCGAAATTGACGAAGTGCGTCGAGGGAAAGATTTGAACGAGCATTTGCAAGGTGGGCGGCATACTATCGACCGGCGTGTTGCCACCGGAGAGGAGATTCATAGGCAGCGCCACCATCATAAAAAGCAACCCCAGTTGCGGCATCGAGCGCGCCACCGTGCCAAGCAGAATTCCGAGAGACGTAGCCGAAAACAAATAGACAACGGTGCCGAGCAGAAAAAGCGGAATCGATCCGGCGATCGGAACGTGCAACAGTGTCCTAACCACAAACCAAAGCGAGAGGGCGGTAGCAATGACGATGACCAAACTGTTCGCCCACACCTTTGAGACCATTATTTCACTCGGACGCAAAGGCATGGTCAGCAGATGATCGATGGTGCCGCGCTCGCGTTCACGAACTAGCGCACCGCCTGCGAGGATCACGGCCAGGAAGGTCACGTTGTTGATAATTTGCATTACACTGGTGAACCACGAACTGACGAGGTTCTGATTGAACTTGACGCGAGTCGCGAGCCGCGCGGCTGGAAGAGATTCCGCATTGCCCTTTTGGACGAACCCGGTGATCTCGTTCGAAACAATGTTCTGAATGTAGCCGGCGCCAATACCAGCCTGTTGCATAACGGTTGCGTCAATGTTGACCTGAAGCGACGGCCGCCGTCTGCGCATCACATCCCTCTCAAAGTTTGGCGGAACGTCCAACACGAAACTGGACCTGCCGCTATCCATCTCCGGATCGATCTCGTAAATAGAAATGACGCGGGGCTGTTGGAATGCAGGCGGGAAGAATGCGTTGCCAATGCGCTCAGCAAGTTGCGACCGATCTTCATCGACAATTGCGATTGAGGCGTTGGTAAGCTCGGTGCCCGTGCCTTTGGCTGGTCCATAAACGCCGAAGGAAAATGCGTAGATCACCAGCAGAAGCATGACTGTGTCGTGACGCAAACCGCGCAGTTCTTTGATGCCGAGATGGAAGACGTTTTGAAATCGTTTCACGTCAGGCCTCCTGTTTCTTGAGAAAAACCAGACTGAGCAAAATGAGCGCGGGAGTGAACGCGGCGAGGGCAAGATAATCGGGAACAAGATCAACAAAACCGAGTGCCTTGGTAAATGTGCCGACGCTGATCTTGAGGAAATAGGTTGTTGGAAACAATTTCCCCATTAACGCCGCGCCGCCGGTGAGCGACGAGACCGGCGTCATCATGCCGGAGAATTGCGTCGCGGGCATGGTCGTGGCGATAGCGGTGCCGAAGATCGCTGCGATCTGCGTTTTCGCGAAGGACGACATGAACAAACCAAGGGCGGTTGTGGCGAACACGTAAAGCACGGCGCCAAATGCCAGTGGCAGAAAACCGCCTTTGAGAGGTACTCGAAAAAGAAACACTGCCAACGCTGTAAGAATAAGAAAGTTAATCATGCCAATAGCAGCGTAGGGGAGTTGTTTTCCGAGCAGAAACTCTGTCCGCGTGGCCGGTGTGGCGTAGAGATTGGTAATCGATCCCACCTCTTTTTCCCCGACGACAGCGACCGCCATCAACACCGCGGGAATGAAAACGAGCAACAGCGCAATGGTCGATGGCACCATCGCGTAGATACTTTTGAAATCTTGATTGTATCGATAACGTACTACGATGGCCGCCAGCGGCGGACTCACAGCCGGTGAACCGGTTCGGCGAGCAAATTCCTTAAGCCACGATTCGTGCAGACGTTTCACGTAACCGCGCGCAGTTTCGGCCCGGAAAGGCATCGCGCCATCCAACCACGCCCCGATACGCGGGCTGCGTCCGCGTTTCACATCGCGCGCAAAGTTGGGCGGAATTTCAAGCGCGAGTTGTATTTCACCCCTCCGCATTCGTTGCTCGAGCTCGTCGTAATCGGCGATCGGGGCGTGCTCCCTGAAGTAGCGGGAACCCGAGATGTTCTCCCGGTAATCGCGGCTCAGGGTCGTGTCATCACGATCGAGAACGGCATAAGCGATGTGCTCTACGTCGAGGGTGATGCCGTAACCGAAGATCAGCATCAATAACACCGTCCCGAGAAGCGCAAACGCCAGGCGGATTGGGTCGCGGCGAATTTCGAGCATTTCACGCCGCGCATAAGCCAGCAGCCGACGCGGACTGAAACTGCCTCCGAGCGAAACCTTCGGCGCTGCCTGGGTCAGTGCGGGCGCAGGCGCTTCAGCCAACGCCGCTTCGGGCGCCACTTCTTCAAGACAGACGATGAACGCTTCTTCGAGCGAATTTTTGCCGCTCGACTTGATGAGCGCGTCCGGGGTGTCGCAGGCCAATACTTTGCCCGCGTGCATGAGCGAGATGCGATCGCAGCGTTCCGCTTCGTTCATGAAATGCGTCGAGATAAAAATGGTGACGCCTTTCTCGCGCGAGAGGTGGATCAGAAGCTCCCAGAATTGATCACGCGCCACCGGATCGACACCGGACGTGGGCTCGTCAAGGAGCAGCATCTCCGGTTCATGAATCACTGCGACAGCCAGCGACAGGCGTTGCCGAATGCCGAGTGGCACGGCCTCCGCCAGATCGTCGAGATAATCGCCGAGCCCGAATCGTTCGACCAATTCCGCGATGCGTTTTTCTATTTTTCCCGGCGGCACATGATAGAGCTGCGCGTGGAGCTCGAGGTTTTGCGTGAGCGTGAGCTCGGAATAAAGGGAAAAGTTTTGCGACATGAAACCGACACGATTGCGTGTCTCGAGGTCGTTCGCGTCGAGCTGTCGGCCAAACAGTTTCGCTGTACCTTCGGTCGCCGGCGTGAGGCCAGTGAGCATGCGCATTGTCGTAGTCTTGCCGCAGCCGTTCGATCCGAGGAAACCAAAGATCTCTCCGCGCTGGATACGAAAGCTCACGTGATCGACGGCGGTGAATTTGCCGAACCGTTTCGTTAGATCGACAGCTTCGATCGCAACCGTGTCGTCGGCCGCGACACGCGGCGGCACGACGACCGCGCGATGCCCCGCGCGTTGCGCTTCGGGCAGCAACGCAATGAACGCCTCCTCCAATCCATCCGTGCCGGTCGTGCTCTTGAGTTCAGCGGCGCTGCCGGTGGCGAGCACATTGCCCGAGTCCATTGCCACCAGCCAGTCGAAACCCTCGGCCTCCTCCATGTAGGCCGTGGCCACGGCAACGCTCATGCCGGCGCGGCGCGCCCGGATGCGATCGATCAGTTCCCAGAACTGCCGCCTCGAGAGCGGATCCACGCCGGTCGTCGGTTCATCGAGAATGAGCAGATCGGGATCGTGAATGAGCGAGCAACACAACCCCAGCTTCTGCTTCATGCCGCCGGAAAGTTTTCCCGCCGGCCGACCTGCGAAGGGCGCGAGGCCAGTACTCACCAGCAATTCCTCGATCCGCCCCGCGCGTTCCTTTTGCGATTGGCCAAACAGCCTGCCGAAGAAATCGACGTTCTCGAAAACGGAAAGCGTTGGGTAAAGATTTTTTCCCAAACCCTGCGGCATGTAGGCGATGCGCGGACAAACCACCGTTCGATGGCTTGCTCGCGCCATATCGCCGCCGAGCACCTCCACCGTGCCTTGTTGAATCTTTCGGACGCCCGCGATGAGCGCGAGCAGCGTGGACTTCCCCACTCCGTCCGGGCCTACCAAACCGATCATGCAGCTCGATGGCAATTCGAGGTTCACGCCAGCCAAAGCCACCGTTTTCCCGTAGCGCTGAGTTAAACCGGCGACCCGTGCGACGGAGCCGGACAATTGTTGTCCGAGACTCAATGTACGTCTTCCGGCTTCAACGGTGGCAGACCTTTGTCAATTCGCGTCTTCAGCCAGTCGGGCCATTGCGCCCGCGCATCGAGCTTGACGTAGCCGACACCGGGCAAGCCGGTTTTCACGTACTTGGCAAACGGTTTGAGCCGCTCGGGATCAATGCGCACTTTGACCCGGAACATCAACTTCTCGCGCTCGCTCCGCGTCTCGACTTCTTTCGGGGTGAACTGTGCAGTCGGAGAAACAAACGAAACCTTTGCCGGAATGGGAAGATCAGGTTTGGCATCAAGAATGATTCGCGCATCGGCGCCCACTGCGAGCTTGCCTGCTTCGCTCGTCGGCAGAAAGAACGTCATGTAAACGTCCGAAACATCGAGGAGGGTGACGACGTTGCCGCCGGCTGGAATCACTTCGCCCGGTTCGACCAAGCGATATTCGACCCGCCCGTTGCGCGGGCTCTTGAGAATTGTATCCGCGATGTCTGCCTTCACCTTGTCGATCTTCGCAGCGGCCGATGCGATGGCTGCGTCCGCGCTCGCGACCTGCGCTTTCGCCGCCTCCAAGACTGCCTTCGCCGTTTGTTCTGACGCTTGATCTTTGTCGAGCTGATTCTGCTCCAGGCTCTTCTGTTGAAACAATTGTCGGCTCCGATTGAGGATTTTTCTCGCGAGGTCGAGTTCGTTCTCCCGCTGACCGACTACGGCGACGTTCACATTGCGATCTGTCTCCGCTTTTAGTTTGCCCGCCTCGGCCTCGAGCAACTGCGCTTGAAGCACTTCCGAATCCATGCGCGCGAACAACTGACCTTCCTTCACCATGTCACCCTCCTGCACCAACACCGCTTCGACCCGCCCCTGCTGCTTCGTGGCCACGTCCACTTCAGTCGCTTCGATCCGACCATTGCCGAAAGCGATGCCACGCGGAACTGCGGCTTCTTGCTTCTGTTTCCAAACGTACCAGCCGATACCGGCGGCCGCCACCACGGCGATCACGAGAAATATTGTTAAGCCCCGCTTTTTCATATTCGGCGTTTTACCCCATCGCCCTTGTCCGTAAAGGCCGGCTTTTGTTTCGGTTAATCGAACGCGAATCGTAAGGCGTCGGCCATCGCCTTGGCCAGTATTTAGTCTTGTGGCGACACTTAACCGTGGCGACCTGTTGAGATCAGCCTTATTTTTCCTGGACGCTCAAAAATAAGACTTAATAATTTTCTCAGTTTGTGGCAGAACATCAGATCGATGGATGCGAAGACGTTTTTTCGTGAACTTAAGCGCCGCAATGTTCACAAAGTTGCAGTCGTTTATGCAGTAATCGCATGGCTGCTGGTTGAAGCCACGTCACTTTTGCTTTTCGATAATGAAGAGCGGAGCTCCGCAATGACGGTGCTGGAGGTAATCGTGGTGCTCGGCTTTGTCGTGGCGCTGTATATTTCCTGGGCGTTCGAAGCAACCCCCGAAGGGATGAAGCGGACCAAAGATGTTCCTTTGGACGCCGTCCTTCCCACTTGGAGTCGGCGGAAGTTTACCGTCTTCATTGTTACAGTCGCCGCGCTTGCCGCGAGTCTGCTCGTCTTCGATGTCGTCCGGAGCCGATCAAAGGCTGCTTCGTCTCCACCAACTGTCGGGCCGTAATTCGCCAGCAGTGCCGCCCGTATCCTTTCCCAGAATTGGCGCTCCGCGCGGGCGGTCAAATACCTAGCGCGGACAAAAACCCGGTATATTGCGTCACAAACGCGACGAGTTGCGGATGCGACGCTTCAAACTTTTCCACGGATTGTTTCAGTTCGTGCGAAAGTCTCTTGGTCAGTTCCGGTTTTTCCTGGGCGCGAATCGTTTCCTGGGCCGAGGCTTCCACCAGACGGGCGATGCGCTGGGCATCCTCACGATGTGTCTCCGAAACTTTGGCGATTGTTGGCTTGAGCTTCGACAACAAGCCCAGCAACTCGGCTTTCTTGTCGGCCGGGATATTTTCGGCAGACTCGATAGCTGATTTGGTCTTTTCGATGTGCTCGTCAGTCATCTATGCACCGCCCGCCTGTCTCCCGCGATTTCGCCTTTAGATCGCCGCGCAGGCGATCCCGTATTACAGCGAGAGTTTTGTCGCGTTATAGAGCGCGATCAAGACAAAAACGAAACCTCCGGAGACGGCAAATCCGATAAAATATCCTGCAGGCTATATTGCTATGGAATCAAACGCCATCCGTTTATCAGAATTGAAAGTCGGAGCCATAGTCAACACCTCAAGCGGGAGCTGCGATTTGGAATCCGAGGAGAAGATGCTTAATACCCTTAAGGGTGCGGGCATTGCCGAGCCCAGGATTTGGTGTGGAAGGGCAGACCAAATGGCGCCGTTTTTTGCAGAAGCAGTCGGGCAGAAGCTGGACGTGCTTATCGTGCTTGGGGGCGACGGTACCATCCGAACCGCTGCAGAAGGATGCACCCAAGAAGGTCCGTATCTTATTCCGCTTCCCGGGGGAACGCTCAATATGCTCTCTCGGGCCTTGTATGGAGACCTGTCGTGGGAAGACACGCTCAAAAATATTCTCGCTGCTCCCTCAGTAAGAGCGCTTTCCGGAGGTCATGTTGCGGATAAGCAGTTTTTCATCGCCGCCATTGTGGGAGCGCCTTCGCTTTGGGCAGACGCCCGCGAGTCTATACGCGAAGGAGAGATTGTTGATGCCATCAAAAAGGGGGGCGTTGCTTTTCAAAACATGTTCGAAACGAAAGTCCAGTATCTCATTTCAGGGAAAATAAAGGGTGAGGCTGAAGCCGTTGCCCTTATCTGCCCACTCATATCGGAAGGAATGTCCGATTCGGAGCAAGCGCTTGAAGCCGCTGTCATTGATGTGGAAAGCGCTGCTGCAGTGATCGGGGTTGCCACCGCGGCCGCGTTTGGCAAATGGCGCGATGACAGAAATATACGCCTCACCAAAACAAAGCGGGTAACTGTTCAATCAAGCAAAGACATCCCTGCGATCCTCGATGGAGAACGAGTAAATCTAGGCAGGAGCGCCGAGATCGATTTTGTCTCGAGAGCAGTCAATGTTATCGTGGCTGCCAAGTAGGTGCCAGAAAAGCCTTTGATGCACGCCTGATCTCGGTAATTCCACCGATGTAGCCCATCCCGGCCCCTACAGAATACAAAGCGCCCGGCGCACCGGGCGCTTTGTAAGATTGTAGTTACGGCGCTGTGCGCCGGTACTCCGTCCTCAGGACGGTGGCTACGATTACGGCTTGGTCGTTGTTGTCGTAGTTTCTGTCTTCTCGTAGTACGACAGCGGCTTCGCTAGCGTCACCTTGGTCACGACCATACGGTCGCCCTCTTTCGTATAGCTGTATGTCACCGGCATATCTGGCTTGAGCGCGCTCCACTCCACCGTGCGGCCTTCCGGGTCAACGAGGACGGTCTTCTTGGTGTAGTAATACTTCACCGGAGTCGTGCTCGATTCCGTGCGGAACGTGATGTAGTCCGAGCCCGGCGTGTAAGCCGTGATCGTGCCCGAGCCGCTAAGCGTACTCGTGCTCGTGGTGCTCTCGCTCACGCCCGTTGTGCCCGCCGTGGTTGTGGTTGTAGTTGAGGATTCCTGCGCGAAAGCTGTACTCAATGCGACCGCGCCGGCCGCGCCCGCGGCCAATAATTTCACTAATCTAGTTTGTTTCATATTTGTTCTTTTTGTCCTTTGCTTTGGTTAAACGGGTGTTCTCCGTCGTGCTTGTTTGCGACGTGTCCCATCCGGAGTTTATTCAACCCCACGCTCCTTTCGTAAAATCGATACCCTCTGGCCGCATCTTTTCACGAGTACCGACGCGGGTCCGCTCTCTCGCCGCTCAACGCTAAGAAAACATTCGCGTCAATAGCGAGGGAATTTGTCGACTCGATCTACCAGTAGCAGCGCGGGTTTTCCAACACGGTCCGCTCCGCTCAGAGACTACCCGAGTCTCGTTGTCCTGTTTAACACCACCGCACCAGTATTTTGCTCGGAGAAACATCGCGCGTCCTAAGGCTATTGTCACGTCGCATAAGACTTTGTCTGACTAGGCAATCATCCGTCGTCCCGATTGTGTGTTTCCAAGTATCAAGCAGGTTCCTGCGCACACGAACAGTTCCTAATCAATAACGTTCAGAAAGGATACCTGCGATGCGTTTAACAAACAAAATCAAACAAGCCGCGGCGACTGGGTACATTTTACTTTGGCTGCTCGGCATTCCGATTCCGATTTTGCTCCTCATCTTTCTACTTCGGGGCTGCACATAAAGATTTAAGGAACGGACTGCTTCATAAAACAGAAGACCAGGTCGAACAAGACCAACGATTTTAAACCACACATATGAAACTAGAAACACTCAAAGACCTATACATTCACGAACTCAAAGACCTCTACAGTGCGGAGAACCAGATCATAAAAGCGCTGCCGAAAATGGCTAAAGCCGCTACTAACAAACAGCTTGCGGCTGGATTCAAGGAACATTTGGAGCAGACGAAGGAACACGCGGCGCGTCTTGAAAAGATTTTGACGTGCCATGATGAGTCGACCCGGGGCCCTAAGTGTGAGGGCATGGAGGGTCTTCTTAAAGAGGGAGAGGCAATGATCGAAGAAGATGCTGAACAGGAGGTGCGCGATGCCGGGCTAATTGCTGCGGCGCAGCGTGTTGAGCATTATGAGATGGCCGGTTATGGCTGCGCTCGGACATACGCCGAGTTACTGGAGGATCGGGATGGTGCTCAGTTACTTCAGACTACCTTGACCGAAGAATCAGATACCGACAAGAAACTCACCAAGTTGGCCAAATCCGCGATCAACGTCGCGGCTAAATAAATAAACTAAATAGAACCCATGGGGATACCAGTTGCGATCAGTTACCTACACCCCTGCAAACCCAAACGAAAGGACCCATGAAACGAACTTTACTAGCTTTAGCTTGTCTCAGCGCAGTTAGCCTGGCGGCAGTGGTTGCCGACAATGAGAAGGCGAAACCCGATAACACGGCAACAAACGAGCGCGATCGCTCCGGTGAAACCCAGACATCTGGCGACCAGTCAAACAGTCCGGCGGATTTAAAAATCACGCAGGCTATCCGACAGGCGCTAATGAAAGACAGCGAGCTTTCAACGACTGCGAAGAACATCAAAGTCATTACTGCTAATGGCCACGTTACACTCCGCGGACCCGTCAAGACTGCTCAAGAAAAAGCAAAAATCGATCAGCTTGCCAAATCAGCGGCTGGCGGCGCCCAGATTGACGATCAATTGGACGTTAAAGGATCAAACTAACTAACAACATCACACAAACGAAAGAGAAAATATTATGTCTAAATCAGTATTCGGTATTGCAACTACACACGGTCAGGCTGAGCGAATCGTCGAGCAGCTCCAGGCTCAAGGTTTCGCAGCCTCGGAAATTTCAGTGCTCATGCCTGATACAGGCGGAACGCGGGACGTTGGTCACGTTAAAGCGACAAAGGCGCCCGAGGGCGCAACGACCGGTGCAGCTACCGGCGGCGCCACCGGCGGCGTAATTGGATTGCTGGCAGGAATTGGCGCATTGGCAATTCCCGGCGTCGGTCCGTTTATTGCGGCGGGTCCAATTATGGCGGCGCTTAGTGGCGCGGCCGTGGGAGCGGCGACCGGCGGTGTCGTCGGCGGTTTGATCGGTCTCGGCATTCCGGAGATCGAGGCAAAGCGCTACGACGAGAAGTTAAAAAAAGGGAATTACCTAATCGCCGTTCATACGGATGAAAGCGAAGACGTCGATCGGGCAAAGCACATTTTCAAAACCGCCCGCGCTGAAGATATCAGCACCATCAGCGAAGCATCGGCAGCGAAAGTTTAAATAAATCGCGACGAAGGGGAGACCTATGGCTAACGAAAATCAAACGGATCAAGGCTCTGCAGTTCCACCGCAGGCGAGACAAAAGGCAGAGCGTGGCGGAACGCACGCGCGCAAAGCGGCGGAAGATCTCGGCTCGGCCGCAGGCTCAATGGCCAAAGAATATCTGGGCCGCGCGGAAGAGGTATGGGATGATGCGCTCCATCGCGTCCGCAGTTTTCAGGACGACAGCAAGCAATACGTCCGCAAGAACCCAACCAAGGCGGTCTTTACCGCGCTTGGGGCCGGTTTCGTGCTCGGTTTGATTTTTCGTCGTTAGGGGCCGGTCGATTGGAGGGCCGCCCCGGATGTGCGGCTTCGCGGCCTTCTCGACCCATACGGGTAAGCGCTGCTTCCGCTTGCGAGCCGCTGAATGCATATTGCGATGAAAACGCAGAAGAAAAAACTGAAAAAACTTAAGGGACAGGAAGAATCACGGGATTTCTTTTGCGTCGTGAGCGATGCTTTTCGGATTTTTGCACGGCGCTCGTCGAGGGTTCTCGGTAGCGCGTGGGCTTTTGCCGGCGCGATGCTTATCATCGTCGTTTGGGCAGTAACCGGCCCCGCGTTCCATTATTCGGATACGTGGCTGCTCATTATTAATACCGTAACGACAATTGTTACTTTCCTGATGGTCTTTCTCATTCAGAATACGCAAAATCGCGATGCCAAAGCGGCCCATTTGAAACTCGACGAAATAATCCGAGCGGTGACAGGCGCTCGAAATGAACTTGTCGATCTGGAAAAACTTGCCGACGAAGATCTCGCCAGCCTTGAGAAACAGTTCGAGCGCGTTCGCAAAAAAGCAGAGCGGAACGGAAATAATTCTGACCGGTCCTGAGCCCAAGACGATCCATCAAGGACGCGCTCTGTCGTAACCATGCTTACAATGCATGCATGGTCCCAATTTGAAATTGTTTCCCGTTTCTTTGACGCGCGGGTCGCGACTTGGGCCTTTCGTGCTGCGAGGGAGCCCAATTGCGCGTTCGCTTCGATACAGATGCAGTGAAACTTGCTCGTCGTCCCCACAGACCACAATGGCCGAAGCTGCTTGGCGTGGCCGCCGCGAGTAGTCTGGCTACGTTGTTTGTAACGCGGAATTTCTTCCCTACGGAGAAAAAGGTCCGCCATCGCATCAGGGCCAATTACGAGATCGGCGACGAGGTCTTCGTTCGTACCATGGGCCACTTACTTGGACCGCCTTTGGTGGAAGGGAACAAAATCACGCCGCTAGAAAACGGCGAACAGATTTTTCCCGCAATGTTGAGCGGCATCCATTCGGCGCAGCGTACGATCACGTTTGAGAATTTCCTCTTCCAGGAAAGTGAAATCTCTGACGCCTTCGCCCAGGCGCTGGCGGAGCGCGCGCGTGCCGGCGTGAAAGTGCATTTTCTTCAGGATGCGCTCGGATGCGACTCGGTGCACGGACGCGCTATCAAGCTCATGAAACGCGCGGGCGTCGCCGTAGAAATTTTTCGCTTCGTCCATTTCTCGCGCATTAACTACCGGACCCATCGAAAAATCCTGGTCATCGACGGAGCTCTGGGGTTCCTCGGCGGCGTCGGAATTTCGGACGCGTGGAAAGGCAACGGCCGAACCCGTGGGTTGTGGCGCGACTCGCAATACCAGGTGCGAGGCCCCGTTGTGGCGCAACTGCAACAGGCTTTCATGGACAACTGGCTCGAGACTCGGAGCGAACTGCTACATGGCGATCTTTATTTTCCAAAACAAGAATGGGCTGGGGAGCAGATGTGCCAAATCTTCAAGAGCTCAGCTGGCGAAGGTTCCGATAGCGGGCGTTTGATGTTGCTCGTATCGATCGCGGCGGCTCGCGATCGCATTCGGATCGCGAATGCCTATTTCATTCCGGATAACCTGACCATGCAAACCTTGCTCGAAGCGCTCCATCGGGGCGTCAAGATAGAAATCATTACGCCGGGCACTGACATCGACGCGCAAATCGTCCGTGCGGTGGGCAAGACGCGCTGGAAACCTTTGCTCGAAGCCGGGGCTCGCTTTTACGAGTACCAGCCTGCGCGGTTTCACTGCAAGTATCTGCTCGTGGATGACTGCTGGGCATCGGTCGGCTCGGCCAATCTCGATAATCGTTCCATGTCATTAAACGAAGAGGCGAATCTGAACGTGCTTGACAAACAATTCGTTACGGCCTACGCGCGAGTCTTTGAGGAAGACAGGAGTCATTCGCGCGAAGTCACCCTCAAAGATTGGCATAACCGCCCTTGGAATGAAAAGATCAAGGGCCATGCCATGTCGATCTTCCGTTCGCAGATGTAATTATCGGTGACGCATGCGAACGTGACAATGAACGAGACGTCCGCACCAAAGCTCCGCGTCGCGACCTACAATGTGCATGGCTGCGTCGGGATGGATCGGCAGCGTTCCGAAGCGCGCATCGCCGAAGTGATCGCCCAGTTGTCGGTCGATATCGTCGCTCTGCAAGAGCTCGATCTCAGCCGGCGGCGTTCCGCAGGCGTGAATCAAACTGAGATAATCGCCGGGCAACTTGGCTGGCATAGCCATTTTCATCCCGCGATGTGTTGGGGCGATGAGCACTACGGCCAGGCTATCCTTAGTCGCTACCCGCTCACGCTTCGCCGCGCCGCCAAACTGCCGGGCACAGCGCCGTTCTTCTGCCGGGAAAATCGCGCTGCGATCGGGATGGATGTAGAAACAAATCTGGGAACGGTTCACATCATCAACACCCACCTCGGTCTCGGCTGGCGCGAACGCTTGCTCCAAGCACAACTGTTCACCACCCCGGAGTGGCATGCAGCCATCGCCGGTAATACTCCGCTTATTTTACTCGGCGACTTCAACAGTCTGCCGGGTTCACGACCCTACCGCGCGCTCTCCCGGCATCTGCGCGATGTGCGCGGGCTCGTTCGAGCAACCCGGCTCATCCGCACTTTCCCAACCTGGTTCCCCGTGCTGGCCGTCGATCACATTTTCGTAAATGCGGCGCTTCAGCCATTGAGCCTCACCGTGCATCGCTCCCCTGTCGCGCGGATTGCTTCCGATCACTTTCCACTGGTGGCCGAGCTGGGTCCCGCCTGATGAAGCTCGAGCTGGCCCCAAGATTTCTGTCCAAGATCCAGCTAACTTCTTTGCTCAAAAAATTAAAGCCGCTCAGTTTGCATAACTGTTGGCCACCGCACAACCAATCTGTTATCAGTCCATAGCATGAACAGAAACATCTTCTACATAATCGGAGTAATTGTTGTTATCGTAATCGTGCTCAAATTGCTCGGCCTGTTCTAGGGAATTGGCCGTCGGCGGTCATAGACTGCCGATACAGGTAAGCTATTTTTCGTCCCAGGAGAGGCCGTCGGTAAAGATCTGCACCTGGCTGCCTCCGCTGTCCGGCTTCACGAAGATCGTAAGCTCAGCGTTTCCCCGTTTGCGCTTCAGTATTGAGGAGGCCGGCGTGATCAGATCGCTGCCGTCCTTGATCCAGCCTTGGGCCTTGAGATTCGCGGTCAATTCGGTGCAGACGCTCTTCACGTTCGCCTTGCTCTTGAAAAGAACGTGCTCAACAAGTTCCTTGTACTCGACGTCGGACGCATCTTTCGTGAGGGCCAGGTCCTTGACATTGAGTTCATCCTTCGCCGGCGCAGGCGCGGCTTTTTCACTGAACTTGGTCGTCAGCTTGGTAATTTCAGGGTCGTCCGTTGCGTCCTCGTCGGGCTTTTTTGAATCGGCGACCTGAAACTCTTTTGGGATCTCGCCAAGTGGCGCGACAAACTTGAGGTTGACCTCCCAAGTCTCGCCAAACGTATCCAGCTGGCCATCGGTAGTCAGTTCACCGTCCACCTTGCCATCTTCGAATTTGAAACTGTTTGTCTTGATCTGGCCGATCGAACTGAAGCCCTGCTTCTGATGCGCACTGTGGACCACCTGACAGCCAAAGATGTCGCCGTCTTCATGGAGCGAGATGATCAATGCGCTGCCGAACTTGCCGAACGCAGCATTAAAGTCGGGCTTCTTGTCTTTGGAATGATCCTTTTCGGTGAACACCAGCACCATACTCGGCTTATCGCTAAATGGTTCGCGCCAATGCGCCGACACGTGAGCCAGCTTCGCATCCTTGCCGTTTCCCTTGAACACGCCCGTCACCGACGGTTTCACGTTGGCGGCCGGGCCCGGCTTTTTTTTGACGGTGGCCGGCAGCGATTCCCCGGCACGGAGCAGCGCCACATCGAAACGGACGTCGAAGCCCGAGGGAAACATCCCCTCGGTCTCAGTCGGCTGGCTGGCTTTGCCGCTCACCCGGCCGTCTTGCACCTTCAATTCCCCGGTCGGATTCCCGCTGCTACGCCGGCCCAGTGACGTGTCGCCAATGCCAGCGCTCCAGAACTTGAGTGCCCCTGCCTTCGTGAACTCCACCTTGATGTAGGGCCGCTTAAACTCACCGTCCTGACCTTCCTTTTCCTCTTCCTTCGCTTTCTTGAGTTCTTCGCTCGAAACCGCCTGACCGCTCAAAACCACTGCGATTATTTCCTCGTCATTAAACTTGGTCTCATAGGCCAGCGCGTGCGTCAGAGAATAGTTCTTGCCTTTAACCGTTACTGTTCCCTCTCCGGCCTTTGCCGGCTTGGACCCCTCTTGCGCACAGAGCGTTGCCGCGCCTCCGATGATAGCTATCGCCGCCAGTAAACTCATGAATTTTTTAGTCATAATGAATGTTTCTTGTGTGAGGGTGGATCATCAAAGCTGCAAAACAATGAAGTGCCAAGCACGAAGTCGGCCCGTTGTTTTAAAAACTGCTGGCTCGCCTACAGCGAAAGACGCAGAATTCGCTTGACCGGTTTTTTGCGCGTTTGCTATCCAAATGTCGCTGACCCAAGAAAACACAGGAGGATACCATGGCCAATGGCGCATCACAGGCAGTTGAAAACGCGACTCGGCTTTCCGAGATCGGATTTCCCGAGTTCACGGCGCAGTTGATCACAGATACGT
>Ga0207701_10003389_pt1 | contig 16376 bp, 12 predicted proteins | sample KBSSwiSSwithPhiX_FD_184294 | JGI IMG/M metagenome (GOLD analysis project Ga0207701, IMG submission 184294) | Switchgrass rhizosphere bulk soil microbial communities from Kellogg Biological Station, Michigan, USA, with PhiX - S5 (SPAdes) (version 2) | ecosystem: Environmental > Terrestrial >... | reverse complement strand
GGCAGCGTTCCAAGCCGCGGCACCGCAGCGAAGCGACCGGACGAGACGATCAAGGTCGTCGGCCTGCGGCGGAAGATCGCCGAGAACATGGCCGAGGCCAACCGGCGGATTCCGCACTTCACCTTGGTCGAGGAATTCGACGTCACCGCGCTCGAAGACGCCCGCGCGATGATGAACCGCGACCGCGGAGACAATCCGAAGCTGACGGTGCTTCCCTTCCTCGTCACCGCCATGTGCCGCGCGCTTGCCGACTATCCGATGCTAAATGCCACCTTCGACGACGAGGCGATGGCGCTGACGCGTCACGGCTCGGTCGACATGGGGATCGCGACCCAGACCGATAATGGGCTGATGGTTCCGGTCATTCGCGGCGCGCAGGCCTTGAGCGTCTGGCAGCTTGCGTCGGAGATCGCGCGCCTGTCGGACGCGGCGCGGACCAACAAGGCGAGCCGGGAGGAGCTGACCGGCCCGACGATCACTATTTCGAGCCTGGGACCGATGGGCGGGATCACCTCCACGCCCGTTATCAATCCGCCCCAGGTCGCGATCATCGCGGTCAACAAGATCGAGGAAAAGCTGGTTCCGATCGACGGCGACATCGAGATTCGCAAGCGAATGAACCTGTCGCTGTCCTGCGATCACAGGGTCGTCGACGGCTGGGACGCGGCCAACTTCCTCGCCGACATGAAGCCGCTGATCGAGAATCCGCTGAGGCTCCTCAGCTAGTCTTTCAGCTCGCGCCAGCTCTTCTCGCTGAGCTCGACGTCATGCTTTTTCGCGGCCTTCTTGATCCGGCTCCAGGCTTCGTCGCGCTCTGAATCGCTGACGCCTTCGACCTGGTTGAACCTCGCGACCGCGTTGCGAACGTGGGAAGCGTTGTTGAGCGGCTCCTTGCGCTGCTTCGGGAAGGCATATTCGTCGGAATCGAGCTTGTCGCGCTGGGCTTCGCTGAGTTCGGACATTGCTTTTCTCCTTCGGCGGACCAACGAATCAACGTAGCTCGCGGTCCGCCGATTGATGCGGGTCACGCCGCCAGAAGCATCGTCTCACCGAGCGCTGCATTGAGCGACGCCTCGCGCTGCTCTGCCCCGAAGTTGAGACCGTCCGCCGCGACGAATTCCGGTTCGATCCCGATGAAGTTGAAGATGCCGCGCAGATAGCTTTCGAGATGCTCGAGCGACGCCGCGGGAGAGCCGGCGTCGTACATGCCTCCTCGGGCGAGAGCGACGATCACGCGCCGTCCGCCAGCCAGCCCCTCGGGGCCGCTTTCGGTGTAGCGGAATGTCTCGCCCGCCACGAGGATCCGGTCGATCCACGCCTTGAGCTGAGTGGGCAGCGTGAAATTGTACATCGGCGCTCCAACCACAATGGTGTCCGCGCCAAGGAACTCGTCGAGCACCGAGGTATCCGCGAAGGCATCGAGCGTCAGATGCGGGAGCGGCTCGGCCGCCAGGTCGCGGTATATGATTCTGCTGCTCTCCAGCCGGTCGGTGATGGAGCGAGTCAATGCGCGACTTGCGCTGCTGTCGCCATTGATGCTGCTGTCGATATGAAGAACGGTCACTATTGCCTCCTTGGTATTGATTTGATACCGAGGCATCTTAGATAACCGCATGGAAGCGGGCCGCAAGAACGCACTTTTGTGTGGCGGACGCACAAAAATGTGACACGGTAACACGCAGGGAACCGGAGGAACGACGTGAAGGACCCCCACAGCCCGGTCTGCCAGACCATCAGCGGACTGCTCCAGCGGATTGGCGACAAATGGAGCTTGCTCGTCGTGCAGACGCTCGCAGGCGGATCGAAGCGGTTCAACGAGCTTCGCCGCGAGATCCCGTCCGTTTCCCAGCGCATGCTGACGCTGACCCTTCGCAACCTCGAGCGCGACGGGCTCGTCAATCGGACGGTCACTCCATCTATTCCGCCGCGCGTCGACTACGAGCTGACTGAACTCGGCCGATCGCTGCAAAAGCCAATCTGCGGGCTCGTCCAGTGGGCGGTCGACCATTCGGGCGCGATCCACGATGCCCAGGCGCAATATGATTCCGCCCAGTTGGAGAAAGAAGCTGCATGAACGCGAGCGCAGCGACGGCTGACCTGCGGTCGCTGATCGCTCGGGGCGACGATTATGCAGCGCGTGGCGATGTCCGCGCCGCCATGAGCTTTTACCAGTCGGCGCTGAAACAGGCGCAAGCCGGCCGGATCGCGGACGCGGCCATCGTTCCAGACCTGCAGCGCTGCCAGCGCTTCATCCAGCAGGCGGTCGAGACCTTTCGCGGCGCGCTGGAAAAGGCGGTCGAGGACAACAAGCCCGAGGACTCCATCGGTTCGCTGCGCGTCCAGCACGCGCTCGACATGCTGAAAGGCGCGCGGGAGGTTTTCCAGCAGCGGCCGGCCGTCCTCTATTATCCCTATCTCGCCCAGCGCCAGTTTTTCGAGCGCCAGGAGTTCGACTGGGTGCCTGCATTTGAAGCCGCCGCGCCAGCGATCCGCGAGGAGCTGCTCGCGCTGGTCAACGACGCAGACTTCCGGCCCTATGTCCAGAACGATCCGGATCGGCCGGTCCGCGACTTCGGCGGGCTCAACGAGAATCCGAACTGGACGGCGCTCTATCTCTGGCGCGACGGCAAGATCGTCGAGGAGAATGCAAAGCGCTGCCCCAGGACGATGGCGGCGCTGGAGAAGGTGCCGCTGAGCGACATCGGCGGCCGTACCCCCGCAGTCCTGTTTTCGCGCCTTGAGCCGGGCGCGCACATTCCGCCGCACAGCGGGATGCTGAACTGCCGCCTTATCTGTCACCTCCCGCTGATCGTGCCCGCCGGCTGCTGGCTTCGCGTCGGCAACGAGACGCGCGAGTGGGATGAGGGCAAGCTGCTCATCTTCGACGACAGCTTCGAGCATGAAGCCATGAACCCGACGGGCGAACTTCGGATCATCCTTCTATTCGACATCTGGCGTCCGGAGATCGGTCCCGAAGAACGCGCGGCAATCTCCGCCATCTTCGACGCGATCGACCAGTTCCAGGGATTGCCTGACGCCTGACCCAAGGGCACCAAAGCGGCAGCCAATCATTGAAGCCGGAAGTCTTGGCTCGGAGAATCCAGTGAAAAGTCTCGCAATCGCAGCTTCCTTGGGCATTCTCGCCGCATCGCATTCCAGCGCGGCTTCCGCCGGAGAGATTTTCGGCGGCCTCTACAAGCATGACGTCGAAACCCCACTGACGTTGAGCGGCAACGTCGAGGACGGAGTGGATTTCCAGGTCGGGTGGCGTGGCGGTGGGATCGCACACACTCCGATCCAGCCCTACGTGTTCGGTGCGCTCAACAGTTCGGGCGACACGAGTTACGCCGCCGTGGGGCTGTCCGCGAAGTTCGGCGACGCGGTGTACATCCGTCCGGGCATCGGTCTCGCGATCCACACCGGGTCGGACGCGGATTTCGAAAATCCGTTCAACCACAAGATCGAGTTCGGCTCGCGTGTCCTCTTCGAGCCGGAACTGGGCATTGGGGTCCGAATCGCGCCGCGGATCACGGCAGAGGCAAGCTGGATCCACTTGAGCCACGCCCAGCTTTTCGGGAAGCAGAACCCCGGGATCGACAATATCGGCGTCCGGCTGAACGTCGCCCTGCCTTAGAGGCAGCGGAAGATTCCGGCTTCGCCTCCTCGCCGAAGGGTGAAGGGACCGAGCTCAACGCCAGTATCAACGCGCCCTTTCAACGTCATTGTGTCGCCGCGAACGGTGCCGGCAAAAGCGGCCGCGTGAGTCGGCATGACTTCGCCTTCGCGCACTGGCCCGCCATGGCCCGGCGTATGCGTCCCGGACGCTGTGAACCGTCCTGCTGAATCTGGACGGACCGGTCCAATTGTCCCCGCCGCGCAATCATAAGCGATCTGCCCGCCGGACGCGTCGAGAGTTAGACCTATGTGCACACCGCCCCACAGGCCGGTCACGGGCGCGCTTGCCGAGGGAACGCTCGCGCAATCGGCGAGCAGGAACAGGAGCGGAAAGAGCTTCACGCCAGGCTCAACGCCCGATCATCGTCTCCGGCTTCACCACGCGATCGAAGGTCGCTTCATCGATGTGGCCAAGCTCGAGGCCGGCCTCCTTCAGCGTCTTGCCGGTCTTGTGGGCGTGCTTGGCGATCTCCGCGGCCTTGTCGTAGCCAATCTCCGGAGCGAGCGCGGTGACCAGCATGAGCGACTGGTTCATCAGCTGACGGATCCGCTCTTCGTCCGGCTCCATGCCCTTCAGGCAGCGTTCGGTGAAGCTCTGCATCCCGACCGAGAGCAGGTTGATCGAACGGATGACGTTCGCGCCGATCAGCGGCTTGAACACGTTGAGCTCGAGATGCCCCTGCAGGCCGCCAACCGTCACCGCGACATGATTGCCCATCACCTGCGCGCCGACCATGGTCAGCATCTCGCACTGTGTCGGGTTCACCTTGCCCGGCATGATCGAGCTTCCGGGCTCGTTCTCCGGAAGCTTGAGTTCGCCAAGGCCGCAACGCGGTCCCGATCCCATCAGCCTGATGTCGTTCGCGATCTTCGTCAGTGAAACTGCCAGCGTGTTCAGCTTGCCCGATAGCTCGACCATAGTGTCGTGAGCGGCCATTTCGGCGAACTTGTTCGGAGCCGAGGTAAAGGGAAGCCGGGTGAGGTTTCCAACTTCCTTTGCAAAATCCTCCGCAAAGCCCTTCGGCGTGTTGAGGCCGGTGCCGACCGCAGTGCCGCCCTGCGCCAGCTGCAACAGGCGCGGCATCGCCTCTTCCACGCGATCGATGTTCGCCTGCAGCTGCGCCGCATATCCGGAGAACTCCTGGCCAAGCGTCAGCGGAGTCGCATCCTGAAGGTGGGTGCGCCCGATCTTCACGATCGAGTCCCATTTCTTCGCTTGGCCGGCGAGAACCGACTGCATTGCCTTGGCCGCAGGGAGCAGCTTCGACGTGACCGCGCGCGCCGCGGCGATGTGCATCGCCGTCGGGAAGCTGTCGTTCGACGACTGGCTCTTGTTGACGTGATCGTTCGGGTGGACCGGGGCCTTGCCGCCGCGCTTTCCGCTCAGCTGCTCATTGGCCCGGCCGGCGATCACCTCGTTTGCGTTCATGTTCGACTGCGTGCCGGATCCGGTCTGCCAGATGACCAGCGGGAATTCGCGGTCGAGATCTCCGCGTGCGACCTCGGCGGCCGCCTGCTGGATGGCCTCGGCAATCTCGGCATCGAGAAGGCCCGCACGCGCATTCACCCGCGCCGCGGCCTGCTTGATGAAGCCCAGCGCGTGGACGATCTCGATCGGCATCTGCTCGCGTGGCCCGAACGGGAAGTTCTCGATCGAACGTTCCGTTTGCGCTCCCCAATAGGAGTCGCCCGGAACCTCTATCGGGCCGAAGCTGTCACTCTCGGTACGGGTCGGTGTCATGCTTTCCTTCCGTCAGCTGAACTCGTTTCAGCATCCATTTTGAAGGCCGCGCCTAGCGCTGAATGAAGTGCTCGTCATGCCCCCGGCATGACTGCGCGCTTCATTTTTTGCGGGTAAAGTCCACGCTGACGACGTTGGAGCCGTCGTCGCTTTCGGTTGGAGGAGCGTCGTTCTCCGCCTGCTCGTGAACCTCATGCTCGCCTTCGGCGGCGTTGGCCTGGAATTTTAGGCTGAAGTCGACGGCCGGATCGACGAAGTCGGTGACCGCGGCGAATGGCACTCGAAGGCTTGCCGGAACACCGCCGAACGACAACCCGACGGCGAAGGCGTCCTGCTCGACCTTCAGATCCCAGAAGCGGTGCTGGATGACGATCGTCATCTCCTCGGGAAAGCGGTCGAGAAGGTGCTTCGGGATCTCGACGCCCGGGAGGCGCGTCCGGAAGGTGATGTAGAAGTGATGCTCCCCCGGGAGCCCGCCGGAGCGCTCGACCTCGCCGAGCACCCGCCCAACCACATCGCGAAGCGCCTCCTGTACGATTTCGTCGTACGGAATCAGGCTTTCGGGAGTCTCGTCCGTCATCGCTTCCGGTGGTAACGACCGTGCCAAGGCGGTCAAGCGGAGTATGAAATGCCCATCGATCCGACACAGCCCTATGACGACGGCAACATCTTCGCGAAGATCCTGCGCAAGGAGCTGCCTTGCAAAGCCGTCTACGAAGACGAATGGGCGCTCGCTTTTCACGACATCAACCCGCTTGCGCCGGTCCATATCCTCGTGATCCCCAAAGGACCCTACGTGTCCTGGGACGATTTTTCGGCGCGGGCATCGGGAGAGGAAATCGTCGGCTTCGTCCGCGCCGTCGGCAAGGTCGCAAGCGACCAGCAACTGGTCGTGCAGGGCTACCGCCTGCTAGCGAACACCGGCAAGCGCGCGGGCCAGGAGGTCCCGCACCTCCACGTGCACATTTTCGGCGGCCAACCGCTCGGCCCAATGCTCGCGCGTTAATCGAATTGGCCATTGCGTGAGCGGCAGCAGCCGCTACGTTCGCCCGCCAATAGGGATTGAGGGGAGTACAATGGCCACAGCAGCACCCCGGACGGCTGGGCGCGGACGCGTTAAGCCGCTCGATGACATTCTTGCGACTGCCGAAAAGAAGTCGCTGAAACGGTCGCTCGGACCGGTCCAACTGACCCTCCTCGGAATCGGCGCCGTCATCGGCACTGGGATCTTCGTGCTGACAGCGACGGCCGCCCAGAAGGCTGGCCCCGGAATGATGGTCAGCTTCATCATCGCGGGCCTCGTCTGCGCGGTTGCTGCGCTCTGCTATTCAGAGCTCGCTTCGATGGTGCCGGTGGCTGGCTCCGCCTACACCTATTCCTATGCAGTGATGGGCGAGTTGATGGCCTGGCTCGTCGGCTGGGCGCTGATCCTCGAATATGCGCTGGGCGCCTCGGCGGTGGCCGTCGGATGGTCCGGATTCGCTAGCGGATTGCTGGATTCCGTGGGGGTTCACTTACCCCATGCGCTGAAGGTCGGCCCTCCCATCCAGTGGGGCTTCCTGCAGGGCGGTGAGGTTGGCGGCCTCTTCAACCTGCCCGCGGTTCTCGTCGTTGCTTTCGTCACCACGCTGCTGGTGGTCGGCACAAAGGAGAGCGCGACTTTCAACGCCGTACTGGTGGTGATCAAGGTCACCGCTCTGACCATGTTCCTCGTCATCACGCTGCCGATGATCAGCGGCCATGCGAGCAACTTCCAGCCTTTCGCACCGCGCGGATGGGGCAATCCCCTAAGCTCGTCCGGAACCGGCATCCTCGGCGCTGCGGCTTCGATCTTCTTTGCCTACGTGGGCTTCGACGCGGTCTCGACAGCCGCTGAGGAAACCAAGAACCCGCAGCGAAACGTGCCGATCGGCCTCATCGGAAGCCTCATGATCTGCACTGTCTTTTACCTGCTCGTCTCGGCGGGCGTCGTTGGAGCCTATGGCGCCCAGCCGCTGATCGACCCGGCCACCGGCCTCGCGTTCAAGGAAGGGTCGCCCGCGCTGTACGCCTCGGCGGCCTGCCAGGTAGCGAACGCGCCGACGGTCTGCTCGAAGGAAGCCTTGGCGCACATCCTTCGCCAGGTCTCCAACCCGATGTTCGGCAACCTGGTAGGGCTCGCAGCCGCGCTTGCACTGCCCTCCGTCGTTCTCCTGATGATGTACGGCCAGACCCGCATCTTCTTCGTAATGGCGCGCGACGGCCTGCTCCCAGAGAAGCTGTCCACCGTCCACGAGAAGTTCCGCACGCCCTATGTCGTGACCATCGTCACGGGTATCGTCGTGGCCATTGCGGCGGCCTTCCTGCCGGTCGGCACGCTCGCCGACTATTCGAACGCAGGCACGTTGTTCGCCTTCGCGATGGTATCCCTGGGCGTGATGATCCTTCGCAAGAAGGACCCGGGCAGGGCGCGGCCGTTCCGCACCCCGGCGATATACGTCGTTGCGCCGCTGTCGATCGCCGGCTGCCTGTTGCTGTTCATCAACCTGAACAACGAATCGAAGCTGTTGTTCGTGAGCTGGACGGTGATCGGTCTCGTCTTCTACTTCCTGTACGGTTACCGCCACAGCCACGTTGGACGGGGCCTGGTCGAAGTTCCGGAGCTTTCGCCGGATGCGCCGGGATCCATCGGTGTCGCGCCCATGCCCGGAGCACCGGTGCCGCCGGACGACATCAGCGATCGCGACTAGGCGTCGTCTTCGCGGGCGGCCGCTAGCAGCGCCGCCCGCAGCTCTTCGGACTGCGCTTTGGACAACTTCTTCCCGCGCGCATTACTGAGGTAGAAGACGTCCACCGCGCGCTCGCCATAGGTGGCGATGTGAGCGGAATGAACCTCATGTCCCTGGTTGTGGATCGCCCGAGCGAGCTTTGCGAGAAGGCCCAGCCGGTCGAGCGCATTCACTTCGACCACCGTAGTACGGCTCGATGCGCCCTCGGCGATCGCAACCGACGGCGCGACCTGAAACGCTGCCACATTGTCGCCTCCGCGACGGCCGTTCGGGATGGTCGGAACGGCATCCCTCGTCAGAGACAATTCTACCGACTGAACCAGGCGGTTACGCAGCCGGCGGTCCGTGTAGGGCCGCTCCTGCGCGTCCTGGACCAGAAGGTTGTCCAGCGCCATTCCATCCTTGGTGGTGTGGATTCTAGCATCGATGATGCTCGCTCCGGCGGACGCCAGGCCCGCGCAGATACGAAAGAACAGCCCTTCGCGATCGGGTGTGAAGACGCTAATCCGCGTCGCTCCGCGTTCGATTTCCTCTTCGGCGACGATGCTTGGCTTTGCTTCACCGATGCGGGCCTCGGCAGAAGCGACCTGGCGGGCGTTCGAAAGCTGGATGTCATGCGGCTCGGCGAGCCAGTAGCTGTCGGGCAGGCGGCGCGCATAAGCCCGGGCGATCCTGGGCTTCCAGTCGAGCGCTGAAACAAGCTCGGACTGGCGCTGGTCGACGATTTCGCTTCGGCCGCGTTGCTTGTGGCCGAGGCGGAGTTTCTCCTCGGCCGAGTCGAAGAGAGTCCGCAGCAACAGCCGCTTCCAGTCGTTCCAGACGCCCGGGCCGACGGCGCGGATATCGACTACGGTGAGGATCAGGAGAAATCGGAGCCGCTCCGGGCTTTGCACCTGTCGCGCGAAGTCATCAATCGTCTTTGGATCGGCGAGGTCGCGCTTGAAGGCTGTTGAGGACAGCATGAGATGATTACGGACCAGCCACGCGACCGTCTCGGTCTCGGCTTCGTCGAGGCCGAGCCTTGGGCACAGCTCCAGCGCGACCTGCTCGCCGAGGACGCTGTGATCGCCGCCGCGGCCCTTGGCGATGTCGTGCAGCAGGACCGCGACGTAGAGCGCTCGCCGTGATCCAATCTGCTTGAACAACGCCGTCGAAAGGGGATGATCGTCGGCAAGCTCCCCGCGCTCGATGGCCGCAAGGAGCCCGATCGCGCGGATCGCATGCTCGTCGACCGTATAATGATGGTACATGTCGAACTGCATCTGCGCGACCACGCGACCGAAGTCGGGAATGAACCGGCCGAAGACGCCCGCCTCGTTCATCCAGCGCAGCACCACGTCCGGCGAATTGCGGCTCGTCAGCACATCCAGGAAAAACGCATTGGCGCGGGGGTCCTTGCGAACTCTTGCCTTGATCAGCTTCGCATCGCGCGTTGCCGCCCGCATTGCCGCCGGATGGATTTCCAGCCGTTCGCGCGCAGCAAGCGCGAATAGCTCGATGAGCCGGACCGCACCCTGCTGGAAGAAGTCGTCGGACGGGATCGACAGCCGGCCACGCTCGAGAACGAAGCCGTCGAGCGCCTTGGGCCTTCGCCGGATGGTCGGGAGCGCGAAGCGCAGGCCCTTGCGCGCCATCTTCTCGTCGAGCTGGGCAAGGAAGACACCGGTAAGATCCCCCACCGCTTTCGCGTTGAGGAAGTAGAAGTGCATGAACCGCTCGACGGCGGACTTACCGGGCCGGTCGGCGTAGTGCATCCGCTTTGCTATGGCCTTCTGGTACTGGAAGCTCAGCCGCTCCTCCGGTCGATCGGCTTCGATGTGGAGGTGGCAGCGGACAGCCCAGAAGAAGCGCTCGGCGCGTTCGAACAGCGCGAATTCCTCCGCCGATAACAGTCCGACCCCGACCAGGTCCGACGACTCGCGGACGTCGTAGATATATTTGCCGATCCAATAGAGAGTCTGGAGATCGCGAAGGCCGCCCTTCCCGTCCTTGACGTTCGGCTCGACGACGTAGCGGCTGTCGCCCATCTTCACGTGGCGCGCGTCGCGCTCGGCCAGCTTGGCGGTGACGAATTCCGCCGCCGATCCTGAGACGATCTTAGACCGGAAGCGCCGGGCCGCCGCCTCGAATACGTCCTCGCTCCCCCACAGCAGACGCGCCTCGAGGAAGGCGGTGCGGACGGTCATGTCCTTTTTGGCGAGCTTTATCAGTTCATCGACCGAGCGCACCGAATGGCCGACTTTGAGCTGAAGGTCCCAAAGCAAATAGAGAACCGCTTCCGCCGTCTTCTCGACCTCGACGGTCGGCTTGCCGGTAGTGAGGAACATGAGGTCCAGGTCGCTGTAGGGCGCCATCTCGCCGCGCCCGGTCCCGCCCAGACCCACGATCGCAAGCTCGGGCGGATGGTCGCCGGTCACATATTCGAAGGCGAGCCGGACGAGCTGGGCATGGAGATAGGCGGTCGACCGTGCGGTTGCGCGGCCGCGCTCCGGCCTGGTCCGGAGACGCTTCGCGATTTCCGAGCGACCATGCTTCAGAGCCTTTGCCAGGACCTTTGTTGCCTTGGCGCCGCTTGCTCCTTGAATCTCATCACCGATCCTGCGCGGATCGATGATTGCCCGGCGGTCGTCGACCGGCTCGAACGGGGCGTTCATCCCTTGCTCCGTTCCGCCCACACCTGCTTCAGGCGGTACAATGCCTCGAGCGCCTCGCGCGGCGTAAGGGCGTCCGGATCGATCGAGCCCAGCGCCTCGCTGAGCGGATCGGCTGCGGCCTCGGGCTCGACTGTCGCGGCGAAGAGCGGCAGGTCGTCAAGCCCGGCAGCGATCCCGCCAGTCGCGTCGCGTCCGGCCTCGAGCTTGGACAGAACCGCCTTCGCCCGGGCAACCACCGCTGGAGGCATTCCGGCCAGCTTCGCAACGGCGATACCGTAGCTTCGGTCGGCGGCGCCGTCGGCGACCTCATGGAGGAGGACAAGATCGCCCTTCCACTCGCGCGCGCGGACGTGGTGGAGCGAAAGCGCATCGAGCCGCCCTGCGAGCCGGGTCAGCTCATGATAATGGGTCGCGAACAGCGTCCTGCACTTGGCCTGGTCGTGCATCGCCTCCACCACAGCCCATGCGATCGCCAATCCGTCATAGGTCGATGTCCCCCGCCCGATCTCGTCGAGGATTACGAGGCTGCGTGGGGTGGCTTGAGCCAGGATCGCTGCCGTCTCCACCATCTCGACCATGAAGGTCGAGCGGCCCCGAGCAAGATTGTCCGATGCTCCGACGCGGCTGAACAGCCGGTCGACGAGGCCGACCTTTGCACGGGCCGTGGGGACGAAGCAGCCCGCCTGAGCAAGCACCGCGATCAGCGCCGCCTGGCGGAGGAAGGTCGATTTGCCGCCCATGTTCGGTCCGGTGATCAGCCACAGGCGGTCCTCCCGGCCGAGGCTCAGGTCATTGGCCACGAACCTTTCGCCCGTCTCGCGAAGGGCCGTCTCAACGACCGGATGGCGTCCCGACTCAATTTCGAGGCACGCTTCGTCGGTGATCACGGGCTTCGACCAGCCGTCGTCAGCCGCCCGCTGGGCGTTGCCGGCAGCGACGTCGATCCGCGCAAGCGCCTCCGCCGTCTCGAGGATCTGGCTCGACCGAGCGAGCGCAACCCCCGTCAGCTCCTGAAGATGGGCCGCTTCCAGCGCCAGGGCATGTCCGCCAGCCTCGACCACGCGCGACGCCTCTTCGTGAAGCTCTGGCGAATTGAAGCGCACGACCCCGGCGAGCGTCTGCCGATGGGTGAAACCGCTGTCGGGCGCCATGAGCTTGTCGGCATGCTTGGCGGCCACCTCGATATGATAGCCGAGCACCGCATTATGGCGGATCTTGAGCGACGGCACCCCGGTCGCCTCCCGGTAGCGCGCCTCGAGCGCGGCGATTGCCCGACGTCCGTCGCTCGATGCCGCACGGAGCGAATCCAGCGCCTCGTCATAGGCTTCCGCGATGTAGCCTCCCTTGGCGGAATCAAGCGGCGGTGATTCAACGAGCGCGTCGCGGAGCCTGTCCACCATCTCCGCATGGCCGCCCAGCTTCGGTAGCAACGCATCGAGAAGTGCCGGCCGGTCCGCTTCTCCTTCGATCGCCTCCTTCAGCGCGCGGGCTTCGGCGAGACCGTCCCGGAGCTGGGCGAGATCGCGTGGTCCGCCCCTGCCCGCCGTCAGGCGAGCCAATGCCCGCGCGATGTCCGGAAGCGCCTTCAGCGCCGAGCGCGTCCGCTCGCGCCGAAGCTGGTCTTCGTGGAACCATTCGACCAGCGCTAGCCGCCGGTCGATCTCCGCCTTGTCGGTCAGGGGCGCTGAGATATCGGAGGCGAGAAGCCGCCTGCCGCCCGCGGTCACGCAGCGGTCGATCTCGCCGACCAGGCTTCCGGCAAGGCCGCCCTGCGCCGAGCGGGTCAGCTCCAGGCTTTCGCGAGTCGCGGAATCGATCTGCATGTGCGCAGACCGGGCGACGCGTCTCGGGGCATCGAGCAGGACGCCCGCCGCTTTCTGGGTGGAGTCGAGATAGGCCAAAAGTCCGCCAGCGGCGGAAAGCTCCGCGCGCGTCGGTGCTCCGATTCCGTCGAGCGTCGCAAGTCCAAAGCGGACCTTCAACGCGCGCTCGCCGGCAAGGCTGTCGAATCCGCCTTGTCCCTGGCGCGCTTGCACGCCCGGCACCGGTCCGTCGGCAACGGTTTCAGCCGGCGACAGTCGTGCAAGCTCGGAGGCGAGCTCCCCCGGCCCGCAGGCGATCAGCTCGAATCGCCCGGTCGAAATGTCCGCCGCGGCAATCGCCCAGTCCTCGCCTGCACGGCCGATCGCGGCCAGCCAGTTCGCAGAGCCCGAGTCGAGCAAGGTCTCCTCGGTCAGCGTGCCAGGAGTGACGAGACGGATGATCGCGCGGTCGACGAGCGCCTTGGATCCGCGCGCCTTGCGCGCCTCCGCCGGGCTCTCCGTCTGCTCGGCGATGGCGACGCGGAAACCGCCCTTGATCAGCCGCGCCAGATAGGATTCCGCCGAGTGCGCCGGCACCCCGCACATGGGGATCGGCTCGCCCGCGTCCGCGCCGCGCTTGGTCAGGGCGATATCGAGGCAGGCCGAAGCCGCCTTCGCATCGTCGAAGAAGAGCTCGAAGAAATCGCCCATCCGGTAGAAGAGCAATGCGTCGCCCGCCTCTTCCTTGAGGCGCCGGTATTGCGCCATCATCGGCGTCGGGGCGTCGGCTCGGGCCATTGCTCAGGGGTAGCGGGATTCTGCCTGTGCGTCATTCCCGCAACCGCGGACAATGCACCGGTTTTTGCGCGTGCGACGAATTGGACTAAGGCGCAAAGCCAATGAGCGAGAGCAACATCAAATTCACCGAAAAGGAAGCGCTAGACTTCCATTCGCAGGGCCGCCCCGGGAAGATCGAGATCGTCGCATCGAAGCCGATGGCGACGCAGCGCGATCTCAGCCTTGCCTATTCGCCGGGCGTTGCCGTTCCGGTCCGCGCGATCGCGGAGAATCCGACCTGCGCTTACGACTTTACCGCGAAGGGCAATTTGGTCGCCGTCATCTCCAACGGGACCGCGATCCTTGGGCTCGGCAATTTGGGAGCACTCGCGTCGAAGCCGGTGATGGAAGGCAAGGCCGTCCTGTTCAAACGCTTTGCCGATGTCGACGCTATCGATCTCGAACTGGCGACCGAGGATTGCGACGCGTTCATCGACGCAGTCGCCTTGCTCGAGCCGAGCTTCGGCGGAATAAACCTCGAGGACATTGCCGCGCCGGACTGCTTCGTCATCGAGCAGACGCTTCGCGAGCGGATGAACATCCCCGTCTTCCACGACGACCAGCACGGCACCGCGATCATCACTGCCGCTGGGCTGATTAACGCATGCCGCCTGACCAACCGGGAGTTGGGCGAAATCAAGGTGGTCGTGAACGGCGCCGGCGCGGCGGCCATCGCCTGCACCGAGCTGGTGAAAGCAATGGGGGTCAAGGGCGGCAACGTCATCATGTGCGACCGCAAGGGCGTCATCCACAAAGGCCGTACCGATCTCGATCAGTGGAAGTCGGCGCATGCGGTCGACACCGAGGCCCGGACTCTCGCCGAAGCGATTGCGGGCGCCGACGTCTTCCTCGGCCTGTCGGCAGCGAACGTTGTTTCCAAGGACATGGTGAAGTCGATGGCGGAACAACCGATCATCTTCGCCATGGCCAATCCAGATCCCGAGATCTGGCCTCCCGACGCCATGGAAGCCCGCCCGGATGCGATCGTTGCGACCGGCCGCTCGGACTTCCCCAACCAGGTGAACAACGTTCTCGGCTTCCCCTTCATCTTTCGCGGCGCGCTCGACGTTCGCGCGACCGCGATCAATGACGAGATGAAGATTGCCGCCGCCGAAGCCTTGGCCGAGCTGGCGCGCGAGCCGGTGCCTGAAGAAGTCGCCGCAGCCTATGGCGGTCGGAGCCAGAGTTTCGGCCGCGACTACATCATCCCGGCTCCCTTCGATCCCAGGCTGATGGAAATCGTGGCGTCAGCAGTTGCCGAAGCCGCGATGAGGAGCGGGGTCGCGCAAAAGGAGATCGCCGACTTCGACTCCTACAGGCAGGAGCTTCGGGCGCGGCTCAACCCGACGGTCTCGGTCCTCAGCCTTGCTTACGAATCGGCGAAGTCCAATCCCAAGCGCGTGCTGTTCGCTGAAGGCGAGGAGCCCAATGTCCTTCGCGCGGCAATCGCTTTCCGCGAGGCCGGCTACGGCACGCCCGTACTCGTCGGCCGCGAGGACGTTTACGATCTGCTTGGTGAGATGGGGGTCGATGATCCCAAGAGCTACGAGGTCCTCAACAGTCGCAACTCGCCGCTAGTCGGCCGCGCCGTCGACTACATCTACGAAAAGCACCAGCGGCACGGGCTCCTCCGCCGGGAAGTCGAGCGGATGGTCAACCAGGACCGCAATTACTTTGCCGCCGCGATGCTTGCTCTCGGCGAAGCGGATGCGATGATCACTGGAACGACGCGTCCATTCAGCCAGTCGCTTCGCCAGGTCCGCCAGGTCATTGAGGACGAGAAGGATGCCACTCCGTTCGGAATCAACGTTGTCGTTGCCCGCAACCGGACCATCCTGATCGCGGATACGGCAGTCACGGAGCGGCCGGATGCGCACCAGCTGGCAGCGATCGCGATGCGCTCTGCCGGATTTGCCCGGCGGATGGGCTTGGAGCCGCGGATCGCCTTCATCAGCTACACGACCTTCGGCAATCCGCCCGGAACGCATATCGAAGAGCTTCGCGGCGCAGTCACCTTGCTCGACTCGATCAATACCGATTTCGAATATGAAGGTGAGATGGGCCCCGACGTCGCGCTCAATTACGATATGCAGCGGCGCTTCTATCCGTTCAGCAGGCTGACCGGCCCCGCGAACATTCTCGTCATGCCGGGACTTCAGTCGGCCAATTTGACGTCCAAGCTGCTGAAGAATCTCGGCGATGAAAGCGTGCTCGGCCCATTCATCGTCGGCCTTGAGCTTCCGGTCCAGATCGCTCCGATGACGGCGAGTGCGTCGGACCTCGTCACGCTCGCGGTGCTTGCTGCTGGAAGCGTCCGCGAAAGACGCTCGAAAGCCTAGATCCGCTCGACGGAGCTGACTGGGTCGGCGTCGCGAAGTGCAGCGATGATGGCGTGGAGGTGCGCGAGGTCGTGTACCTCCGTATCCAAATGGAAGGTCTGGAAGCTCCCGTCGCGGTGAACCAGGTGGAGGTTGACGATATTGGCGTGCTTCGCGCCCAATATCCCCGCCATCGTACCAAGCGCCCCTGGTACGTCTCGAAGGATCACGCACAGCCGAGCCGCTCCGCCCGAGCCCTCGCCCCAGGCAAGGTCCAGCCAATCCGCATCGACCCCGCTCGCAAGCGTGTCGCAGCCGATGACGTGAACCTCGATCTCCTCATCCTCGCGGCGCAGCCCGACGATCCGGTCGCCCGGGATCGGGTGGCAGCAGGTCGCCAGATGATAAGCGACGCCGGGCGTCAGGCCTTTGATCGAGATTGCGGTGCGCTGCGCCGGCGGCCGCGGGGCGACGTCGCCGCCCGCCGAGCCCGGCATTAAAGCTTCCATCACCTCTTCGTCGGAGACGCGCTTGCGCGCGATGGCGATCATCAGGGCGTCCGAATCTTCCATCTTCAGCTT
>Ga0207701_10003388_pt1 | contig 16377 bp, 18 predicted proteins | sample KBSSwiSSwithPhiX_FD_184294 | JGI IMG/M metagenome (GOLD analysis project Ga0207701, IMG submission 184294) | Switchgrass rhizosphere bulk soil microbial communities from Kellogg Biological Station, Michigan, USA, with PhiX - S5 (SPAdes) (version 2) | ecosystem: Environmental > Terrestrial >... | reverse complement strand
ATTCAAAGGGGGGGTAGACTTCGCGAGACCCCTCCCCCCTACCCTAAAAATTTTTTTTCAAAATTTCTAGAGTGAATCAGGAATCTGAACCGGTTTGATCACAGAATCTTCTGTGACAAGAATGTAGATTCCAAGCACATCCTCCCGGGCGATCTCCCCTATGGCTGATTGGACGGCCAGGGTCTGGTCGGTTTCACTCAATTCATCTGAATCGAATGTCAGCCTGGCGAGGAGAGAGGGAGTGTGATAACCTTGTCTCGCATCGAAGGCGTACCACTCATCCCAATCAGTGAACGGACTGTATGGATTGTCCACTGTTGTCAGCATGTACACTGTTGTGTCTGCTGTGCTACTACCATCCTGTTGCGCCATGCTCACTCCTCCTCTGTTAGGAAGGACTTGAGTGTGGATGGTGCAACACCCAGTGCCTGTGCTATCTCTGTTGGTGTACGACCCAGTGCCACCATCTGCTTAGCTCTTGCCTGCTTAGCTGATGTCATGACAGTAGGCTGGCGTGGGGTGGCCAGCTCACGCACCCTATCCATGTCAGCGTTGGTAAGGATCTTGGTTAGCGTGTTGGTACTAATAGCACCAGCCTGAATCGCTTCCCATTCCTTGTCACTGATGTCGATGCGTGTCTTGCTTGCACCAGTTCTAACACGAGCTTCAGCAAGTGCTTGATTCTTCACCTTCTTCAAGTCGCTTGCTTCCATCTCTGGATTAGCCTGGCGCTTCTGGGATACCCATAGGTTTGCTAGGACCTGGGCTTGTCTTTCACGGGGGGCATTCTTGAGAGCCACGTTCAACTGTGAGTTGAGCGATGCAACCTGCTCAGCGTACGTCTTCTTGGCTGAGGGTTCGTACTTGAGATTGGGTTCCGCAATCATGTTCTTCCTAGCCTCATTGGCCATAGCCTTGAGACTATTGGAATGATCTGCGTACACCCTCTCAATCTCAGTACCTTGCCCCTTGATCAGAGAGAAAGCATCAGGTGTCTCAGCGAGCTTCTTAGACTTGGTAGTCCTATCCACAGACTTACCAGTCTTACGATCTACAACCTGACGACCTGTATCAGTGAAGACCTTACGACCAGTAACAGGATCTACCTTGTATCCCTGCTTCCTCTCATTGACCCTAGTTTCAGCAGTAGCCCTAGTGATGAGCGTAGAAGCACCAGCACGAGGGCCGCCCTGAAACTCCTTCTTGAGAGCAGCGATTCCGTTCTTCTCAGCAGAAGCTCGGTAATCAAGGTGATGCTTCTCAGCATCGATGACAACCATGGAATGGCGGACTGCTCTAGCCATCTTGTCCGAAGACGCACCATGAACAGTCATGTCAGCAATGAGATTGGTGATCTTCCCCATCTCTTTGCCCTTGTTACCAGGATCCTTCTTCTGACCAGGATGGAACTCTACTTCCTTGGTCTTAGCGTTGTAGGTACCGCCTTCGATGGTACGCATACCATCATGGGGCCCATACTCACGCCTCGCATCGAACCCCTCCAATCCTTTTAGAGGGGGGGTACTTTTTACACGTCCCTGATTGTTAGGGATGACCAAGACCGTATCACCATCAAAGTCTGCACCAGAGAGACGCTCTGCCACAGTGTGATGAATTCCGATCGCATCGAACTTAGGGCTTGCGCCCAGAAGCTTCTTTGCGGCAGGGACACGGTTGTTGACGGTAAGCTGAGGAATCTCGAACGTACCGCCATGAGGGAATCGAACCAGAGCCACACGATCCCCATCGTTGAAGCCTGGAGCGTACACCTCGTTTGGCTTCATCTGAGGAATAGGCAACAGAACTCGAGTTGCCTGCCTCGGCATTGCAGCAGCGGCAAGATGAACTGCTGCGGAATCGGTCTCATCAGCGAAGTTCTCGAGAAGCTTCTTCTTGACCACAGGATTGGTCAAGGCGTTGATTCTGTCAAACTCTTTCTGACGGTTCTCCCTCGTAACGGCCAACTGTGCTTTGGCCAACGTGGGATGCTGCTTGGAAAGCATCTGCGCAGGAAGGCTTCGACTCCAGGTATCCCAAGAACCTTCTTCTCCGGAACCTTCCTTCGTTCCCACGATGTTGAGAGCCGAAGTGACGTTGCCCTTTGCATCGAGCCTCTGACGAATGACGGCGCCAAACGGATTGTCGGGATCGTCCTTCATCGCCTTCATGGCATCGTGCTTAGACGGTGCCTCAGCTCGAGTCTTGTTCGTATTGAACATGAGATCCACACCATCAGGAAGATCGTCCTTGTAAACGGCCATTCCCTTTAGATAGTGCGTACCGTCAACTGCAATACGAACCTGTGCGTAACGAGCATGTCCCATGTCCAGATCCTTGACTCCAGGACGGACATAGATCACGCCATCCGCCTTAGCGCCACCATCTTCTGCGTAGTTGATGGCAACACGCTTCGAATTGATGGAAAGCGGATCCTTGACGCCGAGATAGGAGCGACCTCCATCTTCGGAATGCTCTTGGATCTGACGAATGTTGCCTCGGTTCTCCCAGACCTGCTTCTGAGTAGTACCGGGCATCGCCAAGATCTTCATTCTGGTGTCCTTGCCCGTACCAAGCTGTGGCATGTTCAAAGGATGCACCGCATAGCCCTCTTCCTGCAGAATGGCGAGAGCTGTGTTGAACTTGGTGGAAGAGATTCCAACACCAGGGACACCGGGAAGATCGCGCTCGACCTGAGAACCGACATCCACGAATCCCTTCTCTTCGACCTGACGCCGAAGCATGTCCGCAGTAGCAGTGAGCTGATCAGCGGTGTCCTTATCGGCAACAGCACGAATACCACGAATTGTGGACTCGTTCTTGCCCAGAATTCGGGCAATCGCCGAATTGGAATTCCCTTCATCAGCCAGCCTCGTAACTTGACGCTGAAGCTCGGCCTTCTGCTTGTTGGACTCGATCGACTGGATTGCGCGCATCCGATTGATCGACATACCGAAACCTTCGGCGATCTGCTTCTCTGTCCAACCTTCCTTCTTCAACTTCTTGATGTCGTCGTTGAAAGACGGGTTACGGGGGTTGTCGCCAGATCCCCAAGGGTATCGACCCGACTTACGGAGCGTGCCGTAATGTGCCAGGAACTCTTCCTCCGAGACTTCCCGAATCACGACGCCTCCTCTCTTTTGAGTTGCTCGATTCGATGGTCGAAGATGATGATCTTCTTGGCGATGGCCATGATGTCGGCAGGTTCGGCATCATAGGTTCGAACTTCGTCGTACTGATAGATGCGAAGCTCGATCTCTATCTCGTACGGATCCACGTCGTACTCAAGCGAGAACAACGCAGCGTAGACCTCGAGCTGATGTTCCGATGTTGCAGAATCACCAGTCTTGAGATCAGAGATTCGAAGAATGTTCCGTTCGAACGAGATCGCGTCTGCAGTACCAAACGCGTTATCCGAATAGAACAGGATGACTTCAGCTTGCATACCAAAGTCAATGCACTCGTTGATGTACAGCGAGAGCAAAGAGCCGTCTTCTTCCTGACGGATCTTGTTGTTGATCTGCTCAGCAGCGTAAGCGTGCTGAACTGTGCCCTGCTTAGTCCTCTGCCACGTATACCAGCGATTCGTCAGACGATCGGGATCGTAGTTGATCCAGTGGTAGTAGCTCGGACTAAGGAACGCATGTTCGCCCGCAAGACGAAAATGCCGTTTGAAGTTCATCGAGAACGGCCTCCTCGTTTTCCGGGCAGATGAAAGCAGCGAACGACATCTCGTTCAACTGCTCGACGTAGTACTGCTGGTTGGGCTGACGCCGAGCGCTTGATCTGGCTTTGATCTCGAGCATAGCCCAACACTGACCGAACAAGATTGTCCAGTCGGGAATGCCCTGCTGATATGAGGGATCGTTCTTGATAACGACACAGCCAGGAAAGCGATCCTTCAGTGCTCGAACCACTCTCTTCTGGTACTGTGCCTCGGTCATGGTTCCTCCTTGGACAAAGAAAAAAGGAGTGTCTCCTATTAGAATCCATGTATTTACGCCGAGGTAATGTCTAAAGAATTTCGAACTCCTGGAAGACTGGCCAGACGAATGTCCGGTACTCGATTGATTCCTTGAGATCCCACTCGAGCACGCCGTACCATTTGGCGCACTCGAAGGAATCTGCAAAGACGTCACCAGTCTTACAGTTGCGAATTCGACGATCGATCAGGACGCCATAGCCATCCAGGAACTGACGGTTGTACTTCACGGCGAACCAGTGCGGACGCCAAGCCAAATTGTTGGCGTGATTGTTCTCCCGATCGCCATCCAGATTGATCGGGGTGTTGAAGATCTCTGTGCCGCCCGGAACGAACTCCCGAGCGACCAGCAGAGGAACAGATCGACGAAACTGCGTCCCACAGTGCATCATGCCCACGGTGAGCAATCCGTACTGGTTGAAGCTCAGTCTCATGATGCGATCGGTTTGATCGTTTCGAACGCGACCATGATCGCTGACGCTGTATCGATCGAACTCAGGAATCTCTTTCCATGTCTCCAATTTTTTCTCCTTTTCGGCCTTGGGCAAGGCACTAGCCTTGGGCAGGACACTACCTTGCGGGGTGTGACACCACTGCTTTCCGTAAACTCTTTTATACGCAGTAGTGTAATATATATTGACTTCCGCGCTGGTAAAAGAAATTAGGTGTCACAGTGTCACAGCTTCTTGGGGTCGAATCTGGACTCCTGAAAGCTCTTTTTCCCTGCTAATGAGCGGAAAATGGCCGTATCGATGCTTGAGGCAGATCTGAGGCAGTAGTAGTACAGGTCGGTAAACTTGGTGTTCAGACGGTCAATCCGACCATGTGCCTGAGCCCAGTTCTTATAGCTGTATGTGAGGCTGTAGAAGGCTACTGTGTCAGTAGTGACACAATTCCAGCCCTCGGAGCCGGCTACATACTGCACCAGATAGATCCAGCTGTCCGTATCTGGGATGTCCTCGTGCTTGTGACCGTTCCACTCAGCCATCGGCAAACCAAAATTAGCCGTTCTAAGGGCCTCCAACTCGTAATTGAAGGAATAGAACACGATGAGCCGCGGATGGCCCTGAGCGAGCTTTCTAATGGCCTCTACGCGGCTGGGATCACTATTCACTACACGCCGCATGCAGTGAAACATCTCGGATGCGTCCAGAATGGGACGATTCTCCAGGTCGTTCCATCTCTCCTTGACTACTCGGTCGTACATCTCCTTGTCGTAGTTGACGGTGATGGTCTCCGAGTGTCGGGTAGTGGCGTACTCGTACTTCAGCTCAACGAGAATTCTGCTCCTGAGCTGCAGCAGTTTCCCGGTCCCAACATAGTGAGAAACGACCGGGTATCTCATGAACGGCTTGAACACCACGTGTTCTCTCGTAAACGCGGTACGGTTCTTGTACCAGCCATGTGCCACGAAGACAGGGATGTAGTCCAACCACGTATCCCCCGGTGTAGCAGACAAGAGAATCCACCGGTTCGCCTTCGCGATCTTGAGGAAGCTCTTTACCCATGTGCCGTTACCTACCAGTCTCTGTTCGTCGAAGATGAAGAAGCACCCTTCGTGATCCTTGTACTTCTCCAGGTTGTTCCAGCTATCCACCGTGATGACGCCCTCGACGGTAGAATCCTCCGAACCGCCAATACCGAAGCCCGCCGCTTCTTCTTGCCAGCTGAGTGAGTCTCGGACTTTGGCTGTGGTTATTACTACTACGTCCTTCGGGGCCTCTTTCCAAACGTAGTACGCCAATGCGACGCGTGTTTTTCCTACGCCAACACCGCCCCACAGGATACACCCATTGTGCATCCGATCCAGAACTTCCTCCTGATGTGGTCTGAGATCTACCATCGTTTGTATCCGTTACCTCCATCGATGAGAGAGTGGTCGTGAGTTTGGTCACCGTAGTGGCCATAATCTCGGTCAAAAGTGTAAGGATCGTAGCCGTACGGGCACGGTTCATCGCCACACCTCGTGCATTTAGCGGCGGGACAGGACTTGAAGCAGCCGCACTTGAAGCAGTGGACCCAATTCACAGACCCCCCCAATATCTGAAAAGGAAATGACAAGTAAAGTGGGGGAGCCACCCGAGTCCCGCAAAGGAAAAACTCGAATGACTCCCCCGTGGGCTCACAACACTCTCCGTTTTGTGGATTGTGTTATGGCCTTCCTTGAGACCCCTCCCAAGGAAGCTTGGTACTACTCGACGGACTTAGCCGCTCCGAAGCGAATCGCGCCGACGACGAGCGCTGCCGCCCCACCGAGCATGAAGGTGACCCCCCATGCCCGGTGCTCCTGGGCCAGCATCTCGGCCGTCTTGTGAACGGTGGTACGGTTGATCACCGGGGGCTTGGCCGCCGCCTTCTCGATCAGCTCGTTGTACCGCTCGACCGCGATCTTGACCGTCCCGTCGCTGGCCGTCTTGACCGTCTCGGTCTTGATGGTCTCGTCAGGCATTGGTCTTCACCCCGTTCGACTGCTGGGCCCGAAGGTCCTCGACGGCCTGCTCGATGGTGCGCTTGTCGACGGGGCCGATGAACGCGTTCTCGAAGGCGCCGTTGGTGTAGACCTTGTAGCCGTTGTACTCGGAGTACAGGACCCAGTCGCCGACGAACGCCTTGGTCTGCCGGACGCGCTGCGGGTTGATGACGCGGACCTTGATGAACTTGGTCTTGTCCTCGGCGATGTTCCCGAGGCTCAGCCCGTGCTTGCCGACGATGGCGCCCTGGCACCACGCCGCGACCTCGGTGAAGTTCTCCTCGGTCACGCGGATGGCCTCGACGATGATGGGCTTGCGCTGATACTGCTGGGTCTCCATTACTCCTCGTCTCCTGATTCGAATGACTTGCCCATCGCGAATCCGATGAGCAAACTGATGATGCTGCAGGCCCAGCCGATGATGAACTGGCTCACTCCTGCGGCCCGTCCCCGATGCCGTACTTGGCCTCGAGGGCGTCCTCCTCGATGGTGACGTACATGGTCTTCACGTACGCCTTGACGCCGGACTTGCCGCCGGGCATCTCCCAGTTGTAGGGACGGACGATGAGGTCGACGTTGGTGATGTCGGCCCAGTCGAGCATCTCGACCTGGTCCTCACCGAGCTGCGTGCGGCCGTTGCTCGTGACCAGCACGACGCGAGGCGGGAAGACGTCGAACCGGATGGAGACCGGAAGCCACGGCGTCCCCTCCTCTCCCTCGTCCTGCTCCCGAGGCTCGAGGACCTTGACGGGCCAGCCGTCCTCGTTGAGCTGCGACGCCAGCCCCGGAGGGATGACGACACCGAAGTTGCGGTCGCCCGGCTTGTTGAACTTCCCCTCCTTGCCCGTGAAGTTCCGGAAGATGATCCGGACCCCCTCCATGAGCACGGTGTTGTCCTGCGGCATCTAGTCCTCCTTAGTAAGGTTCGAGATAGCTGCCTCGGCGTCTGCCTTGAGCTTCTCGAAATATGACATGTCGATCTGGAGGTCCTTCTTGTCCTTAGCGATCTCTGCCTCCATCCAGAGATAGCCCTTGGTTCCAGCTACGGCGTAGTATCGCTCTTCGTTGAATCGATAGAGGACACCACCGCCTTCAAGAACGGGCACAAATGACCCAGTCTTACCAAGGTGACGCATCTTCCGATGGTCGGGCACCTCTGATTCTTCCAAGTCGAGGTACATCGTCCCCTTGGTGACGTTTCGCTTTTCGCAGAAGTCACGGAACTCGAGCTCCTCTCCTGAGAACAGCGTCTTGAATACGTACGGATGCTGGAACTGAGCACCCACTGCATCCCACACGGTGCGACATCCGGTGTCTTCCTGCAACACCTTCTTGGCTACGTAGACCGCATCGTTGGCGAGAATGAACTCGTCGTACGTGATCTCATGCTCGAAGTCGTAGCCGTACTTCTGACCGTATTCGAGGATGAACTTGATGACGTCTTCGTCGGCATTCGGGATCTTGACCGAATCGGTCTTGATATGAACGACCTGGTAGCCACCCTTCCACAGCTGGTGCTTCAAGTCGATCATGAACAAGGCCCCACGCTTGGCCACGATGTTGTCCACGTTTCGATTGTCCCGGAAGGGGTTCTCGAACTTGGCTGATGTCAGTCCGTAAACGGTGTTGATCGCGATCTTGAGGGCATAAGCCAAACTCTCACCAACAGAGGGGTCAGCTTCAGCACCGTCCAGAAGCTCTCGGACTCCATCACCAAGTAGCTCTCCGGCTCGAGCGTACTCCTTACGCTTGACTGCCACACGGGCTTCACGGAGATTGCGAAACCGGTCAGTGTATTTCCCGAAGAGATTGAGCGCTTCAATGCTCGCCGGATGCATAGACGCCACGTCCAGAACGGCGACGTGTTCATACCGTCCAGGTTCAGCATAGACGTAGCCACCTTCCCCTGGATCCTCGCCGCGATAGGACGATTTACCGAACTCAAAGGCATAGCCTGGGAACTCCTTGCTTAGATCGGTGTAGACGAACTCCTTCTGCGGATGCTTATCGTCACCGAAGATGATCTTGGCTGTGTGCCTTGGAGTGGTGTCGTTGACCGTAAGACCTGAGAGCGCTGCCAGAATCTGACGAGCGACCCAGTCTCCCTTACGATCCTCGAACACGGCCTCCGTGGCCCGGACATCGTTGACGCAGTACTCCACGACACGGTCCCAGTTCTCTTCCGGCACCGGCTCATCCCAAGGAAAGTCCAATTCCAGGTGATGGATGCCGAGGTCGATCTCGAACTGCTTGAGACCCTGACGCTTCGTGCTGAAGTCCCAGATGTCCGCGTATGAGATTCCATACGCTGCTGCGAACGGAGCGTTCCTGTTGTTGTCCACGATCAGCTTCTGGCTGAGCGCGAACAGCTTCTCCACGTCGTAGCCCATGGCCGCGGCATAGAGAATATGGTTGTCGTACCGGCGGTTGTAGAACCCCACCAGCTTGTGCTTGAACAGCTCCGACACTTCGTGGGCGGACGGGTTGACCATCCGCACCACCTCTTCGCCACCCTGATACTTCCAGCAGATGACGAAGAGATTGCTGTACACCTCGACGTCAAAGAAGACGAGCGGATCTCCCGTATCCTGCAGGATCTCCGACTCCACTTCCTCCTCCGACGAGAACTTCATCTCCTGCACCGTAGCCAAACACGTCTTGGACTGGTGCGTGGAGTTGTTGGCAAAGGCCATGATCCGGGCACGCATGTCGGTCACGTCGTACTTCATGCCCGACTCGTGCGCTTCCTCAAGAATGTGATGGATGAAGTCCACCGAGGGCTTGGTCCCCGGGTGAATCTCCTTCTTGAGGTTCCGCTCGATCAGCTGCCTCAGGCCCTTTTCGGACTTGATTGTCTTCTCGGTTAGAACCTTTGCCTCCTTCTGCTTCATCGGCAAGCCAGATGAAATCTTGCCAATCTCGACGTTGTTGCATCTGATGAGCTTTCTTCGAAGGGCACTATCGCCGACGTTGTATCGCTTTACCTCAACCCCTGGACTGAACTCCGCAGCAAGAGAATCGAGATCTCCGTCGAAGAAGTAATGGAGATGGACGCCACTTCCCGACTTAGAGAGCTCAGCGTAAGTAGCAGGCCAAGCAGAGGCTGCCTCGAGATTTCGTTCGAGAGCTTTGTGTCCATTCAGGTCCTTGAGGTCGAAGTCAATACAGATGAGATTTTCTGGGGTCTTCACCCAGTGAAGCTCACGCGTATCAATATCTGAAAGCGTGGTCTTCACGTTTGCCCACTTCTTGGAAGGCGTGCCATCCGCGTTAGCCAGCTGTGCAGGATATGCGGCAAGCACACCATCGAGCAGAGACTCCGTCTCCTCCATTACAAGGGAGAACACCTTCGCGTCGTCCTTGACCGGAGCCTTGAACTTGTCGGCGTTGAACCCCCGATAGAGGCTTCGCACCTGCTGATCCTCGATTCGTCCACGCTCGTGGAACTCATCGAAGTAGTTGCGAAGCTCCTCACGCATCTTGTACTGCGGAAGCGGATGAGGAATGCCCGTCTCCTCACAGAACTCCTTGTACCACTTGTACGCCTGAGACAAATATGTGTAGTCCTGCTTCTTGAAGACATCGTAGTACGCCTCGATGAAGTTGAAGAACACATCTGTCTGAAGCATCATCTCGAACGGCTTGTAGCCGCTGAAATGGTTCCGACCCAGATTCCGATACGTCTCGAGACAGTGATGCGCGATTGCCCCGAGCTCGAACTGAACCCGTTCCAACAGGACGTGATAGTGATTCGTAGGAATCGTCACTCCTGTCGGATGGACATCAATCAGTCGCCTGATGATGCCCGACTTCGCGTCCGAGATCTTGACGGGCTGGTTGGTGCCCATGAAGAGGAATGCATTGACACGCGCTGTATACCCGGACTTATATTTCTCGTTGATGATCATGTCCTCGTGAGACACGATCGAGTTGAGGCGCGTGTTGTCCTCGATGCGAGAGAGATCCCCGTCGTGCTGAATCGCCACCAGAGGATTGTTCTTGAACACCTCCGTTGCGAATGTCGCGCTGGAGGAACCAAGAGCCTTGCCGTCGAAGGAGGTTGTGTATCCTGAGAAGAGAGTCTCGATGATGTTCAAGACAGTCGACTTCCCAGTCCCCGCTGATCCATAGAAGACCAAGAACTTCTGGATCCTCTTCGAATCTCCGGCGATAATGGACCCAATAGCCCATTCGATCTTTTCCCTCTCCGACGGTGCGTACAACGTACTGATCAATTCGTCCCATGCCGAAATATCTCCGGCGGCCAACGGGTAAGGAAGCCTTCTACTCACGTAGTCGGACTTCTTCACCTCCGTGTTGGCGAAGACGATCTTGTTGTCCAGAGGATGATGACTGTCCTCGACGTTCTTTACGTAGTCCTTGAACTTCTTCCAAGAACCGCTCGTGAAGCTGTTCATCATGTTGATGGAACACGGAGCTTCTGCGCGCAAAGAAATATCGCGTGCAGCCTCCTCAAGCTCCGCGTCCACCAAGCGGGCGACGTCGTACTCATCCTGAGACCAGAGTCCGCGTTCCTCATCCCAGATGGCGTAGAAGGACTTCCCTCGGACCATTAGGTCCTTGGAGTGATGTACGATGAAGTCAGGAAATAGGATGAGCTCCCTGTCCTGCTTCTTCGTACCAATGCGGTAGAAGTCCATTTCACCTCCTTACATGGGATGTTGTTCGCCGATCCAGTTTTGCATCTGGTACCAGATCTCGATCTTACGCTGATCGCCATCCGGCCATGCCAGTGGGAAGAACCCACCTTGTCCGTCAGCGTCGTACTGCCGCCAGACCAGATCCTCGAGAATCTGATCGACGTTCTGTCGACGCCTTGGGGTGAGATGCCCCCGGTACTTGTGGAGTCCCAGATGTTCCATCAAGACCCAGGCCCAATCACAGGCCCGGCCGTTGACGAAGAACTCCATACGACGCGAGAGAGCTACGAGTACCTCGAGCACGGAAACGTGTACCAGCCGTAGAGCATCGGATGGCACGTCCAGATTGTTGTCGTACAGAAACTCCAGCCGCAGATCCAGAGCATCCTGGATGCGGTTGTCGTCGTTGGCGACGAACCAGACGAATTCCTTCTGGTGCATGATGGTGCACACCGGATGAATATCCGTTACTGACTCGTCACCAATCTGCAGAACCAGCCACTCGAAGTACTGATGACGGATCGCGCTTGGGGTGGGCCCTCTACGTTGTGCCATCATCGAACTTCATGTGCCTTCTCGGAATCGCCGAGTGCTCCAAGCTCGGGTCTTCTTCGAGGCCGAGGATCTCCTTGGCGTAATGACCTCGGTGCCGTAGGATCTCGTATTCGATGTCCAGCTTCGGATTGCGGACGTAGAGAGTGTTGGGATCTCCAGATCCGAATCCGAACCGCTCGAGGTTGTCCATTCCGACCACCTCGTCCTTCTTGCTGATCACCTCATCTGACTCATCGACGAGGACATCGTCGCCCTCGAAATATGTGATGGTGATCTGGTGCGAGCACTCCGACTGCATGTACTCGTGCGCATGCATGATGAACGGCTTGTCGGGCGTACGACTGGCGACTTGCTCGTCGTAGTTCCAACCGGGAAGCTCGACGAAGGCGCTGTGCTCTTCTTCGTCTTCGTCGTCTTCTTCCTCTTCGGGCGGACCCTGGATGGGAATCGTTGGGCCCACACCGCCGACCTTGTAGCCGAGCTTCTCGACAACTTCGTCAAGATCCGGCTTGGGCTGATTGGCGATCTCCTTCTGCTGCTCGAGGAGATCCATCTCCTTCATGCGGTAGTGGTCCTTGACCTGCTCGATCTCGTCATCCGCGATCTGAGCGTACTTGGTCTTGTACTTCTGGTTGAGAGCCGCGGCGACCACCACACCGCCAACCGTTGCCCCGCACACGAAGGCGAGGAGGATTTCATCGCGCTGAGTCATCCGCGATACCACCTCGACTTCTCCTCCGTCTTCGAGTCGATGAGGTCGTAGATGACCCCGTCGACGTTGAAGTCGAGCAGGATGGCGCCCTCGTGACCGTTGACGAACTCCCGAGCCTTCTCGTTGGTCTCGTCGTACATCCCGAAGTCGATGTAGTCGTCACCGTTGCCGCGCACCCAGCCGACAACCGAACCAGCGCTCGAGTGTGGAATGCCGAGAGCCTTGTAGACCTCGTTGAGGAACACGTGGCCTCGAGCATGCAGCAAGTCGTTGAAATATGACTGCTGGCACCTGAGGTAGTACAGGTTGTACTCGGGCTCGCGCTGCCATTCGGTAGCGAGCTCGTCGAAGAACCGAGCGTAGATCGACGGCTCTCCCTTCGGAGCCACCACGACGGTCTTCTTGCGGCCGGTCTCGGTGTCCTGCAGCTGCACCTTCTCGGCGCCGTAGCGGAACTCCTGGTCCTCCTGCGATCCGTACTTCTCGACCACGCGGGAGCGGTACTCCTTGAAGCCCTTGTCGAGAGCGACATACGCGGCGGTGAGTGCGGCGTTGCGCTCCTGAAGGATGTTGTGCGACTTGGTCAGCATGGTGATGCCGGCCACGCCCAGAATAAGACTCGGGGCGTACAGCTTGGCGACGTCGACGGCTGCCCGGGTGTAGATGATCGTCTTGTCCTTCTGACGATCCTGATCCGAGTAGTCGCGGTGCTCCAGAGTGTTCGCCGTGTGGAGATCGCTCTGGGTCTTCTCGAGGACTTCCTCGAGATGAAGCGTCGAGCGGCAGGCCAGAACAGTGGAGCCCACCATGCTTGCGACGCCTGCGACGAAGAGGATCTTTGGAGATCCTGCTTCGGCCTTCAGCATTTGACGCCCGAGCTTATTGCTCAGAGCGTTCGGGATGAACTTCATTGTCCTCAGCTCTCAGTCGAGTTTGCATTGGTGTTTCGCCCTTCTCGCGGACGTAGTCAAGCTTGGCTTGATACATCCGTTCAACTTCTTCGTCGTCCATGGCCATTACCCGGGACCTCCATGCGGGCCCCGGGTAGAACCCACGAACGATCGCACGCCGAACGTTCTCGTGCATCAGCCCAGCGGCTGAGGCTCCGGCAGGTTGATCACGTAGCCCCCCTGACGGGTCCGATCGAGACCCGAGCCACGCAAATCAGTCCAGCCCCACTTCTGATCGGTGTGCGCGCTCTGCACGCCGGTGAGCTCGTACAGATCTGCCACCGACACGGACTCGTATCGGCTCAGCAGATCGTACATCCGCTCGAGAACCTCTTCGGCCTCACCGCGCGTTTCGATCACGATCTCATCGAAATCGTGCCGAGCCCGAGCCCGACGACTGATCTGCGCCGCCGGAGGCCGATCGCTCGTTCCGACCCGGTTGTAGGCGAAGTGCCCCGGGGCGTTCGCCGAACGGCTCGGTGTGCGCATGCGCGTTGACTCGCCGTACACCAAGCGCTCGACGCCCTTGGCGCCAGCCTCGACGAGCATTTCCTTCGCTGCCGGGATCAGCACGTTGAAAACCACGTACTGAGCGGCCCCCCTCGCGTCCCCGCCGAGAAACGTCTCGTGGAATCGCTTGCCGAGCGGCTTCTTGCGACGCTTGACGTCACCCGTGACCACCGGCTCGACCTTCTTGTCCGCCGGCGACTCCGCCTCGGACTCCGTCTTTGCCCGAACGCTGTTGGGCGGAAAATCTGCTGACATCGAATATGCCCTCCTAGGCAAAAAGAGAAAACTGAAAGCCCATGATGGGCTCTCAGCTTACGACTCCTGCGACTTGCGGTTCTTCCAATTGGCCTTCATCGTGGAAAGCTTGGAGGCGGTCCGATCGACCATCGGGTTCGTGATCTTGTCGGTCTGGTTGGCGACCAGGTGCCCGACGACGAGGCCGGTGCAGGTAGCGGTGATTGAATCACCGTCCAGCTCCGTGTTCTCGTCGATCAGGATCTGGACGCGGTTAGCGACATTCATCTGAACGATGGTGTGGACGACCTTCTTGGCGATGGCGACGTGGGTCATTGTAAATCTCCTTGAAGTGTTGTGGGGTCTCATTACATACTATGTAATTTTCGCGACCCCACCGCACTCCTAGGTCTGGATGGTCCAGCCGTCCTTCATCTTGGCGAGGAGCTCCTCTTGCGACATCGCCTGGGCCTCGGCCTGCGTGAGGACCTTGGGTGATGCCGACGGATGCCGGCGCTCCGCCTCGAAGCGCTCTCGGGTGACGGGCTCGCCATTGCCGCCCTTGAGCTCCTCGACCTGCTCCGCGAGGTCCTGCGGCACGAGACCGTTGAAGAACTTCGCGGCGGTGTCCGCGTCCTTGCCGAGCATGATGAACAGCTTCGTGTACGCGTTGGTCGACACGAAGTCGGCCGTGATCTCGTCGTTCTGGTCGAAGCGCTTGCCATCCTCGGACACTCGGCCGATGGACATGCGGATGATCTTCTTGAACAGATCGAGGATCTGGCCGCCGTCGCCGGACTCCATGACCTTGGTGGTGTACTTCTCGAAGCCCCCGGGAAGGGTCGACTCGAGCTCCATGAGCTTCTCGGCCGAGAGATGGAAGTGGAACTCCTCCGTCTGCTCGACCCCGTTGAAGTCCTTGTAGGTGATCGACTTCTTGAGCACTTACTTGTTCTCCTGGATCTGGAAGACGCAGAACTTGTGCTCCGTCTTCGGTGGATCTTCCATGTACTGCACTTCGCCGATGTCCCATCCGCGATATCCCTGCTTGTCAAGCGTGGACGCGGCACGACGGGAAGAGACCTCAGCAATAGCCTCTTCCTCGTCATCAGTGAACAGGACGTAGCGCCTGATCGGAGCAGCCATTACTCCTCCAGTGGTTCGACTGGGTTACGATGGCCAACGGAGCAGAGCATTACCGCCCCGTTGGCCCTCCATCCGTCCGGTGTGTTTTCGTGGCTGATCTCCGTGCGAACGATGGGCCTCCCGCAAAAATGACAGGGAGGCGCCATGTTCTCCGTGAAATCACTCTTGCTGAGGTCCATGGGCTAGCCGCGGGTGGCGGCCTCCTCGGCCTGCTCGGCGACGTCCTGGACCTTCTGCGCCGTGTTGACGGCGATGTTGCGGGCGTTCAGCTTCTTCCCGAGCACGACACCGAGGGCGACGCCGGTGACAGCGATGGCGATGCGGGTGACGAGCGGGGACATGGTGACCTCGACGCCCAGAGCGGGCTTGTTGCCGTTGAGGTTGACCTCCTCGGCGGTGCCGTCGACGATACGATCGGCGATGGACTCGTTGGACATTGCTACTCCTTGGTTGTTGCGCGGATGAATATAGGTGCCGGGATTTCTTCCACAGGCTCCCGGCGGGCCTGCGGGTAGACACTTCTACCCTGGAAGGTGCATCAGTACAGGTTCCCGTACCCGGTTATCGGGCCGACGACGAAGTCGACCACGATGCACGGACGATTGTCCGTCGACATCTGCGTAGAGAGATTGAGCTCCAGCAGATTGTTGCTGTTCCAGCCCACCTCGTTGGAATGACGAGTAGCCGGAAGTCCGATCTTGTCGTAGAAGAAACTCAGGCTGCATTCGTTGTGGTGAACCAGCTCGTAGTTGACCTGGTTCTCAGCCTGCTTGAGTTCCTCCATCGAGCTCTGGAAATATCTCCCAGAGATGTTGTCGTAGCAGAGCACCTCGCCGCTGCCGGCGATGATGACCTGCCGGTTCTCGACCGGATCCTTCTGAAGGCGATCCTGCGCGATCTCGTCGCGAATAGCCCCCTCCTTGCGCTCACCGAGCTTCTCGACAACCTTCGCCTTGTACTCGGTCAGTGCCCGCTCCGAAACGCCGTAAGCGGCTGCAAGTGCAGCAGCCTTGTTCGCGTCGATGCGGTGTGCTGCGATGATGGCAGCGATTGTGAAAGCACCCACTCCGACTGGCGGAATAAGCTGCGCCCACACGAGCTGGATCTTCGTCTTCATGTCGAAGTCCACGACGTCGTGATCGGGATGCTCCGCAAAGAAG
>Ga0207701_10003387_pt1 | contig 16378 bp, 12 predicted proteins | sample KBSSwiSSwithPhiX_FD_184294 | JGI IMG/M metagenome (GOLD analysis project Ga0207701, IMG submission 184294) | Switchgrass rhizosphere bulk soil microbial communities from Kellogg Biological Station, Michigan, USA, with PhiX - S5 (SPAdes) (version 2) | ecosystem: Environmental > Terrestrial >... | reverse complement strand
GCAGACGTAGCCGGCGTCGTCGACCTCGAACTTGATCCCCTTGGGCAGCGTGGGTGTTCCCATGCGCCGACGATACCCCGATCTCAGCGCCGATGCGCGCGACGCCGGCGTCCGCGCGCCGCGATCAGCGCCGGCACCGCGAACAGCAGCGTGGCCATCGGCGCGGCGGGCGCGCCGACCGAACAGCCGCAGGTGGCGGAGCCCGCGTCGACGGCGGCGTCGCTGCCGGTGCCCGTGTCTGCACCGGCGCCGGTGCCGGCGTCGGTGCCGCCCGCGGCCTGGATCGAGATGTCGGCGCAGTGGTGATAGAAGCAGCCGCCGGGGACGTTCAGCCCGTGGTTGGACATGAACTCCTCGACCTGCAGCGTGCACTTGGCGCAGCTCATGCCGGCGGGCAAGGTGACGGTGAAGGTCTGCGGTCCGCTGAACTGGGTGGTGTGAACCAGCATCCCGTCGGCGAGCACCGGGAACACCGGCGGATTCTGGATCACCGCGGAGCCGCAGGCGGTGCTGCCGGCCGTCACCAGGGGATCGGCGGGCAGCTCGGTCTGGCTGTTGGCCAGCGCGACCCGGTAGTGGCCAGGGTGAAAGACGGTCTCGTTGATGGTTATGCTGATGGTGTCGCCGGCGTGAAAGCTGGTGACCATGCCGGTCGGCACCGCTGCGGTTCCGTCCCCCTGACCGCAGGGCGCGCTCTTCTGGGGATCGCCCAGGGCGCTCTGGTTGGCCCAGGAAGCGGGTGAGGTGAGCACGAAGTGAGCGTCCGCGGTCGCGGCGTATAGCAGCGACGCGCACCCGACCAGGGAGAGATGCAGGCAAGAAAGTCTCTTCATGGCGCGCAGCTTACGACAGTTTGCGCCACCCGGGGTGCGCCGCAGCGTCGTGTTTCTGACGCACCGGCAGTTGTTGCGTCGCGCCCCAATCGACGGCCGCGGCGGCGCTGATCGCGCTTCACTCTTTTCCAGAAAACCGGCTGGCAGTACAACGGAGGTGGAAGGAGACGGCAATGATGGAGTCCGCCATTGCTCGGGATGTTTCTAGTCTCGCTTCGAATCGCAGGTCGGCGGCGTGGGTGCGCCGGGTGCACAGCCTGCTCCGGCTCTCGCTGCTGGTCGGTGGCCTGCTGGCGCTGCTGGCGGCCGGTTGCGGGAATAGCGGCGGCGGCTCTTCGTCTGGCTCCGGCGGTTCCACCGGCCAGGGCAGTGGCGGCAGCGTCGCGACCGGCAGTGGGGGCAGCGGCGCCGGCGGTAGCGTCGCCACCGGCACTGGCGGCGCGGGCGTCAACGGCGGCGCCGGTGGCAGCGCCAGCGGCGCTGGTGGCAGCGGCGCGGGCGGCCGGGGCGCCGGCGGCAGCGTCGCTGGCAACGCCGATCCAGTCATCCCCCCGGTCAGCGGAGACTGTCCGGCCTTCGCCACCGGCACCGTCACCGTGGCCGGCCTGGCCGGTATCTCGCTGCAGGTGGGCCCGAAGAGCCAGGGCACCGGATCGCTGATCTTCTACTGGCACGGCACCGGCCAGCAGGCCAGCGAGGTCAATGTGCTGGTGCCGGCCGCGGTCCGGCAGGAGATCCTGAGCCAGGGCGGGATCATCGTCTCGTTCCAGGGCTCGCTGGGCACCGGCGGCGATTGCTCGGGCACCGCGACCTTCAGCCGCGACGACTTCAAGGTCGCCGACCAGATCGCCGCCTGCGCGGTGCGCGACTACGGTATCGATCCGCGCCGCATCTTCACGACCGGCTGCAGCGCCGGCGGGCTGCAGGCGGGTTGCATGGGCGCGATGCGCAGCAGCTACATCGCGGCGGTGGCGCCGAACTCGGGCGGCGAGGTCACCCAGCAGGCCATCCAGGATCGCACCCGCATCCCGTCGGTGATGACCATGCACGGCGGGACTGCAGACCGGGTGGTGGTGTCGTTCGCGACCACCAGCGCCACCTACGATACCCAGCTGAAAGCGGCGGGCGCGTTCGTGGTCAACTGCAACCACGGCGGCGGGCACTGCCAGGCGCCGGCGGACCTGTACACCGCGGCCTGGCAGTTCATGAAGGCGCACCCGTTCGGGGTCGACCCCGAACCGTACACGCCGGCATTGCCCGGGACCTTCCCGAGCTACTGCGCAGCGTTCTAGTGTCCCGAGTCAGCGGCAGGCGGCGATATTGGAGGCCGCACCGGCCGCGATGACCTGGTTGCAGGACGAGATCAGCTGGGTCTGCGTCGTCCCCGTCTGGGCGTTGCACACCGAGGCACTGAAGGCCGCGCAGGAGGCCGTGGATTGTTGATTGGCCGTGAACAGGGCGACGCAGCAGCTGTTCGCCTTGTCGCAGACGCTGCAGCCGGCGTTGCCGGTGCTGCCACCGGTGCCGCCGCCCGACGACCCGCCCTGACCGCCGCCCGACGACCCGCCCTGGCCGCCCCCGCTCTGACAGGGCGGCAAGCCGGCGACGCAGCCCAGGAAGGCGCTGCAGTCCATGGCCAGGCAACCCTTGTAGGCGCTGATGATCGCCGCCGAGTTGCTGCAGCTCATGGTCATGGTGGTTTGTGAGCTGCATTGCTGCTTGCAGCTCGCCGCATCGAGGCCGAGACAGGTCGCGGTCTTGTCGCAGCCCTGATTGCACAGGGCCATGTAGTCGCCCGAGCTGCTGCTCGAGCCACAACCCTGGACCGTGACGGCGCTGACGCCGGCAGCCAGCAGAGCGCCTACCAGCACTACATGGACCTTCCGGATTTTCGTCATGCGGGGAGAGTATCACGGGGTTACACCGCTCTTGCACAGCGTTCACAATCTGGCTTACGCTCGCTCGGATAACGCGGGGCGGCTGGGACGGGCGCCCAAAAGCCGTCTAGCCGCCCAGTCACATCGCCAAACTGGCCCGCCGCACGTCCGTCATAGGGAGGCTTGAACTATGCGAGCTCTGAGGTCCACGCCCCTGCTCTCTGACTCGTCGATCGCGCTTTGTTTCTGCGCGGTGATCGCCGGCGGATGCGCCAAGGTGGTCGGCGATGGCGGCGGCGACAGCGGCACGCCGGTGATCATCGGCGCCGACTCCGGCCGCCCGGGCGTGGACGCGCCGTCGCGCGCCGACCGCAGCACCGGCACCATCGTGCCCGGCGTGTGCGGCGACGGCATGCGCACCGAGGACGAGGCCTGCGACGACCACAACACCACGCCCGACGACGGCTGCGCCGCCGACTGCCGCACCGTCGACCCTGGTTACTCCTGCATCCCCATCGGCAAGCCCTGCCACCGGATCGCCCGCTGCGGGGACGGCACCGTGGTGCTGCCCGAGCTGTGCGACGACGGCAACACCACGGCCGGCGACGGTTGCTCGGCCACCTGCAAGATCGAGCTCGGCTTCAAGTGCACCGGCAGCCCCAGCAGCTGCACGCCCACCCACTGCGGCGACAAGATCATCGAGGGCGCCGAGGGCTGCGACGACGGCAACAGCGCGCCCTACGATGGTTGCTCCGCCGAGTGCCTGAGCGAGCCCAACTGCACCGGCGCCAGCGGCGCCTGCGCCTCGCGCTGTGGCGACGGCATCGTGGTGGGGGAGGCCTGCGACGACGGCAACAGCATCGCCGGCGACGGGTGCACGCCAGACTGCAAGGTCGAGCCCGGCTTCGAGTGCCACCAGCCGCCGCTGGGCGATCGGATGCTGGTGCCCGCGGTGTTCCGCGACTTCCGCGCCCACGTGCCGGCGGACTTTCAGCCCAGCGCGCTGGGCCGGAGCATGCCGCTGGTGGGAATCGTCGCCAACGACCTGGATGCGCAGGGCAAGCCGACCGCGGTGATGACCGGCGGCCAGACCTATATCACCAGCCCGGCCACCTTCGCGCAGTGGTACACCGACACGCCCGGCGTGAACCACACCACCACCGGCAAGCTGACGCTGTGGAGCAACGGCAATGGCGGCTACGTCAACCGCTGGGGACCCAACGGCGAGCCCTGGCCGCTGACCGAGATCGCTTACTACTGCGGCAGCGCCACCGATGCGCAGACCGACCCGGTGACCGGGCTGGCGATTCCCTGCACCTCCCGGTTCGGCACGACCAACTGCGACACCCTGGCGGCCATGCCTGGCTATATCCGCCTGCAGTGCATCACCTCTGCGAGCGGCGGATATTCGGCGATCTTCCAGAAGGCTTTGCTCGACGGCACGCCCTTCTTCTTCCCGGTCGACGGCGACAGCTTCACGCCGGCCAGCGAGCGGTCGCCGGCCGGGACCGCGCCGCCTTACGACCCGAACTTCGGGCCCGAGGCAGGCGCGCCCCCGCACAACTTCCACTTCACCAGCGAGGTGCGCTACTGGTTCCAGTACGACGCCACCAAGGTCTACACCCTGGACTTCACCGGCGACGACGACGTCTGGGTGTTCATCAACCGCAAGCTGGCCGTCGACCTGGGCGGCATCCACACGCCGGTGCAGGGTTCGGTCACCATCAACGCCGCGTCGGCCGCCCGCTTCGGGATCAGCAACGGCAACGTCTACGAGGTGGTGGTGTTCCAGGCCGAGCGCCAGACCAACGGATCGTCGTACCGCCTGACCCTGAGCGGGTTCAGCTCCGCGCCCAGCGACTGCCGGCCGATCTGCGGTGACGGCATCCTGGGCATCGGCGAGGAGTGCGACGACGGCATGAACCTGGGCGGCTACGGCCAGTGCGCCGCCGGTTGCAAGCTGGGCGCGTTCTGCGGCGACGCCGTGGTCCAGCCCGAGGAAGACTGCGACGACGGGGTCAACAACGGCCGCGGCCCCACCCAGTGCCCCTCGGGCTGCCACAACCTGATCATCCCGTAGCGCGGTCCGCGATCTACGTGCTCAGCGCCGGGAGGGCCGCGCCGCGCGCCTGTGGCGCCGCCTCCCACGGTCCGTCGAGCACGGGCCGGGGCCGGACGGCCTCGGTGTCGCTGGGCGGCGCCGGCGGGCTGGCCGCCGGACCGAGCAGCAGCGCCGCCGGCCAGCAGAACTCGAAGCGCGTGCCCTGTCCGGGGCGGCTCCAGACCCGCACGCTGCCACCGGTCTCGATGCAGGCCGCGCGCACCGCGCTCATGCCCACGCCGCGTCCGGAGTAGTCGGTCACCTGGTCGCGGGTGCTCACCCCGTCGCTGAACAGCGCGTTGACCAGGTCGTCGCGGGTGGTCGAGGGCAAGCCCATCTTCTGCGCGCGCGTGGCCAGCTTGGTCCAGTCGATCCCGCGGCCGTCGTCCTCGATCTCCACCACCAGCTGGTCGTCGCGGATGACGGAGCGCAGCTCGATCACGCCCTCCGCCGCCTTGCCGGCGGCGATCCGTTCGTCGCTGCTCTCCACGCCGTGGTCGATGGCGTTGCGGATCAGGTGGGTGGCGGTGTTCCAGAACGGCGCCAGCACCTGCCCCGGGAGGCGAATCCCCCAGGCGGTGATGCGCACCACCAGGTTGTCGCGCTTCATACGCGAGGCCAGCGCCGATGCCTGCTCGCCCAGCCGGGTCAGTCGCTGCTTGACCGGCTCCAGCGTCCAGCGCCGCGCCAGATCGTCCAGCTCGCAGTACGGGGCGCCGGCCTGGATGGCGTTCAGGATGGCCTGGTACTCGGACTGCTCGATCTCCAGCCCGTCGGCAGTGTCGCTGGCGCCCAGCTGCTGCAAGCGCTGCTGGACGCTGTCCCAGGCAGCGCGCAGGCGGCAGCGATCGACGTCGCGCAAGGAAACGCCGCCGTCCTCGAGGTGACACTCCATCTCCTGACAAAGGGTGACCAGGCTGGCCAGGCCGAAGACGCTGCAGTTTCCCTTCAGGGTATGCAGATCGCGCTTGAGCGCGACCCCGTCACCGGACGCGGGATCCATCAGCCGATCGACCAGCCGGCTGGCGTCGCTGGCGAAGTCGAGCAGTCCCTTGCGGTCGCGGCAACGCCACTGGAACAAGCTGAGCAGCTCGCGCTGATACACCGCCGCGTTCTCCTGCTCGACCCGCGCGGTCACGTCGGAGATGACGATCAGCACGTGGGTCAGGTTCTCGCCCTTCAGGATTGGCTGGTAGGCGATATCGAAGATCTTGCCGCCGGTGGTGATACGCGCCGGCAGCTGGGCCAGCGAGACCTCGACCGGCAACACGTTCTCGGTGACGTTGGTCCACAGGCTCTCGATGCCTTCGCGCGCTTCGGGCACGGCGCCGCCCAGGTAGGTCCAGAAGTGCTGGCCGTCGCGCCAGGCCCCAAACCAGGTCTCCAGAATTGCCGAGTGCTCGGGCAGCAGCGTGCCGTCTTGCCGCACGGTCAGGAAGCCCTGCGCGACGTTGTCCATGATCAGCTTCAGATCTTGATTGCGGCGCACGATCGCCGAGGCCAGCAGGTGCACTACGGCCAGCGCCACCAGGATCCCGGCGAAGGCGATCAACACCACCCGGATCGCCATGCGGGTGACCGCCGCGCGCACGTGCATCGTCTTGAGACCGATGGCGACGGTGCCAAGGCGGGTGGTCCCGGGCGCCAGCGGGGCCAGCGCGACCAGGAGATTATGGGTGGCGATGAAGCGCGGCTGACTGACCACCGTCACCAGGTTCAGCAGCTGGTCGCGCTCCCGGGCCGGCCCCTGGTAGCCGGCCACCTGCCCGGCCGAGGTCAGGGTGGCCGCGAAGGCGAAGTCGGCGTCCTTCTGGATGTAGCCCAGTCCTTCTTGCACGCCGTGCAGGTCGTCCAGCGCCAGGCTGGGACCGACCACGTCGACCATCAGCTCGTTGAGCGACCGGCCCTTCTCCTCCAGGCCGCCCAGCATGGCGCCTCGCTGCGCCATCACGGTGTAGAAGGCCTGGCACACCACCGCCACGATGAGGGGCGCCATGCACCCGACCAGCAGTCGGGATCGGAGCCCTGCGCGTGCCCTCAGATCGCTTTTCATCAGCCGGTGCTGGGTATGGAAAAGTCCGCCAGTTTTCGAAAATGCATGGCTCGTGGGACCTCGCGTCCCTCTTACGTTTCGGCAGAACGGCGCGAAATCTTTACGCCTGGTCCGATATGGCGCTGGCGCCCTGGTCGAATTTCCAGGGCGGTGCGCCGGCTTGGGTAGACTCGGGGGGTGCTCGCGGCGCTGCTGACGACTCTCTGCCTGGCCCAGCAGGTCCCGGCAGGTCCCACCGCGGATTCCCACCGGCGCGAGGTCGAGGCCTGGCGGGCCGAGCGGCTGGCTCGCCTGCGCGGCGAGGGTGGCTGGCTGTCGCTGGCCGGGCTGTACTGGCTGAAGCCGGGCGCGAACCGATTCGGCGCGGATCGCGCCAACGATCTGGTGTTGCCGGCGCGCGTGCCGGCGCGCGCCGGGAGCTTTCGGCTGGAGTCCGGGCGGGTGACCGTGGAGGCGCTGCCCGGCACGCCGCTGATGCTGGCCGGCAAGCCGATCACCCGCGCCGAGCTGCGCTCCGACGCCGCCGGCGACCCCGACGTGGTGGCGCTGGGCGATTTGACCATGCAGGTGATCGCGCGCGGCGAGCGCCTGGGCATCCGGGTCAAGGACCCGCAGAGCCCGGCGCGCCAGGGATTCAAGGGGCTGTCCTGGTTCCCGGTGCGCCCCGATTACAAGGTGAGCGCCCGCTTCGTGCCGCATCCGGCGCCGGTTTCCATCGCGGTCCCCACTGTGATCGGGACCACCGAGACCATGCCCAGCCCGGGTAGCGCGTTGTTCGAGCTGGGCGGCCAGTCCATGCGGCTGGACCCGGTGCTCGAGCCCGGCGAGGCCCGGCTGTTCTTCATCTTTCGCGACGCCACCTCGGGCCGATCGACCTACGGGGGAGGTCGGTTCCTGTACGCCGATCCGCCCAAGGAAAAGCACGGGTCCATCGTGCTGGACTTCAACAAGGCCTACTCCCCGCCGTGCGCGTTCACCCCGTATGCGACCTGCCCGTTGCCCCCCGCGCAGAACCGCCTGCCGATCGCCATCGAGGCGGGCGAGAAGGCGCCGGCGCCCGCCGCCGGCGCCGGGCACCACTGATGAAGCAAAAAATGGACGCGCGGGGGTGGGGGCCTTTCAATGGACGCCATGGCGCTGGAGGGCGACATCGCGACCTTTCCCCTGCGCGACCTGTTCGCGTGGCTGGTGGAGCGGCGCGCGTCCGGCGTGCTCAGCCTGACGCGCGGGATGACCGCGCGCCGGTTTCATCTGCGCGCAGGCCAGGTGCGGCTGGTCAGCTCCTCGGAGCAGGACATGTTGCTCGGGCAGCTGCTGGTCGAGAGCAAGCTGGTCGGACCCGACGCGCTGGCGCAGGCCATCGCCGCCCGCGGCCGTTCCCGGGCGCGACTGGGCCGGCTGCTGGCGCGCGGCGGCCTGGTGACGCCGCGCCAGCTGCAGGCGATCCTGACCGAGAAGGTGCGGCGGCTGCTGGCGGACGCGCTGACCTGGAGCGACGGGTGCTTTTTCTACCAGGCGGCGGCGCCGGACGCGGACGCCGCCGAAGAGCAGCGGCGCGCGCGGCGCGAAGATAGCCGCGCCATCCCGGTCATGGTCGACCTGGAGGCGCTGCTGCAGCAGATCCACGAGGGCGTGGCGGTCGCCGACGACGACGTCATCGAAGCCTGTCCAGCGCTGACTGCGCCGGAGTAGGGCGGGCTCTGCGCGTGTGCGCAGGTGTGCCGGGCCGGGCGACCCCGCGATTCGGGCTCACAAAATGTCGGTGAGCCGCCGATGACACGGAGAGCGATAGCGATCTGTCCTGAGCATGGAAGAAAGCATCTACACCCCCTCATCGACGCGGGGGAACGGCACCAGCAAGTACCAGCTGGTCATGGAGCTCGGCAAGGGCGGCATGGGTATCGCTCACCTGGCGATGTCGCGCGGCCCGCAGGGGTTCACCAAGCTGCTGGTGCTGAAGATCATGCGGCGCGAGCTGGTGGCCGAGGCCGACCTGCGCCGGATGTTCCTGGAAGAGGCGCGCATCTCGGCTCGCCTGTCCCACCCCAACATCGTCCATGTCTTCGAGGTCGACGAGCACGAGGGCTGCCCCTGCATCGTCATGGAGTACCTGGAGGGCCAGCCGCTGTCGTCGCTGCTCACCCGGGCGCCGCAGCGCCCGCCGCTGGCGCTGCACCTGCACATCCTGGCGCGCGCGCTGGCCGGGTTGCACGCGGCGCACGAGCTGCGTGACTACGACGGCACTCCGCTGCGCCTGGTCCACCGGGACGTGTCGCCGCACAACGTCTTCGTGCTGTTCGACGGGCAGGTCAAGGTGCTGGACTTCGGCATCGCCAAGGCCGCCGGGTCGGAGGTCGAGACCCGCACCGGAACGCCCAAGGGGAAGATCCGGTACATGCCGCCCGAACAGCTGCTGCGCGATCCGCTGGACCGGCGCGCCGATCTGTTCGCCGTCGGCGTGCTGCTGTGGGAGGCGGTGGCGGGGCGGCGCCTGTGGGCCGAGATGGAAGAGGGCGAGGTCACGCGCGCGCTGCTGAACCGCAAGATCCCGGCGCTGCCCGACGACCCCCAGATCCCCGCCGAGCTGCGCGCCATCAGCGCGCGCGCGCTGGCGCCCGACCCTGCCGATCGCTACCCCACCGCCGAGGCCTTCCAGCGCGATCTGGACCGCTACCTGTCCAGCCAGCCGGTCCCCTGCGGCCCGGAGGAGGTCGGGGCCTACCTGCGCGAGCAGTTCGGGGACCTGCGCCAGGCCACCAAGAAGCTCATCGACTACCACATCAAGTCGGCGCAGAACGGCACCGGATCAACCCCGGTGCGCACCCCGACCGGGCCCAGGCGCACCACCACCAACGGTTTTCCGGCGGTGCCTCGGGTCTCCGGGATGACGGCGATGGGGGCTCCGGCGACGGCCGGGGGTCTGGAGGGCGCCAGCGGCAACGAGGGCGGCGACGCGATGACCAAGGCCTATCCACCGCCGACCATCGGGGCGCTGGATCCGGGCATGATGACCACCGAGACCCCCACGCCGCTGCGGGCGCATGCGGCCGCGCCGCACCACTGGAATCGGCGCCTGGTGGTCGCGGGAGCGATCGCGGGCGTGCTCGCCTTCCTGCTGGCGGGCGCCAGCTTTCTCCGTGGCGGCGGCAGCCACGGCAGCGAGGGGCGGGGCGGCGATCGCCCGGCCTCCACGGCGGCGGTCCCGCTCAGCCCGGGCGCGCCCGTGGTGTGCGGGCCGGGCTTCAAGCCGTGCGGGGGCGAGTGCGTCTCGATCGAGCGGCCCGACTTCGGTTGCGGCGGCGAGAGCTGTCAGTCGTGTCAGGTGCAGAACGCCACCGCGCGCTGCAACCTGCACCACCAGTGCGACACCGCGATCTGCTACCAGTCGTTCGACGACTGCGACGGCAACAGCCACAACGGCTGCGAGACCGATCTGCGCATCGATCCCGACCACTGCGGCGCTTGCACGCGCAAGTGCCCGCAGCTGCCGCACGCCCAGCGCGGCTGCGGCGACGCCTGCACGATCTGGCGCTGCAGCGCCGGATACGGGGATTGCAACGGCGTCGCCGAGGACGGGTGCGAGGTGAGCCTGTACGGCGCCGACTTCAACAATTGCGGCCACTGCGGCAACGTGTGCGTCCCCGGGCAGCACTGCCGGCGTGGCGAGTGCGTGCGATGAGGCTGGTCCTTGCCCGGCTGGGCCTGGGGCTGGCGCTGGCCCTGGCCGTGCTGGCGCCGGCCTGTTCGGCGCCGCCGCGCGCGCAGGCCGGGCGCGGGGCCCAGGCCAGGGCGGGCAGCAGCGGCGCCAGCCCGGCCGGCGAAGCGCCCTCGCAGCGGCCGATCGAGATGTTCAGCTGGTGGGAGCGCGTGGGCGCAGGCGACCCGCTGGGCGCGATGATCAAGCAGCACCAGACCGCCTATCCCGGCGATGCGATCATCAACGCCAGCGCCGGGCTGTCGGGACTGGCGCGCAAGACGCTGCGCAGCCGCATGTCGCAGCGCGAGCCGCCCGACACCTTCCAGGCCAACGTGGGCGCCGACCTGATGCAGTGGGTGCTGATCAACCGCGCCGACGCGCTGGAGAGCAAGCTGCTGGCGCTGGACGACATCCTGCCCGACGACGTCGCCGAGTGGCGGCGCCAGATGCCGCGCCGGCTGCTGGACCAGGTCAGCTTCGACGGCAAGATGTACGGCGTCCCGTCCAACGTGCACCGGATCAACAGCATCTTCTGCAACCGCAAGGTGTTCGACAAGTACGGGCTGACCTTGCCGACCTCGGTCGCCGACTTCCGGGTCATGGCCAGGAAGCTCAAGGGCAGCGGGGTGTCACTGCTGGCGGTGGGCAGCAAGGAGCCCTGGACGCTGGCGCTGGTGACCTTCGAGTCGCTACTGGTGGCGCGCGAGGGCCCGACGTTCTACACCGACTACCTGCACGGCAAGCTCAAGGCCGACGATCCGCGCGTGCTGGCGACGCTGGACGCGATGCTGGAGATCGGGACCTTCTTCAACCCCGACCACGCCCAGCGCAACTGGCTGCAGGCCATCGAGCTGGTGGCGCGCGGCCAGGCCGCGATGACGCCCATGGGTGACTGGGCCTCGATGTTCTTCAACGCCCAGGGCATGAAGGACGGCCAGGACTACACCGAGATCGCCTTCCCCGGCAGCGAGGGGACCTTCGTCTTCACCGCCGATTCCTTCGCGCTGCCGGTCGACGCCAAGAACCGCGCCGGCGCCGAGCGCCTGTTGCACACCCTGGGGTCGCCCCAGGCCCAGCGGGTGATCGCGGACGCCAAGGGGGCGCTGTCCCCGCGCGCGGACGTGCAGCCCCCGCAGACCCAGCCGATGCAGCTGCAGAAGCACGCGCTCTGGCAGAAGGGGGCGCTGGTCCTCGCGCTGTCGGGCATCGTGCCCCCGCGCTTCTCCGAGGACGTGGCGGTCGCGCTGGCAGAGATGCTGGACCACCGCGACATCGAGCCGGTGGTGCACACCCTGCGCAGCCGGTACGCGCTGCTGAAGTAGGCGGCGGGCGGCCGCCTCGGCGGTGCGATAAACTCGCCCGCCATGTCATCACCACACGCGGAGAGCGCTCGACCACTTGCCCCGGTGGTCAGCGTGGCGCAGGCGCTGGCGGGCAAGGTCGCGGTCGGCAGCGAGGTCACCGTCCGGGGCTGGGTGCGCACGCGCCGGGACAGCAAGGCCGGCCTCTCGTTCATCCACCTGCACGATGGGTCGTGCTTCGATCCGATCCAGGTGGTCGCCCCCGGCGATCTGCCCAACTACGCCAGCCAGGTCGCGCACCTGGGCGCCGGCTGCGCGGTGGTGGTCACCGGCACGCTGGTGGCCAGCCAGGGCAAGGGCCAGTCGGTCGAGGTGCAGGCGCGCACCCTGGACGTGCTGGGCTGGGTCGACGACCCCGAGACCTACCCCATCCAGCAAAAGCGACACACCCTGGAGTACCTGCGCGAGGTGGCCCACCTGCGCCCGCGGACCAACACCCTGGGCGCGGTGACCCGGGTGCGGCATTGCCTGTCGCAGGCCATCCACCGCTTCTTCCACCAGGAAGGCTTCTTCTGGATCCATACCCCGATCATCACCGCCAGCGACGCCGAGGGCGCCGGCGAGATGTTCCGGGTCAGCACGCTGGACGTGGCCAACGGCAACCTCCCGCGCACGCCGGCGGGCAAGGTGGACTTCGCGCAGGACTTCTTCGGGCGCGAGGCGTTCCTGACCGTGAGCGGCCAGCTGAACGTCGAGGCCTATTGCCTGGCCATGTCCAAGGTCTACACCTTCGGGCCCACCTTTCGCGCCGAGAACAGCAACACCAGCCGCCACCTGGCGGAGTTCTGGATGATCGAGCCCGAGATCGCCTTCGCCGATCTGGGCGCCGACGCCGACCTGGCCGAGCGTTTTCTGAAGTCGATCTTCGCGGCGCTGCTGAACGAGCGCGCCGACGACATGAAGTTCTTCGTCGAGCGCATCGACAAGGACTGCGTCGCGCGCCTGGAGCGCTTCGTGAGCGCCAGCTTCGAGCGCATGACCTATACCGACGCGGTGGCCGCGCTGGAGAAGAGCGGCAAGGCCTTCGAATTCCCGGTCCGCTGGGGCATGGACCTGCAGTCCGAGCACGAACGCTGGCTCACCGAGGAGCATGTCGGCCGCCCGGTGGTGGTGATGAACTACCCCAAGGAGATAAAGGCCTTCTACATGCGGCTCAATGACGACGGCAAGACCGTGGCGGCCATGGACGTGCTGGCGCCCGGCATCGGGGAGATCATCGGCGGCTCGCAGCGCGAGGAGCGGCTGGACGTGCTGGACCGCCGGCTGGCCGACGCCGGGCTGGACGGCAAGTCCTACTGGTGGTATCGCGACCTGCGCCGCTATGGCACGGTCCCCCACGCCGGCTTCGGCCTGGGCCTCGAGCGGACCATCATCTATGCCACCGGCATGGCCAACATCCGCGACGTGATCCCCTTCCCGCGGGCCCCGGGTCAGGCCACCTTTTAGGGGGGGGCAGCCCCCCCTAGCGGTCTGCGATTGAATGCGGGGCCGGCGCAAGATAGACGTAGGACGCCCCCATGAAGCCGGAAGAGGTCACTCTGTTTTCGCACGTGGTCGCCCGGCCCGAGGCCGAGCTCGACCTCATCCGGGCGGTCCTGCTCATCGCCGAGCCGGAGTATCCCGAGCTGGACGTCGCCGCCTACGTCGATGAGCTGGATCGCCTGGGCGCCGTGGCCGGCCAGCGCATCGCGGCGGCGCCGGGCCGGCCGGCGCTGGCCAACGTGATCCGCTTCCTGTACGAAGAGCTGGGTTTTCGCGGCAACACCGAGGATTACTACGATCCTCGCAACAGCTTCCTGAACGAGGTCATCGACCGCCGGACCGGGATCCCGATCAGCCTGGCGCTGGTGCTGACCGAGATCTGCCAGCGCGTGGGCATCGAGGCGCGCGGGGTCTCGTTCCCGGGACATTTCCTGGTGCGCGTCGACGTCGATGGTGACGCGGTGTTCATCGACCCGTTCGACGGGCGGCTGCTGGACCGGCGGCAGATCGCCGAGCTGCACCAGCGCGCCACCGGCGAAGAGGGGCCGATCGATCCGCGCGTGCTGGCGCCGGCCAGCAAGCGCCAGGTGCTGGCGCGCATCCTGAACAACCTGCGCAACATCTACGAGCGGGCCGGCGATCGCGAGCGCCTGCTCGGGGTGCTGGCCCGCATGCAAGTTTTGCGTCCCGACGAGGAAGGCCGCGGGCGGCGCAACGAGGTTCCGGGCGGCTCGACGCGCGGGCCGGCCATCAATTGATTCAACTGAATCAACTGATCAACTGATAGCGGGCAGCCCCGGGCGCGGTTCCAATCTGCGCGCGAAAGGCCTATGTTTACCGCGGCAATGGGGGGCAGCGAGCTCGATTCCTTGCGGCGGGAGAACGCGGAGCTCCGCGCCCGGCTGGCCGAGAGAAGCACGTCGCCCGGTGAAACGGCGGCGGCATTCCTGGAGTCTGTGCTGGCCGCGGTGCCGGCGTTCGTGATCCGCTTCGACGCCGAGATGCGCATCCGCTACATCAACCGGATCCAGCCGGGGCTGAAAATGGAAGACGTCATCGGTCAGTCGATGTTCCATTACATCCACCCCGACGACCACGCGCTGGCGCGCACCACCATCGAGCGCGTGCTGCAGAGCGGGATTCCCGGCCACTACGACAACATCGCCACCGGTCCCAACGGCAGCCTGGCGTACTACGAGAGCTACATCGCCCCGGTGCGGGACGGCGAGCACCCGGGTGGGTGCCTGATCGCCTTCGAGGTGACCGCGCACCGCGCCCGCCAGCTGGCGCTGGAGGAGAGCCAGCGCCAGCTGCGACTGGCCCTGGACGCCGGCGGGGTGGGTCTGTGGACCTGGGATATCAAGACCGGGCAGGTGTTCTGGGACGAGCGCATGAAGGCCATGGTCGGCCGGCAGGATGCCTGCGATTTCCATGGCTACCTGGCGGAGATCGTTCACCCCGACGACCGCGCCGCGGTCGCGGCGGCCGGGCGCATCATCATGGAGCGGGGCCTGTGGGCCAGCGAGGTCCACCGGGTGGTCCGGCCCGACGGCTCGGTGCGCTGGATGATGTCGAGCGGCGACGTGGTGCACGAGGACGGCAAGGTGGTGCGCATCCTGGGATGCAACATCGACGTCACCGATCACCACCAGCTGGAAGAGCGGGCGCGGCACGCGCAGAAGCTGGAGGCGACCGGCAGCCTGACCGCCGGCATCGCCCACAACTTCAACAACCTGCTGGCCGCGATCCTGCCCGCGCTGGAGCTGGTGGCCCCGGAGGCGCCGGTCAACCTGCGCGAGCTGGTCGGCGAGGCGATCCACGCCGCGCGCCGTGCCGCCGAGCTGGTGCGCGAGCTGATGACCTTCGCGGGGCAGCGCCGCGCCAGCTCGCGGCGCCCGGAGCCGGTGGCCCGCGTGGTCGAACGGGCGGTGGCGATCTGCCGCTCGACGTTTGATCGGCGCATCACCCTGGACGCGGACCTGCCGGGTCCGGGCCTGCTGGTCGATTGCGACGCCGGCGCCATCGAGCAGGTGGTGGTCAACCTGATGCTCAACGCGCGCGACGCCCTGCAGGGCGTGCGCGACCGCGCGCCGCGGGTCGCGGTCGACGTCAGCGAGGTCGAGGAGTCCGACGCCATCCCCGGCGCGCGCGCCTGGGTGCGCATCCGGGTCGGCGACAACGGCGCCGGCATGACCGACGAGGTCCGGCGCCGGATGTTCGAGCCGTTCTTCAGCACCAAGCCGCTGGGCCAGGGGACGGGCCTGGGCCTGTCGACCAGCTACGCCATCGTGCGCGAGCACGGCGGCACCATCGAATGCGAGACCGAGCTCGGGCGCGGGACGCGCTGCTCGGTGCTGCTGCCGCGCCACGACGGCGAGCCGCGGGCCCGGCGCCCGACGCCGGGGCCGGCCAGCGCGCGCGTGGGCGCCCACGTCCTGCTGGTGGAGGACGAGGCCGCCATCCGCAAGGTCGTCCACCGCTTGCTGGAGTCGGTCGGGCACCGGGTGACCGCGCTCGGTGGCACCGGCGAGGCGCTGGCCCGGCTGCCCGACCTGGGCGATGTGTCGGTCGTTCTGCTGGATCGCTCGATGCCCGACGGGCTGGGCGAGACCATCATCCCGGATCTGCGCCGCGCGCTGCCTGGCGCGCGCATCCTGCTGTTCACCGGTCAGGACGTCGAGCCGGAGGTCGAAGCGCTGGCCGACGGGGTGCTGGCCAAGCCGGTCACCGGCGACGATCTCTTGAAGGAGATCGACGTCGCCATCAAGCTGAGCGCGCGGGACGCGGGCAGGTGAGGGCAGTGGTCACCCTGGAACGGCCGGGTGATCTGGCGCCGCTGATCGAGCACACCGCGCTCAAGCCCGAGGTGACCCCGGCGGCGATCGCCCGTCTGTGCGAGGAGGCGGCGGCGTGGGGGTTCCGGGGCGTGTGCGTGAACCCGCGCTTCGTCGCGGCGGCGCGCCGCTGGCTGCAG
>Ga0207701_10003386_pt1 | contig 16378 bp, 16 predicted proteins | sample KBSSwiSSwithPhiX_FD_184294 | JGI IMG/M metagenome (GOLD analysis project Ga0207701, IMG submission 184294) | Switchgrass rhizosphere bulk soil microbial communities from Kellogg Biological Station, Michigan, USA, with PhiX - S5 (SPAdes) (version 2) | ecosystem: Environmental > Terrestrial >... | reverse complement strand
TCGGTGCCGTTCGCAAGCGCCCTGAGCACGCTGGCCGGGTCCGGCGCCGGGGTTGCATTCGACGGTGTGGGCTTACGTATGAGCGGCATGGATCGGCATCAGCTTCTGCAGCCGGTCTGCAATGTTCGGCAGCGGCAATACGAAATCCGCTCCGCCCGCCTTCACGAGTTCCCCCGGCATGCCCCATACGACAGCAGTTTCTTCGGCCTCGGCGATCGTCTTTCCGCCTTTGGCGCGAAGCAGCGCCATGGCCTCCGCGCCATCGCTACCCATGCCCGTCATCAGCACGCCGATGAGCTGGCTTGGCGGCAGATGTTCCATTGCGGACCGGACCAGGCGGTCGGTGCTAGGATGCCACGGGTAGTCCGCTCGGGCGGGTGCCGCCATCGCCACCAATCCAACGGGCCTGCGCGAGATGATCAGGTCGGCGTCGCCCCGAGCGACGTAGGCACACCCCGGCTGAAGCGCCGTTGGACGCACCACCTCAGTCACTCGGATGGCGCAAATGCCGTCGAGTCGCCTTGCCAGCGGCCCCGTGAAGCTCGCGGGCATGTGCTGGGCTATGACAATGGGCCACGCAAACGATGCAGGAAGCGGCAAGAGCAAGGACTCGAGTGCCGGTGGTCCTCCCGTGGACGTGCCGACGAGGACGATCCCCTGCCCCGTTGCCGGATTGGACGCGGCGCCAGGTGCCCCGCTGGCGAGCCGTACCCGCCGCGCCGCCACCGCGCCACCGATCCGATGCTGCACCTTTTCCCGTAGCCGCTGGCTCGCCCTCAACTTCGCGGAGGCGGCCGCGCGCACTTTCTCGACGAGCCTCGGCGCGAATTGCCCCATGCGCAGCGAAACCGCGCCTTCGGGCTTCGGCACGAAATCTACGGCACCGAGCCGCAGCGCCGCAAGCGTGGCGTCCGCGCCCTCGGCCGTCAGCGCCGATACCATGACGACGCGACACGGCCTCTCCACCATGATCCGATCGAGACACTCAAGCCCGTTCATTTCCGGCATGTGAACGTCGAGCGTGATGACGTCGGGGCGGAACCTCTCGAGCTGCTCGAGCGCCTCGAGTCCATTGCGCGCCAATTGGACCTCCATGTCGGATTCCGCTGCCAAGACGCCGCCGAAGAGTTTCCGGGCCAGCGCGGAATCGTCGACCACGAGGACCTTGATCACACCTTCGCCCGTGCAGTCTCCGCCTGGAACTTGTCGAGAAGTCCTCGTTCGCTCCGCGTCAGCAGTTCGGACGGATCCAGCAGCAGCACGATGCGGCCGGAACGATCCAGGTTGATGACGCCGCGCACGAGCCTCGCGACCTCGTCCGTCAGATTGGGCGCAGGTTCCACGGAGTCTGCCGAGACACGCAATACATCAGATACGCTGTCGACGATCAACCCGGCGCGGTGTCGGTCGGTCTTGACGACGACGAGCCTCCGTCCTTTGATTTGCTCGGCTTTGGGCATCTCGAAACGGCGCCGCTGGTCGATGACGGGCAACACCGACCCGCGCAGATTTACGACGCCTTCGAGAAATTTCGGCGCCTTCGGCACCCGCGTGATCTGCGCAGGAACTTGCGCGACCTCGTCGACCGTGGCGATGGGGAGCGCGAATTCGTCGCCTCCGAGGCGGAAGACCAGGAAATCCGCTTGGTCCCCGCGCGTTTCGGTTCGCGTGGCCACGCTCTGCTGACTGCCGCGCTGCGCGCTCAATCGCTGCATCACATCCTCCCGGAACAATTGCTCGGGCGCGAGGATCGAGATCAATCTTCGGCCCGCCTCTCCTCGATAGATGGCGCGGATGCGTGACTCGCCGCTCATGCGGGAAGCCAGAACCGGCGGAATGGGGTCGACGAGGCCCGGATCGGCAGCCACGATCGCGCGCGCCTGGTCTGCCACCAGCCCGACCTGAGCGCCCGCCACGTTCATCACGACCACTTTTTCACGCGTGCTGGCCGCAGCCGCGAGTGGAAAGCCCAGAAGCACGCGCAACGAGAGCAGTGGCAGCAGGGCTCCGCGAAGCGACGTCACCCCGAGAACCAGAGTTTCCGCGCGCGGCACCGAGGTGCGTGTCGGCGGTGCGGGCAGAATTTCCTGCACCGCTTTCAGATCAAGCGCGAACTCCTGCCCCGCGACATCGAACGTGACCAGCATCTCCGACTTCACGGAGTCGGTGACGACGTCGTCGACACTTTCCAACGCCCTCGAGCGACGAAGCCGCTCGCCAGTCTCGTTCCTCTGCGTAAACGCTGCGTCCAGCAGGCCCTTGATGTCGAGAATCTTGACGGCTTGGCCGTCAGCCCTCGTTTGGAACGATCCCTTCAGGCGCTCACACGGTTCCGCGCCGATCTCGGCCTGGCGCATCTCGATTCGGTCGCGGGCTATCGTTTCGAGCGCATCGACGGCATCGACGACGACTGCCGCGCGCGAGCCGACGTCCAGTACGACCGCGCGCGCGACGGCGCGTGCGCCAGGCCCCGCCGAGGCTTCGGCCAGACCGAGCAGCGCCCGCAGGCTCACCACCGGGAGCACCGACCCGCGAAGGTTTGCGATACCGAGCAGGGCGCGAGGACTTTGCGGCACGCGAGCCATCGCGGGAACGCGCACGATTTCCGCAACATCTTCCGCGCGCAGCGCGTAACGACGCTCGTTCACCCGCAGCGTCAGGAAGTGAAGAGCGTCCGCCGAGTCGACCGGATCCGCTCGGGGATCAGGCATTTTTATTCTTGAGTTCGTCCGCCAGGGATCCGATTTCCTCGATCGCAGCGGCGAGATCCTCCGCGCCTTGCGATTGCTCGGCAGCGGCTGTCGCCGCTTCGCGCGAAGCCGCCCTCGCTTCTTCCGCCGCAGTGGCGATCTGGCGCGCGCCTGCTGCCGTTTCAACGACGGCTTCCAGGATCGCCGCCGCTCCGTCGACGATGCCTATGCTCCCTTTGCCCAGAGCTTCGACCTCGCCGCCGATTTTTTGCAGCGACGTGGAAACGGTGCGATTGTTTTGCACTTCGACTGCGGCCGAGGCAACGATCTGCTCGAGGTCGCGCTGCAACAGCGTGATCTGATCGAGAATTCCCTGCACCGTATCCTTGGCGCGCTCGACGTTTTCCGAGGCCTCGCGAGCGAGCGTACGGATGTCGTTCGAGACGACGGCGAATCCCCGCCCCGAGTCGCCGCTTCGCGCCGCTTCCACCGAACCGCTCACCGCCAGCATGCTCGTCTGGATCGCGATCAAAGCGATGGCACTGACGATCTTGTCGATCCTGCGGCCGACGGCCTCCAATCGGTCTACCGTCGCCGCGCTGACCTGCGTGCCCTGCAGCGCGGTCACGACGCCGTTCACCAGGGCTTCAACCGAGATGCGGGCGTTCTTGAGATCCGTCTCCATCGCCCGCACGCGTTCCTCTGCGGCCTTGCCCCCTTGTTGCGCAAGCTTCGCGCTTTTCTCGATTTGCGACATGGCTGCCGACGTCTGCTCGGTCGCCGATGCCTGGAGCTGGGAGGCGCGACTGATCTGTTCCACGGCAGCCATCACCTGGGCGGCCGCGCTCGACAGCTCCTGAATGGCTGCGGACAACTCCTCCGCGGACGAACCGATCTGCTCTGCGGCAGGAGCACCACCCTTTCCCGCTCGGAGCTCTTCCGCCATTACGGCGAGAGCCTGCGCCGCAATTTGGGATTGCGCGAGCGACTTGGCCTGTTGCTGAACCGCCGTTTGCGCTTCAGCCGCGCTCGAAGACTGCTCTTCCGCGGCGCTCGCAATCTGTTCGGCGCCCTTTTCCGCCTCCGTTGCCGCGCGTTCCGCTTCCATCGCGGTCGTCAGGATCGCCCGGCTGTCCTCGGCAATTCTGACCATGTCCTCGCGGCGAGCTTCCAGGATCTCGATGAGGGAAGACGCGGCTTTTGCCTCGCTGGCAGCAACCTCCGCTGCCCTTTTCAGCGCCTCCGCGACACCGCTGACATCCGTCTCAATCGTTTGCGCCAGTTGCTGCACATCCTGGGCGCTCTTGTCGGATGTCTCCGCAAGCGTTCTTACTTCGTCGGCCACTACGGCAAAGCCGCGACCGTGATCGCCGGCCCGGGCAGCCTCGATTGCGGCGTTCAATGCCAGGAGGTTCGTCTGATCGGAAATACGACTCACCGCCTGCGTGATTTCACCGATGTCCTTGGCGCGCCGCTCGAGCTCGACGATTACCTGGACCGACGCCAAGTGGCGCTCCGAAGTACCTTCGATCGCCCGCACCGACACCGCGATCTGGGCGACGGTCTCGACGAGGGCGGCCAACACATTCGCGGAGCGCCGGCCGGACAAATCGGCTTCGACTCTGGCGGCGGTCAAATTCGCGACGATCCGTTTGATCGCGCTAGATTGCTCCTGCGACGCGCCCGCCGCTTCTTCCGCACCGCTCGCAATCTGTTCCATGGAGCGGCCAAGCTCCTTCGTCGCCGCCGAGGCTTGCGTCAAGCCGCTCGCCAACTCCTCCGTCGCCGCCGCCACGCGCTCGGAGATCGTTTGGTTTTGCAGCGCTGTAGCAATGCGGCGTGTGGCGGGTTTTGTCGGCGCGCCGGCCCGGGCAACCATCGCAACGACGGGTTTTGCCACGGCCGCACCAATTTTCGACTTTTTTACGAGTGCCATGGTTTCCTGAAGCCCCCCGGAGCTTGGCTTGCGCGAGATACTTAGGTGGTTGCCGATCACGGCTACCGGCCACCACGGCTACCCCCGATGGGCGGTCGGAAAACGGCAGTAGGAAAAGCTGCGGCAGTAGGAAAAGCTGGATATTCATTATAGGGCCAGCAGTTTAGGCAAGCCAAGCGACGCCTCGGGCTCCTTCGCCGCGTTTCGAGTGCATTTGATATGCTCGCGCTATGAACCAGACGTCGGAAAATCTGCTGCAGCGCGCGGTGGAGATCTCGCGACAGCGATGTGCCGGCTCAGCGTCGACGGCGCGATCATCGAGCTGAACGCAGCATGAACGATGCGGAAACCTCGCTGGGTCGGGTGGAGGAGACCCTGCGGCATTTGCAGAAAGTAGACGCAATAAGCCAGCTTTCGGGCGCAATTGCCCACGACTTCAACAACTCGCTGCAAAACGTCGTTGCGTCACTCGAGCTTGCGCGCAAGTTGATCAGCGCGGGTCGCACCGGAGAAACCGACCGGTTCATCACGATGGCGATCGACGCCGCGCGCACAGCGGCCGCCCTGAATCAACGAGTGCTCGGTTTGTCGCGTCGACGGCCGCTGGCACCGAAGGTTCTGCGGCTCAATGAATTGATCACCGGGATGGAAGATCTCCTGCGCCGTGCGCTGCCCCGTTCGATCAAGCTCGAGGTGACGCTCCCGCCCGATCTGTGGCAGACGTTTTGCGACGGGAACGAGGCTGAAACTGCGCTCCTCAATTTGACTCTCAACGCGCGCGACGCGATAACGGGCGACGGACTCATCGCCATTGAAGCTACCAACGTCCCCCGCGAGCCGCTCGAGACTGCGTCTCTCGCGAAGATGGCGCAAAGGGAGATGACGGAAGACCAGGTGACGCAAAACGAGGTGGCGCGGCTTGCCTACGTCTGCGTCGCGGTCACGGACTCCGGGACGGGGATGGGTCGTGACGTCGCGGAGCGGGCCTTCGACGCGTTCTTCACCACCAAGGCGCCCGGGCAGGGCCTTGGGCTCGGCTTGACCATGGTCGACGAGTTCGCGCGCCGGAGCGGAGGACGCGCCACTATCAACAGTGAAATCGGGGGTGGAACCTGCGTCGCGTTCTACTTGCCGCGGCAGGATGGATCGCCAGATTGAGCCTTCTCGGTCCCGGATCGATGGCCGCTGAATGCGCGCGTCGCGTCAGCACCCGACGGGCAACCAAGCTCCCTTGGGGACAAGTAAGAGCCTTGACAATAGTTGCCTAGGCATCTATATTGGCGACATGACCCCGCCGCGCCCCGCCGTCACTTCGCGCATCCCTGCCATGGCCGACACGGCTCAGCCGGCGGCGAAGCACGGCATCATCCGGCTAGTCAATCGCGTGCGCGTCGAGCTGATCGACGCGCTCGACCGCGAGCTCGCGCAGTTCGACATCACTGCCGCACAGCTCATCGTGCTCGCTTCGGTGGCGAACAAGGAGGCGGATTCGCCGGCCGGCCTTTGCAAGAACATCTCGTACGACCCCGGCGCAATGACCCGGATGATCGACCGGCTCGAGCAGAAGGGACTCGTCCGGCGCAACCCCAATCCGGACGACCGCCGCGCGACTAATCTGGAGATCACAACCGCCGGCAGGGCGCTCTATCCGCAGCTCCTCGCCGCGAAAGAATCGGTCCAGGTGCGATTCCTGCGCGGCTTCAGCCAAGAAGAGGTCCGCGTACTGGAGCAGTTGCTGTACCGGATGCTGGAGAACCGATGACTCCCTTTTTTTCCGGGAATAGTTGCCTAGGCATCTACAGCTTGGGCAAACATTACAGGGCTCGCGTCCTCATGGGCGTACGAATTGTCACCGCTCGCCAACGCCGTTTTGAAAATGAAGGAACTACGATGTCGACGACCCTGCTGATTCGGTGCCCTTCGGGTAATCCCTGCCATCAACGGCGCAACCGCGCACAGAAGCCCACGCCCGCCATGCGGTGGACCACGCTGGCGGTGGCCCTCGTCGCGCTGTTACTCATGCTGAACGGCGCAAGCTGGCTGCTGCACGAATCGCCGCCGGCTGCCAACGAGCTACTGGTCGCGACCTGCGCAATCGACTCGATCGCGAGTGACGAGACGCCGTTGCGCATGTGCACGGAAACGCATCGAAACGTCCGCTAAAGCCTGCGGAAAGAAAGACGGAATCATGAGCGAGACGAACAAAGACCAGGTAAACGCCCAAGCCGGCGCACCGACGGGCAACGGTGCGGGTGATCAGGCGGCTGCCGCCACGCATTGATCCAGCGGCTGTCCGGGCGCATCCATCAAGGGTGCGCGGCCGCGCTTTGATGGTCGTCGTGCGGTTGGAACGTGCGGTCGTCGACCGCAGCGCTGAAACAAACGAAACAAATCAAGCGTAGGGACGAAATCGTCCCGACGGCCGCTGACCGTAGAGTGCGACCCATGCGGGACAATGAAAGGATGAGCCATGACTGCGTACCAGAACCAGTACTACTCGACGTCGGTGATGTTTCAGGCAGCGGACGCGTTGCACATGGCGGCCGGGCGCATCCGCCACGCGGCGAAGGCGCTTCACGCTCGGCTCGAAGAGCGGCGGCGCACTGCGATCGCGCTCGATGAACTTCAACGGATGAGCGACCGCAGCCTCCGCGACATCGGCTTGAGCCGCGCCGATGTACTGCGCTCGGCATGGGGCGTCGAACGGAGCGCCGATTCGGTCGAAGCCCTCCGCTGATTTCGACGATACGGCGGCAGGCCATGGCAGGGTCAGGATCGTCTCGACCGCGCTAGAATTCCGGCATTCGTCAATCCGGAATGCCTCATCGGTCGGTGCTGACGACACTGGACCCCTCCGCAAAGGAACGCCATGCTGAAGAATCGTCTTGTCGCGCACGCCGGTCTCATCGCCGCCGCGTGTCTCGCGCCTCTTGTCGCTCTCGCGCAGGGCGCGTATCCCAACAAGTCGATCAAGATCATCGCGCCGGTGCAGCCCGGCGGCGGCGTCGATCTCGTCGCGCGCCAGGTGGGCGAGCGGCTGTCGAAGGCCTTGGGGCAACCGGTGGTGATCGAGAACCAAAGCGGCGGCGGCGGCGTCGTGGGCTCGCAGGCCACCGCGCGCGCGGCACCCGACGGCTATACGCTGATGGTCGGCTATGTCGGCACGCACGGCACCAACCCTGCCGTGCGCAAGCTGCCCTACGACGCGGTCAAGGACTTCACGCCTGTCGCCATGGTCGGCGGCACGCCGAATATCCTAGTGGTCACGCCCTCGCTGCCGGTCAAGACGCTGCCCGAATTCATCGCGTACGCCAAAGCGAACAAGGACAAGCTCTCCTACGGGTCGTCCGGACCCGGGACGCTCACCCATCTCGCGATGGAGCAGCTCAAGGTCGAGGCGGACATCGATCTCGCGCACGCCGCTTATCGCGGTATCGGTCCCGCGATCACCGACATCCTCGGCGGCCAGACGCAAGCGCTCTTTCCAGGACTCGCGGCCGCGCTTCCGCACATCAAAGCCGGCAAGATGCGGCCTCTGGCGATCACGGGATTGAAGCGCAACCCGCTGGTTCCGGACGTGCCGACGTTCGAGGAACTCGGGTTCAAGGGATTCGACGGCGTCCAGTGGTACGGGATCGTCGGGCCGGCGAACATGCCGCCCGCAATCGTCGCGACGCTCAACAGCGAGATCAACAAGATGCTCGCCGATCCGTCGTTCGCGGAGCGGCTGTCGGCCGAAGCCCTTCAGCCGATGCCGATGACGCCGTCGGCATTCGCGCAATACATCCGCGACGACATCGCGAAGTGGACGAAGGTCGCCAAGGAACGGAACATCCAGCTCACCGACTAGGCGAAACCATGGCAAACGGCACGAAGGTCGCGGCGGATCACAACGCTCCGCCGGTCACGAGCATCCTTGCCCGGTTCGTCGTCGAGCACCCGTCGGCGAAATTCTCCGCGGCGGTCGAGCGTGAAGCGCACCGGACGCTCATGAACTGGCTCGGTTGCGCGATCGGCGCGGCTCGGCATCCCACCCTCGCCGCGGCGCTGGCCGCGGTGAACGAACTCGCGCCGTCGCCGCAGGCCACGATCCTCGGACGGTCGGAGCGCGTCGACATCGCGAGCGCGGCCCTGCTGAACGGCATTTCGTCGCACACGTTCGACTTCGACGACACGCATTTGAAGACGATCATCCATCCCGCCGGGCCGGTCGCCTCGGCAGCGGTCGCGCTCGGCGAGCACATAGGCTCCACGGGCCGCGAGCTCATCGACGCGCTGATCCTGGGCATCGACGTCGCCTGCCGGGTCGGCAACATGATCTATCCCGACCACTACGACCGCGGCTGGCACATCACCGGCTCGACCGGCATGCTCGGCGCGGCCGCTGCGTGCGCTCGCCTACTTCACCTCGACGTCGACAAGACGACGATGGCGCTCGGGATCGCGGCGTCGCAGCCGATCGGAATGCGCGAGCAGTTCGGTTCGATGACCAAACCGTTCCATCCCGGCGGCGCCGCCCGCGCGGGCCTGACCTCCGCGCTAATGGCGAAGCACGGCTTCACCGCTTCCGCAAAAGCGATCGAGGCGCCGCGCGGCATGGCGCAGACGTATTCGCAGAAATGCACCTGGAACGAGATCACCGACCAGCTCGGCGAGCGGTTCGAGATCTCGTTCAACACCTACAAGCCGTTCGCGTGCGGGATCGTCATCCATCCGAGCATCGACGGCTGCGTGCAGCTACGCAACCAGCACGCATTGCGCACGCAGGACATCGCGCGGATCGACGTGCGCGTCCACCCGCTGGTGCTCGAGCTCACTGGCAAGAAGACGCCGCGGATCGGCCTCGAAGGAAAATTCAGCGTCTACCACGCGTGCGCCGCTGGAATCCTTTTCGGCGGTGCGGGCGAGACGGAGTTCTCGGACGAGGTCGTCGCTCGCGCCGACGTCGTCGCGCTGCGCGAGCGCGTGCATGCGATCGTCGACGAGCGCATGGACGAGGCGTCGGCCGACGTAACGATCACGATGAACGACGGCCGCTCGCACCATGTGTTCGTCGAGCATGCGATCGGCAGCGTCGAGCGGCCGATGTCCGACGAGGATCTCGCCGGCAAGTTCCACGGCCTCGTGGAACCGATCCTCGGTGCCGAGAAGTCGGACGAGATCATCGCGCTGTCCATGCGCATCGCGAACGCCGACAGCCTTCGTCCGCTCACGGCGCTCGCCCGCGCGGCCTGAGACGCGCGCCTGGGCCGCCGCGCGCCCGTTTCGAACGGACGGAGATCCTGCTCCGTCGGCCACTGGTTACGCTTCACGCTCATGCCTTCGCACCGGCCTTGCCCAAGGGCAGCGGCATCTGCCCGAGCAGGCTGTGGACGACGCCACCGTCGACGACGAGCTGGTGTCCATTGATGTAGCCCGCCTCCTCCGATGCGAGAAACAGCACCGCTGCGGCAATGTCGTCGGGCAAGCCCAGACGCCCCAACGGCACGCGGCTGCCGCGCTCTTTGCGGATCTCCGGATCCGCGTAGAACGGCGCCGAGATGCCCGCGTCGATGAAGCCCGGCGCCACGCAGTTGACGCGCACCCCCGCGGGCCCCCATTCGAGCGCCATTTGCTCGGTGAGCTTCGAAACGGCGGCCTTGGTCGCCGGATAGGCGCCAGTATTCGGGCGCGGTGTAATCGCATTGATCGACGTGAGATTGACGATGACGCCCGAACCGCGATCGACCATCCCTCGCCCGACGATCCACGCCGGGATGAACGTGCCCATCAGGTTGATGTCGACGACCTTGCGGAATCCGGCAATGCCCTGCTCGATCAGCGAGCCGAATTGCGTGACGGCTGCGTTGTTCACCAGAAGATCGGGCACGGCCCCGAATTCCGCGATGGCGCGTTCCACCGACGCCTCGTTCGCGACGTCGGCCCCGAGCGCGACCGCGCCATCGAGCGTCGAAGCCACGGCGCGCGCCTTCGCCTCATCGATGTCGAGAACGCCGACTCGATAACCGCGCTGTGCCGCCTGCGCCGCCAGGACGGCACCGATGCCGCTGCCGGCGCCCGTGATGAGCGCGCTCTTCATACGCGTCGCGCGCGATATCTTGCGAGCCACGCACGCGTCGCAGCGCCCGCAAGCACCGCGCGCTCCTTCGCGCTTCGATCGACGTCGCTGCTTCGCGGCACCTCGACGCTGATCGGAACGTCGTCGGGCAGCGCATCGAACAGGTCTTCGAGCGGAAGGTCGCCATCACCCGGCATCCGCCGCTCGGTGCGCGCCTCGTGCGCGAGGTGATCGATCGGCGGCGCCTGCGCGGGCGCGTCGCACAGCTGCATGTAGGCGACGCGCTCACGCGGGACCGTCGCGACCGCGGCCGCGCTGCCGCCTGAGCGCGCGAGATGCAGCGCATCGACCAGCACGCCGCTGTTGGGCCTGCCCGCCGCCTCGAGCAACGCCAACGTGTCCTGTAGCGTGCGCAAAGTGCGAAAGCGCATGAACTCGAGCGACACCGAGAGCCCGAAACCAGAAGCCGCGTCACACAGCGCCGCGAATGTTGCGGCGGCACGCGCTGCGTCGGGATCTTCGCTGACGGCCTGCACAAACGAGGCTCCGATTTCCGCCGACGTCTCGAGCGCGGGCATTAGTTGTGCGACATCGGTCTTCTCGCCCAGCGTGAACACTTCGATGTCGAATACCTGGACGCCCGTCCGCTCGCGGGCGCGATTGATCTCGCGAATGCGCTCACGGTTTCCGATCACGCCGTAGTCGATGTTGAGGTGGCTGAGCGCCACGATGCGCAGTCCCGCGGCATCGAAGCCGCCCGCCGCCGCTGCTTCGAGGTGATCGACCGGTTTGGCGCCGTTGACGGTCAGATAGGCGAGCGAGAGCAGGTTGCGGGTTTGCGCCATGGTGCGCTCACGATTTCGCGGGGGAACCCTTGCAACGCCAACACATCGGATATTCCTAATGCCGGACGCCGAACAGCCGCCGCGCATTTCCCGCGAGGATCAGGTCGCGGTCCGCCGCCGGGATGGGCAGCGCCTCCACGGACGCAACGATGGCGTCGTCCTGGTCCCATCCCGCGAAGTTGGTGCCGAGCAGGATGTGGTCGGCGCCCTCGGCCTTGACCAGCATTTCCATATTGGCACCGGCCTTGATGAGGCAATCGAACGTCATCTGCTTCCAGATATCGTCGAGCGGACGGCTGAGCAATCCCTTCGCCCACGGCCGCTTGGAGAGCGCCATTTCGAACCTGCCCTTGAGCCACGGCGTGTTGCCACCAGCGTGCGGAATGTGCAGGTGAAGCTGCGCATGGCGATCGAGAATGCCGCCGAAGACGAACTGGGCGGCGACCATCGTCTCGTCGGCCGCGAACCCGACGACGAGATCCAGGTCCCACTGCCGCATTTGCGCGACGTCGCCCGGTGCGAGCTCCGCGTCACGCGGCGCCGGGTGCACGACGCACGGCACGCGCAGCGCCTCGTGCGCCGCCCACAGCGGCTCGAACGATGGATCCGTGAGCGTGCGGCCCGCGATGTCGCTGCCGACGTACGAACCGACGAGGCCCAGCGTGCCGACCGCACGCCGGAGCTCTTCCACCGCCAGCGCAGGATCCTGCATCGGCAATTGCGCGAGCCCCGAGAATTGCGCCGGGTGTGCCGCCACGGCGGCCGCCATCTCGTCGTTGTTCGCCCGACAGAACGCAAGCCCATCCGCCGCGGATTGCCGATAGAAGTAGGTGAGCGGATTGGGCGAGAGCACCTGATGGTCGATGCCGAGCCTTGCCATCAGCTCGAGGCGCCGGTCGAGATTGGAGAACGGCGCATCGACGAACTTCACGTTCTCGAGCACATAGTCGCCTGAGCGAAAAAACTGGACGCCGTTGCGCAGCCCCATCTCGGGGCCCGCCTGACCGCACTTGCCCATGACCTTCGGAAAGAGGACGTGGGCGTGAACGTCGATCGTGCGTGCGGCCACTCGATACCCTCTGCTGCCAGGCTACTTCGTGGCTTCGACCTGCTCGTAAACGCCCGGCCCCCAGATCTTCGGCGCGAAATCCTTCCACACGTTCTTCGTCGCCTCGCGGAACGGCGCCGGGTCGGGATAGAGCACCTGCACGCCGAACTTCTTCATTTCCTCGATTGTCCTTTTCTCGTCGTCGGCAAGTTTGTTCGACGTCTCGGTCGCCACTTCCTTCCATGTGTCCTTGACGATCTTCTGCGTCTCCGGCGTCATCTTCTGCCAGAGGTCGTCGTTGATGAGGAGCTCGTTGCAGTTGAACGTCCAGTTGACCACGCTCAGGTGCTTGGCGATCTCGTAGAACTTCGAGTCGTACATGTTGCCGACGGGCGCTTCCCAGCCGTCAGCCGTGCCCTGCTGCAGCGCCGTGTACAACTCCGGGAACGCGATCACCACGGGGCTCGCGCCCAGCGCTTTCACACCGGCGACGATCACCGGAATCTCCGGCGCGCGCAGCTTCATGCCCTTGAAGTCGGCCGGAGTGCGGATCGGCTGCTTGACCGTCTGGAACTGGCGCGGCGTCTGCACAAAGTGGCCGAGGACGCGGATGCCGGTCTGCTTATAGAAGTCCTCCGCCCACTTGTCCGCGATCGGGCCGTTGAGCACCTTGAGCGCGTGCTCACGGTCGCGGAACATGAACGGCGTGAACAGCAGGTCGTAGATCTGCGAACCCGTCGCGCCCACCGGCGCCATGCCGATCGTGCCGAGCTTGACGCCGTCAGCGAGCTGACGTTCGCCACCCAACTGATTGCAGCAAAAGTGCTCGATCACGACCTTGCCGCCCGTGCGCTCGCCGACGAGCTTGACGAACTTGCGCTGGCCATCGGTGTAAATCCCTTCGGCCTGGACCGTGCCCATGCGAAAACGCAGCGGCGCCTGCTCGGCGGCGATGGCGGTCGCGGCGATCAGCGCGGCGAGCATTCCCACGCCCATCCACGCAAAGGCACGAACGCTGCGAGTAGAGCCTTCGATCTTGTTCGGCATGATGCCTTCTCCTCGAATGGAACCTAGTTGCTCTAGTCAATGAATTTCAGCTTCCCGCTTTCGTCAAGTGCGGAAGCCACAGAACGAGCTGCGGGATATAGGTTATCAGTGCCAACACGATCAGCAGGACGACGATGAACGCTGCCGAGGCGCGCGCCACCTTCATGACCGGAACGCCGCTGATCGCTGAGGCGAGAAAGAGATTGATGCCAACCGGCGGAGTGAGGCAGCCTATCATCAGGTTGAGCGTCACGACGACTCCGAAGTGAACCGGGTCGATTCCGAGCTTGGTGATCACGGGAAACAGGATCGGCACCGTCAGCACCATGATAGGGATCGGCTCCATGAACATGCCGAGCACGAGCAGGATGAGGTTGATCACTACCAGGATCATGTAGGGATTGCTGGTGAGGGACATCAACCAGGTGCCGATCGCGTTGCCGAGCCCTTCGGCGGCCGTGATCCACCCGAACAACTGGGCCGCGGCGACGGTCACCAAGACGGCGGCCGACGTAACGGCAACGCTGGTGAAGATCTCGGGAAGTTCGGCCCACTTGATTTCGCGATATACAAACAAGCCCATGACCAACGCATAGACGACGGCGACCACTGCAGCCTCTGTAGGCGTTGCGATCCCGAGCACGATCGATCCCAGAACGATCCCCGGCATGGCCAGCGCCAGCGCGCCGTCCCACAGAGCGTGCAGGAATTGGCTTCGCGTCGCGCGCGGCTCGACCGGGAGCTTGACACGGTTCGCGTAGCGGTAGACGACGATCATCATCGCCACGCCCATGAGTAAGCCCGGCACGACGCCGCCCATGAAGAGCTGCCCCACGGAAACGCTGACCATGGATCCGATGATCACCATCGGGATGCTCGGCGGTATGACGGGACCGATCGTTGACGCCGACGCGATGACCGCGGCAGCAAAATCGGGCGGGTAGCCGCGCTTCACCATCCCGGGTATCAACAGCGATCCGGTCGCGGCGAGATCGGCGGCGGCACTGCCGCTCATGCCGGCCATGATGACGTTCGCGAGCACGGACACCTGGGCGAGTCCGCCCTTGATATGGCCGACCAACACGGCCGAGAAGTTCACCAGGCGCACCGTCACACCGCCGCGCGTCATCAGTTCTCCGGCCAGAATGAACATGGGAACCGCAAGCAGCGGAAAGGAGTCGACCCCCGCCATGAGCTGCTGGGGAATCAACGTCAGCGGAATCGGAATGGCGCCGTAAAACTGGAGCAGCACGAGGTACAGCATGCTGGCGAGCCCCATCGCATACCAAAGCTCGAGCCCAAGGACGAGCAGGACTACGAATACGACGAACATGAGCGCCAGCATGACTAGCGCCCCGTCGCGCCGCGCGAATGCGTCGCCAGCACGCGCATGAGGTCGCGTATCCGCAACAGCTCGTAGATGAGCATCAGCGCACACCCGACGGGCACTGCGGCGAACATGAAGGCCTTGGAGATCGGCACCGACGTCATCGGCTGATGCGATAGTCGTGCAAGCAGCCCGATGCTGTAATAGACCGTCGCCGCCAGGAAGATCACGCCGACGAAGGCGAGCACGATGTCGAGCAGCGTTCGGGGCCTTGGCGACAGCCGCTCGTGGAGGCTCTCGATGCGCAGGTGGGCGTTGCGCACGATGGCGAGCGATCCACCGACAAACGTCAGGTAGATGAATACCATCCGCGCGAGCTCTTCGGTCCAATCCGGCGGGTTATCGAACATGTACCGGCCGACGACCTGGATGAACAGCAGCGCGACCATCGCGGCGACGAGCAACGCGCAAAGGTGCTCGAGGCCGCGCGTCACCGGCGAGCGACGCAGCGCTTTCGTTTTGCCGGAGGAATCGAGTTGTTGCGCCATGCGGGTCGCCTCAGAGATTCGACACCCCGAGCGAAAGGCCGCCGTCGACCACGAGCGATGCTCCGGTGGTCCATTCCGCGATGATGAGGTACTCGATCGCTTCGGCAATTTCTAGGTCGGTGCCGATGCGGCCGAGCGCGTGCATCGGCGCGAGCGCCTCCATGCGAGTCTTGTGCTCGGCTTCGGTGAAGAGGCCGGCGCGCAGGTTGATCTCGGTCGGTACGGCGCCGGGGATCACGCAGTTGACGCGAATGCGCTTCGGCCCGAGCTCGGCCGCGAGCACGCGCGCCAGCACCTCGACCGCGCCCTTGGTGGCGGCATAAGGGGACGCGCCAGGAAACGACCGCCGCGTATGAACCGATCCTATGAACACGACGGCGCCGCCGCGCTTGCCAAGGTGCGGCACGGCAAGGCCGGTCAGCATCATCGGCCCGACGACATTGGAGTCGAACACGGCGAGCACTTCCCCCGCATCGAGCTCGGCGATCGGTCCGCGCACCATGTTGCCGGCGTTGTTGATGAGCGCATCGATGCCGCCGCCGTGCTCCACTGCGGCGTCGATCAGGCGCCGCCGGTCAGCGTCGTTCGTGACGTCGCCGACAACCGCTCGGCAGTTGGGTCCGATTTCCGCCTGCACTGCGTCGATTTTTTCGCGCCGGCGGCCGCTGATCGTGACCCTCGCTCCCTTTCGCGCGAGGTGCAGTGCGGCGCCGCGGCCGAGGCCCGAGCCACCGCCGGTGATGAGGACCGAGAGTCCCGCGAGGTCCTGCATGGCTAAGGCTTCCTCATGGCGAAGCGCCGATGGACGACGTCGCGCCTAGTCTCGCGGCAGCTGCTGCAGCACGCTCTTCACCACGCCGCCGTCGACCGCGAGCTCCT
>Ga0207701_10003382_pt1 | contig 16381 bp, 8 predicted proteins | sample KBSSwiSSwithPhiX_FD_184294 | JGI IMG/M metagenome (GOLD analysis project Ga0207701, IMG submission 184294) | Switchgrass rhizosphere bulk soil microbial communities from Kellogg Biological Station, Michigan, USA, with PhiX - S5 (SPAdes) (version 2) | ecosystem: Environmental > Terrestrial > Soil... | reverse complement strand
TCTCTCGCGTGAACCATGTATTCATTTCCATCAATGTAATGACACATGATCGGATCAATCCTCCCGTTTCCATCATAATCACTTGCGTAAATACAAACAGGTTCTTTAGCACTTGCTTTGTAAGGCCCATTTAATCCCAGGTTGCCCAGCATGTAATCAATATCTCCATCTTTATCAAAGTCAGCGCCTGTCAGGCTGTTCCACCATCCACTGGTGTTTACAAGACCAGTTTCTTTTGTTACATTTCTGAATTTTCCCTTTTCATTCTTAAAAAACTTTATCGGCATAAACTCTCCGGCAAGAATGAGATCGATCCAGTTATCGTTATCAAAATCTGTCCATAATGCCGAAGAAACCATACCCGGTTCAGATAGATTATCTCCGCTGGTGCTGGTAACATCCGTAAACCTGCATTTTTTATTTTCTGAATCATTACGGAGTAAAAAACTTTTTGGGGAAAGAGGATATTCGCCAGGGCTTACCCTGCCGCAAACAAATAAATCGAGATCACCATCACGGTCATAATCAGCCGCAACCACTCCCGAAGCAGGAGTAACAATTTGAGGTAACCCTTCACTCAGCAAAGTGAAATTCGCATGACCGTCATTGATGTATAACCTGTGCTTATAAAAGAGATTGTCTTTTCTTAGCTTTGTTGAACCACCCGATGAAACATAAAGATCATCATCGCCATCTCCATCTGCGTCAAAGAACAATGCACCCATATTGTCGGCATAGTTGATATCAGGAAGATCTTTCCTGATGAATTTTCCGTTTGCCTGCTGCAGAAAAAAACTTCCCTTTGAATCCGAAGCACCCCCTGCAAAAAAATCTTCCCGGCCATCACCATTAATGTCGCCCACTGCTAACCCGGGACCATCTTTAGAATGCATATGTGGCAGGATCGCCTGCACTTTGAAATCAACATACAGGTCTTCGATATGTTTATAGGCAATGCCAATCTCATTTTTCACTGAAGTAAAAAGTGGATGTTCTGTGTTAATGCTTTCTTTTGGTTCTACAATTCCTGCATTGATATTATCAAGAGAAAGTAACTGATCCGGCTTAACAGATCTCAGCATCTGTTCCTTTCCATCAGGCCATAATACTTTCAGACTATCTACACCGGTGTTTGCGATCCCGAAATGAAGCACATTTTCCATTGAAGACAGATAACCGTGGCATGGATAGAACATATTGAACTGCATTTTCCCATTTTGCCATATCCACACTTTCGCACCAAATCCATTTCTGTTTCCTTCAGGACCATTAAAATTAATTCTCAAATATCCTTTTGCTGTATCTGTACCTGAAGTTCTGTTCTCATAAACAACGGATGGACCATCAAGGTTATTGATCACAATGTCGAGGTCACCATCATTATCGAGATCTCCTATAGCTGTACCATTTGAATAATCTTCAGTTGTCATTCCCCATTTAGTGGACTGATCGCTGAAAGAAAGGTTGTGGTCGTTCCTGAAAAGATAATTATGCACTTTTATTCCCGGATATTTTTTCAATTCAGCGAGCCGCTGTTTACGGTTTTCCGCCGGTGTCCCCGGAAAAGTTTCTTTCTTACCATATTGGTTATACCCATATTTTACAAAATCAAGATTATTGATGTCCTGCCGAAATCCATTTGAAACAAAAAGATCTTTCCATCCATCATTATCAAAGTCGGCAAACAATGGCGCCCAGCTCCATTCAGTGGCATCAATTCCCGCGATCCTTCCAATTTCACTGAATGAACCGTCTCCATTATTTAATTGCAAAGTGTTCCGCACATATTGAGGTTCGTACCCATATTCAAGGTTCATCACAAATTCATCATAATTATTACCCATCATGGTAAGTTTCCACCGTTTATTGTCAGGTGGAAGCATGTCCAGCACTACAATATCCGGCAACCCGTCATTATTGAAATCAGCAACATCATTACCCATTCCATTGTAGGTTTCATGGCGCAGGGATTCCTTTGCTTTATTGGTAAACGTTCCATCTTTATTGTTCATCCACATCAGATCGTTCGAGAGAAAGTCATTGGAAACATATACATCAGGCCAGTTATCATTATTGATGTCGCAAATATTTACACCCAGGCCGAATCCTTCAATGATGATGCCTGCTTCCTTTGAAACATCTGAAAATGTTCCGTTTCCATTGTTCCGGAATAATTTATCTGTAGACGCTGCTTTCCCATCCACCTGTTTTGGACGCGCATCATTTCGGTTATACTTTACAAATGCATTCCGAAGCAGGTACATATCCAGATCTCCATCTTTATCATAATCAAAAAATGCAGCCTGTATATCATACCCTTCCTCTGCCAGGCCCATTTTCGCGGCAGATTCAGTAAATGTGTTATTGCCGTTATTGATATAAAACAAATTGCGCATCAGCTCAGTCGGAGTTCTGTAGTGACCGGCTTTGCAGACGTAAAAATCCTGGAAACCATCCTGGTTAATATCCACAACAGAAATACCATTCGACCATCCCTGGGATGCTACGCCTGCCTTTTCAGTAATATCCTCGAACTCCAGGTTTCCTTTGTTCAGGTATAGACGGTTTGATACCATATTGCCGGTGAAAATAATATCCTGCAAACCATCATTGTTAATATCGATCAATGCTGCGCCTCCGCCATTGAACATGTATTCAAATTCAAGAACGGATACCGTATCGGTATAATTAAGCTGATTGGTAAAATGAATTCCTGTTTTACCGGGAGAGAGTTTTTTAAATAATGATCCATCATCATTATTACATGATACCAACAGGAGGATTAGAACTATGTATAAATTTATAATTTTCAAGACTTAAGCTATCGCAATAAATATAGCACATTTTTATTACGTTAATTTTCCTGTGCATAATCATTACTCTTCCAGCCAAACAACACCACCTTTCTCAACCATTGGCAGTGTGCAGTTAACCCGGCCATTTTTGTATTGAGTATTTAATTGTTGTTTTTCACCTAAAAAAGGCAAATAAAATACTTTGACATTCTTTGTTCCACTGAAATTTATATGTATTCCTTTCTCAGGAATTTGATGTACAACCTCATCACTTTTCAAACCCGAAAAATTTGCCAGGAAAATATGCGGACTTCCTTCAACCATTGTAAGTTGGGTTGAAATAAATGGTGAAGCATCAATGGTAATTTTGGGATCCAAATCGAAATGACCGGATATTTCGGACTTAAACGTATTCAGCAAAGTAAAGAATTTCGCTTTTTTGAAAGAGCCACTCCACGCAGCCTGATCAAATTCCTCTTTCGTGGCCCTGGAATAAACTTTTCCGGGGCACTCGGGGTAATAAATAAATTTGTTCCCTTTATCATTCGATTTAATTTTCGTGTTCGCTCCGGGGATTTTCAATAAATCAAATATTAAATTCTTTTTATTTTCCTGTCCAAGCTCATCAAACCGCCCGGTTTCACCTGTAACAATCAATCCCTTTCCTTCCTTTATATATTTCTGCAACAGTTCAGTCTCATCTGTCGAAATGCATTTTACATCCGGCAGCATCAGCACTTCGCCATTAAAATCTTTTAGCGTTACTGGTGTAACAACCTGAAATTCCAAATGAGCCTGCAACATCATTTTCATCATGCCCTGGAAAGATTCAATAAAAGTATCGGGATAATAATTGCGGGTTTTGGGAGAAAAATAAATTCCTATCGGAGCAATTGGTTTGCGTGGTTTGAAGAATGTATTTTCATTGACAAGAGTCCATTTATTGATCAGCTTTCTTGTTTCAATATCATTCGAACCAGACATAACATGGCCCGCAGCATCGTAGTTGTTTGTACCAGCCATCAGGTTGGAAAGTGCAAGGTTTTTCATGGGTTCGATTGGTTTTACTTTATTGCCTTTGTCCCATGAATAACTCAACATCCAGGAAGCTTTATCACCTGCAAAAGCGCGGAAAGTATACATCCCGATCATCCTGTCAAACCAATCCTGCGGGTTTTTACTGGCAGCATTGCCTCCACCACCGCTAAACTCATGTGCGATCGCGTCTACCACTTTATAAAGATCAAAAACATCAGCGCCTACTCTAACGGCTTCTTCACCAATGCCCGGATATATTTCAGCAATTACTTTACATTCCGGATTTACTGATTTAGCATTCTGGCTGATCTCCGCCATAAACTCAGTAAGCGTTTCAATTCTAAAATCAATCCATTTTCTAAAATTCGCATCATTGATATCACCTGCCTTTACTTCCTTCCTGGCATCAAGACCGGATTTATTTCTGAAAGCTTCAACTGTATATTCATCAAAACTTGTCCAGGAATTTTCCCAACCATCAAAATGGGTCATCCAGTAAGGAATATCTACATAGATGCCATCAATTCCTGTAGCAGCTATTTTGCGGATATGCTCCATATATATTTTACGCCACTCTTTAGCGTAAGGAGAGATCCAGACGTCCTCATCACCTTTAGCGATCCAGAAAGCATCGCCACCTCCAAACATTGCGGGCCTGTTATTGATATCACGTTGCACCCAATCGGGATGGTCCTTAAAAAAAGTATGTTCAGTTTTATCAGCATCAGCGGTAATGCATTCAAGTCCGGCTATATAAACAAATGCACGATTGCTGACAGCGTGGGCCCGTTCCGCCAAAAGCCGTATGGCTTCAAGTTTCTCTGCGGGATCAAGGAAACTATTGTACCTGCCCGGTATATCATTGTCTACCTCAAAACCAAAGAGATGAGTTTCCTGTGCATCTTTAATTGTGCTTTCTATATTTCCTTTATTTAAACCATGGCCTGCAATACGAACGTAATGTGTCCAATCCTGGGGTTCGAAATTTTTTTGAGTCTGTGCATATGAAAGCACAGAGCATAAAGTGAACATGCAGAATAAAATGAATTTATGCATCGGGATCTTTTATTTTTATTCTTGCTGCTTCTACTCCTGCAGGTAATAGTACGCACTCACTGATGAATAGTTGTAGCTGTAAAAATTGTTTTTCGATAAATAAGATAACAGGCTTTCATAACTGCGCCTGTAGCCTGCATTGTAACAGGTGGCGAAAAGTTTTACTTTTTCTTCTGTGGAATTGAAACGTTTTGACTTAAACTTAAATTCGCAGATCTTATAAAATGCGCACAAATAAATCAGCTGATGCCTTACACCTGACAATCTTTTTACTCTCTCCTTCCGCGAAACCTCATCATCTGTTTGTACAATCTTCCAGCCTGATTCCCGCTGGTATTTTTCAGGTAATAAATTACGTGCGTCCTCTTCTATCATTTCTCCGAAAGAAGGTTTCATCTGGAAGTATCCAACAGAAAAATCCGCGTAATATTTACCTTCTTTTACATAAAGGTATTTCAGTGATTCGATCTCAAGGGCGTTGAAAAAACTATTGTAACGGATCAGTTCCGGGAACACAATTGCTTCCAACTCCTTTTCCGGTATGTCGAAGCCCGATGCATATTGGTGGATAAGGCTGTCATTCTGCTTCAGCCAGTTCACCGCCCAGGTGTATTTATTTCCGAATACTTTTTTGTAATCGGTTCCTACCGGCGGTTTAAACGACACCAGCAGGAATGAACACGTAAGTATGGTCAGTACAGCCTTCATTTATTTTTTAATATGCAAAACTGGCGATATAAATTTCTTTACCACATTTCCTGAACCACGACAAGTACGATTTGCCGCCTTCTGAAATCACGCGGGGGGAAACGATGTCCAGCTTTTTTACAGTTCCGTCGAGGTAAGTAAAACTGCCTTCATTTCCGTTGTAATAGGCAACCTGCCGGATGTCGCTACCGATCAGCATCGCATCTGCGTTCAGGCGGTCACCGGATTGTACAGGGAATTTCCCGATCGGCTTGTTGTCGGCAAACACTTCTCCTGTTTCTTCATTCATATTAACCAATGCGCCTGAATTGGTGAGCCAGAACTTCCCGTTATAATTATAATCCTCCATCATCATAGTGCTGGCATCGGCTTTAATCACATTGTATTCAATCTTTATGTGCTTACCGGAACCTGCACTGTTTGCTGCAGCTTCCAATTCTTTTTCGCTCATCTTCTTCTGCTCGAGGTATACAAATTTTTTCTGATCGGGACTTCTAACAATTCGTCCCATTGAAGCAGAATATCTGTTCTTGTCGAGAAGTGTTATTTTCCCATTGGTCAACATCACCGGTACACCGTCTTCATTTATTCCAACCGCAAAAACTTTTGTCTCGTCCTTTGAAACCTCTACTGTTGGTGGCATCATAAATTTTGCCAATTTTTTCCCCTTTACCACCAGGAAGTAACCGTTTACCACGGCTACTGTTCCGCCCTGTTGCGCGGGAACGTTAACTGTTGTACCTGCCATCGAATTATTTTTGGCTACTCCGGCTCTAAAGGTTTCTTCAAATTCTTTCTTTTCTGCTTCACTCATGTTTTTATAATCGTCCGATTGCCGGGCGATCTGCAGTGCCATCTCTACCTGGTCGTCATCAACTTTCTGCACTGTCGCGGATTTGGCATCAGACTTTGGAATGTTCTGATTCATAGTGTCGCCAACGATATATTTTTTCATAGGGTCTTCACTATCATCTTTACCATTGACTGTTTGCGAAGATTTCTTAGCAAGCCACTCAGGGTGTACTTTAGTATCCGTGGCTACTACTTTCCCATTTTCAACAAATACAAATTGGGTTTTGTTGTTTACCCTTTCACTTAATATCAGCCTGTATTCTTTTGAATTGTTACTTAATCCCAATGAGCTTTCGTCGTAAATAATGTTGAAACCATTCGTACTGCTATATGCTTTTTTGTAATCCACACCATCTTTTGTCGCTCCACCATCGTTACCGGACCCGCCACCAGTTGCATCGAGACCTTCACACCATTTCGCACTATTAGCGTCTTCACTGGCAGAAGCATTCGATGAGTTATTGCTCCCGGATGAAGCAGAAGACGAATTATCTTCTTCTGTTTTTTCCGGACTACTACTATTGTTTAGCGTTTTGTTGACTTTACTTTTAAGTTTTTTGAGTACCTGTGCCTGTGAAGAGAGACAAAGACATACCAATAAAGTACAAACGAGCATTAGGGGTTTGGTTCGCATGCTGAAAGATTTCGGTGAATTAGGACACCTAAAATAACTAAATCAGCTCTATTTTCAAGTATAGAATATTCATTTAAACCACCGGGATTCCCGGCTTGAACCAAAATATTGTTTGTCTGCAACAAGGTCAACTGATGCCTCTGTGTAAGTGCCGAAAGGTGAAGGGCCGGTAAAGAAATCAACCTCTACTTTTCCAACCTGGCCATCGCCAAACTCTATATAGCAAGTGCCATTCCCTTTATAAGCTGAGGGCTGTTCCCCACTCTCAAAATCCGCAATGATCGAGGCCGCAGCAACTTTTGCCGCTCCTTCAGCAAATACACCAGCCTTTGGTGTTCCTACACTGTTGACATCACCTATCGCGTAAACATTTGAATATTGTGTTCTCAGATTTGTTTTGTCAACAGGTATCCAACCATTCACCGTCATTCCACTTTTCTCTACCACTTCGGGAACACGATGTTTTGGAATTCCCAAAAACAAATCAAAAGGCATCTCAGTGCCATCATCAAGTATTGCTGCATGTGATTTGTCAATTGCCTTAACCACATGTTTCGGAATGAAATTAATATTTCGTTCTGCAAAAGCCTTAAGTAATGCTTTAGAGGTATCCGGTGATGGGGGAATTGGCAATCCGAAGGGCATCACAATACTGATCTCACATTCGTTACGGATGCCACGTTTAACCAGGTAATCATGCATGAGCAGGGCAGCTTCGCTCGGCGCAGGAGGACACTTGAAAGGTGCTGAGCATACTCCTACAATTACCCTGCCTTTCGAAAAAGAAGGAAGTTTTTCCTTCAAACGTTCTGCACCTGCAAAGGAATAAAATTCATTTCCACCTTCAGTTAATCCGGGCGTGGCACTAAAATCATAATCCGCACCCAATGCAATTACCAAAACATCCGCTTCGTAGCGCCCATTCTGTGTTGTAACCAATTTTGCAACCGGATCTATAGATGTTACTGTATCCCGGATAAACTTTACACCGGGTTTCACGATGTTGCTGTAATAGAGTCGTACATCTTCAGGTGCCTTATGACCAAAAATTATATCGAACTTTGAATATCCAAAATAAAATGAATCGTTTTTGTCTATTAGAATAAGATCGAGTTTATCGCCCAATTTTTCAGAAAGTATTGAGCTGAGTTCAAGACCTCCAAAACCAGCACCAAGAACAACTACCCGTAATTTCATCGTTAAATTATTATTTCGTTTAATTGTTTACTTTTTTCCATTCACTACATTATCACCTTCATGACCATCCATTTTATTATTCTCTTCCACAACAGGAACCGAATTTTTCGCTAGAAATATGGCTCCCTTTTGTTTACCCTTTGCAGTGCTCCTTATTATATTATCTTTTAAAAGCAGATCAGAAGCTTTCCCCGTAATAAAGAAACCATAGCCGCCATTATTCTCTACAGTATTATTGACAAACGTATTCCGGTGGGGTGAATTTATTTCATCTTCATCCCTGAAGTATACGCCATCTCCCTGGTTCTCATAAATATGGTTGCTTTCAAAAAGCACATCAGAATCTTTATGTCCGGTACTGATGCCGTTATCGCTGTTATTATGAAATTGATTATTTCTGACAACACTGTGATGTACTCTCCAGCAAATAAACAAACCGACTTTATTATCATGGCTGTTGTTGCCTTCTATAACTGAATTAGGGGAGCCCGTACCAGGATGGAGGCCCATGTTTGTACATCCACTGATCTCACTATTCCTAACAGTCACGTTTTCTGTGATCTGCCATGTAATTCCTTCCCCGTTGAAGTCTTTTACATGAACTTTTTCAACGGTTACATTCTTTGATTTCATTATTACTATTCCTCCCCCGTTACAACCATCCAGCAGATCGTTTTTCTCTTTATTCCCATCGATCGTGAAATCAGAAATGCTTACATTCTGAGCATCATGAACTGCAACGCATGAGCCCGCATTAGTAACCATCCCATTTAATTCAGCATTGTAATCCCTGATGAGATAAGTATCAAAATACAATGTATCCTTTACTATGTCAGTAATAACCGCCGTAGTCACATCCCAGCATGACGAATTGGGTTTATCAGTTATCTGGATGCTCATTCCCGGTTTAAAACCTGAAGCATCTTTAACTGCTATTTTGAGTTCGCCGTAATCTGCATCGATAATAAAGTTTGAACGATACCCGTCGATCCTTTTAAGGATGGTTCCGGGACCCGATCCTATCAGCTTAACATTCGATCTAAGGCGTATGGGAGCCATGATCCTGAACTCTCCATTATCCATCTTTACAGTGCCTCCCTCAGCAGGCAATGCGTCTACAGCTATTTGAACAGCCTGGTTGGTAAAGCCCGGAACATTGGAAGCATTACCACCAACTGTAATTACCTTCTCCGGCTTTTTGGGACTCACCAATGCGTCTACAACAAATTTATTGGGCTGTGCTAACAGCAAATGCGGTATCAGAAAAATAACAAATAAAATATTTTTCATTGTTTGTCTTTTATAAAATGGTTTTACCATGTTGATTTCGCGATTACAATTCAGAATAATATTCGGTATCCTCTTTTAAGTTAACAATTATTATGAAGATAACTAGCATCACTTCACAATGAACGATCATTAATTTACATTTGTGATCTATGATAACTGATCTTGAAAATATTAAACAACCATTTTTTGTTGGCATTGCAGGAGCAGGAATGAGTGCGATAGCTCAATATCTGCAGGGCACAGGCCTGGCGGTAACAGGTAGTGACCGGTTTTTTAATGAAGGCAAGGCAGGTGACATAAAAGCGAAGCTCGAAGCTGAAGGCATTAAATGTTTTCTGCAAAATGGTGAGGGTATTGTTCCGGGAACTGACCTTGTAGTAGTTTCCACAGCTATTGAGGATACAGTCATTGAAGTAAAAAAGGCTAAAGAACTTGGTATTCCTATTATACGGCGGTCAGAATTGCTGGCATTGATCGCTGCTACGAAAAAAACCATAGCTATAGGTGGAACGAGTGGCAAAAGTACCACCACAGGAATGTTATTCGATATTATTAGGTATGCAGGAAAGCAACCTTCCGTGATCAGTGGAGCAGGGCTCGTGGACCTGATCAAAAAAGACAAGATTGGAAATGCGTTTGTTGGCACCGGCGAATGGTTGATCATCGAAGCCGATGAAAGCGATGGGTCCATAGTTCAGTACCGTCCGGAAATAGGTGTGCTGCTGAATGTTGAAAAAGATCATAAGGAACTTGACGAGTTAGTGAAGGTGTTTGAAATTTTCCGCAATAACAGCAGATCTTTCTCTGTCAATCGCTCTAATGAATATTCACGTGAGTTATCTGCCAATGCAAAAAATGATTTTTGTGTAGATGGCAGTGATCCGGATGCGGGGTTCCAGTCCACCGCGTTCCGTCAAAATGGATTTCATATTTCCTTTAGTATAAACGGGCAGGAATTTGAAATGAATATTCTTGGACGGCACAATATGGAAAACGCTATTGGAGCGACGGCTGCAGCGAGCATAGCCGGAGTTTCACTGGCAGATGCGGCAGCAGCATTGCGGAAGTATGAAGGCATCTATCGTCGTACACAGGTGTTGGGGCATAAAAATGGTGTTTGGGTAGTAGACGATTTTGCGCACAACCCTGTAAAATGCGCAGCAGCAATTAATGCGTGCCAGCCGGTTTCCGAAAAGGTTGTCGCCTGGTTTCAGCCGCATGGATATACACCCACAAAATTTCTCCGAAAAGAATTTGTAACTGAAATCGCACACGCATTAAGAGAAAAGGATGAGATCTGGATGAGTGAAATTTTCTACGCGGGAGGTACTGCTATCAAAGATATTTCTGCGCTTGATTTGATCAATGATATAAAGGGGCTAGGAAAAAACGCTTATTTCGTTGAAGACAGAAATCGTTTTTTAGAACACGCCAGAAATCATCTCAACTCAGGCACCACCTTATTGCTTATGGGAGCAAGGGACCCCTCGCTCGAACAGTTCAGCAAAGATATTTTCAACCAGCTTTGATATTTTTAAAACACCTTAGTTTCGTACCCTCAGGTTCCACATTGCAAAATTCTATTTATGCCCGGAGTTATAAGAGGTTTTCTGTTTTTCGTTTTATCAATTATTGCAATCAGTTGCGGGCGAAACGAAACATCAACATCACAAGCGGAATGGCCAACATTCGGCCATGATGCATCCAATAATAAATTTTCATTGCTATCATCTGTAGACACTGCAAATGTTGGACAGTTAAAAGAAGTGTGGAGGATAGAAGACAGTACCAGCGGAGCAGGCCTGTACTTCAACCCGGTAATGATCAGCAATAAACTGATCGGATTGATGCCTTCTTCGCACCTGGTTGCTATGGACCCTGCTTCAGGCAAGGTTTTATGGTCATTTAAACCTGATACTTCAAGTATATCTAACTGGTCTAAGGGCATCACCTGCCATCCTGGTAGTAACGGTGAGCCGGATCAGATCTTTCTGATTTACGGAGGCATGTTATATGCCATCAATGCCGAAAACGGAAAGGTATTGGAAGGATTTGGAGAAAACGGCCGCGTGGATTTTTACCAGGGACTCGAGGTAGCAGACTCGATGCGAAACCTTGTGGCAGTGTCGAGTAATGCCCCAGGGGTGGTATATAAGGATTTATTTATTGTAGGGTGTAAAGTGCCGGATGAATTGCCTTCTACTGCAGGTGATATCCGCGCGTTCAATATTCATACAGGAAAATTGGAGTGGGTGTTTCATACTATTCCAAAACCTGGTGAATTTGGAGCCGATACCTGGAGCCCCGGTGCACGGCAACGAAATGGTGGTGCCAATTGCTGGGCAGGAATGGCGCTTGATGAAAAACGCGGAATTGTTTACGTTCCTACGGCTTCACCGTCCTTCGATTTTTATGGCGCTGACCGGCCCGGTCAGAATTTATTTGCCAACTGCCTGCTCGCCCTGGACGCTAAAACCGGCAAACGTATCTGGCATTTCCAGACAACTCATCATGATCTCTGGGATCGCGACAATGGATCGCCTCCCAATCTTGTAACGGTGGAACGTGATGGTAAAAAAATCGACGTTGTGGCGCTCGTTACAAAGATGGGTTTCCTCTTTGAGTTTAACCGCGAAACAGGTGAAAGTCTATTTGACATTAATGAAGTGCCTGTGGATACAGTCAGCAGTATGCCGGGCGAAAAGCCATGGCCAACGCAACCGATACCGGTAAATCCACCTTTCGCGCGCCAGGGATATAAAGAAGAATTTTATGGAAGATCAGCCGATTGGATCAAAAGTGAAATATCAAAAAATAAATACAAGACCGGCATTTACGAACCGCCTTCCATGGCAGGATCCATTATTCTGCCTACTGCCCATGGTGGAGCAAACTGGGGTGGTGCTTCGGTGAATCCTGGAACGAATATGTTATTTGTGAACGCTACTGATATACCGTGGATCCTCAAATTGACCGACCTGAAAAAGATCAGGGAAAATAATCAGCTCGACGGACAAACGCTGTATATGAACTACTGTAAAAGTTGTCATGGTGCAGATATGAAGGGAGGTGTTGGTCCTAACATTTCTTTGCGTGTAAAAAAATACCGGAACGACCAGGTTACGAGCATTATCCGGAAAGGAGCGCCACCGATGCCTTCGTTCTCTTTTCTTTCAGAACAGCAAATTGCAAGGATTGTTGCGTACGTGAGGGACACTACCATCCAATTGCAACATGAAATGGCCGGCGTTCCCCAAAACAATGAGCCATTTGGTTTCAATGGTTATAATTTTTACCTCGATACACTTGACGACCCGGCTATCAAACCACCCTTTGGCACCATGAGTGCCATTAATTTGAATACAGGTGAAATTGTTTGGCAGGTTCCTTTGGGCGAGTATAAAAAATTTACCAGCCAGGGTATTTTAAATACCGGATCATTTAACCGGGGAGGAGGTATTGCCACTGCCGGTGGATTGATCTTTATAGGCGCAACGGAGGATGGAATGTTCAGGGCATTTGATCAGCGAAATGGAAAAATTTTATGGCAGTACCAGTTGCCTGGCATGGCCAGTTCAATTCCATCGACATACTCAGCAAACGGCCGGCAATACATAGTGGTGGCAGTAAGCGGAAATGATGATTTCATGGGAGGCTATATTGCCTTTGCTTTGCCTCAAAATTGATACTCATCGATATTTTCTAACTTCAACTTCTGTCCTATTCATTCTGTAAATAAAATATCTTTTGATGGATATGAACACCGCAGGAACCAGGAATCAAATAATTCAGGAAAATAATCCGAACGGTTTTCCGGAAGTTGGATCTGAAGTTGAAATAACCATGTTCAAGAAATTACAGAAGAAGCTTCGTCAGCAATTTGAACACATATTTCCGGACAAATTAGCCCCGAGAACTGTTGTAGTTATTCCTTCACTTACTATTGATGAAGAGCTTCTTTCCAAGGTCAGCGGAATAAATCATTATGAAGAAAGAATGCTTTGCCTGCTGATGCTGCTTCGGATGCCGCGTACTAACGTTATATATGTGACCAGCCAGACCATTGATCCGGTTATTATTGATTATTACCTGCATATGCTTCCGGGCATGACCGGGTATCATGCTTTGCGAAGACTCACCTTACTGAGCTGCCACGATGCTTCTTCTAAATCACTTACCCGGAAAATTCTCGAGAGGCCGAGATTGATCAAACGCATTCATGATCTTATTCCACCTGAGCATAATACTCACATGGCCTGTTTTAATGTGACGGCTTATGAAAGAACATTAGCCATAAGGTTACAAATTCCCATATTTGGTTGCGATCCTGACCTGTCTGAATTGGGTAACAAAAGTAATAGCCGTATCATTTTCAGAGAGTGTGGTTTAACAGTTCCACCAGGTTTTGAAGATCTGGGTTCCGAAGAAGACATTATTATTTCGCTGACCCGGTTAAAAAAAATGCATCCGCAACTTCGCAAAGCGGTAGTAAAGGTAAATGATGGTTTCTCCGGCGATGGCAATGCTATCTTTACTTATTCTCCATTGGGCAAAGAAGCTGAATCAGAACAATGGATCCGTGAAAACATCAGGGAAAAACTGAAAATGGTTTCAGGCGGAATATCTTATGATTTGTTCCTTAATAAATTCAGGCAAATGGGTGGGATAGTCGAAGCCTTTATTGATGGAGCAATAAAAGAATCTCCTTCCGTGCAATGCAGGATCACACCAACGGGGATCAGCGAAGTTCTTTCTACCCACGACCAGGTATTAGGAGGAGAAAGCGGGCAGGTATATATCGGTGCGCAATTTCCTGCCGCTGATGATTACGCGGCTGAAATTGGACATATGGGAAAGAAAATATCGGATGTGCTACTGAAAAAAGGAGTGCTTGGAAGATTTGCGATCGATTTTATTTCTGTAAAAGAAAACGATGGATGGAAACATTATCCTATAGAGATCAATCTGCGTAAAGGTGGTACGACTCATCCTTACCTGATGCTGCAATTTTTAACGGATGGAATATATAACAATGAGGAAGGGAAATATTATACATCCAAGGGAAGCCTCATCAGGTATTATTTTACTTCAGACAATCTGCAAAGTGATAAATATATCGGCCTTACTCCACACGACCTGATCGATATTGCCATGATGAACGATCTGCATTTTGACGGTACGGTACAGGAAGGTGTAATGTTTCACCTGATAGGGGCATTATCGCAATATGGAAAAATGGGGGTAGTGTGTGTAGGAAGTACTCCCCAACGGGCTAAGGATTTTTATACAAAAATCATTGAAGTACTGGATAATGAGTGCCGGTAGCTGATCACATCATATTTAATGATGGCCTAAAGTTATTTTTTCTCCATTAACGATCAATTTCAGTTTTATTTTCTGATTTTTATTAAGATTGAACGCACAAGCATTATTTCATTCTTTGGGCTCCCGTTTTGATCCAATATGAGATTATCAGGAACCTAACAGGAACCTAACAGGGATCTAACAGGGATCTAACAGGGACCTAACAGGGTTAAATATCCTGTAAGAGTCGGGTTTGATTCCTGAATGATTCCTGTTTAATTCCTGAAAGAACCCTTGCACTTTGATACTTAATTATATATTTAATAACCAAAAAACAAACTTTCAGGCGAAATCATTTCATGAACTGGACACAGGTTATTGATCCATTTGGCAATATTGGCTTGTCAGCACTGATAGCCGTAATACCCATACTTTTTATTTTTTGGGCACTGGTCATTAAAAAAATGAAAGGCTATAAAACAAGCCTGATCGCCACTTTATTAACCATACTCATTGCAATTTTCATTTATGGCATGCCGGCAAAACTGGCATTGTTATCCGCTTCAAATGGCGCCTTATATGGATTATTTCCCATTTGCTGGATCGTTATAACTGCTGTTTTCCTGTTTAATATCACAGTAAAAAGCGGCCAGTTCGAGATCATTAAACATTTCATGGCCTCAATTACGTCGGACCGGAGATTGCAGGCCTTGTTAATCGCGTTTTCATTTGGTTCATTTTTAGAAGGAACGGCTGGTTTTGGTGCTCCTGTAGCTATTACAGCAGCCATGCTTGTTGGCCTTGGATTTAATCCGCTCTACGCATCAGGTATTTGCCTGATCGCCAACACAGCCCCTGTTGCGTTCGGTGCTGTTGGTATTCCCATTACAGTTGCGTCGCAGGTAACATCCATTCCTGAGCTGGCCATTTCACAAATGGTGGGAAGAACACTGCCACTTTTATCCTTAATACTTCCCTTTTACCTGGTAATCCTGATGGCAGGATTTAAAAAAACGAAAGAAGTTTTGCCTGCTATATTGGTTTCAGGAATTTCTTTTGCAGTTATGCAATGGTTTACCGCAAACTTTTTAGGACCTGCTCTTCCCGATGTGATCGCAGGCGTGAGCTCAATCTTATGCCTCGTTATATTTTTAAAGTTCTGGAAACCAAAAAATATCTGGCGATTTCCTAAAGAACCCGAACCAACGATACACTTAGAAAAAAAATACACTGCCGGCCAGGTAATCCGGGCATGGTCACCATTTATTTTATTAACCTTAATGATCATGATATGGGGATTGCAGCCTGTCAAAAATTTATTTAATTCTATCGGACAGGTTCAATTCGAATTTCCCGGACTTCACAATGTAATTCAGGATAAAAGTGGCAAGCCTTTGCCACATATTTTCAAATTCAATTATTTATCGGCAGCAGGAACAGCCATTTTATTATCATCGGTAATTGCCATACCATTAATTGGATTAAAATTCAGCGATGCCATAAAAAC
>Ga0207701_10003378_pt1 | contig 16390 bp, 15 predicted proteins | sample KBSSwiSSwithPhiX_FD_184294 | JGI IMG/M metagenome (GOLD analysis project Ga0207701, IMG submission 184294) | Switchgrass rhizosphere bulk soil microbial communities from Kellogg Biological Station, Michigan, USA, with PhiX - S5 (SPAdes) (version 2) | ecosystem: Environmental > Terrestrial >... | reverse complement strand
TCGACTTCCCAGGCTTCGTTCCAGCCTACATCCGTCCGCTGTTCTGCCGCGGCGTCGGGCCGTTCCGCTGGGCGGCGCTGTCAGGGGATCCCGAGGACATCTTCCGCACCGACGCCAAGGTCAAGGAGTTGATGCCGGACGACAAGCATCTTCACAACTGGCTCGACATGGCCCGAGCGCGGATCAAATTCCAAGGGTTGCCGGCGCGGATCTGCTGGGTCGGCCTTGGCGACCGGCACCGGCTGGGCCTCGCGTTCAATGAAATGGTGGCGAAGGGCGAACTAAGGGCGCCAATCGTCATCGGCCGCGATCATCTCGACAGCGGTTCGGTGGCGAGCCCGAACCGTGAAACCGAAGCGATGCGCGACGGCTCGGATGCGGTATCCGACTGGCCGCTGCTCAATGCGCTGCTCAACTGCGCGAGCGGAGCCACGTGGGTGTCGCTGCACCACGGCGGTGGCGTCGGCATCGGCTATTCGCAGCATGCCGGCATGGTGATTGTCGCGGACGGAACACGCGAGGCTGCGCGCCGCATCGAGCGGGTGCTTTGGAACGATCCAGCCAGCGGCGTTATGCGTCATGCCGACGCGGGTTATGAGACTGCGATCGAATGTGCCCGCGCCAACGGACTTGATCTGCCCGCTTTGAAGACATAGCGGACCTGACCTTCCTTGCTTTTGAGAGGAGCCACGGAGCTGTGGCAGATACGGAGATAGGAGTTCGACAATGGCTGACATTCTATCCGGCATCAAGATTCCCGATAGCAAGATTGCGCGCGAAGCCGCCGAGCTCGTGCGGCAACATGAAACTGAGCTGCTGTATAACCATTCCGTCCGCGTCTTCTTGTTCGGAGCGATGAAGGGCATTCGGCAAAATCTCAAATTTGATTCCGAACTGCTCTATGTCGCAGCGCTGTTTCACGACTTGGGGCTTGTCGACGCCTATCATACCGACACAAAGCGGTTTGAAGTTGATGGCGCCGACGCCGCGCGCGAATTCCTCCGCAGCCATGGCATTCCCGACCCGAAAACGGATCTGGTTTGGGAAGCCATCGCCCTACATACCACGCCCGGTATCCCGCAATACATGCGGCCCGAGATCGCTCTCACAAACGCGGGTGTCTTGGTGGACGTCGTCGGGATTGGATATGATGAGTACACGCCCGAGCAACGCCACCAGGTCATCGCGGCCTTTCCCCGCGGTGATAATTTCAAAAGTGATTTTATCCAGGTCCAGACCTGCTCGGCTTTAAAGAAGCCTCTGACGACGTTCGGCACCGTCAATTTCGACTACATCCAAGAACATGACCCCACATTTCACCGGCCAAACGCATGCACTCGGATCCGTAATGCGCCTTGGCATAGCTGAACCGTCGTGGGCGCTTATTCCCGTGAATTCGGAATCGACATGGTTGAGGCATCCGCACAGCTCGTTATCGCCGTGAAGGTGTGCCACTTCTTGATGCGAGGCCCCGATGCCTCGGTCCGCGCCCACTATCAAGCGGGAAGCTATCTTTTGTCGCCATGATACTTACCCTCCAAGATAAGCCTCGCGAATGCGCGGATCGTCGGCAAGTGCCGAAGATGGCCCGGACAGTGTGATCGTGCCGGTCTCCATCACGAAGGCGCGCGCGGAAATATCGAGCGCCATCGCTGAATTTTGCTCGACCATAAGGACGCTGAGACCGGTACGCTTGTTGAGTTCCAGGATCTTGTCAAATACCTGTTCGATCACAATGGGCGCCAATCCGAGCGATGGTTCGTCCAGCATCAGCAGGCTGGGGCGGCTCATCAGCGCACGGCCGATGGCCAGCATCTGCTGTTCGCCGCCGGAAAGCGACCATCCGCCCTGCTTGAAACGCTCCTTCAGCCGCGGAAACAGGTCGAGCACCAGCGCCAAATCGGCATCGGTTTCGGCCTTCCTGTAAGAGCGCGATGCTGTGCCGGTGATCAGGTTTTCGCGCACGGTAAGGCCGGGAAAGATCCGACGCCCTTCCGGGCAATGGGCGACGCCCGCGCTGACGATGTTCTCCACTGCGATGCCGACGATGCTCTCGCCTTTCCAGGAAATTGTGCCCGAGGTCGGCCGGAGCAGACCGGAAACCGTACTCAGCGTCGTGGTCTTGCCGGCGCCATTGCCGCCGATCAGGGCGACGATCTCGCCGGCATCGACATCAAAGGAAATACCCTTCAGCACCTCGATTTGGCCATAGGAAACCCTGAGATTTTCGACCTTAAGCATGCCGGTGCTGCCTGCCGAGATAGGCCTCGATCACACTGGGATTGCGCTGCACTTCCTCCGGCGTGCCTTCGGCGATCTTCCTGCCGAAATCCAGCACCGCGACGCGGTCGCTGATGCCCATCACCAGGCGCACATTGTGCTCGACCAGCAGGATCGTGATGCCGCGGGTCTTCAGGTGCACAATGGTACTGAGCAGCTTCATGCTCTCGGTCATGTTCATGCCGGCCGCCGGCTCATCCAGCAACAGCACGTCAGGTTTAGAGGCGAGCGCTCGCGCAATCTCCAACAATCGTTGCTGGGCGTAAGGCAGCTGCGCCGCCCGATCATCGGCCCGGCCACCGAGGCCGACGACATCAAGCGCCTCGCGCGCGCGATGTTCGATCTCCGCTTCATTTTGCTTCTGATACGCATTCCCCATGACGATGCCAAACAGTGACGTTGGCATGTTGCACGCGCCGGCAACCTTGACGTTTTCGATCACGCTGAGGTTGTTGAAAATCCGGATGGTCTGAAATGTACGGGCAAGCCCAAGCCGCGCGATCCGATGCGGCTTGAGTCTGAAGAGTTCCCTGCCGTCGATTTGAATCGAACCGGCATCGGCATGCGAGGCGCCGCTGAGTGCATTGAGTAGTGTGGTCTTGCCGGAGCCGTTCGGCCCGATAATCGCCTGAACAACGCCGCGAGGGACGTTGAGGTCGACACTATCGAGCGCGACGAGGCCGCCGAAACGTTTGGTCACGCCACGCGCCGCCAGGATCGGAGGGTCGCTCATCGCGCACTCGCAACCCGAAGCCGCATTTCGGAAGCAATGGATGCCAGGCCGCCTGGAGCCAAGACGATAACGACGATGACGCCAAGACCATAGAGTACCAGGTACCATTGCCCGAGAAACCGCAGGGCCTCTGGCAGGAGCGTCAAAGTTACCGCGCCGATGATGCAGCCGGCTATTGAGCCCATGCCGCCGACGATAAGCATCGTCATGAGCAGGACGGCCTGGATTCCGGAGAAGCTGTCGGGGCTGATGAAACGCACGGAGGATGCATAGAGGCAGCCGGCCAGACCGGCGTAGATCGCGCCTATCATGAAGGCGAGCAACTTCGTCTGTGTGGTGTCGACGCCGCTCTGTTCGGCGGCAATCTCGGAATCCTTGGTCGCAATCATCGCGCGGCCGAGCGACGAATGCCTGATCCGCGCGGCAACCAGCGCAGCGATCGCCAGCACGGCGATCAGTAGATAATAATGCTGAATCTGGCCTTGCGGACCGAAGCCGAACAGGCTGATGCCGGGTATCGCCCGCAAGCCCGAGGTGCCGCCCGTTACCGGCTCCCAATGCACGATGACCAGCCGCACAATTTCACCGAATCCGATCGTGGTCATGGCGAGATAGTAGGTTCTCAGACGAAGTGTCGGCAGGCCGAGCGCGATGCTTGCCGCGACGACGACCAGGATCGAAAGAAACGGCGTTGAGATCCACGGCAGGCCGGCCTTGGTGGCGATGGCCGTGGTGTAGGCGCCGAGCCCGTAAAAGGCCGCCTGGCCGAAGTTGATTTGCCCGGTCCAGCCGGTCGCGAAATTCAGACCGAGCACCACGATCGCGTTGAGCATGGCGATGTTGAGCAGTTGGATGATGTAGCCGTCATGGGTCGCCAGCGGCATCATCAGCACGGCAATGGCGCACACGGCGAGGGCGATGGAAGTCTTGAAGTTCGAGGTCTTCAACTCACACCTTCTCGCTGCTCTTCTCGCCAAACAGGCCACGCGGCCATGCGACAAGCACCGCGATCATGACGATGAAAGCATAGGCGTCCCGAAAATTCGACGAGATGTAGCGAGCGCCGAACGTTTCGATCAATCCGAGAAAGAGCCCGCCGATGACGGCCCCGGGCATGTTGCCGAAGCCGCCGATGACGCTGACGACAAAGCCCTTCAGGCCCAGGGTCCCTCCCATGGTCGGTTCGGCGAGGAATATGGGCGCCACCAGCAGGCCGGCAATGCCGGAAAGTATCGCACCGAACGCGAAGGCCACCGCGATGGTGCGGTTGACGGGAATGCCCACCAGGCGCGCGGTGTGCAGATCCTGTGCGGTAGCCTGCATCAAGATGCCGAACCGCGTTTTTGTAAGCAGCAGAAATTGCAGCAGCAGGATTACCGCAAGTGTCACGAAAATAAAAATCTGGTGCATGGAAATGACGACGCCGGCAAGCCGTAGCGGGGCTCCATGGACCGGCGAGGGCATCGACACCGGCAATGGTCCCCAGATGATCAGCGCGAGATTCTCCAGCACGATTCCCATCGCGATCGTCGTCAGGATCACCAGAAAGGGCGGTCGTCCGCGGAGCGGAAAATAAACGAGGACCATGAAGACGATGCCGATAAAGGCCATTGCCACGGCGGTGATGATCCATGCCGTCGCGACCGGCAATTCATGCGTTACGGCGCCGCTGATGCCAATGAACGCCCCCAGCATCAGGAGCTGTCCTTGCGCAAAATTGACGATCTGGACGGTGTTGAAAATCAGCAGCAGGCCAAGCGCGACAAGAGCGTAGATGCTCCCAAGCGAAAGGCCGTTGACGACGAGCTGGGCCATGAAGGATCTAGAATCCGTTTTCCTTGATCGGCCCGGTCAGTTCCGGTGTCTTGCCCTTGTTGCGATAGATGCCGAGGGTGTGTGCGAGATCGCCCTGCGCGTCCGCCTGGTAGTCGATCAGGATGCCTTTCCAGCTCTTGGTGGCTGCCAATGCGTCACGTATCGCGGGCTTGTCGCAGCCGACTTTTTCGATGATCGATTTCAGCATATAGACGGTGTCGTAGTACGAGACGGTAAAATTGTCGGCTGGTACCTTGTATTTTTCCTGCACGCGTTTCGCCCAATCCAGAATTTTAGTGTCGGGCGAAGTCTGGGGGATCATGCCGCCGATCGCATAGCCGCCGTTGGCCTCTGCCGCCGACAGATTAGTGAGCGTGGTCTGCGCAACCATGCTGGCGTTTCCAATCGTCGTCAGCTTGATGCCGAGATCGTTCATCTGCTTGATCACGAGCGTCACATCGGCGGGGCGGCCGAACAGGATCAGGCTGTCCGCTCCCTTGTCCTTGATTTCCAGGAGTTGTGCGCTCATGTCCTTGTCGGACGGGGCATATGATGTCACCGCCGCCGGTGTCGCCTTGAGTTTAGTGAGGGCTGCCTGAATGCCCTTGGAAGCGCCGAGGCCGTAATCATCTGCCACGGCCATGATGCCGGGCTTGGTCTTGCCGAGCGATTTCACCAGATATTCGGGAATGAGATCAGCCAGCTGGCCGTCATGAACATGGGTCCGGAACAGCCACTTGCTGCCTTGCGCCGTGACCTTGGCGTTGGTGGCGCCGACAAGAAATGGCGTCTCCGATTTGTTGACGCCCTCTGTCTGTGCGAAAACATGCGGGCTAATCATCGATCCGAAGATAATCAGCGGCTTGCTTTCGATGATGCGATTCATCGCGTTGAGCGCGTCGGTGCTGGATGCACCGGTATCTTCTGTCGTCAGGACGAGCTTCTTGCCGGCGATTCCCCCACTGGCATTGATTTCATCGACAGCGAATTCGACGCCGTTGCGGGCCTGGATGCCGAGCAACGCCAGATTGCCGGTGAGGGCGGTAGTCAGACCAAACGGGATCGGTGATCCGCAACTCGCCACGTCGGCCTTCGATTCACGTGCCACGCCCGAGGACAGACAGACGACCGCAGCGCTGAGGACCACGTTCTTGAATGAATTTTGACGCATCTGGATTCCCTTCCCTGATGGGGTATAGTTTGCATGCAAATGAAGTGCCATTCTCGACCTTTCGCGTGTCTGCTGCCTATTTAACCAGCGAGCTGGCCGGCCGATGCGGGCCCATGCATATTAAGCAGGCGCGCGGCGCGGAAATGATATGCAGCGGCCAAAGTGTATGCCTGCCGGTGCTGATCTGCACGGGCGGGCTCGATTCCAAAGGACGTGATGTGGTTCATGCAGGCCAATGGTTGCCTGCAGCGCGGCATCTCGATGCTGATGATCGACGGGCCGGGGAAGGGTGGCACGCTGCGCCGACACAAGATCGTCACCCGCGCCGACAGCGAAGTGCCGATTGGCAAATTGCATCGACTGGCTCGAACAACGCCCCGACGTCGATCGGTTCCGCATCGCCGTGTGCGGATCGAGCTTCGGCGGCTACTGCGCCGCGCGTTTCGAGATTATACACGATCGTCCCTTAGCGCGTGCCGCGAACGGATGCGAAGCGGCCCAGTGATGCTCCGCGCATCTGCTCGGAAGCTTTTGCTGGCGAGCATTGCGGGGCGCATCCGCAATCTGGCCGTTGAGGTCCCCGCCGCGTCAAGGGCGACACGTCGGCGACACCTTCATTCAGGCGTTCCGTAAGCCTGTTCACGAGAGCCCTGAGACGCCGGTTCTCGGTCTGAAGCTCCTTCATCTGGAGCAGGGCAGGCGGAGTCAGGCCGCCATAGCGCTCGCGCCATCGATAAAAAGTGCGCGGCGATATGTGGGCTGTGCTGCAAATTTCGGCAATGGAGACACCCGCATCGGCTTCGTACAGAAGGTGCAAAATCTCGCTGTCGGTATGCTGAGAGTGTCGCATCGGCCTTATGCTTTCATGTGTCATCGGCAAAGCTTTAATTTTGGATCGTCGGTCCGCTCCCGCAGGTTTCTGTCGGCGCGGCTAGGCTGCGTCTTTACCTTCTGCTAGGAGCGAATCCGCTGCGATTGCATCATCGCAAGGACTTTCTCTCGCGTGGAGCCGAACGGTTTCCGCAGGCATGCGCGAACAGCGGTGCGGCTCCATTCTGCCACCTGCCGCGCGCGCAATTAAAATGAAGTGGTCGCAAGCGGTGAAGGTGGCGATACTATAGCGAAACTGCAGCATTCCTAAATGACAAAATTGACATCACGCGTGGAAAATCGGCATGCTTGCTTTCTCATTGAGCAGCGCTGAATGTTATTTGACGTTGCCTCCCGACCCGCTGCGGAATGAAATCCAATCCTGCTTGCACGAAAGGGTTGGATCATGAGCACGTTTTCTCGACGTTCGCTTCTTCAGGCGACCGGAGTTGCAGCGGCTGGGTTGGCATCGCCGATCGGTATGCCTGCGATCGTCCGCTCTGCCCACGCGGCGAGCGGCACGGTGAAGCTCGGGTGCCTGTTCTCATCATCGGGGACCATGGCGAATATCGAAGGTCGCTTGAACCACGTGGTACGCATGGCGGCCGACGAGATCAACGCAAAGGGTGGCGTCAATGGCCGCACCATCGAAGTCGCTGTCTCCGATCCTGCCTCGGACTGGCCGCTCTACGCGCAGGTCGGCAAACAGATGCTGGAGCAGGACAAGGTCGCGGCGCTGTTCGGCTGTTGGACGTCGGTGTCGCGCAAATCGGTGCTGCCGGTGGTCGAACAGGCGAATGGGCTTTTGTTCTATCCGCTCCACTTTGAGGGCGATGAGAACTCCAAGAATATCGTCTATGTGAATTCGCCGCCGGCGAGTTCGGTCTTGCCGGCCGTCGATTACCTGATGGGTGAAGAGGGCGTGAGTGCCAAGCGTTTCTTCATGCTCGGTTCGGATTATGTATGGCCGCGCACCATCAACAAGCAACTGAAGGGCTACTGGAAGTCGAAGGGCATTCCGGAAACGGCGTGGAGGGAGGAATACGTCCCACTCGGATTTTCCAACTTCCAGACCCTCGTGAATCAGATTCGCGCCTTTGCGGATAAAGGAGGTGGCAAGCCGATCGTTGTTCTGACGGTTGTCGGTTCGTCGATCCCTGACTTTCTGCGCGAATTCGCCAATCAGGGTATCAAGGCGACTGATGTGCCGGTACTCGGGCTCGATATGGTCGAGGCGGACCTTGAAGGTCTCAACACCGAGCCTCTTGTCGGCCATCTCAACTGCTGGGCCTATCTTCAGAACGCGAAGAGCGCCGCCAATAAGACATTCCTGAAGCAATGGGCGGAGTATGTGAAAGCCAAAAACGTCCCCTTTAAGGGCGACGTGGTCATCGATCCGATGGTCTCGGCCTATAACTCGGTGCACCTGTGGGCCATGGCGGCCGCTAAGGCCAATTCGTTCGATGTCCTTGAGGTACGCAAGGCCTTTGCAGGCCTCAGTTTCGACTGTCCGTCGGGCTACAAGCTCGGGATGACCGCCGAGAATAATTACGTGTCGCGCGGTGTGTTCATCGGTTCGGTAAACGAGAAGCAGGGCTTCGACATCTTGTGGCAATCCAAAGATGCTCCCAAGCCCGTTCCATTCAGTCCCTATGGCTGACCGGTGATTGGTTCGGGCGGCTGTCGGCACGTAAAGGCCGGCAGCGATCGGTGCACATGATGCGACGTGTTTTTGTTGCTGCGATTCTCTTCGCCGCGGTGTGGGCTCCGTCGTTGCTGGTGGCAGCGGAAGCGGGGCACGCAGATTTAATGGGTAAGCTCTGCGGCGACGCGGCATCGCTTGGTGACGTCGGTCGCGCCCTCGTCGGCATTGCGGCGGATGGGTCGCAGGACGAACGGGCCTGGGCAACGCCGGTCGCGCGCGCCGTGATTGATCGCAAGCTGACCTGCGATACGAAGGGCGCGGTGGTGATTTCAGGTGAAGGATCGTTCGACGCTCTTACCCGCGAGCAGCGGGTTGCAGTTGAGGGAGGCCGGTCGCCGTTTCTCAACCTCAAGAACCGGGCCTTGTTCGAGACTGCCGTCGCGGCGCTTGCGCTACGCACGGCGCCGGATCCCACACAGCGTGGCGCGGCCTTGCGCACGCTTGAGCGCCAAGCCGCCGGCCTGCCCGAACATCTGTTCGAGGCCGCCGCCGAGCAAGAGAGCGATGCTGGTTTGAGGGCGCAAATGACGGCGGTGGCCCAGGCCGCCGCGCTGAATTCTGCCGATCCGGCAAAGCGTATCGGAGCGCTCAAGCGCATCTCGGCCACGCCGGACCGCCGGGCTTTGACGCAGGTCCGCGCGCTGGTCGCCGATCCGGCATATGCCGGCGATCCTGAATTCAAACGGGCGGTCGATGCCGCCATCGCAACCATCGAGCGAGGCATCACGGCAGGCGACGTTCTGGCCGCACTTTACAATGGGTTGAGCTTCGCAAGCATCCTGTTCATGGCGGCGATCGGGCTTGCCGTCATCTTCGGCCTGATGGGGGTTATCAATCTCGCGCAGGGCGAAATGATCATGATTGGCGCTTATGTGACCTGGATGGTGCAGGAAGGTCTGCGCCGTCTCGCGCCGGCCCTGCTCGATTGGTACTTGATCATTGCTATTCCGGCGGCGTTTCTGGTCACGGCTGCGGTTGGAATTGCGCTGGAAGCGATTCTGCTGCGCCACCTTTACCGCCGGCCCCTGATGAGCCTGCTCGCCACCTGGGCCGTGAGCCTGTTTCTGATCAATCTGGTGCGCGTGACGTTCGGCACCCAGAATCTCAATTTCGTGACTCCCTTCTACGTTGCGGGAGGAGTGCCGGTGATCGGAGACTTCATTTTCACCTGGAACCGGATGTTCGCCATCGCCTTTGCGGTCCTGACGCTCGGGATCACATGGGGCCTGATGAGATTGACGCCGCTTGGCCTCAATATCCGGGCGGTGACGCAAAATCGAACCATGGCGGGTTGCATCGGCATCCCGGTGCGGCGCGTTGACACGATGGCGTTCGGACTCGGCTCCGGCCTTGCGGGCTTGGCCGGGTTGGCGCTCGCTCCGATTTACAGCGTGAATCCCCAAATGGGGCAGAACTTCATCATCGACAGCTTCATGGTGGTGGTGCTCGGAGGTGTCGGAACCATTGTTGGCACCGTTGTCGCCGCGCTTGGGATCGGGCAGATCAACGTGTTGATCGAGCCGATGTGGGGTGCGGTCGCGGCCAAGGTAATCGTGCTGATGATGATCATCGCCTTCCTGCAATGGCGACCGGAGGGTCTGTTCGCCATCAAGGGGCGGCGCAAATGAAGCCGCTTGCGTCGGATCGTGCCTTCCTGATTCTCTTGGCCGCCGTGCTGGCGGTCGTTCTACTGCTCGTCATCTCAATTGCGACCCCGTTCGGTCTCTCCGCCTACCTGGCCAATGTCATTGGTCAACTCGCCGCCTTCGCGGTGCTGGCGCTTTCGCTCGATCTGATATGGGGTTACCTCGGCATCTTGTCGCTTGGCCATGGCTTGTTCTTCGGGATCGGCGGCTACGTCGTTGCGATGCATCTGCTGAAGCATTCGCACGAAGTTACCGGCAAGGTGCCGGACTTCATGCAGTTCATGGGATGGGCCGAGTTTCCGTTCTACTGGACGGGCTTCGGTTTCTTCCCATACGCGCTGTTGGTGACGGCTGTGGTCACGCTGCTGATTTCCGGCGTGTTCGGCTACGTTTCGTTTCGCTCGCGCGTGGGTGGCGTTTACTTCGCGATCACCACGCAGGCGCTCGTCTATGTCGCGATGCTCCTGATGTTCCGCAATGACACCGGCTTTGGCGGCAATAACGGGATGACCGGCTTCACGGTGGTGTTCGGCTGGCCGATCGGCGGGAGCAGGGTCGTGATTGCCATGGCCGCCGTGTCTGTCCTTATGCTCGGCCTGACTTTGCTTGGATGCCGCATGCTGCTTGCGGGCCGCTTCGGCGTGCTGATGATTGCAGCGCGTGACGACGAGGTGCGGCTTCGCACGCTGGGTTATGAAACGCTGCGGCTGAAGCTCGTTGTCTGGTGTCTGTCGGCGCTGATCGCGGCGCTGGCCGGAATGCTCTACGTGCCGCAGGTCGGCATCATCAATCCGCGATTGCTGGCGCCTGAATTGTCCCTCGAAATCGCCGTCTGGGTGGCAATCGGCGGGCGCGGTCATCTGGTGGGCGCTGTGATCGGCGCGGTGCTGGTCAATGCCGTCAAGTTCTGGCTCTCAGTCGCCGCGCCGGAACTGTGGCCGTTTATCCTGTCGGGCCTGATCGTGCTCGTGGTGCTGGTGTTCCCGAACGGCCTGGTCGATCTCGCCAAACTGAAGCTGGTCCGGCCAACAGGTCTGAAGCATATGGCTTCTGGAACGCCGGAGTTGCGCTGATGGGCGGCGTCGCGTTGCTGATCGATAATGTCACCGTTGAGTTCGGCAGTTTTCGCGCCATCGATGCGCTGTCGCTGGCTGTGGATTTCGGCGAGGTCCGTGCTGTGATCGGTCCGAATGGCGCCGGCAAGACGACATTGCTCGACGTTATCTGCGGCATCGCACGTCCGAAGCAGGGCCGCGTGATGTTCGATGACGCGACGGACATCACGCGCGCCAGCGAATCCGCGATCGCGCGGGCCGGCGTCCGGCGCAAATTTCAGAAGCCAAGCATCTTCGAGGGTCTCAGCGTACGGCAGCACATCGCCGTCGGCGCGCAAGGTGGGCTGCGGCGCTCGCTGTCGCAGGAGGAACTCAGGAACCGGGTGGAAGAGGTGCTTGAAACGGTCGGCCTTGGCGATCTTGCGCAGCGTTCGGCCTCGGAGCTGGCGCATGGACAAAAGCAATGGCTGGAGATCGGCATGGTGCTCGCATCGAATCCGAAGGTTCTGATGCTGGATGAGCCAGTGGCCGGCCTGACGGATGAGGAAACCGAACGTACCGCGGCGCTTGTGCGCAGCCTGAAGCGCTCCGACCGCGCGATCATCGTCGTCGAGCATGACATGGATTTCGTCGAACGGATCGCTGATCGGGTCACGGTGCTTCACGAGGGAAAGACGCTTTTCGAGGGGTCAATGGCCGCTGCACGCGCCGACGACCGTGTCGTCGACGTATATCTGGGGCGCTGACCATGCGATGCCGCGTCGAAGGCCTCGACCAGCATTATGGCAGCGCGCAGGTTCTGCGCCGCGTGGGATTCGAGATTGCCCCCGGCGAGTGCGTGGCCGTGCTTGGCCGCAACGGCGCAGGCAAGACCACGTTGTTGAAAAGCCTCATGGGCGTGCTGCCGGTCACGCGCGGCAAGGTCCTGGCCGATGAGACCGAGATCACCGACTGGCCGCCGCACAAACGCTCGGCCGCCGGCTTGGCCTATGTGCCGCAGGGGCGCGAGATCTTTTCCGAACTGACGGTTGCTGAAAACATTGAGGCGGCGGCACGCGCACATGGGACGTTCGGTACCGCGACGATGGAGGAGGCCATCGCTTTGTTTCCAGTGCTGAAGCAAATGTGGCGGCGCCCCGGCGGAGCGCTGTCCGGCGGGCAACAGCAGCAACTCGCGATTGCGCGTGCTTTGGTGACGAAGCCGAGCCTTCTCATTCTCGACGAGCCGACCGAGGGCATCCAGCCCAATCTGGTCGCGGCTATTCGCGACGTGCTGGCTTCGTTCAAGGGCAATATCTCATTGCTGCTCGTCGAACAGTATCTCGATTTTGCGATCGGCCTGGCTGATGCCTTCGTTGTGCTATCGCGCGGCAGCGTCGCGGAAGCAGGTCGCATGAAGACCGCCAGCCGCGAGCTTCTGACCCGCCACATCGCCATCTGACTGCCAAATCACCAGGGAGTGAACTCATGTCTCGCCGTCACGAAATTTCTTCTGCGCCCGAAAACATGGTGTGGGGATACATCGATAGCGCCACGCCGCCCGTGCTTGAAATCACCTCGGGCGACATCGTGACGCTGCATTCGTTTCCCGCCGGCGGAAAAGAAACGCTGCCGGAGGACCGCAGTCTCGTTCCCGCAGATTATCTCGCGGCGCTCGACACGCTGGTGCAGGGACCCGGACCTCATTTCATCACTGGCCCAGTCTATGTGAAGGACGCGCAACCCGGCGACGTGCTGCAAGTCGATTTTCTCAACGTGAAGGTTCGTCAGGACTGGGGCTTCGTATCGATCCTGCCGCTGCTTGGCACGCTGCCGGACGAATTCACTGAATATGAGACGATTCATCCGACGGTCGATCACAAGCGGAATGTTTGCATAATGCCGTGGGGGCTGGAAATTCCGCTCGATCCCTTCTTCGGAATTATCGCTACCGCGCCTCCGCCGTCCTGGGGTCGTTGCGGCTCGCCGGTGCCACGCAGTTTCGGTGGCAATATGGACAATAAGGAACTACGGCCGGGCACGACGCTGTATTTGCCTGTGTTCAACGAAGGCGCGCTGTTCTTCGCTGGTGACGGCCATGGCGTACAGGGTGACGGCGAGGTGTGCATTACTGCGCTGGAAACAGGCGTCACGGGGACATTCCGTCTTACGGTCCGCAAGGACATGGACCTGTCCTGGCCGTTTGCCGAAAGCTCCACTCACCTGATTTCTATCGGTCTTGATGAGGATCTGGATGACGCAGCCAAGCAGGCCGTGCGCGAGATGGTGAAGCATGTTTGTGACCGCACCAATCTTTCTCGCAATCAGGCCTATATGCTCTGTTCACTGGCTGGCAATCTGCGGGTGACGCAACTGGTGGACGGCAACAAGGGGATTCACATGTTGTTGCCGAAGGCCTACTTGTGAGAGGCGCAAAACTTGGCGACGCTGACCGATTCTGTGGACCGCGCCGGTTTGATTTTTCCGACCGCGCGTCGCATGAATTTAGGGGCCTTCCGGGGCAAAGACCATCACGACCGATGCGGGACAAAGCGCCGAACGTCCGAACCTTTCGAACTGTGCGTGGCTTGGACGATCCGTTGCGGTCGATATTGCGCTCCATCTCGAGCGCCCATTCTTCTCCGTCCTTGCGTCGTCGGAACGTCTCGGCCACATAACGGGTCTGCGGCGGACCTGGACGCGCCAGTTTCCAAATGCCAACTGAGTGAAGGTCGCCACGTGTGTGCACTCCGGCTTTCGTGTGCACTAAAGTGTGCACCGAGAGGTTAAAACAGGTACAAACGTGTGCAATTTCGTCTGGTTTGGAGTGCACACGTTCGTGTTTCATCCGACTGAGAGTGTAGGGTAAATCATTGGAATCGCAAGATTATCGCTTCTCCGTGGCACCCATGATGGATTGGAGCGAGAGTTGAAATTTTTCAAATGGTTAGAAGGCGGCGTGTGCACGATGTGTGCACCGGGAGATCAAAGAAAATCTAGCGACGACCAATGTGAGCACGCCGAAACCAGCGCTTTAGCGTCAGGAGCTGGCCGATGTGTCGCGAGGCGCAACCTGGTTGAGAAGCTGACGATTGTGGTGAATCGAGCGGAGGCCCGCGTCGGAGCGGTGCATTCGCACTTCATTGGCATCTCGCGAAGGATTTGTATGCAGCGTCGATCCGCTCGATATCCATGAGGGCCAGGGAGCGGTTCACACGCCTCACCGGCGCCGGGCCGCAGTTCGAGTGGGGACATTTGTCTGCCGGCGGCCGCAGCGAAAAATCCCAGCGGTTCATGCGTGCGCACTTCCTCGTAGGGTCCTGAGCCCTGATTGACGTCTGCGAACGACGCCTTTGGCGCGAAGCCGACCTTCGACCGAATTTGCACGTCGCTGAAGGCCAACACCAGACTTCCATCGGAACACAACAACGTCGTCACCCAAAAAGCGCTAAATCGCCTTGCTCTTGAATTTGGATTTGGCCGATCCGGCGCCCGATGGTACGTTCCTCCCTACAGTTTTAATGAGAGGGCACGATGGCTGAAGCGAAACTCGCCCCGAACCTGCCGGACTGGATGGTCGAGCATGCGAACCGCTATCTTGCGAGCGGCGGAACCGACGGGCACATGTACAAGGTAACGGTGCCGCAGCGAGGCGAGATCACGGTGCCGGCGCTGCTGCTGACCACCACCGGCCGCAAGTCTGGCGATAAGTTCATATTTCCGCTGTTTTACGGAATGGACGGCGACAGTTGCTTCGTAATCGCCTCAAAAGGAGGCGCGCCCCAGCACCCAGGGTGGTATCGCAACATTCTTGCAAACCCCGACGTTGAAGTACAAGTCGCGACTAAGAAGATGAAGGCGCGCGCCAGGACAACGGAGGGCGAGGAACGCTTCCGGCTTTGGAAAAAGGCGCTCGAATTTTGGCCGCCCTACGCCGACTACCAGTTCAAGACCGAGCGCGAGATACCGGTGGTCGTGCTGGATCCAGTCCATTAGGGTACGCGGCAGCCGACGCCGCAGCGACGGAACCGCTCAATTCGCACGGCTTCATGCCTTTGCCGGCCCCGCGCGATAGCGGCTCGCACGCAACTCCAACCGGGGGCAATCGACATGAAACTCGGACGCCTCGGGGTGTGGTACAGCACCGACAAACTCGACGGATCGCAGCTGCGCGATTTAGTGCGCACGGTCGAGAATAATGGCTACTCGAACCTGTGGTACCCGGAATCGCGGGGCTACGAGTCGATGTCGCTGGCGGCGTGGCTGCTGTCGAGCAGCGAGAAGCTGGTGATCGGCAGTTCGATCGCCAACATCTATGCACGCGATTCCTTTACGGCGCAGCGCGCCATGTTTTCGCTGAACGCGCTCTATGGCGGCCGGTTCGTTCTCGGTCTCGGCGTCAGCCACATTCCGATGGTCGAGGGCCTTCGTGGCCATCGCTACGACAAACCGTTGGCGGCGATGAGTGCCTATCTCGACGGCATCAACAAGTCTGCGCCCGCCGGCGAACTGCCAGTCGTGGTTGCAGCGCTCGGGCCGAAGATGCTGGCTCTGAGCGGTGCCAAGTCGCGTGGCGCTGTTCCCTATAACGTGACACCAAAGCATACGGCTGAGGCCGCCGCGATCCTCGGGCCCTCGAAGTGGCTCGCGGTGGAGCAGAAGGTGACGCTCGAGACCGATCCTGCGAAAGCGCGGGCGCTTGGGCGCAAGGAGTTGTCGCGCTACATGGCGCTGCCGAACTATCGGAACAGCTGGCTGCGTCAGGGCTTCACCGAGGCTGAGCTGACCGACGGCGGCAACGACCGGTTCATCGATGCGATGGTCCTGTGGGGCGATGCCGACACGATCAAGCGCGGCCTGCGAGAGCACTTCACGGCTGGCGCCACGCATGTCTGCCTGCAGCCCGTCCACACCGATGGCGATCTCGCCGCCCGCGACCGCATGCTGGCCACGCTCTCCGATACCTGAGGCGGGTGTGTGCCGCCCTCAGAGCAGATCGGCGACGGCGTTGCGGTAGCGGCGCATCGCGGTGACATGGTCGGTCATGCTCCGGCCGGCCATGCGCTTGTGGTGGTAGCCGCCGAAGGTGTTGTGCAACGTGACATGCGTGACGCCGGCCTGCTTCCCGAAGCTGAT
>Ga0207701_10003375_pt1 | contig 16403 bp, 14 predicted proteins | sample KBSSwiSSwithPhiX_FD_184294 | JGI IMG/M metagenome (GOLD analysis project Ga0207701, IMG submission 184294) | Switchgrass rhizosphere bulk soil microbial communities from Kellogg Biological Station, Michigan, USA, with PhiX - S5 (SPAdes) (version 2) | ecosystem: Environmental > Terrestrial >... | reverse complement strand
CATGCTGCCCATGGCCTTCACCTGCATTGTTGCCGCTGCCATCTGGCATTATCAGGGGCGCGGCCTCGCTGGCTGGCTGTGGTCGCTGGCAGTCGTCGCTATTATCTACCTGACACTATCGCGCCTGCTTGAGACCAAAAAGAGGTTTTCCCCCCGCACCTATCGTTTCGCTGAATGAATAGCATTGGAAAGCCGAACCATTGCAGGGCAAGCGCACCGCTTGCCGGTCCACTAAAATCGACCGCCGACGCGCCTGCCCTACAAACGAAACCTGATTCTCCCGAATGAACAGCGTCGGCTTTCTGGCCATTGCCATTATTACTCTCGCTGGCGCGCTTGCCGCCGCGACACTTCCCAAACTCATTCATGCTGCGCTTAGTCTGGTAATCGTCTTTGTCGGTATAGCAGCGTACTTTTTCTTGTTAGGCGCCGAGTTCGTCGGGTTGGTCCAGATTTTTGTTTATATCGGAGCGGTGGCGGTTCTGATCGTTTTCACCATTCTGCTTACCCGTCGCGATATCGTTAGCGACCGTGGCATTAACTGGGGCGGCGTGATTGTTGCGCTTGCTGTCTTCGGAGGGCTGCTCTGGATAATCTTGAACACGACATCGCTCGCGCTTCCCGCGCCGCAATTCGAGCCAGTCACGGTGAAGCAGATTGGCGAATCACTAATGACCAATTACGTCTGGCCGCTGCAATGCGTCGGCCTTGTCCTCACTGTCGCACTTATCGGAGCCCTCATTTTGGTGATGGAGGAGAAAACAGAACGCTAAATGCGTTACAACGTTAAGACGGAACTGACGATTAACTGCATCCCATTTAACAATTCAACATTTTTAACATTTTAACGAGCGCCAATGACTGCCACTCTCCAATTCTTTCTTATCATCTCCAGCGCACTGTTCTCCATCGGCCTGCTCGCCGCGCTTAGCCGGCGTCACGCCATATTCATTTTAATCGGAATCGAGCTGATGCTCGCGGCCGCGAACTTGAACTTCATCGCCTTCTGGCGCTTCGGGCCGCAGCCACAACCACCGGTTGGAGTAATGGTCGCGATCTTTTCCATCGCCATCGCTGCGGCGGAGGCCGCGGTCGGACTTGCCCTCGTCATCGCCATCTATCGGCACTACCGCAGCACCAATGTCGATCAATTCAATCAGCTCAAAGGCTAATGAGGGAAAAAACGAAAACGCCGAACGCCGGACGCCGAACGCCGAACATCGAATTCAGAAGTTTTTCTGACTTGGACGTTAGGTGTTGGGCGTTGGGCCTTGAATGTTTGCCCCTTCGTCAAGTTTCATGAGCTGGATCGTCACCAATATCTGGCTGATTCCAGCGGTGCCTCTGGCGTTTTCGCTCCTGATTCTATTCTTATCCAACTCACGCCGCGCTGCCGCCGCTGGTTTTGCTATCATCGGTCAGATTATTGCGCTCGCATTCTCGATCCTGGCGTTTCTGCCGACGTTGCAAACTCCGGGCTTCCGCGCTGTTCAGAATTTCACCTGGTTCACCTTCGGTGACCAGGCACTTCGCCTCGGCTGGGTGCTTGATCCGCTCGCCGCCGCCATGCTGATCATGATCACACTGGTCGGCCTTTGCATTTTTGTTTTCAGCGTCGGCTACATGGCAGGCGACAAAAACTTCACCCGCTTTTTCGCTTATCTTTCTTTCTTTTCCGGCGCAATGCTTGGAGTGGTTATCGCAAACAGCCTGCTCCTACTTTTCATTAGCTGGGAACTCGTTGGACTCGCTTCCTATTTGCTGATCGGGTTCTGGATCGAACGTCCGAGCGCCGCCGCCGCCGCAAAGAAAGCCTTTATTACTACGCGCATCGGCGATCTCGGATTCTTTCTTGGGATGCTCTGGTTGTATCAAAGCAGCGGAACCCTTCTATTTTATGATCAGGGCCGTGGCTGCCTCGAAGAAGCCGGCCTCCTTGGTATCGGTGGCAGTGCCACTTTCATCGCCCTTCTGATTTTTTGCGGCGCTGTCGGCAAATCCGGACAGTTCCCACTCCACGTCTGGCTGCCCGATGCTATGGAAGGACCGACGCCCGTGAGCGCGTTGATCCATGCGGCCACAATGGTAGCGGCCGGCGTGTTCTTAGTGGCGCGCGTTTATCCTTTATTTTCGTTAGACGCAGTGAACGGCGTTACGCCGTCACTTAGGGTGGTCGTATCGATCGGTGTCGTGACTGCGTTGATGGCTGCGCTCATCGCCCTGGCGCAGTTCGATATCAAACGCATTCTCGCGTATTCCACTGTCTCGCAACTCGGATTGATGATGGTCTCGCTCGGAGTCGGCGGCGTTGCGGCCGGCATTATGCATCTGATCGCGCATGGCTTTTTCAAAGCGCTCCTCTTCCTTGGCGCCGGCTCCGTAATTCACGGCCTTCATCACGAACAGGACATTCGCAAAATGGGCGGCCTGCGCTGGATCATGCCGGTGACATTTCTTACCTACGCCATCGGCATGATGAACCTGAGCGGAGTACCATTTTTCTTTGCCGGTGGCTGGACTAAAGAAGAAATCCTGCACCGCACCGCGGGGTGGCCGCTCTCCCGTCTCCCGCATTACCTGATGCTCGCCGGCGTCATCCTCACTGCGCTCTATATGACGCGGCAAATGATTTACGTCTTCTTTGGTCGCAAGCGTGAGACTTCCGCTCCGCACGAAAGTCCGCGAGTAATGACAATGCCGTTAATTATTCTTGCGGCTTCCTCGATTATTTTAGCGATCTTTCTCACCCCGGCCTGGCCTTGGCTGCACGCCTATCTCAACGGAGAACCAGCCCGTCTTGATCTTGGCGCTCTGATTCAGCCGATGCTTTTTCTGTCGCTTATTCTGGTCACCGCTGGCATTGGGCTTGGCTGGTTGATGTATCGCAATGCCGGCGAAACTGATCCGTTGGCGCGCGCCCAACCCGGTCTGTTCCGATTTCTCGCCCACAAAATGTGGATCGACGAATTCTACGAACACACCTTCATCGCTTTCGGTCGAGTACTCGCGCGTCTGTCCGATTTTCTGGACCGATATCTCTGGGACGGCCTGGTCAACCTGTTCTCCGGAATAGGTCAGGTTTTTGCCGTGTTGAGCAAAGGTTTTGACGACCACGCCATCAATGCCCGGGTTGATGATACTACGACTGGCGCGCGTCGATTCGGTCGTTTGATCGCAGCGGGCCATTCTGGCCAAATCCAGACGTATCTCGGCGCGATCGCCATAGGAATGCTTCTCCTGCTTGTCCTGTACGCATGGCTGGTTTGATCACTACTTTAATAGTTATTCCGCTTGTCGGCGCGCTTCTGGTTAGCGCGACGCGTAATTACGCCCGCGCGCTCGCTCTGGTCTTCAACCTGATTACTGCGACATGCGCTTTTGTAATCTGGCGAAGCTTCGATCCCAGTTTACCTGGCCTTCAGTTGGTAGAGCGTCATAGCTGGATGCCGGCGATTGGCGCCGAATACCTCGTTGGCATCGACGGTCTGAGTCTGCTTCTCGTTGTCCTGACTTCGTTAGTTTTTCCGTTTGCTTTGCTGGCGCAAAAAATGGACCGCGGCTTCTGCGCGCTGATGTTAATCACGCAGGCGGCGCTTTACGGCACATTCACGGCGCAGAATTTCGTTCTCTGGTTTCTCTTCTATGAGATGAGCCTGATCCCGGCGTTTCTCTTGATAAAAATCTGGGGAGGCGAAAAACGTGATCGGGCCGCCACCAAATTCTTCCTTTACACTTTTCTCGGCAGCGTGGCCATGTTGCTTGCCTTTCTCGGAATTTATTTTATCAACGGCACCTTCGATTTTGCCAGTCTCGCCGGGCTCGGAAAGGCTCGGGATTTGTTGCCGGGCAATTTCACCTGGGTCGCCTTCGCGGGAATCTTTCTTGGACTCGCGGTGAAGGTGCCACTCTTTCCTTTTCACACCTGGTTGCCCGACGCTTACGAAGCGGCGCCCACCGGTGTATCAATGGTGTTAACCGGGGCGCTATCCAAAATGGGGGTTTATGGTTTTATCCGCCTGCTCCTGCCACTTTTCCCTAACGAGATCACGACATTGGGGCCATGGCTTTTGACGCTGACGGTTTGTTCCATCGTGATTCCGCCGCTCGTCGCTTGGGCGCAAGCCGACTTGAAACGCATGGTTGCCTACTTGTCGATTAACCACCTCGGTTATTGCATGCTCGGTCTTTTCGCAGCGACTGTGCCAGCGGTTCGACCTTTGGAAGAAATGCATGCGGCCTTGAGCGGCGTTTTCATGCAAATATTCAATCACGGCATCACTGCCGCCGCGCTGTTCTATTTTGTCGGATTGCTCGAACAGCGCCGCGGTTCGCGCGGGATCGATGATTTCGGCGGCCTGATGCAACGCGCGCCGCTTCTTTGCGGCTGGATGAGCGTCACCATGTTTTCCTCACTCGGCTTGCCAGGGCTGAACGGCTTTATCGGCGAGTTTCTCATCTTCAAGGGTTCCTTTGCCGTCACTGCCGGCTATACCGCCGTCGCGGTGCTTGGTCTCCTTTTTACCGCCGTTGTCTTTATGCGCGCAATGCAATCGCTCTTCAGCGGTCCGCTCGCTGAAACCGGCCTCGGTTTTCCCGATCTCAGGTCTAACGAGAAGTGGACGATTGTTCCGGTCACGCTTCTCATGTTCGTGATCGGTATCTCTCCCCAATTCCTCTTCAACATTTTTAACACCACCATTGTGCAGATGGCGCGGTTGTTTGCCTGACAGCAACCGGGATGAACAACGAGACTGTTCCGATCGAGCGAATTGCGGGCTCCATCTATTTGCTGCGCGGCCAAAGGGTCATGCTCGATTTCGATCGAGCCGGTTTGTACGGGGTGGCAACAAAGGTCCTTAATCAGGCACTGAAGTGCGACACCATACGTTTTCCCGACGACTTCATGTTTCAGCTGTCCAGGAATGAGGTCGAGAGGATATCACAAATTGTAACAGCCTCATCAGGCGCGCAGCGTTCAAGGTCACAATTTGCTGAGCTCGAAAAACGAGTCGGAAAACACGATGAAAGGATCGACGCGATCCGACAGTTAATGGCGCCGCCGGAAAGGCGTCGTCGCGAAATTGGATTTCATGTGCGCGAGACGGCTCCGCGATATCGGACGCGGAAATCTTGATGATAGCCTGGACCATTTACATCACATTCGCCGGGGCAATCGCCGCGCTGGTTTTGCCGCGCACGTTTTCGCGCTGGATCGCGCTCCTCACAACGGGGGCTGGTTTTGCAATTAGCTTGTCCGCGCTTTTCTGTCGCGATCTCGATCTCGCGCATTTCACCACCATCGTGCAGGTCCCCTGGGTGCCGGCCCTCGGCATGAACTACCATCTTGCGGTCGACGGCATTAGCCTTACTCTCGTTCTGGTCACATCAATAACGGCAGTCAGCTCAGTGCTCTTTTCCTGGGACGTCACCGAACGGCCGAATGAATTCTTCTTTTGGCTCCTTCTCGTAGTCGGCGGTTCCTTCGGCGTTTTTCTAAGCGCCGACTTGTTTCTGCTCTTCGTCTTCTACGAGTTGGTCATCGTCCCGAAGTACTTCCTGATCGCGATCTGGGGATCCACCAACAAGGAGTACGGTGCAATGAAGTTGACGCTGTACTCGTTCTTCGGCGGCGCGCTCGTTTTCATTGGAATTATCGCCGCCTATGTGACGGGCGGTTCACTAGACTTGAATCAGCTCGTGCAATTTCAGTTCAATCCGCAACTGCAACGATGGGCCTTCCCAATTTTGTTCCTCGGCTTCGCCGTTCTTGCCGGCATCTGGCCATTGCACACCTGGGCGCCGACCGGCCACGTCGCAGCGCCCACCGCGGGTTCAATGTTACTCGCCGGAATCGTGATGAAGCTGGGTGCTTACGGCGGCCTGCGGGTGGCGATGAATCTTTTCCCGCAAGGTTTCCAAATGTGCAGTAAATGGATCGCGATCCTGGCAGTCACCGGCATTGTGTATGCGGCCGCGGTCGCGCTTCGGCAGCGCGACCTGAAATTCGTCATTGGCTACTCGAGCGTGAGTCATATGGGTTTCGTCCTTCTTGGCCTCGCCACCGCAAACGTTCTCGGCGTGTCGGGTGCAGTACTGCAGATGTTTTCACACGGCGTAATCGGTGCACTCCTCTTCGCCGTTGCCGGACGAATGATTTATCGGCGGACGCACACGCGTGACCTCGACGACCTCTCGCTAATGGAATTGAATCGCGCCCTTCCCTTCGCGGCGTTTGTCTTTGTCATCGCTTCCGCTGCGTCGATGGGCATTCCCGGGTTCAGCGGGTTTGCCGCCGAAATAACCATTCTGATCGGCGTGTGGAAAACATACCCACTCGCGGTCTGGATCACTGGTGCCGGCATGGTGCTGGTCGCGGCGTTTACTTTGCGGGCCTTGACGCAAACTTTCTTTGGTGGATCGAGCAGTCCCTTGTCCGCCCGTCGGACGGACTCGTCCTGTGGCGAGCTCGATGTTGAAAATATGCGGCCTCCAGCCGCGAAAGCATCGGCATCGCCCGCGGAGCGGCCGATCCACCTCGAGCCAATTAGCATTCCAGAAAAACTTGGCGCTGGTCTACTTATCTTCGCGACTCTCGCGATCGGCGTTTATCCGAAGCTACTGCTCGATCGTATTCAACCGGCAGTGGAAGCGATGCGATTCTTGAAAACAGGCGGCTAAGAAACTATTCCCTTTTTAACGATGTAACATTTTTAACATTGTAACGATCTCAATGTCCTACCTCGAACTACTCAAACTGGCGTCGCCCGAAGCGATTGTTACGTTGACGGCTTTGATTGTTCTCGCGATTGGAGTGGCGACGGGGCGAGGAACCGTAGTGGCAGGCGTGTCGCCTGCAAAACCACCGCAACCTGCGGCGGGCAAGGCGGCCGCCTCTACCGTGATCTGCACCTTGGTCGCGGCGCTCGGACTGATTGTCGCCATCGCGGCCATTGTGACACTTCCATCGAGCGCCGACCTCTTCCGCGGCATGCTGGTAATCTCGCCGCTGAACTCGCTCTTCGAGATCGTCTGCCTGGTTCTTGCTTTCTTTACCATCCTCCTCGCATCTCGGGAGACACCGAATTACGGCGAGTACATAGCGATCATTTTGCTCGCGACCATCGGTCTGCTACTTCTCGTTAGCAGCGAAGAATTACTCATGATTTTTATTGGGCTCGAACTTACCGGGCTGTCGCTTTATCTCATGACCGCGTTCGACAAAGGCGACATCCGGTCGGCCGAGGCGGGGCTGAAGTATTTTCTCTTTGGCAGTACCGCCAGTGCTTTTACGCTTTTTGGACTGAGCCTCATTTACGGAGTGGCAGGTAGCACTAGTCTTGCGGCCATTGCGGACAGGCTTAACACTCAGGCTCTGTCTCCGCTGCTTTTTGCCGGCGTCGCTATGACCTTGGTCGGTTTTGCCTTCAAAATTGCGGCGGCGCCTTTCCATTTCTGGGCGCCGGATGCCTATCAGGGCGCGCCAGTTTCCAGCGCCGCTTTCATCGCTTCGGGATCGAAGGTCGCGTCATTCGTGGTGCTCGGGAAGATTATGCTGGTTGGATTCAGTCCGATTCACGGCAGCGCGGATTGGCATGCGATGGTGGCCGGCTGGTCGCCGGTGTTAGCGGCCTTGGCGACGTTCTCGATTCTTATCGGCAATCTGGTTGCGCTGGTGCAAAGCAATCTGCGCCGGTTACTCGCCTACTCGGCTGTCGCCCATGCCGGTTACACGTTGCTTGGACTAGTCGCAGGTGGACGGGAAGGATTTAGCGCTACCTTGTTCTACACTACAATATACGCATTCACCTTACTGGGCGCTTTCGGTGTGGTCGCGCTGGTGCGACGCGAAACTGGCGGCGACGATTTGCAAAACTTTGCGGGGTTATCTGCGCGCTCGCCTTTGCTCGCTGGTTGCATGGCGATCTTCCTGTTGTCGTTGGCGGGACTTCCGCCGCTCGCCGGATTCTTCGGAAAATTCTACCTCTTTAGCGTCGCTTTCGGTGCCGGTGCAAATCACGGCCTGCTCTGGCTCGTTGTTCTCGCGCTTTTCGGTAGTCTGATCTCGCTTTACTATTATCTCATCGTTTTGAAGTTGATTTTCCAAACGCAAAACGTCGAAAAATTCGCTGCCTCGTCGATCGCGCACAGTGCACTTTCCAGAGTGACAATCGCACTTGCCGCCACGGTCGTGCTGTGCCTGGGAATCGCGCCTCAATTTCTGGTTGCACGCATCCTCGCGGCATTGCCCTGAGCCGGTGCGAGCGCACTTGCTGCAATCGCCTTGCCGGTCTTACTCAATGCAAACGGGCGCATTCATAACAACCCGGCGGCATCACAGAATTGGTTGTTTTTCCAAAAAAATTGCGTGATCAATCGCGCAGGAGCACGGTATTAATCAAATTGTGCGTCGAGACCACGAAGCGGAACTTTCACAGGGCGTGAAACCCGGCAGTGTCAGTCGTTTTATTGATCGCCATTACCGACACTTCAACGCCGCCGTCCTCAAGGACGCCGCTGAGGCCTACATCGCGCATCTTGAGCAGGGCGGAAAGATGATGATCACCCTCGCCGGCGCGATGAGCACGGCTGAACTGGGTGTGTCCCTGGCGGAAATGATTCGGCAGGACAAGGTCCACGCCATCACCTGCACCGGAGCGAATTTGGAAGAAGACCTCTTTAACCTTGTTGCGCGTTCTCAATACGAACGCATTCCCAATTACCGCGAGCTCACCCCGGAAGCGGAGGAAGATTTGCTACGGCGCCATCTCAATCGCGTGACCGATACCTGTATTCCGGAAGAATACGCTATCCGTAAGATCGAGAAAATTCTCATCGAAGAGTGGGTCGTTGCCGAGGAGAAGAAGCAACATCTTTTTCCCCACGAATTTCTTTTCAAGATCTTGCGCGAATGTCGGCTAAGAAAATTCTACGAGATCGATCCAAACGACAGTTGGATGATGGCTGCCGCCCAAAAAAACCTCCCGATATTCGTGCCCGGTTGGGAGGATTCCACCCTGGGAAACATCTATGCCGCTCGCAATATCACCGGTGAACTTGGCGATGTGCACACCGTTCGTTCCGGCATTGAATATATGATCGAACTCGCCGATTGGTTTCGGCGCGTCTCCAAGGATTCTTCGATCGGCTTTTTCCAGATCGGCGGTGGGATCGCGGGCGATTTCCCGATCTGCGTCGTGCCGATGTTGAACCAGGACGTGAAAGGCGCCGATGTTCCGGAGTGGGGTTACTTTTGCCAGATCAGCGATTCCACTACTAGCTTCGGTTCCTATTCGGGCGCCGTCCCTAACGAGAAAATCACTTGGGGGAAACTGCGCGCCAACACCCCAAGATACATTATCGAATCCGACGCCACCATCGTGGCGCCCCTCATTTTCGCTAAGGTACTAGGCTGGTAGTTTCGCGGCGGGCCATCGAGTCGAAGCAAGCCCCAGACGGATCTCGAATCGTCGCTCCCTTGTCGTAACATCAAACATGGCAACCCTGGATTCGTTAATCGTCGCGGCGAGACGTCTGCGAGATGATGTTGCCGAACTGAGATTCGCCGCGCCAGTGGCGTATGTTTACGATCCGCTCGTTTATGCCTGGCATGCGCACGAGATTTACCTGCGACGCTATGGCAATGGTCACAAACGCGTGTTGTTCCTCGGAATGAATCCCGGTCCGTTTGGTATGGCGCAAACCGGTATCCCATTCGGAGAAATCGCGGCGGTGCGCGATTGGCTTGGCATTCAAGCCACGATTGAGCGTCCCCCTGACGAGCATCCCAGACGGCCGGTGATGGGATTCAATTGCACACGGAGCGAAATCAGTGGCCGACGTTTGTGGGGGTTGTTCGCGAGGCGCTTCGGCTCTGCCGAAAAGTTCTTCGAAAAACACCTTGTGGTGAATTATTGCCCGCTCGCCTTTGTCGAGGCAAGCGGACGGAATCGAACTCCGGACAAACTGCCGTCAGTCGAGCGCACAGCACTGTTCGTCGTGTGCGATGAACATTTGCGAGAAATCGTTCGCGTCCTTGAACCGGAATGGATCATCGGTGTTGGTGATTTCGCGGCAAAACGCGCGCGTGATGTTATCGCCAGCACCGCCAGTCCGACATCGGACCCACCGCGCGTCGGCCAGATTTTGCATCCGAGTCCAGCCTGCCCGGCTTCCAACAACGACTGGGGCGGCATCGCCACAAAGCAATTGCGAAATCTTGGCGTCTGGAAATAAGCTGTAGTGGCGGCCGTGTCGGCCGCGAGTGACGCCCGGCGAAAGCGAAAGTTTTTCCGTTTTAAAGAGTGGGTAATGGCAAATGAACGGATGATCTTGATGAACGCATGTGCGTCGTCCTATGAAACCCGAAACTAACTATGCTAAGAGCGGCGACGTTTACATTGCATACCAGGTTAACGGCAGCGGTCCGTTCGACCTCGTTTGGGCACCCGGAACCTTTTCCCATTTGGACATGGATTGGGAGTTTCCGATGCGCGCGGATTTTTTTCTGAAACTGGGAACGATCTGCCGACTCATCCGGTTTGATAAGCGCGGGACAGGTCTCTCCGACCGTCCGACTCAGATGGCCACACTCGAACAACGAACCGACGATATTCGTGCGGTCATGGATGCAGTCGGTCTGGAATCCGCCGTCATTTTTGGTGTGTCCGAGGGTGCGTCGATGGCGTGCATGTTCGCCGCGACTTATCCGGAGCGGACGCGATCTCTCATCACCTGGGGAGGAATGGCCCGATGGTGCGCGAGCGAGGATCATCCCTGGGGATTAAATATGGAGCAGTACGCAGAGATGATCCGAGACGTTAGGGAAAACTGGCCGTCGGAATGGTACATCAGGGGACCTGGCGCCGGCCTCGGACGGGATGCCCCGCAGGACATGATAGATCATGCCAAGCGTTACATGCGCGCTGCCGGCAGTCCGTCGGCCGTGGCAGCGTACGAAACAATGAATTCCGAGATCGACATTCGGCCGATCCTGAGCGCGATCAAAGTTCCAACGCTAATCATGAATCGAACGGGCGATCCGGCGGTGAGTGTGGAAGGCGCGCGCGATATGGCAAAGCGAATACCAGGCGCGAGGTTTATCGAGTATCCCGGGAATACCCATTCCATTATGGCGATCGAGCCGGAAAAAATTATCGGCGATATCCAGGAATTCGTTACCGGGGTTCGTCACGAAGTCATCGACGATCGCGTATTGGCAACCGTTCTGTTTGTCGATATCGCTGATTCCACCAAAATGCTCAGTGAACTTGGTGATCGGGGTTGGAAGGAAAAACTCGAAAGTTACTACCGACTCGTCAGGTCTGAGTTCGGACACTATCGGGGCCACGAGACAAATACCGCTGGCGACGGAATTATGGCAAGCTTCGACGGACCGGCGCGAGCGGTCCGCTGCGCATCTGCTATCGCTTCTCAAGTCAAGCAATTGGGACTCGACGTCAGGGTGGGTGTCCACACCGGAGAAGTCCAGGTGATGGGCGACAACATTGGCGGAATCGCGGTACATATTGCCTCGCGCGTGCAGAGCGAGAGCGCGCCCGGGGAAGTTCTGGTTTCGAGCACAACGAAGGACCTCATCGCCGGATCAGGCATCTCTTTCCAGCCCCGGGGCGAACGCAATCTCAAGGGAGTTCCGGGCGCGTGGCATCTTCACGCGGTCGTTAACCAGTGACAGCCCTTCGCGTCGTCACGTCAAGTCGGTCAAATCGTCGAATGTTGAATAGGCAACGATCGGGTTCCCCGCTTTGCGATCTGCACTCCGAAACCGCCAGTCCGGTCGAAGACTAGCCTCACCACGGCGAGTCTGTCTCATAGCGGACGTGGTGAGCTCGGACCTAGTCGTCGGCTGTCTCGACATGGTAGCGAACTTCGATGTCAGGGCCGCCATCGGCTTTTTTCGGTCCGGTTGACCCCGGCTCATCGACGAAATCAGGCTTGTACCACGACGACCATTCGTGATACTTCTTCGGCATCGGGTTCGCCGGGAGACGAATGTTGTAAAGACGGGCACCGCCATTGGGAAACTTTAGTGCCAGCAAACGGTGCGAGGTCCTGTAGTAGAGCGGCACATAACCGCGGCGAGTCGCCGTTTCGTCCGGTTTCTCCAGGACCACATCAGCCGAGTTCCTATCAGTCGTAAGCTCGGCGGTAGCGTCCGCAAAAATCGCGATGTTCGCCGGCGCGCGTATCTCGAGTCGCAGCAGCGGCTCCGGCCCATTCAAATTCAGGACGTGCGGTTGCATCGAATACCAGATGCCAACCACAGACGCTGCTGACACGATGATGACGGCGAAAGCTGCCGTGGCACCGACGAGAACCTTGATGCCGCGCACACCGCGTCTCCGTAAAACTAGCCAGACTGTAACGACAAATCCGAGCACGCCTGAGAGCAGCCCGATTGCGATCGCGAAATATCCTGCTTCGCCTTCTCTCGCCGAGATATGCAGCGGACCCGCCGCTAACAAACTGGCAAGAGCGGCTCCAAGAAAAGCGAACACGCCGAAACCGACCAGTCCGGCCACTGCCGCGACAAGGATCGCCGAAAATCTTAGTTTGTGTGCCGACTCAACCATGGGAAAAGATAATGAGTAGCCTGGGCGAAAACGAACAGAGGAAAATTGCAATGCGACTTTCCGAGCGCGCACGGAAGCAGGTGGTCGGTCTGAGGTCCCAAATTGGCCTAACGACAATTAGACACTCGCCTCCGGCACAATCGCAGGCCAAGCTTACCGGTATGGCAACAGCTTTTCGCCTGATTCGGATTCTCACCCTTTTCACAATCCTTTGCGCTAATGGCGGATTCGGGGCCAGTGAAGAACCGATGATGAAAGCGGTGGTCGCGCACGAGTATGGTGCCCCGGAGGTATTGAAGTTCGAAGAAGTGTCTCGGCCGGAGCCGAAGGACGATGAAGCGCTCGTTCGTGTAATCGCAAGCGGAGTGAATCCAGCCGACCCGCTCACGCTCAGCGGCAAATACGCGCGAGAGTGGGGAACAAATTTGCCACTGATTCCGGGGTACGAGATTTCCGGCATTATCGAAAAAGCCGGGGCAAAATTTACCAGCCTTAAGCCGGGCGACGCTGTTTACGGTTATCCAACGTTCGGTGGCGGCTGGGCCGAATACGTCACGGTCAAGGAATGGGAGGTGGCGCCAAAACCGAAATCACTCAGCTTTGCGGAGGCTGCGGCGGTGCCGATGGGTGCGTTAACCGCATGGCAAGCACTCGTCAACGAAGCCCAGTTACATAAGGGACAAACTATTCTCATTCATGGCGGCTCCGGTGGTGTCGGCTCTTTCGCTGTTCAAATCGCCAAAGTGCGTGGCGCTCGCGTGATCGCAACGGCATCAACCGCAAACCAGGACCTGCTCCGGCAGCTGGGCGCGGATGTGGCGATCGATTACACCAAACAAAAATTCGAAGAGATCGCGAAAGACGTCGATTGCGTGCTGGATCCGATCGGAAAAGACACCCTTGCCCGATCTTACGCGGTAGTGAAGAAAGGCGGCATCATTTTGGCGCTCGTGGCCCGGCCAGATCCGGAGGAACTCAAGAAACACGAGATTCGTGCAGCCGGGATTTGGGTTAAACCGAACGCGAAAGATCTTTCGGACATCGCGCAGCTGACCGACGCCGGAAAAATCAAACCAGTTGTCACGAAAGTTCTGCCGTTGAGCGAAGCAATCGCCGCGGAACAACAGGCAGAAACGCATCACACCCGCGGGAAAGTTGTGCTGCGTATCGCCGATGAGCCGAAAGGGTGACGGGCTGTAGAGGCGGCCGTGTCGGCCGCAATCTGGGAACGTTCCGTGATTACTTCGCGACCGATGTTACAAACGGCGGCGGACTCATTCGGTTGACACAGCTAACATCCAGGTTCTTCGCGTCTCCTTTTTCGATGAACTCCATGATGAGCCGGTCGACACAGCCTGGATCGGTCAGACCATCGACGCCGTGACCGGCCTGTGGAACAATTACGTGCCGGCTGTTAGGCAGGTAATGTGCCACCTCTTCACCGCGTGACGGTGGAGTTACCGGATCCATGTTCCCGGAAAAAATGAGCACGGGAACAGTCGACGAGACAGGATCAAGAAAATTGTTTGGTATCTTTGCGCGCGGCCACATCCCGCAGGCACGCGTTTGCTGAAAAACGCGATAATTGCCAAATGGATTGCCCGCGTTCATCCGCGCCGCTTCCGCCTGATCAATGAACGGAACATCTTCCGCGCAGGTCACGCAAAGATACATCCCATCAGCGATGAAATCTGGAATTGATGGAGCGATCGCTTCGCGCAAGAACGGAGCGAAATCGCCGTGTGCCGCCTGATGAATGATGAGTGGAATGCGACTCGCCTGATCTCGCCCGTACATCCATGTCCGAATTTTCTCCGCAAAAACGCCCCGTTGAATCTCGACTGTCGCCGCAGCGCTCTTGTCCGGCGGCGAATATTCCACGCGCGCCGGCGCGTGTTCCAATTGCGCGAGCAGGTTTGTCCAATCATCGCGAATTTGCGGGAACGCCTGGTGACAGTGCGCATCCTGTTGGCATTGCTGCAACAACAAATCCATCGCCCGCGCGGCCGCCTCCGCGTGATACATCGGCATTTTCAAATAGGTAGGCGCCACACCAATGAGCGTGACGGTGCGAACCCGGTCAGGATGTTGCCGCAGATAAACGAGGGCCGCGCGCGTGCCGTAAGATAAACCGAAAAGATTGATCCGATCGTAGCCGAGCCAGGCCCGCACATCGTCGAGATCGTCCATCGCGATGGAAGTGGTGTATTGGGTAAGATCGGCGTGCCGTTCCAATGTTTGTCGAAGGTTCTGCACGTAATCCACCGGATACATTTCACTGAGGTAATACTCCGGCGTTTTTTCCCTCGGCATCGACAGCGGGTTCGATTTCCCGGTACCGCGCTGATCGACCAGCACCACGTCGTGGCGACGCCGATATTCTTTCCCATTTGTCGCATAAAACATCGCTTCGTCGGTCGATGCTGCGCCAGGTCCGCCGGCGAGATCGAACAATGGATCCGCCTTTGTCTTCTGGTCGAGCGCGGGCAGCACAACCACGTTGAGATCGATCTTCCGACCCACCCGCGTCTCGCGATTTTCAAAAACGCTCAGCTTCCCGCAGAACAACTCTTCATCGATGCCCTCCAGTCGGCATTGGTTGAGTTTGGCCAGCCCGCCCGGAAGGCGCGCTTTATGACATGCCGCCAATAGAAAAAGCTCGCACCAGACCGCAATCAGCGTGGCACAACAAAAGCGACCTGGCCGCACAGACTCATCTTACTTAGTTCGCATGAGACCGCCACCGCGCTGCTGGCGTGAATAAAATATTGCTTGTCCTTCGTAGAGGCTCCATTTCCGCAAGCGCCTGTTTCGCCTCGAATTTTTCACGACCGATCACGATCCAGGCGTCATAATCGAAGTCGTTCTTGATCTGTTCGATGCGGGCCAGGTGATCTTCGTGAATGCCGGCGAGCAGTTCGATCAACATGCTCGGCCGATTGATCCGAATGGTTTCGCGTGCCCCCGCCAGAACCTCCATCTCCGAGCCTTCCACATCGATTTTGAGAAAGCCGACATTTTCAAAACCGTAACTGTCGAGAGTGGCGAGCCGCACCTGTATTTCATCCACGCTATCGTTCATATAGACATTGCCAAGATTGCCGATGATATGCAGCGACGATCCACTCGCCCGGCGCGGAACGTAAAGAGTGGCAACTCCCTCGTAATCGGAGAGCGCCACTTCGTGCAGGCGCGCTCTTCTTCCCAGTTTGGTCTGGGCGAACCTGGCCAAAACCGGATTGGGTTCAAAAGCTTCCACGGTGGCAGCGACGCTAGCCAGGGCCCAGCTATAATAGCCGCGGTTTGCACCCACATCGATTGCCGTGCATCCGACGGGAACGAATTCGCGCAATATCCTCAGCTCCGGCTCGACCGCACGTGCCTCTCGACCGATTTTGTACGGATAATAAAGCCAGGCCGGCAACAGATTTTTGACGCGGTCTTCGACCGAGAGCTTCATCGGGAGATACTGCATGGTATCGCAGCGCGCAGCCAATATCGAAATCGACGAACTCCAGTGCGCGTGAGCGAATTTGGTTTTCGCCTTGCTCGAAGTTTACGCTGACCATAGCCTCCGAGATATGAAATATCATCACCTCATTCTTACTTTGGCTTTTAGCCTCGCCCTTTCGACAACTGCACTAGCGAAGGAGAAAGGGACAGGCGCGGACGTTGAAGCTACCCTTAAAAAAATCGAGCAGGAGCTAAACGACAGCATTCTCAAATCAGATCCCTCAGCCTTCGAGAAATACCTCGCGAGCGACTATCTGGGCATCGGTCCGGACGGAGTCACACAGAATAAGTCGGAGCTCT
>Ga0207701_10003374_pt1 | contig 16404 bp, 14 predicted proteins | sample KBSSwiSSwithPhiX_FD_184294 | JGI IMG/M metagenome (GOLD analysis project Ga0207701, IMG submission 184294) | Switchgrass rhizosphere bulk soil microbial communities from Kellogg Biological Station, Michigan, USA, with PhiX - S5 (SPAdes) (version 2) | ecosystem: Environmental > Terrestrial >... | reverse complement strand
CATGAGAACGTCGTCAAATCCCGAACAGACGTTGATGGACTTTCTACAAAGCACTTACGAGGCAGGAGCTAATCTGGCTGGTTGGGACCGTGAAGCACTGGAAAGACGGTAGATCTCTGCGTTCTGCAACTCTCTGCGTGCTCTGCGTCTCGGCGTCCTCTGCGTTTGAAATGTATGTATCCGAACTCAACGCGCGCCAGAAATTAACGCAGAGCACGCGGAGACGCAGAGCACGCAGAGAGTTGAGTTAACCAGAGGGTTGTGAAGTTATTGAACCTTCGCGGAAAGGTTCTTGATTCCAAGTTTACGAAGTAACTCGATCGCTTCTTCCTTCTCCTCTTGAAACGGCGCGTTTTTCAAAATCCATTCGAAATCACTCGCAGCTTCGCTCTTGCTCCCCTTCTTCATATACAAGAGTCCGCGATTGTAATGACCGTCGAATGAGTGTGGCGCCAGCTCGATCGCCTTCGTAAAGTCGTCGATCGCCCTATCGATGTTTTCCATCGTCTGATGCGTTCTGGCGCGTGTTATCCAAGCCTGGTAATCCAGCGGCGACAACCGGACAGCTTCATTCAAGTCGGCCAGTGCCAGGGCAAAATTGCCATCATCAAAATGCGCCAGGCCACGATTACTTCGCGCGATAGCAAGCCGCGGTTGGATTCGCAACGCCTGGTCGTAATCGCTAATGGCCAACGTCAACTGACGCTGCATGTAGTGCGCTAGTCCGCGGTTATTGAAAGCGACCGCGAGTTTGGGATTGTAAGTAACGGCCTTCGTGCAATCGGCGATTGTTCGCTCATAGTCCTTCTTTTCGTAATAGGCCAACCCACGATTGCTGTAAGCGAGCGCAAGTTTTCCATCCAAGCGCAGGGCTTTATCGAAGTCAACGATGGCGTTGTCGTAATCCCCTTTCTGATAAAACGCGTAACCACGGTTATTGAAGGCGATCGCCAGCTTCGGATTGATTGAGATCGCCCGATCGTGATCCGCGATTGCTTTGTCCTGATTACCGAGTTCCGTGTAAACCAGTCCCCGGTTCGTAAACGCTTCGGCAAATTGCGAATTAAAGCGAATCGCCTGATCAAAACAAGCCATCGCCTTGTCAAACTCACGGTTCTGGTAATGCGCCAGCCCGCGCGCGTTGTAAACACGCGCGACGGTAAAACTACAGCCGAACGTAAATGACGTGAGTAGGATTAATACTAAAGCGGTGACGGAGCGAGACAGCATAAGGCGAGACTCCTGAGGGCTAGTTTATCCCGGAACCGGTATTGAAAGGTGAGAAGTTTACTGACCGGCCCCTGATGGCTTGAGTGGTCGCCACAACGTTGTCAGTCGTTTTCCGCTGGCGGTTTGCAGCAGACTCATTACCCCCATGTAGCCAAACCCGAAGAAAAACAACAGCAGAAACGGGATTGTGCCCCACATGTGCAGACGCACTGAATAGAGGATCCCCAGCATGAAATAAAACGCGAAGGCAAGTTCGAGTAACGGCAGCCAGCCACGTTTGCGGCGATACTTCTTTCGCTTCCAGGTCGCATCCGAGGTTTCTTCAACACGATATTTCGGCGTGCGTACAAAGTCAGTCTTTACTCCCAGCAGCGCCTCTAACACGGCACGCGCGTTCGAAAACGCCAACCCAATTCCCAAGGCCATAACCAACGGCAGATGAAGCAGCCGACTCCCGCGCTTGTCGTCGAGATACCACACCGCGGTTCCGTAAAACAGGACCACAGATATCGAAGAGAAAAACAAGAGCGGCAGATCGAGAATCATCAAGTGATAGAACGGTTGGTTGTACCTAACCAGCAACAAGGGAAACTGGAGGAAGCTGGCTACAATCATCAGCGGATAGCTGATGTTTCCAGTCAAACGGAAAAACATCTCCAGCTTTACTCGAAACGGTAACGGTGCGAGCCAGATTCGAGGATAAAGTTTGAGTCCCACCTGCATCACGCCCTTGGCCCAGCGACGCTGCTGCGCCTTGAATGCATTGATCTCCACGGGGATTTCAGCCGGAGCTTCTTCATCGAGTAGATAAACAAACTTCCAGCCCATCAACTGCGCGCGGAAACTAAGATCAGTGTCTTCAGTCAGCGTGTCGTGCTGCCAACCGCCGCTCAACGCGATTGCCTGCCTGCGCCAGATTCCTGCAGTGCCGTTGAAGTTGAAAAAACCTCCGGTGCGATTGCGCGTGGTTTGCTCAACAACAAAGTGGCCGTCGAGCATGATCGTTTGCAGACGAGTTAAAAGGTTGTAGCCGCCATTGATGTGTGACCAACGCATTTGCGCACAGCCGACCAGCGGATCAGTAAAGAAGTCGACTAACTTGCGCAGGCAGTCGGGCTTCGGAACAAAGTCGGCATCGAAGATGGCCAGCAGATCGCCCTTCGCCGTCTTCAGACCGTTCTCCAATGCTCCGGCTTTGAAGCCCGTGCGATCGTCGCGGTGGATGTAATGAATATCGAAGCCCAGTTGCTTGTACTTCTCGACCACCTGTTCTGCGACGCGCTGAGTTTCGTCAGTCGAGTCGTCGAGAACCTGGATTTCAAACCTATCGCGAGGGTAGTCGATATCCGTGACCGCTTTCACCAGGCGATCGACAACGTACAACTCATTAAATAAGGGAAGCTGCACAGTGATGATGGGCAGCTCTTCTTCACTGAATCTCGCCTGCGGCTCCGGGACAAACTTTCGGTAACGCCAGAAGTCAATCACTTGCTTGATGCGATAGCCCCCGTACACGGCTAGTGTTGTGAGAATCGTGAAATAGCTGAGCAGTATGATCCAATCGAATGTGTCGAGCTGGTAGAGCGGACTGATGTTGCCCCAGGTTTTATTAACCAGATCGTGAAAATAGGTTTCGAAAACGGTGTCTGGACTCGGTCCGATTGGAGTTGGCCAGGGCGTTGCGGCGGGAGCGGGCTGGGTCTGCAAAAACATAGTAACTACTACAGGGAAAACGCGCCGATGCTTTAGAAGTTCAGTTTCTCGGCCCTTTACATCCGAAACGCCGTCAGACTCGAGGCCGGACGGCGCCAAAAAGTGCGGCAGAGATTCTAGCGCAAAACACTAGTACCGTCACGCCGCCCCGGTAGAGTACTAAACTAAAGTTTCTCGCTAAGACACACCTCAACTCTCTGTGTTACTCGGCGTTCTCGGCGTCTCTGCGTTTTTCCTTATGCCGTTCGAAACGCTCAACAAAAGAGGGTTATCCACGCTACGCTCTTTAGCCCTGTTTCGTGTTTAGTTCGTGTGACTTCGTGGATCGTTCCGCGTGTCCAGAAAACAAGGACGATCCACGAAGTCACACGAAACAACACGAAACTACTACCGAAATCGACCATTGAGGCAAAGCTATCAGATTCGTCGGTCGGGTGCGCTGTAATCACTTGGCCCGACAGGGATGGAATTCGCCAGGACTTCCGGTTGTGAGGAAACTTGCCGCTGCCAACTTCGCAAACTCAATTCAACAACTCCCGGCATTACATAAAACACAGTTACTGAACCCAGTAGAGTGCCGGTGACGAACCTTGTCGTATGCGTGTTTTCCCAAACGCCAACAAATGTCAGTAAGAAATCCACGAAGATCGGAATCGCGGCGAGGATCAGCCATCGGCGATGAGGTGGATGTGTCGAACGAAGTGATCTGAGTAACGGATAAAACATCAACGTGAGAGCCGCACCGAAGTACAGCCCGGTGCAGCGAGAGCAGACTGCGAGTTTATGTCCGTCGACGAAGAAGGAACGTTCCGGACGCTGGTGGCAAAGAAAACCGAACGCGTGATAGATGTTGGTTGCGGAAGCAGTATGTCCACTCGCCGCAAGGAATGGCGCTGCGATTATCAGCGAAACAAACAGCAATACACCGAACGTTAGTACCAGCCACCAGATTCGTGGTCTATTGCTTGAAATAGTCTGAGGGAAATACCCTGTCGCTGGTTGTGGCATTACCAATTAAAACCTGATCACCGTATCCGGGCCACCTTCAATGTGCAGCGTGTCAACAAAGCGAATGTGTCTCGACTCGGTTGTCATAACCAGTGAATGAGTCCGCTTGCCCGATCCAAAGAAACGCACACCCTTCAGTAACGCGCCGTCCGTCACACCTGTTGCGGCGAAGATGATCTTCTTGCCCGGGGCCAGATCGTCAGTGTCATAAACCTTATTTGGATCGCGAATCCCCATTTCATTCAAACGTGCCATCACTTCGTCTCTCGCCGGCACTTTGTCTTTATCAACCCCAAGCTTGTCGGGATCAAAAACCAAGCGGGCTTGAATCTCCCCATTCAAACACTTCATAGCGGCGGCCGTAATCACACCTTCGGGAGCACCGCCAATTCCCATTAAGGCATGAATGTTTGTGCCGGCAACAGCGGCCGAGATTCCGGCAGATAAGTCACCGTCGGAAATCAAACGAATACGCGCGCCAGCTTCTCTCACGTCTGCAATCAGTTTCTTATGACGTGAACGATCGAGCACAATCACTGTCAGGTCTTCGATGTCTCGGCCCAGCCGGCGCGCGACGTTCTTCAAGTTGTCTTTCACTGGTGCATCAATGTCGACCACACCGCGTGACGATGGCCCGACAACAATCTTGTCCATGTAAATGTCAGGAGCATTGAGCAAGCCCCCGCGCTCTGCCGCAGCGAGTACAGCTATCGCGTTGTTCGCACCAAGCGCACAGAGATTCGTTCCTTCCAGAGGATCTACCGCGATATCGACTTCCGGGCACGACTCAGCAATTTCGTCACCGACACCGAAGCCGCCGCCCACTTCCTCACCGATGTAAAGCATTGGAGCTTCGTCGCGTTCACCCTCGCCGATCACGACTCGTCCGCGCATGGGCACTGTGTCCATGACTTCGCGCATGGCTTCAACCGCCACATGGTCCGAATACTTCCGATCGCCCTGCCCCATGGTTCTGGCAGCAGCGATGGCCGCGGCTTCGCAGACGCGCAGGAAATCCAAAGACAACTCACGCTCAGTCCGTAACTCGTGACCCATACGATTAAGCTCTCCTGATTCTGGAAGATAGCTGTGAAGTAACGTGCTCACAGATTGAAGAAATGCGCGGCCATACTAGCAGAGCGCCCGTCGATTTTGTACATACGACCCATGCCGCTTCTGTCGCTTCTGAAAAAACGCTTAAAAAAGTGAAAATTCCCCGAGATCAACAGTATTCTTTAATAAAAGGCAATCGTTCTTCAGTCGTCGTAGGCCGACACGAATTAAGAACAGCATTTCGGGAATATACCTCTAAGTTCCTGATTGGTTTTAAGGGAGATCCACATGCCAAAAGCGTCTAAACCTCTCGTGCTTGATCTCAGCCAGGTCGGCTCCGGCGACGTGGCTCTGGTGGGTGGCAAATGTGCCAGCCTTGGTGAGCTGTTTCGCTCGTTATCGCCGCGTGGCGTAAGGGCAGTCGACGGATTTGCCACGACCAGTGAGGCATATCGTCTCCTTCTCGAAACTGACAACCTCGGCAAACGCCTCCGCGAGTTGATGCGCGGTTTGGACCATAACGACATTCGCGCGCTCAACGAGGCCGGACGCGAAGCACGAGCTCTAATGCTCGATACGCCGCTGCCAAAGGGTGTCGATGACGCGATTATCGGAAGTTACCGCCGGCTCTGTGAACGGCTGGGTCGGACGCCCGAAGTCGCTGTTCGTTCTTCGGCGACCGCTGAAGATCTGCCTGAAGCATCATTCGCTGGTCAGCAAGACACGATTCTGAACGTCCGTGGCGAGGAGGCTCTTATTGAAGCGTGCCACCGCTGTTTTGCGTCTCTTTGGACCGACCGCGCGATTTCCTACAGGGCTGCGCGCGGGTTCGATCATTTTGAAGTGGCTCTTTCCATCGGAGTTCAGCCGATGGTTCGTTCGGACCTGGCGTGTTCGGGCGTCATGTTTACGCTCGATACTGAATCCGGTTTCCGCGATGTCGTGGTAATCAACGGCGCGTGGGGATTAGGTGAAGCCATTGTTCAAGGAATGGCTACTCCCGACGAATGGATCGTCTTCAAGCCGACTCTGAAAACTGGTGCACGACCGATCATAAGCCGCCGCATCGGCACGAAAGAAGTGAAGATGGTCTACGGTCTCGACGGACGTGGCACCCGCACGCGAGAAGTAGTCGAAGCGCAACGTCTGCGCTCTTGCCTCAGCGACTATGAAGTTCTGGAGTTAGCGCGTTGGGCCACTATCATCGAAGACCACTATTCGGATCTTGCACACAAACCCACACCGATGGATATCGAATGGGCCAAGGATGGATACACCGGCGAGCTGTTCATTCTTCAGGCACGACCGGAGACGGTGCATTCGATAAATCACCAGCCGTACGTCGAAAGCTACAAACTAACTGGAGAGCACGATGCGCCGCTCGTAACCGGAATTGCTGTCGGAGAGAAGATCAGCCAGGGCCGTGTTTCCGTGCTCGCGGATCCGGACCAACTTGCGCAGTTTCAAGCCGGAGACGTGCTTGTAACCTCGATGACTGACCCTGCGTGGGAACCGATCATGAAGAAGGCCGCAGCAATAGTCACAGATCGGGGTGGCCGAACGTGTCACAGCGCAATCATCAGTCGTGAGCTTGGCTTGCCATGTATCGTCGGCACCGGCAACGCCACGTCGGTTCTCAAAACCGGGACGCAAGTAACTGTTTCGTGTGCTGAGGGTGCGCACGGAAATATTTATGAAGGCGAGATTGAGTTTGCCGTAGACCGCCGGGCGATTGGGAATGAGGAGCGGCCCAGGACGCAGGTGATGATGAACGTCGGTGATCCGGATCACGCCTTTGCTGTGGCGTCATTACCGAACGACGGTGTCGGCCTCGCGCGATTGGAATTCATCATTAACAACCACATCGGCATCCATCCGATGGCCCTGGTTCGTTATCCACATCTAAAAAAGCCCGAAGATGTTAAAGAGATCGAACGGCGGATCGGTGAGGAAGATCCACGCGACTTCTTCGTCAGACGTCTCGCCGAAGGTATCGGCCGCATCGCAGCAGCGTTCTATCCTAAGCCGGTAATTGTGAGAATGTCTGACTTCAAGTCGAATGAATACGCGATGCTGATTGGTGGGCACGAATTCGAACCCGTCGAAGAGAACCCCATGCTTGGATTCCGCGGCGCGTCGCGATATTACGACGAGCGTTACCGCGAAGGATTCCACCTGGAGTGTTTGGCCCTGCAACGTGTTCGCGAGGACATGGGTCTTATCAATGTCAAAGCGATGATCCCGTTTTGCCGCACGATTGCTGAGGCCGAGCGCGTTGTGACTTTGATGGCAGAGTTTGGTCTAAAACAAGGCGAACACGATCTGGAGATTTACGCGATGTGCGAACTGCCGGCCAACGTCATTTACGCCGATGAATTCCTGCGCGTGTTCGATGGGTATTCGATTGGCTCAAACGACCTGACGCAACTCACGCTCGGACTAGATCGCGATTCAGAGATGGTCGCGCACCTTTTCGATGAAAGAGATGGAGCAGTTGAGCGTATGGTTACTTTGGCGATTGAGGCCGCGCAACGGGCTGGCAAGAAGATCGGCATCTGTGGTCAGGCGCCTTCTGATTACCCGGAGTTTGCAGAGTTCCTGGTGCAGAAAGGAATCTCTTCGATCTCTTTGAATCCCGATACCGTTGTGCAAACAACTCACAAGATTCTCGAAGTGGAAAACTCACTCGTCACAAAATCGAAGAAACTGACAGAGCCGTCGCTAATTACAAATACCGTGATCGATTCTGACGTTGTTCAGACGATCGATGGGCCCGAGCAGTAGCCCGTTATTCCTCCGCCGCTCGTAACTGGACCACCTGGTATCGTCCGGATGCCCGCAATTGTTAGAATGAGCTCATGCAGTGTCCACGATGTAAAAGCGAGCGCATTCAACGAGACTACGATGACACCATCCTACCTCTGCGGATGGTTGGCGTGCATAAGCTCCTCTGTAACAACTGTGGTCTCGTATTCAAGAGGTTTGACCCCAAGGGAACGCAGCAGCGCTCTCCTTCGGAACAACCCAAGCAGGTTCACAATCGCCGCCGGGGGCCACGCTTTTACGCCCACTTGCCGAGTGAAATATCTCTAATCGATGGGAACGCACAGGCAGGCAAAGTTTCCTATTCTCAACCCTCAAGAGGTCACTGCGAACTTATCGGCGAGTTTGGTATGCAACTGTCGCTTGTCGGCACGCGCTTCAGCGAAGCCGACCTGTCAACTAGAGGACGTCTCCTCTTCGTCCGAATTAATTTGCCGGAAGGACCGATAGAGGCTGTAGTCAGAATCGTAACCTCAGAACGCACCGGCGAAGAGGGTCGGAAAAAGTGGGTGCTCGGCATCAGCATTCACCAGATGGCAGACCCGGACCGTGAACGCCTTAGTGGTTATCTCGAGAAACGCCTGACAGAGGAACCGGTTATCCTTTCTGAATGATCCGCCGCAAGTAAGAATATTCCAGCGATTACACAGACAGGAGCAGGAACAGCAGGCAGGAGCAGTAATCATTGGTCATATATGATTTGGCATCTATCACTTTTCATTTGTGCCCGGAGTCCAATCCGGTTTTCTAAATGACAAATGAGAAATGTCAAATCATATATGACCAATGATTTCTGCTCCTGCCTGCTGCTCCTGCTCCTGTCTGTGCGCAGCCACTATCGACAACAAATAGTCGGTTTTGACAAGACTCTATTGTTGAAATAACGGTCCTGTCGGATTAGATTTCACTTCCAGTTACTAGTTGGGATCAGGAAATCCGAAGCGGCGCAGGAATGCGCGGTCGTGCGCTCGGTGACATGGTAGAAAGTTTTTCTCCCACTTTCCCGTGTGCTTTTGCCTAGCTATCGCAGCAATTATCTAGTAGACAAAACCACAGAGAGAGCGATAATCTCGCCGCGCCCCGCAACATCACTAATCAACTTTGTTGGCAAGCCTCAAGGTTCCTTCAGTGAAGATCCATCTTCGCGTCCAGGTCCTCATCACTTATGGATCGAAGAATAGAAGTCGTAATTTCCAGTCTGGAAGCAAGGCCAACGAAGGCGTGGGCAACTGCAGAACTGGCCGATCTGGTGAATCTCTCCGGTTCACGCCTGCGTCATCTGTTCAAACAAGAAACAGGGATCACACCTGCCCAATATCTCAAAGCAATTCGTTTAAGACGTGCGGCGACTCTGCTACGCACGACTTTCATGTCGATTAAAGAGATTGCGATGAGCGTTGGTCTGACAACGGCAAGTTATTTTGTTCGCGAGTTTCGCAAGTCGTATGGCATGACTCCCACTGAATTTCGTAATGCCAACACCCGGTTGACGGCGAGAGATCACAAGCGACCAAAATGAGCATTAATTAGCCGTTTTAGACAACACTAATTTGTTGACTAAACTGGGCCAGTTATCATAGCCTTCGCTTCTCCACCAAGCGTTACACGCCAACCAAAAAACTAAAGAAACGGCTTCAGACGTGTGCGCAGCTGTGCCCAACCTCACTTTGAAGGAAAACGAAATGAACTCACTATCCTCATTGAACTACCTCACGTGTTTTTCAAACTCACGAAGTCAGCCGCGAACATTCAAAGTAGTTCATGCGCCCAATTCACTAACCTCCCGACAGCGCGCACTGGTTTACCTCGTTGTCTCCTTATTGATGCTCGTCTCAGCGAACATTGTCAGAGGACAAAGTGAAGACCGGGTTGTAGCGACGGTGAACGGAACAGTGTTGCGTCTTCCGGAAGTTGATGCCGCGGCAACCGGGAAGATCTTCTTGCTGCAACAACAGATTTATGCGCTGCGGAAGTCTGCACTCGAGAACCTGATTTCACGCAAAGTACTTGAGATTGAAGCGCTACGAAGAAACATCTCGGTGGTTCAGTTGAAGAACCATTTGCTGAGCGGTCCCGTGAATGTTTCGCCTGACCAGGTTGACGCTGTGTATCTGGAGAACCTCGCGGCGTTTGGTTCGATGAATGCTGACGAAGCGAAAGAAAAGATCCGCCTCGACCTGGAGGCGCAGGCCCGTCTGAAACGTTATCGAGAGGAGCTGGCGAAACTGCGTAAGACACTCAAGGTTGAGTTGATGTTGGATGAGCCACGATTACCACTGCCGGCGAGGACTGATTTCGCCTCGACCGGATCCCCAAATGCCGAAGTTGTGATTACGGAGTTTTCTGATTTTCAGTGTCCGTATTGCAAAGCGGTACAGCCAACACTCAAGCAGTTGCTTCGGGAATATGAGGGCAGAGTCAGGCTCGACTTCAAGCACCTACCACTTGAACAACACCCCCTGGCTGCGGCATCGGCCCAGGCGGCGTTTTGTAGTGGTAAGCAAGGGCATTTCTGGGAATACCACGATGCGTTGTTTGCTGCTGACGAGATCTCAAAGGAATTGTTACAGAGCGCCGCACTGAGATCTGGCTTACAACTTGACGCCTTTCAAGCGTGCCTCGATTCGCCGGAGAGTCGGTCGGCAGTCGTGGATGATCTACGGGAAGCAAAACGATTGGGTATCGAAAGCACACCAACGTTTCTCATCAACGGCAAACTGCTGCGGGGCGCGGCCAGTTTAGAGCAATTCAAGTTGATCATCGATCGCGAGTTGAAAACTTCGCAATCCGCATCCGCTGGTCAGCACAAATGATTTGATTCATAAGAGAAGGGACAGGAAAATGAAGAAGCAAACCTCAACTATCCTCGCGTCAGTGCTGTGCTTCATTCTGGTGAGCATCACACACTCGACAATTGCTCAACAGGTTAGAACCTCTCAAACCAATCGTGGCTCAGTAGCGCAACCGAAAACTCGAGCCGCGGCCACGCCTCAGGAAGAAGTGGTGAGGGCTGTGTACAACAAACTGACGGCCCTGAACCGGGCCTCAAACAACATCGCAACTACCGACGATAGCCTCGATGGTGCGAAGGTCCTGAAGTTTGAACTCTCCAACTTTCATGTTGGCCCAATCGGCGAAATAATCTCAAAGCCTCATAATGAATTTGTTACAGGCTTCGCTGGCGAGCTCATAAATATCGTTCGACAGGTTAGCGTTCATAACAAGGAACCAGAGCGTGTTGCTTTCGCCGCCCAGTGGGGTGAGGGACAATACGCATCCGCGTATGAACCTCAATGGTCTGTGGCCCAGGCTTTCTCCTTTTACCCTGAGGAGTACTACGACATTGGTTCATATGCATCGTACGAAGTTACCGTCACACTTCAGGAGCGCACACGCCACTACAAAGCCCTGGCGCTGTTCAGCAAATCCTTCGATCAAAACAACCAGATTAGCCCGAAGTTTTGGGACTTCGTAGTGAATGGGGGCAGTTGGCTCGACCGAATATTGGACGAGAAACGGCTCCCCAAAGAACCGCTGCCAGGTTCATCCCCGCCGCTGGAACACGATTACTCAAAATCAATTCAATTGGCATCAGCGTCTGCTGGGGATACGACAGCGATGATCGGAGACACTGGAGGTGAACCGCCGCCTGATCCCGTACTTACCGAGCCTCCACCCGAACCAGTCTCAATGACGGAAAGCACTGAGGCTGGCCTTAACTCAGTTATTACGAGAACAACGGACAACAGGACTCAACATCTCGAGGGCCTGCACGGAGAAACTGTTAGCTTTCAGGGTGAGTGCACGTCGCACCCGGGGTTCGAAGAACGTTGTGTCGTGAACGTTCCATTCTGGGAGGTATATGAGCGCGGCACAGTCGACAGTTTTTTCTTTCTTCATCGAATTGGCGTCGATGATAGGTCGGAAAGCTCTACGGGTCCTCTCAACAGCACGATCAGTTGTTGGGCCGCGAGAGGGGTAGCTGTGTCAAGCTGTTTCTTCGGTCAGTGCACAGTCGTGGGGGCGTTGAGCGGCGCAGGGACAGAGGTGCGAATGACCGGCGGTAACATCTGGAATGGTCAACTCGCTCACAGGCATTCATGCAGATTGCCGGGGGGCGGCGCCAATTGCACGACGCCTGGAATAAACGGTTCATGTCCTCCCGGAACAGTCCCGGACGGCTTTGGAATGTGTTGCGCACGTCTCCTCGGACCCGACGGAAACGAGTGCGACGTTGAATTTCTCCGCTGCCATCGCTCCATCGGCATCTTCGACGTAGCCAGCTGCGACTGCGTACCACTTTCACCGATCGTTGTTGACATTAATGGAAACGGAATCAGCCTTAGCGGCGCGGCCCAGGGCGTCGAGTTTGATTTGAATGGCGACGGCGTGCGCGACCGTCTTGGTTGGACGCGCGAAAACTCTGATGATGCCTGGCTCGCACTCGATCGCAACGGTAACGGTATGATCGACATAGGCGCAGAGCTGTTTGGCAACTTCACACCACAACCCGCCGCTCAAAAGAAGAATGGCTTCCTTGCGCTGGCGGAGTTTGACAAGCAAGAGCAAGGGGGTAATGGCGACGGGCTAATCGATCAACGCGACGCGATATTCTCCAGTCTCCGTTTGTGGCAGGACAAAAATCATGACGGAGTTTCGCAGCCCGCAGAACTACACGCGCTCGGTTCATTGAACATCAAGTCGTTCGCGCTCGATTTCAAAGAATCAAAGAAGACTGACGAATTCGGAAACGAGTTTCGCTATCGGGCCAAGGTGAACGATACAAAGGCTGGGTCTGCCGGAAGATGGGCCTGGGACGTTTTTCTCTCCCACTAGCTACCATCTCCTTCGGTTGGTGGGAAGCCGCAGAGAGTTCGTTGGGTTAATACGTAACTCTCTGCGGTTTTTTCTTGAGAACTCAGTGAGTCCAGGCAGGCAATGTGCGACGCGCAGGCTTTTCTTTCTTCAAGCCTAACGCCCAGTCGGCCTGCATCAACGTGTGAATGTCGCGGGTGCCCTCGTAAATGATCGCCGCTTTGCAGTTCCGCAGATACCGTTCCACCGGGTAGTCGTTTGAATACCCATTGGCGCCATGGACCTCAATCGCCATCGATGCAGCCTTCTCACTTCGAGTCGTAGCTTGCCACTTGGCCAAACTCGTTGCGCGAGCGTTTGGCTTGCCTTCGTTCTTCAAATAGCCTGCGTGCAACCACAAGAGATGGCTCATTTGATAATCGGCTTCCATCTCGGCAATCTTCTGCTTCACCAACTGGTGATTCGCGATCTTGGTGCCAAACGTCTCCCGCTCGTTTGCGTACGCAACTGAAGCGTCTCTCGATGCACGAATTATTCCCGTCGCCCCCGAGGCGACAGTGTAGCGGCCTTGCTCGAGCGCGAACATCGCGATCTTGAAACCTTCTCCTTCTTCGCCAACCATGTTCTCCTGCGGCACACGGACGTCTTCCAGGGAGAAGTAACCGGTGTTGCCGGCGCGAATTCCCATCTTTCCGTGAATCGTGCCCGATGAGAATCCCTTCATGGTGCGTTCGACGATGAAACAAGACATACCGGTATGGTCGCGCTTCCGCCGCTTCTCTTCATCGGTCCAACAAAAGAAAAGAAAGTTGTCGGCGACATTAGCCAAACTGATCCACATCTTCTCGCCGTTGAGGATCCAGTCGGTGCCGTCCCTTCGCGCCGTTGAGCGTGCGCCTACCACATCCGATCCTGCGCCAGGTTCTGTTAATCCATAAGTCGCCAGCTTTTCGCCCTTCGCTTGCGGTACGAGATATTTCTGCTTTTGTCCTTCGCTGCCCCAGGTGTAGAGCGTTAATGAGTTAAGACCGGTATGAACCGACATCACCACGCGAAGAAAAGTGTCGACCGCTTCCAGCTCTTCGCAAACAAGACCCAGTGCAATGTAATCAAAACCCGCACCGCCATACTCTTCGGGAATACAAACTCCCAGGAGGTTTAGTGCAGCCATTTTCTTCAGCACCGACGGCTCAAATTGCTGCTTCTCATCCCATTCTTTGATAAACGGGGCGACTTCTTTTTGCGCAAACTCTCGTACTGTTTGTACCAGTGCGCGATGATCATCAGTTAATTCAAAATCGATCATTACAGTACTCACTCTCCAATCGGGTCGCTAAAATGACCGCTCATCTTACTGGACAGAACCTCCCGAAACCAAACGCGAAGATATATAGGACGTATGCAACCTATACGTCCTATAGGTTCAAAGCATTAGCTTCAAAAGTCCTAAAGTTCAAAGCCTCTTACCGCTTTGCTATACTCCCGCACATGCCACGAAAAAAGAAGCAGGGCACCATCACAGTCGGACTGGTGCAGATGAGCTGCGAACAAAAACCGCAAGCTAACCTCAAGAAAGCGATCGCCGGCATTTCAACCGCAGCGAAACGCGGAGCGCAAATCGTTTGTCTCCAGGAGCTGTTTCGCTCGCAATACTTCTGTCAAACCGAAAACATTGAGCTGTTTAAGTTGGCCGAAACCATTCCTGGACCATCGACGGAAGCTCTCAGCAAGGTTGCCAAGCAAAAGGGTGTCGTGATCGTTGCTTCACTCTTCGAAAAGCGAGCAGCCGGTGTTTATCACAACACCGCTGTCATCATCGACAAGTCGGGTAAGATTGTGGGCAAGTATCGCAAGATGCATATTCCCGACGATCCGCTTTACTACGAAAAATTCTACTTTACTCCCGGTGATCTTGGTTTTCAGACTCACAACACTGCTTATGGGAAAGTGGGCACGTTGGTCTGCTGGGACCAGTGGTTTCCTGAAGCAGCTCGACTCACAGCGCTCGGTGGTGCAGAGTTTCTTTTTTATCCCACCGCGATTGGTTGGCTGCCTGATGAGGAAGCAGAAGTCAACGTGGCTCAACATTCAGCGTGGGAAACGATTCAGCGAGGACACGCCATTGCGAACGGGGTTTTTGTGGTTGTCGTCAATCGCGTTGGCCGCGAAGGCAAGCTTAACTTCTGGGGACAATCTTTCGTCGCCGATCCTTTCGGGCGCATAATTGCCAAAGCATCCGCCGAGCAGGAAGAAGTTCTCGTGGTCGATTGCGATCTCACGAAGATTGATGAAACACGACAGAACTGGCCCTTTCTCCGCGATCGCCGCATCGATGCCTACGGCGGTTTGCAGCTCCGCTATGGTGAATAATCATGAGATATGGACTGCTCGATATCTTCGGCATCGCCGGTGTGATACTGCTCGTAATCACGTACCTCCTGCTTCAAGTTAACAAACTTCAAAGCGCAGGCTTGCTCTATTCCCTGCTCAACGCGTTTGGCGCCGGCCTCATCATTCTTTCCCTCCTCGACAATTTCAATCTGTCGGCGTTTTTGATGGAAGCGTTCTGGGTGTTGATTAGTCTTGTCGGCGTTGTCCGCTATCTACGACGGCCGTTGCCCAGGCCAGATGTTCAGCTATGACCGATTCCTTTAACAAGAAACCTGCCGAGCTGGGATTTCAAATGCCGGCAGAGTGGCACCGCCACAAGGGTACCTGGTTGAGTTGGCCCAAGGATCCCGAAACATGGCCCAACCGTGTCGGTCAGGTAGAAGAAGTGTTCCTGCAGATGATGGCGGCCCTCGCACCGCATGAAACCGTGAACCTGCTGGTAGACGATGCAGACACTGAATCACGTGTGCGCGCCCGTTGCACCTTCACCGCGGCCGACAACATCAAGTTCCATCGCATCCAGACAGTTGACTCATGGATCCGCGACTATGGACCTAACTTCCTGATTCTTGACCGTGGGTCAATGGCCTATAACGACTGGTGCTTCAATGCCTGGGGCGACAAGTATGAAGAACTTAAGCAGGACGATCAGATACCCAAACTCCTGGAACCGATTCTTGGGTTACCCCGCTTCGAGCCCGGAATAGTGATGGAAGGCGGATCGATCGACGTAAATGGAAGTGGATGCGTGTTGACCACCGAACAGTGTCTGCTCAATCCAAATCGCAATCCGGATCTCAAAAAGCGGGAGATCGAACAGATATTGAAAGACTACCTCGGTGTTAACAAAGTACTGTGGCTGGGAGAAGGCATCGTGGGAGACGACACCGACGGTCACATCGACGATATTGCTCGGTTTGTGGCGCCAGGCGTGATCATTTGCGCGCGCGAAGACGATCCAGAAGATGCGAATTACGAATTGCTTGAGGACAACTTCCGCAGGTTGCAGCAGATGTCGGACTTGCAAGGCAGGGCGTTCGAAATCCTAAGCCTGCCGATGCCGGGAATTGTTGGTGGGACCAGCACAGACAATCGTAATCTCGAACGTCTCCCCGCAAGCTACGCAAACTTCTACATTGCAAACAACGTGGTTCTTGCTCCGGTGTTCGGCCACACGAACGACAATCGAGCGATCGAGACGTTACAAAGAGTGTTTCCGGATCGACAAGTGGTTCCGATTAACTGCGAACCGCTCGTGTGGGGAATGGGAACGATCCACTGTGTCACGCAACAGCAACCTGAACCTTAGCCGCAGATTCACCACCTAAAACTTAGCCGCAGATTCACGCAGATATTCACAGATAAAAAGAC
>Ga0207701_10003373_pt1 | contig 16404 bp, 18 predicted proteins | sample KBSSwiSSwithPhiX_FD_184294 | JGI IMG/M metagenome (GOLD analysis project Ga0207701, IMG submission 184294) | Switchgrass rhizosphere bulk soil microbial communities from Kellogg Biological Station, Michigan, USA, with PhiX - S5 (SPAdes) (version 2) | ecosystem: Environmental > Terrestrial >... | reverse complement strand
AGCGGCGCTTGCCGATAGCTTTTCGCTTTCAAATAAGGTTGGCGGGGAGACCAAAGGACTGCTCGCGAGAGGACTCGAACCTCCACGGGTTTCCCCATACGGTCCTGAGCCGTACGCGTCTGCCAATTCCGCCACGCGAGCAAAACCAGTGGTCCTTACAATGCCCGCGTGCCAGCCGCCTGCAAGATCAAACCGGACACGGTAGAAGGAAACAAACCCGGAAGTCACGCAGAGCGTTTCTTCCGTGCGCGAGCCTCCAATTGGTGAGCTTTGCGTACCTGGCCAAGCGAGCGCAAAAGGTCCGCATAATTGGATACAACGATCTCGTAATCCTTCAGGGGCTTGTCCTTGACTTGTTCCCAAATCTTGAGCGAAGCCTGATAAAGCTCCGCCGCTTTGGCGTAATCGCCGCGCGAATGATAGACGACCGCCAAATTGCATTTTGACTGCGCAATGTCGGCAAGAGGAGGCGGGTTTAAGTTTTCTCGAATCGCCAGCGCGCGAAGATGTATTTTCTCTGCCTCAGTGAAACGGCGTTCGTTCGTATAAAACACGGCGAGGTTATTCAGCACTGATGCGACATCGGGATGGTCCGGCCCGAGTTGTTTCTCGTAAATCTGCAATGCGCGGAGATAGCACGGTTCAGCCGCCTTTTGTCGTCCCGACTTACGCAAAATGAGGGCAACGTTGTTTAACATGGTGCCGAGATCCGAATAATGAATATCTTCAATTTCGGTACCCGCGGCGATTGCTTTCTGGTAGAAATTAATGGCCTCTTCAGACTGGCCGAGACTATCGCACAGAAATGCAAGCCGCCTCGCAGAGCGGTAGATCGCACGCTGGTCTGGCGGGTTTCCCTTTTCCAGAATTGCATGCGCCTTGAGTAAATATCCTTTGGCCGCCGCGCGATCGCCCTTTTGATCGAGAAGCTGTCCTAGCTTCTCAAAACTGGTCGCCAGAGGAAGATCGGTGCCGCGGAAGGCGCGCTTGGCGATTTCAAGAGCCGTTTCGGCAACACGAATCGCCTGGGGCAACCGATTTGTAGCGCGCAGAGTGTCGAGTTTGTCGTTGAGGATGGTCCAAAGCTGTTCTTCACCTTTCATTACTCATCACCAACCCTCGCTGATTTGGGTAACTAGTCGACCGGCGAGGTCCTCAGTCGCAAGGGGCAAAGCCTGACGCTCGTCGCTGGTCACATCGCTGCTTACAAAGAAGCTGGTTGTCCCGATCGCGTCGGTAGGCGTTACCAGTTGTTTGCCGTCCCGTCCAGTCAGCGAGTACTTTACCACGAGCCAGAGGGTAAATTCGGTCGTCGCCAGGACATTGCCACGCACTGAGCGCGCCGGTGCCCGGGTGATCCTGGCTATTTCACCTGTTAGAGTAGCGTCCGCTTTATCCCCGTTGGTAATTTGATACGTCCCGTCTTGTTGTAGCTGCTTGATCACGGTATCGGTAACCAACACGTCGATCCGAGGAACTAGGGTGCGATTTTTAAAAGTCGGTACAGCGATGGTGTGAACATCGCGCAGATAATATGGTTTTACTGGGCCGACGTGATAGCCAAGGCAACCACCCAGGGCAAAGCAGAATAGGGTGGTAAGTAAGGCTTTCAAGGCGCCGGGGAGGCGGATGCTCCGGGAGAGGCCGATGGGTCAGAACTCGGCAACGTATTGGAGCTCGTGCCCGTGCCCGGCGGAGCCAGCAAGGGGTCAGGCGCAGTGGTGGTATCGGGCGCAAGCGAAGCAGGCGGCGGAAGCGAGCTATCGCTCTCCGACGCAGGTAACGGCGCTTCATTGTTTGCCGGGCCGGGTTTCGCCGACTCGCTTTCGGCAGTTCGCGCGCCGTGCGTGTTAGTCTTTTTCTTGCTGGCCTGTCCCATCGGAAGCGCCGGCTGAAGCGCCGCTTCTCCAAACTTTGCGCGCAGTTGATCAATCCGTTTCTTAGCCTCGTTGCTTTCCTGAGAACCCGGCTGCTGGCGAATCACTTCATTGTAGTAGATAACCGCGGCGCGATAATATTTTTGCTTGTCGTAGAATTTGGCGACCTTGTAAGAGTTAGCCGTTTGCTTGTGCTCGAGAATTTCCAGATTGGCGCGCGCCTGGGCTGCTTTCTCACTCTTAGGATAATGGAAGAGGAAATCTTCAAACGCAGTCTTAGCGTTCGTTGCTGCGGCCGCGTCCTTTGTGCCTTTCTGTGCAGCTGTAAACCACATGTAACCGATTTGGTATTGCGCATCCACGGCAACCGGCTCGTTAGGAAACTTGTCCACGACGGCCTGGTAAGCTTGAATCGCCGCATCGTTCGCGCCTTGTTTCTCGCGCGCAAGACCAATATCAAACTGCGCCCGCGCGGTATATTTTCCGTACGGCGCGGTCCGAACGACGTTGGCGAAAACAGTCACAGCACGATCCAACGCCGAGGCAACCGGAATGCCAAGAACCCTCAACTTCTTTCCGTTGAGATAAATTTCGCCAATTCGGAACTGCGCCTCGATTGCTTCCTCGAAATGCGGGCTGCCGGGATATCTTTCGACTAACACTGAAAATGAATCCGCGGCCCCAAAGAAATTGTGCTCTTGTTCCTGTAATTTCGCGGCACGATAAAGCGCTTCCGGGGCAACCTTGTCTTTGGGATGGCGTTTGACGAGACTTTTGTAAGCCCTGACCGCGCGTTTGTAATTACCTTCGTTTTCGGCAGCCTGGCCAATCTGGAACAGGTCGACAGCATCGCCGCTCAGTTCTTCTTCCACGCCGCCTGGGCCTACGTATTCCGGTTTTTTACCGGGTTTGAACACAACAGAGGCCTTGCTGGATTCGGGCAAAAGAAATGCGGCAACCGCGAAAACCAGAAGCACACGAATAGCGATTTTCATGGGTGTGGCAGGGTAGTTGACTTATGCGCCCAGTCAAGTTTCGGAGGCGGCCAGCGCACCTGTGGAATATTCACCACATTTCCAGAAGTGAACCCTTTTCCAACCACGGAAGACTGGTTAACGTTGCAATCTCGTTTTGAATCTGACCGATCAGCAGAAGATACGCATCGGCTCGTGCGCGTGGAGCTTTGAAGACTGGCGTGGCGTTTTCTACCCGTCGGATTTGCCAGAAGCTCACTGGTTGGAATCTTATGCCAATTATTTCCCGGCAGTTGAAGTGGATTCGACTTTTCATGGCGTTCCATCGGAAAACAGTGTTCGGCGTTGGGTCCAGATGACCCCGACTGACTTCCGTTTCACCTGTAAAGTTCCCCGACAGATCACTCACGTGTCCCGGCTGCATGATTGCACTGCCGGGCTAAACTTGTTCCTCCGCGCCATCGAACCGCTTGGAGCGAAACTTGGCGCCATCTTGATCCAGCTTCCCCCTTCGTTCGCGCCGAAGGACGGTAAACTGGCATTGCGCAATTTTCTTGGTCAGCTGCCGAGGGATTTCCGCTTCGCGATTGAATTTCGTCACACCGGATGGCATCGGCCACAGTTCATTCGGCTTTTGGAAAGACATCGTATTTGCTGGGTCTGGGCGGATACCACTCCACTTAACGAACGAAATCTCGCGCCGTTCGAATTCCTGCCGCGCACTTCTGATTTTCTCTATCTGCGTTTGCTTGGCGATTACTCAACCAAATACGATGTCGATGGCGGGCACGTCCATCATTACAAGAAGTTGCTATGGAAACGGGAAGCTGCACTTGAAAGCTGGTCGCTCAAAATTGAGCGGCATCTTTCCGAAGTGAGCAACGTCTGGGCATTCGTGAGTAATCACTTCGAAGGGTTTGCGCCCGAAACCTGCCAGCGCCTCGCCCAGCGTTTGCACCTTGAGGTCATTCTGCCTTCGGAAACGGAACGAGCCACCTCAGCGCAGAGCCGGTCGCAGCTCGATCTTCAGCTATAGAAGGGGTTCGGTACAAACAGCGCGCATGACGCGCTGATGCTTGTCGAAAATGCAGACGTGGCGAATCCCAAGGCCGGCCATCTTTTGCGCGAGCCTGGGGTAACTTTCGCCAAGCTGCACATGCGAGTGCGCATCGGAGGCAATCGTAAACGGAATCCCCTTCTCTATCGCCAGTTCAATGATCCGATCGCCCGGATAGAGTTCGTTCACCGGCTTGCGCCATCCGGCGGTGGAAAGTTCGATTGCGAGATTCCGCGCTCGAATAAAATCGAGTGTTTCGTTGACAACAGCGCCGATTTCCGAGACGGGCCGATGACCATGAATTTTTACAAGATCAAGGTGAGCGAGGCAATCGACCAACCCGGTTGCCGCCATTTCGCGAACACGGCGAAAATAATCGGCGTAAATTGCATCGACGTCATGCCCTTCGAATTGCTCCGCGCCATCTGGCACGCTATCGAACATTTGATCGGCGCGACCAAGAAAGTGCACGGAACCTAGAACAAAATCGAGTTTGTCCCAATGCTTCTCAATCCATTTTCGGCCGGCTTCCGAGTGAACGGGATCGTTATCGAGCTCAATGCCAGCGCGGATTCCCAGATGAGGATTTCTCTCACGCAAACGATCGATTTCATCGAAGTCGACGCCGGCGTGATAACGATCATGATCGGTAAAAGCGATGTCGGTTAACCCGAACTTACTCGCCGAATCCACCCAAGGCTGGAGCAACCCTGGCGTGTAAGGCTGAACCCGATGTCCCTGCGGATGGGTGTGATAATCGGAAAAAAGCTGATAGCTAACGGTCGATGGCTGATTACCGGGCATGGACGCTGCTGTCTATCAAGTACCAGCTATCGATTTGTTCAAGGCACAGCCAGGAATTTTTGCCGGACACGCAACTCGGGGTATTGAGGAAAAAACACCTCCGCGATAAAGACTTTGTTTGGCGTAAGGTCGCGCGTTGCGATTGTTTCGTTATACTCAATCCGCTCCTGCGGGTTAATCAAAATTGTGGCTGGTTTCTCTGCAATCGCGTGGTTGTCTGACCACTTTGTGAGGATATTCCCTTCGGAACTCGTTAGATAAATTTCAATCCGCTGGTTCGTCGAAAAATCGAGCGTCACAGGGCGTTTGGATATGTTTGCCAGTGTCAATTTGATGCCAAGTTGCCGGACTTCAGATAGCTTGACTGTCTGCGGTATAATTTGCAGTTCAACCGTAAGCCCGCGAAGTCTGGCATCCTTGTATTGGGGAACTGCATCGGGAGAAAATGGATGGAGGAGGCGGCCCAACCAACCGCGCCTGCGTGCGGGTGTGGACGTGGGCATAATGTCCTGAGCAAACATGCTCCCGACAGCGAAAAATATCAGAATGTGCAGAACGGTTCGCTTCATGAGCGGGTTAAAACAGACCCGAAAGCTTTCGAGGTTGCAAAAACCCTGTCAAACCCTTTATCCAATCGGCATGAAAACTCTCTGTGCATTCGCGTTTTGCCTCGTTTTCGCCGTGGCTGGAAGCCTGGCAAAGCAACGACATTGCACGTTCCGAGTGCACGCACAAGCAAACCCTCGGGATACGGAGGTATTCGCGACATCTGTCCGCGCCCAGGTGTCCGGAAAAACAGTGGCAATCGAAAAGACTCCGTGGATTTCGGAGCGCGACGTCATAGCATTTTCTCCCTATCCTGCTGCGAACGGAACGTATGGAGCACTATTTCAACTCGACGAGCACGGGCGAGTCGTGCTTGATACTTTAAGCGTTGAGCGTCGCGGCAGCTTGCTTTTCGTGTTCATCAATGGTCGACCAATTACCGAATTAGAAATCGACAAGCGCGTTTCTGACGGAAAAATCTACATCCCTTCCGGGCTAACCTCCGAAGATATTGAGGTGATGAAAAAAGACTGGCACATGATCGGCCAACGAAAGCGGTAACCGCCTACTGAGCCTACTGGCGTCTGCTGTAACAAATGAATCATCTTTTAACAGTAATGCTTGTCACGTCCGCTTTGATACGCACCACAGCGATGGGACAGAATCAGGCTGTCGATCTCGTTCTGCCAACCGACAATGACGCCCTGTTTTCAAGCGGCGGCGCCGCATTCTACCAACACATCGACCGCAACTTTAAGGGTGTGAAATCAACGCCGTGGGAAGGAGGTCAATACGGTTTTGTCCGTGATCCAACCGACACAGCGGGTGGCGTTGTTTATACCCGTTTTCACGAAGGCATCGATATCTGCCCGCTGCATCGCGATGCGCACGGTGAGCCGCTCGATGAAGTACGCGCGATTGCAGATGGCAAAGTGGTGCACGCTAACTCTGTTCCCGGCTACTCGAACTATGGAAAATACGTTGTCATTGAGCATCGCTGGGCCGGGTCAAATTACTACAGCTTGTACGGACATCTGAGTTCGATCGCAGTCCAGCCAGGGGATACGGTGAAACACGGCCAGCGCATCGCCGTGATGGGCTACACCGGAACAGGACTAAACAGGGAGCGCGCGCATCTTCACTTGGAATTGAATCTCATGCTTAGTCGTGAATTCGAGTCGTGGTACAACGCATTCTTTAGGAACGATCCCAATCACAACGGTATTTACAATGGAATGAATCTCGCCGGACTCGATATCGCGCGGTTGTATCTTGCGCTGCACAAAAATCCCTCACTAACCATTCCCGAATTCCTCGGTCGCGAGGAGACATTCTACAAAGTGACGGTCCCTAAAGCGCGGCATTTCGAGCTGCCAAAACTTTATTCGTGGATGCTCACGACAGGGAGTCGAAACGAAAAATCCTCATGGGAAGTCTCGTTTGCGCAGTCTGGTGTGCCCCTGAGAATAGAATCGAGCGATAAGAGTGCGACGCAGCCTGAGCTGAGTTACGTCAAAAAAAGTTCGGTCGATTATTCCCATCTGACTCGCGACATCATTTCCGGCCACGGCGCAAATGCGCGTCTCACCGATTACGGCAGCCAACTAATGCGATTGCTGATTTGGCCCGACTGACGCGAGCCTAACACGAGGTAGGCACGCGTTGCGCAAGGGCCACCCCGTGGGGAATTGCGCCCTGTACGAACCCGAGACATTCCACGGCGCCACTCGGCTTTCCTGGAAGAGCAATCACCAGCGAAAGATCGACGATTGCTGCCAGGCTGCGCGACAAGATGGAGTTGGCCGTGATCTTCATCGATTCAGCGCGCATCACTTCGCCGAAACCCGGTAGCTCGACGCGCATAATTGCGCGAATCGCTTCCGGTGTAACATCCCGCGGTCCGACACCCGTACCTCCCGTGGTCAAAATTAAGCCACAGCCTTGCTGGGAAAACGAACGGATGGTCTGCTGAATCCGTTCTGCGGAATCGGGAACAATTGCTTCCGACAGGACTTGCCATCCTGCCTTTTGCGCCGCTTCTCTTAGTGCTGGCCCGCCAAGGTCCTCATAATCACCTGCACTGGCGCGATCCGAAATTGTGACGATGCCGACTTGAATTTGCATTTTGTCGGATCTCTATGGGTGCCCGCGGTGTTTGCTTCGGCGCTCATAGACCGCCGTTACAGCACGTTTCGTCTTTTCGACCAAACGCACGTTTGAAATTTCCATCTCCTTGTCTACTGCTTTGCACATGTCGTAAATTGTGAGCAACGCGATCGTAACGCCAACGAGCGCTTCCATCTCCACTCCGGTCTGCGCAACGGTTTGCGCCGTGCATGTCACCTGTGCGTACTGATCAGACGTCACAATGTCGATTTTAACGTCCCCGAGCGGCAGAGTGTGGCAAAGTGGAATCAGTTGCGCGGTCTGTTTCGCCGCTTGAATTCCAGCAATCCGCGCAGTGGCTAAGACGTTCCCCTTCGCGATTTGATCTTTCGTAATCAACTCGATCGTCTCGCGTTGAAGCTGAATCTTTCCACTCGCAACAGCTTTTCTGTTAATCATCGGTTTGGCCGATACATCGACCATTTGCGCACGACCATCCGTGCCGACATGCGTGAGACGCTTCACCATTCAGCCACCGATGGCTATCATTTTGCGGTTCGGTTGGTAGTTCTGGCGAAAATCGTGCTGCTCAGGTTTTCGATCGACGACATCGAGGAGGAATTGCTTTAGCTCCTCATCGCTGGCCCCGGCCCGCAAGGGTGCCATAATGTCGAACTCCAGATAACTACCGAGGCACGGACGCAATTTTCCGTCGCACGTGAGACGAAGTTTGTTGCAGCTTTCGCAGAAATGGAGGTTGGTCATCGCTCCAATAAAGCCAATACGCTGCCGGCGCCCGGGGATTTGATAGTACATGGCCGGACCATTCGTTCTAAACTCGGCCTCAGGAATCAAACGGCCATACCGCGATTCGATCATCCTCTTTGCCTCATTGACCGCCATAAAATTTTTATCATCGAGTACCTCGGTTGTGCTTACGGGCATCATCTCGATGAAACGGAGAATCAAATCGCGCTGCGCCGCGAATTCTATCAGCGGAATCAGCTGGTTCTCATTTCGGCGGCGCATCAGGACGGTGTTCAGTTTTATCTGCTCGAAGCCTGCAGCGATCGCCGCGTCGATTCCACGTAGAACCTGCTCATGAAAATCGCGTCCGGTAATTTGTGAATAGACTTCTCGATCTAACGTATCGAGTGAAACATTAACGGATCCAACTCCGGCTGCGCGTAAAGCGCTGGCCATTGGTTTTCCCGGAGCGATTTCACGCGCTAGTAATGTCCCGTTCGTGGAAAGACCAATGCTGGTGATTCGCGGGATTTCAGGGATTCGCCGGATGAAATCGATTACGCCGCGCCGCGTCAACGGCTCGCCACCGGTAATTCGTACTTTGGAAACACCCAACTCCGCTGCGATGCCAACGAGGCGCAGCGTCTCTTCGAACGTGAGGATCTCCGCGCGCGGCAACCATTCCTGCAACTCCTGTGGCATACAATAGGTGCAACGTTCATTGCAACGATCCGTGATCGAGACGCGCAGGTACGAAATCCGGTGACCGTAGCGATCTTGCATGCAACTCAACGTTACTGGCGGGGCGATACTGAATCAAGAAACCGCATGGTTTGACTCGTAATTTTGTGGCGCTAAGATTTTCCCCGCATTATGACGCGTCGATTCTCTTCTGGCGCATCGATGCTGGGCATCGCGGTCGTCGTCCTAGTCCTAATCAGTTGTTCAACACCACAGACCCGAATTTCCGACCATCCCGACCTTTACCAAAGTCTTTCGTCCCGCGACCAGGCGCTGGTAAGCCAGGGGCAAATTCGTTCCGGAATGTCACGAAGCGCGGTGTGGCTAGCATGGGGTTCGCCCGATCAAAAAATTGTGGGCAACATGGCGGGCACGCCGACGGAGACTTGGATCTACATTTATTACGCCACGTCCCCATATTATCCGTACTACGGTCCTGGGCCCTGGGGTCCTTGGGCTTCTAATGATTCCGGCCCTGACTACAGCTTGGGATATACCAAGGTCGGCGTAGCGGGGGGACGCGCCGGAGTCGGCGTGGCGGGGGGAAATATGCATCACCACGGCGGACGGACGTTCGTGTTTTTCGGCAGCCCCTTCTACGACCCATTCTACTGGTCGTATATCCCGCCCAGTATCCCTTATCCTGGCAAGGTGGTCACATTCGTCAGCAGCAGGGTTATGTCCTTCCAATACATGGCGTCGAACTAGAGGGAATTAAAAATTCTGGAGCATTCCACTTATGCATGAATCAGTATCCCAACATACCTAACCAATGGATTACCGGTATTTTCGAAATTTAATCGAGGTTCTTAAACGAGCGGGCGAACTGAAACGTGTCGCGCTGACATTCGGAATAGCAGCAGCCGCGCTACTTTTCACCAGTTGTGGAACACCCGGAACGCGCATCTCGCAACACCCGGACGTTTACCAGGGTCTCTCTTCGCAGGACCAGGCATTGGTGAGTCAAGGGCGGATTCGCCCAGGCATGACAATGGATGCGGTATGGCTGGCCTGGGGCACACCGGAGCAAAAGATCCCGGGCTACGGACGGGGTCGTCCCACTGAGACGTGGGTCTATCTGCGTTACGAAACACCTCCCAGCTACGGCGGACCGTACTATTATGGGCCATTCGATTGGTCATACATCCCGCCAAAGTTCCCCTATCCTTCCAAAGGAGTCACTTTCGCCAACGGCAGAGTTGTGTTCTTCCGCCATTTACCGGCGCCGCCGCCGCTGTAAGCCGGTAACCGATTTCGTTCGCATTCTGCCAGGAAAGGAATCAGTGTAGCGCGACGCCTCAGCAATGGCTTATCGCTCATTCCGCAGTTTCCTGGACGCTCTTGAGAAAGCGGGCGAACTGACACGCGTCGCAATTCCCGTCGATACCAATCTGCTGATTGCAGAATGGGCTGATCGCGAAATGAAATCGCCTGGCGGTGGAAAGGCTCTTCTGTTCGAACAGCCTGTCAGCGATGGTAAAAAAATAGAATTTCCCGTCGCAATCAACACGATGGGATCGCGCCGCCGAATGGCGCTGGCGTTACAGGTTCCAGACATCGAAGACGTCGCCCGGGAAATTCAACTCATTCTGAAAGCAAAACCGCCTACCGATCTTCGCGAAGGCTGGAATTTGCTAAAGCAAGGAATTCATCTCCTGCATGCGCGTCCAAAATCCGTGCGTGATGCGCCATGCCAGGAAGTCGTGCATCGCATCGAAAATGGAGACGAGTTTTCCCTGGACGATCTGCCGATACTCAAATGCTGGCCCAAAGACGGCGGTCGTTTCATCACGCTGGCAAATGTGCACACCCGGGATCCCGAGACCGGCGCCCGAAACGTCGGCATCTACCGGATGCAAGTTTACGATAGAGATACGACTGGAATGCATTGGCAGCTTCACAAGGTCGGCGCGCGCCATGGCAAGCGTTATTACGAACGCGGGGAGCGCATGCCGGTAGCAGTGACACTCGGTGGGGATCCCGTGTACACCTTCGCTGCAACCGCACCGTTACCGGACGGATTGGACGAGCTCCTGTTCGCTGGTTTTCTGCGAAGAAAATCAATCGAGCTGGTTCGCTGCAAGACCACCGATCTTGAGGTGCCCGCGGACGTCGATTTTGTTCTGGAAGGATATGTTCAGCCCGGCGAGCTGCGCCCGGAAGGACCGTTCGGTGACCACACTGGTTACTACACTGCCATCGAGGATTACCCCGTGTTCCATTTGACGGCGATTACCCACCGGCGTGACCCGATTTATCCAACAACAATCGTCGGCATTCCGCCCATGGAAGATTATTACATCGGGGACGCGAGCGTGCGTATTTTGCTGCCGGTTTTCAAAATGAATTTTCCGGAAATTGTGGACATGACGCTGCCGCCGGAAGGTGTATTTCACAATCTGGTCTTCGTCAGCATTCGGAAACAGTATCCGTACCAAGCTTTCAAAGTGATGCATGGTCTGTGGGGCATGGGCCAGATGATGTTCAGCAAATACATCGTAGCCGTGGACGAAGATTGCGATGTGCACAACACAAGCGAAGTGCTCTTCCGACTGTGTGCGAACACCGATCCCGCCCGGGACACCACGGTTATCAAGAATCCAAGTGATTCGCTCGATCACGCCCCAAGCGAGCAGAACATCGGCTCACATATGGGGTTTGATGCGACACGCAAATTGCCCGGGGAAAATTATCATCGTCCATGGCCGGAGTTGTTAAAGATGACTGATGAAGTCCAAGCGCTGGTGGATGCACTTCAGGCGCAAGCACGCTGATTCCCATCTTTAGTGGTCAATTATGGTTTGCGGAAAAGCTGGCCAGTATCGACGTCGCGCGTAAGCCCGCCGGGCGGAACTCCTCGAAGGTTATAGACCCGCCCCGTGTAAGGACTGTAATAGAAACCTGGCGTCCCTGCCCAGCGCGCGTATGGAAAGCCACCTGGCGGTGGCGGGCCGTAACGCGCAGCTTGATTCTCCTGAACGATTGCGCCAGTTAAGGCGCCGGCGGCGGCTCCCGCGGCTGCGCCAATTGATGCGGCCCGAACATGACCAGTCGCCGCACCGCCGATGATTGCCCCGGTGGCAGCACCCCATGCCGCGCCCTGGCCAACGGGTGTGTCACATGAAGTGAGAGTGCAAACAATCAGGGCGACGCCGGACTTAATTAAGACAGTTCCCCCTCTCATGATGCAAATCCGTCGCCCATTAAACCGCGCCGGCTACCGGATGTTGCGGGGACCGTCTTAAGACAGCGGTTGTCTGCCCAAACCCGTCCTAGGGATATACAAATACTTTCTTTGCGCGTACGTCCAAGACCAACCCGCCGTGCGCAACAACTTTCGAGCAGTCATACTGTTGATATGGCGGATATGGGCTCGTTACAACGCCCGAAGGATCATGCGGGTTACGGGTCCCAGGCGGATACTGGCCTCCCTTGGTCGGGTATTTCTTTTCAGCCTCTGCTTTGGTGATCGCCGTAGCTTGGGTCACCCCAGCCTCATGCTTTATACTGCCTATGCGCGAGTCCGTGCCTTGCGCGTAAAGCGTTGTGCCGAGGACAAACAACGCAATCGTGATCGCCGACAGAATTTTCAGAGAATCTGCTTTCATATTTGTAAGTTAGGTTTCGTAATCGGGAAGTCAGACGGATGTCCGCCTCGGCAAATTCAAAAAAGTTTTGAACAGCTGCGCGGCGATCCGACCTGCCTTTTCCATCTTGCTTAGTTGGTAATCTTTTTCGAAGACACGAAACTTGTCCAGTTCAATTCGTCGGAGCAAACCCCGGTAAACCGAGCCCATGATTTCCGCCGGCGTCATGGCTCTCCGGTCTTCAGCGGGCAGGGCCGCGGCGGCTTTAGCGAAGAACCGCCACGCTCGCTGGGCCTGGAATTCCATCAGTTGAACAAAGCGCTCGTTGTAGTGCCGGTGTGTCAGCTCGGTCTCAGAGTAATGGAACCGCGCCAGATCTTCCTGCGGCAAATAGATCCGCCCATTCTGCATATCCTTCCAGACGTCACGAATGATGTTCGTCGTCTGCAAGGCCAGCCCCAGTTCGATTGCGTATTGTTTACAGCCCTGATTCCGGTAGCCAAAAATCTCGATGCTGACCAGGCCGACCGCGCTGGCGACTCGATAACAATAAATCCGGAGTTCTTCGAAAGTGGGATATCGTACCGTGCTCAGGTCCATTTCAACACCGGCAATGATTTCCTCCAACATGATGGTCGGCAGCGAGTATTTGGCGATCAACTCTCTTACGTCGCGAGCCAGAAGGGGCTCGTCCGGGGCCGTGGCATGAAGCATCTGGCGCCATTTCGCCAGACGCACTCGCTTTTCGACGACGTTTAGCGCTGAAGAATCAGCAATGTCGTCAATGATACGGCAGAAAGCGTAGAAGATGGTGATGTCGCGTTTCCGCTCGCGCCCCAAGGAAACAAACGCGAGAGCGAGATTCGATTTGCTTTGCCGGGTAATCGTCGCCGCATTCACAGTTGCTCTGCTCAAGACCGGTTTTTCTAATACTGAATCCATTTCTCGCCACTGATGCGGCCGGTTTCGCACTGACGAAATAAACAGACCCACGAAGCCAAGAGCCAGCCAACGATTACTCCCCGAAGAAAAGCGAAACTCAATTTCCAAAGGAACAGTGCGCCTAATCGATCAGCAATTGCGCTCCGCACTATGGCGTCGCAGACCATTATAAAAAAGAAATGGATGCCGCAGATAGCCAAAAACCACCCGAGGCGACCGGCGTTTTTCCGGACAAACAGAAAGTGGGCGCGGATTCCGTCGATCACGGTTTCATTATGCAGCGCCAGCGAGATTTGGACCGAGCAAAACGCGATGATCAAGATGCTCATCAGCACCCTGGCAATTGGCAGATAATCGAGGACCCCGGGAATATTGGTGAAATAAGCAAGCAGAAGAGGCAACCGGACGATCAACATGCTTACGGCAACGACAATCCCAGCCCATTCTAAAACATAACTGAAGCGCCGCATGGCGAAGCGAAAAAGTTCTCCCTCTTCAAAGCTCACGCCCTTTATCCAAGCCAGGCAGACGGTGATGAGATACACCTGAATATAAACTCCCAGGAGATATTCGAAAATGAACGCGGTCGCATCGACTGTGGCCGAGATTCGGAGGAGTCCCGCAGCCGAGACCAACCCACTCCACTCTGGTAGTCGCCAGAACACAATTGGTTTCAACAGCGACGCCAGTGCGCTCAGCAACAGAATCAAATACGTAAGATGGCCCCAGAACCGGTAACGTTTCCACAATGCCCGAAGCAATGCGCCGTGGAGTCCACGCCAGTTAGCCAGCATGAACACAGCGGCGACGACCGAGAGCGGATAAGTTGTCGTGGCGTTGTCAAAAATTCCTGCGACTCCCTCCAGGGCGGGCAGCGGAGTTTCGCGCCATATGTCTACAAATCGCGGCCAATACCAGCGCGGCAACGAGATGATCTGGTTCAGATCAAGATCGGCCCAGTTTCGAATCGGAGTGAAAGTGACAAACTGAAAAAGGAAATAGCCAAACCCAAGGAGCGCAAAGCTAATCCAGATACGTTTGTAGCGCCGGATGCAACGAAAACCGTCCCCCAGCGCATGCCGCACCGGACTGAAGATCATTACGATCGCGTAGCCACCGCAAAGGCAAAGTAGAGGAAACAGACGCGGCCAATGCCGCGACATTGCGGCGAGAGTCGAAGCTGGAACGTTGGAGTATTGCAGCAACGAAGGAATGCGAATCAGATCATCATTCCAACACTCCACCACTCTATTGCTCCATTCCTAACGGATAATCCCCCAGTGCCAATTAAACGGCCAGTAAACCAACAAACCACGCCCGACGAGATTCGCTTCGGGCACTGTTCCCCAGTAGCGGCTATCGTAGCTGTTGTAACTGTTATCACCCAAAGCAAAGTAGCCATCCTGCGGCACGGTGAACGTACGGTCTGGTTGCGACAGGTATTCGTGGCCTAAGCCATAGCCGCGATAAGGAGGTTTCGCTGACATAACCCGGGCAAAACCATAGCCCTCTGCTTTCTTGCCATTCACATAGAGAAACGGAGGGTCAATTCTCAAACGATCACCAGGCAGTCCGGCCAGCCGCTTGATATAAAATGGCGAGCCTGCCTCAGGATCTTCACGAATACCTGGAATATGATTTGTCCGGAAAACAAAAACGTCGCCCCGATGCGGTTTAACAAAGTTATAACTAAACTTGTCGACAAATACCTGGTCCCCCGTATCGATCGCGCCTCTTGCAATGATGTCCCCGCGATGAAAAATGCGGCCTGGGAAAACGTTGAAATCATGGCTAAGCGTGTCGGGCGGCGCATAGACCAGATATTTTTGCCGCTGGCAAATCAGCTGTGAAAACGTAAGGAAAAAGAACATTTTCTTGGGCTGGATCTCGAGAAGCTGATCATCCTCGCGCGAAACAACGTTAATGTAGTTGCGACCCAGGACGATGAACTCGCCAATCTGCCGCAGAATGTTCGGCGCAGGCGCAGTGCTCGGATAACCAATGATCCCGTTCAAGGTTGGCTGCATCGATCCCGTGGGAATTTTGAACGGTTGTAAGAAGTAAGAACGAATCCCCACTGCCACAACGATGGCTACCAAAATTACCTCACAATTCTCTCGCCAATGCGACTCCCATGTCACCGGTGTCAGTCTGTGAAGTGTTTTATCGAGCGCATCGGCGGTGCTGTGAATTCTCTCCCGATCTCTCTGCCATAACGCTTCACGGAGATCCTTCATGCCCGCAGTGATTTGGTCCCGGTCCGCACTGCTGAGCTGATCATCCTTGTAGCGCAAATACTTCCGGGCGTGCCGCAGCAGCAGGCGGCTATGTTTTATTTGGCGGGATGTAAACATGAGTTAGAAAATGACGAAGCACGAATGACGAATGACGAAAAAATGACAAGCTTAATTAACGAAGACAGGAACCTCCCGCTGCATCGTGTGGTCGATTCATGATTATTCAATTGGATTTCCTTCGTCATTCGTAGCGAGGACTTCGCCATTTTCAAACCACATCATTGCGCTTTGAGCACCTCGATAAAAGCCTCTTGCGGAATGTTAATCTTCCCGATGCTTTTCATTCGTTTCTTTCCTTCCTTTTGTTTCTCCAGCAGCTTTCGCTTCCGTGTAATATCGCCGCCGTAGCATTTCGCGGTTACGTTTTTTCGCAATGCCGAAACGCTTTCACGCGCAATAATTTTCCCGCCAATGGCCGCTTGGATCGCCACCTGATAAAGCTGCCGCGGGATTACTTCCTTTAGTTTGGCCGCCAGTTGGCGTCCTCTCGCCTCCGCACGATCTTTGTGCACGATGTTCGAAAACGCATCGACCGGCTCACCGTTAACAAGAAGGTCCAGCTTCACCAATTTCGCCGCTCGGAAGCCCGCGTACTCGTAATCCATGGAGCCATAGCCGCGCGTAAGGCTCTTAATTTTGTCGTTAAAATCGACGAGAATTTCGTTGAGCGGCAATTCGCAATGCAACATTACTCGACGAGTATCAAGCGACTCAGTGCGCTCCATC
>Ga0207701_10003370_pt1 | contig 16412 bp, 14 predicted proteins | sample KBSSwiSSwithPhiX_FD_184294 | JGI IMG/M metagenome (GOLD analysis project Ga0207701, IMG submission 184294) | Switchgrass rhizosphere bulk soil microbial communities from Kellogg Biological Station, Michigan, USA, with PhiX - S5 (SPAdes) (version 2) | ecosystem: Environmental > Terrestrial >... | reverse complement strand
TGCCGACAGAGTTCGAATGGGAACGGGCAGCGTTGGATTGCCCGATCGAGGGAAACTTTGTCGACGATGAGAATTTCCATCCACGCACATTATCCAATTTGGAAAACAATGAAGGACTCCACCAAATGTTTGGCGACGTTTGGGAATGGACGCGCAGCGCCTACTCGCCTTATCCAGGTTATTGCGCGGCTCCCGGTGCATTGGGCGAATACAACGGCAAGTTCATGTGCAACCAGTACGTGTTGCGCGGCGGTTCCTGCGCAACGTCCCGCAGCCATATTCGTCGAACCTATCGCAATTTCTTCCAACCGGAAAAACGCTGGCAATTTACAGGGATCAGGCTGGCACGCGATCCACAATGAATCGATAAGGCGCGACCGTTAGGGGCGCACCGAACGATTATGGCATAATGAACGCAGACCAGCTAACGACCGTACAACCTGCTTCTGCAGTTCCGCCGGCAACTTCTGACTTCCTTTCAGATGTATTGGCCGGTCTTTCCTCCGATCCACGCACGCTGCCTTGCAAGTATTTCTACGACGAGCGCGGTGCGGCGTTATTTCAGAAAATTTGCGAACTTCCTGAGTACTACATCACCCGGACCGAGATCGATATTCTGGATCGACATCGTGCCGAAATTGCCTCGCAAATCGGACCGAATGTTGAGCTGATCGGACTCGGCACTGGCGCCGGTACTAAGACGCGGATCCTCATTGAAGCGCTCGAAAAACCGGCCGTTTATGTACCAATCGACATCTCTGAGAAGCAATTGCGCAAATCGACTGCGCGTTTCCAAAAGATTTTTCCCAACCTGGAAATTCTGCCCGTTTGCGCCGATTACCTGCAGCCGGTCGTGCTACCTACACCGCGTCACAAGCCAGCACGTAATGTTGTTTACTTTCCCGGATCCACCCTCGGGAATTTCGAACCAAATGAAGTCCTCGAATTTTTGCAGCGCATTGCCAAAGTTTCGGGTCGCGGCGGTGGGCTGCTAATTGGTGTCGATTTGCAGAAGGATCCAAGTGTGATCGAAGCCGCCTACAACGACAAAGCCGGCGTCACGGCGGAATTCAATTTGAATTTACTGGCGCACATCAATCGCGAGACCGGTGCAAATTTCGATCTGAACCATTGGCAACACCGTGCTATTTACAACTCTGAAGCAGGCCGCATCGAGATGTATTTGATCAGCGCCACGGATCAAACGGTTCACATACACGATCGACAGTTTCATTTCCGCGCCGGTGAAAAAATTCTGACCGAGCATTCCTATAAGCACACGCCTGAAGGTTTCATCGCTATGGCTCGCCGGGCCGGATTTGATTTCGTCAAATTGTGGACTGACGACGCGCGCCTGTTTGGGGTATTTCACTTCGCCTGTACTGGGGGTCGATGACCCCGGCGGAGGTCAACAGCGGGCGGCTACGAACCTGTAGTGGTCCGCCTAAGGCGGATGCCGGCTGCGTAATCTAAACCATCACGCTTGCAGGCGACGCACCTGCCTCTACAGAATATCGCGAATCCCAATGAGCGCTCTCGTTAAACTCGTCGATGTGAGCAAGCGCTACGCGGATGCAATCGCGTTGCATGCGACCAATCTTCCCATCGAACGCGGCACGACCACCGTTCTCATTGGGCCAAGCGGCTGCGGGAAATCAACCCTGCTCCGATTGATCATTCGTTTGATTGAGCCCGACTCCGGCTCGATCGAGTTCAACGGCGAACCGATCACAGCCGACACCATCGGTATTCTTCGGCGGCGAATTGGGTATGTGATCCAGGAGGGCGGTTTGTTCCCGCATTTGAATGCGCGCGCCAATGTTCTGTTGATGGCGCGCCACATCGGGAAATCTGAAGATGAAATGCGCAACAGACTCGCGGACTTGTGCGATCTGACACGATTTTCTATCAATTTACTCTCGCGATATCCCGTCGAACTTTCCGGAGGTCAGCGGCAGCGCGTAGGATTGATGCGCGCGTTAATGCTTTCACCGGAGCTGTTGTTGCTCGATGAGCCGCTCGGCGCACTGGACCCGCTGGTGCGGGCTGCTTTGCAAAAGGATCTTAAGGGAATCTTTGCGCAGTTACAGCAAACCGCGCTCTTCGTCACCCATGATTTGGCTGAGGCGATCTATTTTGGCAATGAAATCGTGCTCATGAATGATGGCCGGGTCGTGCAAAAAGGCTCAGTCACTGATCTACGTGAGAGACCAGCTAGCCCTTTCGTGTCGGAATTCATCAACGCGCAACGCGGAGTCGAACTGGTATGAAGTTAGTGGGCAGGCATCTGGCGCGTCCGGGACAGCCTAACGTACTTTCCCTCTTATTCTTGTTCCTGATCGGGACAGTTTTCCCTGTAACAGCGAACCCGATCACCATCGGTTCAAAAAAATTCACCGAATCCTATGTTCTAGGTGAAATCGCCCGGCGGGTGTTAAACGATACGGGCATTGGAGCCGAGCATCGCCAGGGGATGGGCGGCACGATCATTCTCTGGCAAGCGCTGCGCGGCGGACAAATCGATGCCTATCCGGAATATACAGGGACAATCGGGCAAGAAGTTCTAAAAAACGGGCGCCAACTATCGTTTCAGGAAATTCGAGACGCTCTGGGACAATTCGGCGTTGGCATGACGGAGCCTCTGGGGTTCAACAACACCTATGCACTGGTCATGCGGCGCAGCGAAGCGCAACGCCTGGGCGTTCGCACAATCAGCGATCTGCGAAAGCATCCAGAGCTTAGGTTGGGGCTTACCCATGAGTTTCTTGACCGGCAGGATGGCTGGCGTCCGTTGCACGAGCGCTACGGGCTTCCTCAACAGAGCGTCGTTGGGATTGATCATGCGCTTGGTTACGCCGCACTGGCTAATGGCTCAATTGACGTAAAGGACGCTTACTCGACCGATGCAAAGATTGAAGAAAACGATCTGGTGGTTCTCGAAGACGATCTTCGTTTTTTCCCAAAGTATGACGCCGTCTTCTTATTTCGATCGTCCATGCCTCCCGATGCAATCGGTGCATTGCGCCGACTTGAGGGAACGCTGGACGAAAAACGCATGATTCACCTGAATATGGAGGCAGAGCGCACGAAAAATTATACGGTCGCCGCAAACTTGTATTTTGAAGACGGCGAAGGTTCCGCGAACTCTGTGGGTGAATCCTTTCCGCACAAGCTTGCGCGCTGGACACTCCGCCATCTCGAGCTCGCAGGATTTTCGCTGTTGCTTTCAGTAATCATCGGAATTCCGCTTGGCATCGTCGCCAGCCGCGGTGGAGTAACTGGCCAGGGAATTCTTGGCTTTGCCAGCATTGTGCAAACGATCCCCGCTCTGGCCCTGTTGGCATTGCTTGTCCCTCTTCCCTTTTTCGGGATCAGCGTTCGTACGGCGATCACTGCCCTGTTCCTTTATGGATTATTGCCGATCGTGCGGAACACCGCGAGCGGCTTGCAGGATATTCCGCGATCGCTACGAGAATCAGCTATTGCGCTAGGACTCAGCCCATTCACTCGGCTTTGGGAGATTTATCTGCCAATGGCGTCGCGCTCGATTCTTTCAGGAATCAAAACCAGCGCAGTGATCAATATCGGCACGGCAACGCTAGCGGCATTAATCGGCGCCGGAGGTCTCGGCGAGCCGATCTTGAGCGGCCTCAATTTGAACGATCACGTAACAATTCTGGAGGGTGCAATTCCCGCTGCGTTGCTGGCTCTGCTGGTGCAATGGTTCTTCGACGTCCTCGATCGCGTTCTGATTCCAAAGGGACTGCGTATCTAGGTGGATCGACTTCTACGAAAGCGATGGCCGAAATGGTCCGCCGAAGGTCCAGATCTCAGGCGGCTCGGCCGCATTCGTTTGCCAACGCGTTGAGGATAACGCGTTCCACCTTTGCTCATTTTCATCGCCACGCTTAGTTAGACATTATGGCAATTGCTTCGATCAATCCTGCCACCGGCGAAAGGGTGAAGGAGTTTTCTCCGTTCGACGATGCCGAAATCGAGAAACGTCTGACGCGCGCCGAGAACGCGTCCAGGAAATATCGGGGAACTCCGTTTGGCCAGCGCTCGGAACTCATGGCGGCCGTGGCTGAGTTGTTGTTGCTGGAAAAGGACAGGCTCGCCGAAATCATCACACTCGAAATGGGAAAGTTGTTCAGTGCATCCTTGGAAGAGGTTCAGAAATGTGCGCGCGGCTGTCGATTTTATGCCGATAATGCAGAGCGGTTCCTTGAAGACGAGCCTGCACAGACGGACGCGGCCCGCAGCTATGTTCACTACGAGCCGCTCGGCTCAGTCCTCGCTATCATGCCGTGGAATTTCCCGTTCTGGCAGGTCTTCCGATTTGCAGCGCCAGCGCTCATGGCTGGGAACGTCGGTTTGCTGAAACATGCTTCGAATGTGCCGCAGTGCGCTCTCGCCATTGAACAAATATTTTGCCGGGCAGGATTCGATGACGGTGTTTTCCAAACGCTCCTCATCGAACCAGAGCAGGTCGAAAAGATAATTGTCGACCCGCGTGTGAAAGCCGTGACTTTAACGGGCAGCGAAAAAGCTGGAAGTGCAGTAGCCAGCACGGCCGCACGTCAGATCAAAAAAAGTGTGCTCGAGCTGGGCGGCAGCGATGCATTCATCGTGATGCCAAGCGCGGATTTCGAAAGCGCGCTGAGCATCGCGGTTAAAGCCCGCACCATCAACACGGGACAATCATGTATCGCGGCCAAGCGGCTCTTGATCGCGGACGAAATTTACGATGAGTTTCTTGACCAGTTCGTTGACCGAATGCGTGCATTGAAGATTGGCGATCCCATGGATCCGGCTACTGAAATTGGTCCTCTCGCAACGGAAAAAATTCTGCAAGGTGTGCACGATCAGGTCCAAAAATCGATTGCGACAGGCGCAAAATTATTGACCGGCGGAAATCGGATTCATGGCGCCGGATTCTTCTATGAACCGACGGTCCTTGTCGATGTGCCAAGGGAATCGCCTGCCTACCGCGAAGAAGTCTTCGGCCCGGTCGCATCTATTTTCCGGGTAAGCAATGCAGCCCAGGCGATCGAGGTGGCAAACGACAGTTCGTTCGGTCTTGCAGCCAGCGCGTGGACGAATAATCCCGAGGAACAGGAGCTCTTCACGTCTACCTTGGAAACGGGAATGGTTTTCATCAATGCGATGGTCGTTTCCGATCCGCGTTTGCCATTCGGCGGTGTAAAGCGTTCCGGCTTTGGCCGAGAGCTCGGTGCTGCGGGAGTTCGCGAGTTCACGAATACAAAGACGATTTGGATTTCCTGAGAAGCGAAACCGGAACGGTTCACCAACTCCAGGAAACTCCGCCGTAAAAGGAACGCCCGTCGCCTGGATGAAAAATTTCCGGATTCGGTTCCGTGCGCGCGTCGGCGATCACGTCAATCGAGGACGCATAGCGCTGGTCTGTCAGGTTCCTGCAATCGATAAAGACCGAGAATCCGTTGGTCCGTCGAAATCCCGCACGGAAACCAAGCAACACATAGCTATCCGCAAAGAGCGTGTTCGCCTCATCAACTGGATAACGCGAGAGGTTACACTGCAGGTTTGGCCCCGCATAGAAACCGAACGGGCTTTGGTAAAGCAATTGCGCTTCATAAACATGAATCGGAATTCCCGCGATGCGATTGTCGCCGTAAACAGGGTTCTGATCGAAATGAAAATCGTTGAGCGTGTAGCTCTGATCCAATGACAAACGATCGCCTGAACGAGTCGGCTGCTTTGGCACCAGGATTTCCCGAAGCAATTCAACTTCCAGACTTGCTTCGATTCCTTGATGGTTTGTGCGCGGTACGTTTCTTGTCCCAATATCATTCCCGAAAGCGTCATTAATCTCGAGCAATTCATTACGGACCCGCGATCGATAGAGCGATAACTCCCACTGAAACCGTGAGTACTCTCCACGAGTTCCGACTTCGACAGTCCAGGCGTGTTGCGGCTGCAATGGCGTGTAAACAACGCTGGAATTCGGAGCTTCAGTAAAGTCGACTAGATTGTCCAACGAAGGCGGTTGCCAACTGCGACTGAAATTCATGAATGCCTGTGTCTTGCGATTGATTTCGTAAATCGCGCCCAGCTTGGGATTGAATCCCCAAAAATTTTGCCGATTTGATTGATTTCCTGCCGCGTCAGTCAAGAACTCGTCCTGGAAATGACGCTCCGCGAAAATCGCCTGCGCTCCGGCGATGATCGACAACCGCGGTGTCAGATATAACTGGTCCTCGAGATAAGCTGGAACGTTTGTCGAACTGCCGATGCCCCGCGCAGTCGTTGCGCCCGGGTGCCCGAAAATATTTTCATAATTTTGAGTGGGCTCGTCTTCGTACTGCGGGCTTAGACCAATTGTAAGAATGTTTCGCCGGCCAAAGAGTTCGTGCCGGCTAACGAAACTCAAGCTCCCGCCAAAATTGTCCGAATAAAACTGCTCGATCCCTTCCCGAAAATTCGGCGAAAAGAATCCGCGGTCCTCGAGGTCGCGATGGAACCAGAATGCACCGACATCAAGCTGAATCTCATCCGTTCGAATGCTTAGCTTGTCCGCCAGGTGTAGGTACGACCACTCCTTGTTCCAATCCTGGGCTATCGCGAGCGGATTAGCCTTCGTGGGCGAGTTCTCCATTTCTGACTTGGTCAAACCGCCAGGCAGGTTCCGATCGGTCCGGTTCAGCGTAAGATAAAATCGATTCTCGACATGGTCGCTGAACTTGTAACCAAGATCAGCAAAAAGGATTTCTGTGTTCTCACGGCTATGCTCCCGAAAGCCCTCGCGCGCTCGGAACCCAATCGCGCCAAATTCATCGAACTGCCCTTCAACCGCGCCGCCGGTCATGTCGCCGCGGAAGAAGCCGTAACTTCCCCCTTCAAGCCGGACTTGGAATGGCGCCGCATCGTATCCGGTAAACGGCACGAGATTGATTGCTCCGCCAAGGGTCAGAGCACCGTATTTGAGTGCATCGGCGCCCCGAAAGATCTCTGCATGACTGAGCGCAGCGACATCAAAATCCCCGAGAACGCTTTCGCCGTCCCCCTGGTTGAAGTTCAAGCCGTCGAGTAAAAACATTACTCCAAGCGGCTCGTCTTCAGATGTGATTCCCGATCCTCGAATCGAAATCTTGGAAACTTCTGCGCCGTTTTCCGATTGAAGGAAAACGCCCGGGGTTCGTTGCAGCAAATCTTCGAAGTTCGACGCTCGTCCGAGGTCCATGTCATCGGTGGTCTTGACTGTGAAGGCTCCCGGAATTTGCGTCTTTTGCTTCGCAGATTCCTCCGGTAACGCTGAAGTAAGCGAACCGGTCTCTTCTCCTGTGACGGTTACTTCCGCCGTCTCCGCCGAGTTATTTGAAGTCTCGGCCGCCCGGGCAGTTTGAATTCCGAATACTGAAATTGCGGCGGTCGCAAGAACGCTCCAACGTCGCCGCATCGGGTTCCAATCAATTACTCACCGGAAGTTGTTTCACAAATCGCCACCCGTTTCGCTCGTAACCGAGCAACTCGTAAAACTTGTGCGCATCTTCCCGGGTAAGCCGTGTATCCACGGACACGCGCCGGATTCCTCTTTGAGCGAAATCTGTCTCCGCAGTCGCAATCAACGCACGGCCAATCCCGCGGCGGCGCACCTTACTCGATGTCACCAAGGCAAGAATTCGCCCGGACGCATGGTTATGCTCATAACTTGGAAATGTGAGCGTGCCAATCATCCCGCAGACGCTGCCATCCATAATCGCCACGAATGTCTTGTAAGCAGGATTCGGCAAAATCAACTTCAGACGCGTTTCCATTTCTGGGCGCTTGGTTTCATAGCCGAGTTCGCACATCAGCACGGCAAGCTCCGAAGCGTCGTTCAATTCCGCATCACGAATCCAGCATCCAGTTTCGGACATCTATTCAACGGCTCTCAGTCGCGGCAATAACTGCTCCAGTATCGTCGCTACCGATTCGTCAACGCTCTGCCGATCCGTGTGGACAACAATCTCAGGGTCCTCCGGCGCTTCATAAGGTGCGTCAATGCCGGTGAATTCGCGGATCTGGCCCGCCCGCGCTTTTTTATAGAGATTCTTGGGATCTCGCCTTTCGCAAACTGCCAGCGGTGCGTCAACGAACACTTCGATGAACTCCGCGTTTCCTTCCAACGCGATCTCGCGTGCCCGGCTCCGATCCATCCGATAAGGCGAGATGAACGCCGTGATGACGACTGTCCCGGCGTCCGCCATGAGCTTGGCGACTTCGCTTACACGCCGAATGTTTTCTACCCGGTCATCGGGCGCGAACCCGAGATTTGAGTTCAATCCATGCCGAATGTTGTCACCGTCGAGCACGTAAGTGTGCATGCCGCGAAGGAATAGCTCGCGTTCGAGTGACTGAGCAACCGTCGATTTCCCGGCCCCAGAAAGGCCAGTCAACCAAACAACTGCTCCCCGATGGCCGCTCCGCACCGCTCGCGCGTTGGCGGTAATTTTTCCCTCGGTCCAAAAGATATTTTTGCTTTTTGTAACTGTGCGGTCTGTGTAAACGCCGCCGAAAATCGTTCCGCCACCACAGATTTGTCCGTCATCAATGATTACAAACCGCCCCAGATTCGGTATCCGATCGTGGTTATCTATGACGAGTCGTCCACGTGTTTGAATTGTGAGTCTGCCAATTTCGTTTCGCTCCAATTGTTCGCGTCCGTCGCCCTTGCTCTCCAGTGTCGAAGAATCCATGACGCGCTCGATTGATACCACTTCGCATTTCACATCCTGAGTGGCCAACCGCAGATTGTACAAATGTCCGACGCGCAGCGGCTCGCGCACGATCCAGAAAAGGTCCGCATGAAAACGATTTGCCTCGATCGGGGTTTCATTTTCATGCGATGCGACATAGCCGCGCTCCACGAAAATCTGCTCACTGAGCGTGATTCCTACTGAATCTCCTGCGACAGCCGGACCATTCTCCTGCACATTCCAACGCTCGATCGCAGCGACTACAGACGACTTGTTGGCCGGCGAGAAAACCAGCTGGTCCCCTACTCTTAGCGTTCCGGTCTCAATCCGGCCCGCAATAATCCGCCGTCCGTCAAAGCGATAAACATCCTGAACACAAAACCGAAGTGGAAGATCCACATCGCGCTGGTGCGGGTCCAGCAAATCGAGTGCTTCAAGAACATTCGCGGCGCCGTACCATTTCATTTTCGTGCTCGCGCGCGCGACGTTCTCGCCTTCTTTAGCCGAGGCCGGGATGAATGTCCCTGCGGTCAACTCAAGCTCGCTAAGGAACTTCCGATATTCCTGCTCAATCTCGCGAAACCTCTTCTCAGAGTAATCCACGAGATCCATCTTGTTTACGACGACAATGATATGCTTGATGCCAAGCATGCTTAGCAGGTAGGCATGACGTCGACTTTGCTCGCGCACCCCTTCGTCCGCGCTGATTACAAGGACCGCTGCATCCGCTCGAGACGCGCCGGTAATCATGTTCTTCAAAAATTCCTTATGTCCCGGCGCATCGATGATGGCGTAACGGCGCCTTGTGGTTCGAAAGGGAATTTCGGTCGTATCGATCGTGACATTTTGCTTTTGCTCTTCAAGAAGCGCATCGAGCAAAAAGGCGAATTCAAATCCCATCCCCTCCGCGGCACATGCCTTTTTTATTTCTTCCACCTTGCCCTCGGGTAAAGAACCCGTGTCGTGCAAAATGCGGCCGATGAGCGTGGACTTTCCATGATCGACGTGGCCGACGAAAACCACGCGCACTGTTGGCGCAACGTCTGAAGTTGAGCGTCCAGCGTTTCCCTTGTCGCTCACAAAAATCCCTTCGCCCTCAACTTCTGCATCGCATTCCGTTCGTAATGATCCTGGGCGCGGCCGGCGCGCTCAGTCGTTTTTGTCGCCTCGAGTTCGGCAATAATCTCCTCGATCGTGGAGGCATTGCTTTCGATCGGCTGCGTAATGGGACTGCAGCCCAACGACCGAAATCGTTTTCCGTCTCGAGTGAAATACATTTGCGGGATGGGTATGTTTTCTCGCTGGATGTAGCGCCAAATATCGACCTCGGTCCAATCGAGCAACGGTTGGACCCGCACGTGTTCGCCTTTGCTGGCGCCGGTAACAAACTGACCCCAGAATTCCGGCGGCTGGTCCTTGTAATCCCATTCAAACTGCGCGTTGCGTGGCGAAAAATATCGCTCCTTGGCGCGAGTTGGATCTTCGTCGCGTCGAATACCGGTAATCAGCGCGTCCCATTTGTACTCCGCGAGCACTTGCTGCAAGGCTACCGTCTTTAACTCGTGCGTGACCGTCACCGGATCATGCGTCTTGTAACCAATCCCGCGAGCACGGGCTTCGGTATTGGTCTTAACGATAAGTTTGAGGTTGTGATGTTTCGTCGCCCATTCACGGAACTCCAGCATCTCTGGAAACTCGTAGGTCGTATCGATGTGCAAAACGGGAAAAGGAACGCGCCCCAAGAAAGCCTTGCGGGCAAGCCAGACCAGCACGTTTGAGTCTTTACCCATGGACCAGGGCATGCAGACACTCTTGAACGCGTGATACGCCTCGCGGAAAATAAAGATGCTCTGGTTCTCGAGATCGTCGAGATGAGTGCGTTGGGAAGATGTTGTCATTTCGATGAGGGCCGTTCTATACAATCGGGAAGCTCATGCTGCAACGAGCAGATATCCAAAAATCCCAAAAATCCCACTACGTCACAGGCCCCGCTTTTGAAACTACCTCCCCATCTTCATGTCGCGATTCGGCTTGCGCGCTACGAAGCGCATTTTAACCTTCAATCATGCCTGAAACACGTGGCACAGCGTACGATTCGAAGATCGAAGGCAATGTCATTTTTACGCGCTTCGATGCTGCGCTCAACTGGGTGCGAAAAAACTCGCTTTGGCCGATGCCCATGGGCCTGGCCTGTTGCGCGATCGAGTTGATGGCTGCAGCTGCATCGCGCTTCGATATCGCGCGCTTCGGGGCGGAGGTGATGCGCTTTTCGCCCCGACAATGCGACGTGATGATTGTTGCCGGTACTGTCACCTACAAAATGGCCCTGGCAGTAAAGCGAATTTATGAGCAGATGCCGGAGCCAAAATGGGTGATCGCGATGGGTGCGTGCGCGTCTACGGGAGGCATGTATCGCTCGTACGCTGTTCTGCAAGGAATCGACCAGCTTCTTCCCGTCGATGTTTATATTTCCGGTTGTCCACCACGCCCGGAGGCGTTGCTCGCCGGTTTGATGAAATTGCAGGAGAAAATTTCACGCGAACGCTCGTTCAGAAATCAGAAACCAGAATTAGCGGAGAGGCTTGAAGATGCGCTGGCATGACCCCGCGTCATTCCGGGCGAAGTCGAGAAGTCCTATCGAGACGTCTACCGGTTTCATCACGAGATTCTTTGATTCCGCTCCGCTTCGCTCAGAATGACAGTTATGACTGACCCGGAGTTGTTCGACCTGTTTAACAAGTTTGAACAGAAGATTCAGAACAAGACTGAGTTTCGTGGCGAGACGACTTACGAGATTGTCGCAAACAATCTTCACGAGATCGCAGCATTTTGCCGCGACAAACTTTTGTTCGATTACCTGGTTGATATCACCAGCATCGACAATTTTGGCGAAGACCCCCGGTTCGAAATTGTCTATCACCTTTACTCGCTGCCCCGCGCAGTTCATCTGCGCTTAAAGTTAAAAGTTCCGGATGAAGCAGGCGCCGTCGATACCGTTTCCGACATTTGGCCAACCGCAAATTGGCACGAGCGCGAGATTTACGACATGATGGGAATCAAATTCAACGGGCATCCCGATCTCCGTCGTATTTTGATGTGGGACGGCTATCCATTCTTCCCGCTGCGGAAAGATTTCCCACTGGAAGGCCTCCCAAGCGAAATGCCCGATGTCGCTTTCACAAAAGTAACACCTCTGGAAGGCGGTCCCTTTGTAACGGTTCCGAGCACTGCGACATCAAAAGACCGCGAGCCTCGCGCCCGGCCTCCGGAATTGTAAGAGCAATGCTGCGTGCCTGACGGTGGCACCCTAAGAACCGCTACGCTGCCGAGACGGGTGGCGCGCTTTCGGGTTTTCGCGTCGCAACCATCACGTCTGGACGCAAAGCTTCGTCGCGCGGAATGATTGTCGTGGTCTTTGAGCCCAGCTTTGGATACGCGATTCGGCTATGGAGCATCATTAAAAGGGTGAAGCGGAAGCGTTCGGCGATGATTTTCAATTCGCCAAGAGTTAGATCGCAATCATCCAGTTGCCGGTCGCTAATACGCTCCTCGATTATTTCGGTAACGAGTGTTTCGATTCTTTGCGGAGTTGGTTTCTCCAGGCTGCGCGACGCACTTTCAACAGCGTCGGCCAGGCTGACAATCGCGCTCTCTTTCGTCTGCGGTTTCGGTCCCCCGTAGCGAAAACTCTCTTCCTTTACCTCCGGAATGTCGTCCTCGCGGAGCTTCATGATTTTCCCGCCTGCGCGTGCGTCCTCATGCTGCTGAAGAGCGCGTTGATAAAAATAACGAACGAGCGATGTGCCGTGATGTTCCTGGATGATATCGATGATGCGCTGATTGAGCTTGTATTTCAGAGCGAGATCAACGCCTTCTTTCACGTGCGCAATGATGATCAATGCGCTCATCGTTGGCGCTAGATCGTCGTGTGGGTTGCGCTCAAAGCTCATGTTTTCGGTGAAGTATTCCGGCTTCACCAGTTTGCCGACATCGTGGAAATACGAGCAGACACGGCAGAGCGTTGCGTTTGCGCCGATTGCTTCCCCAGCAGATTCGGCGAGGTTAGCTACGACCAGGCTGTGATGATACGTCCCGGGCGCTTCGATGGTCATGCGGCGCAGCAACGGATGGTTTAAATCGGACGCTTCCAGCCACGAAATGTCCGTTGTGATTTCGAACAGGTTTTCGAGAATCGGAAGCGCACCGCCAACCAGAGTGGCAGTCAAAATTCCATTACCGACGGCGAGCGCGCTTTGCAATCCGACCATGCCCCAATCATTGGCCGTCGGGTAAAACCAATTGATCGGCCCGATTCCACCGAACGTCAGGGACAGTAACCAGATGGCGAGCCCGACCCAGAATCCGGCACGGACCAAATTGCTGCGCCGCCGCACCTGTAAGGTGAGCGAGACCGCAGTGAATCCGCTGATCAAACTCGTCACGAGCAGCGGTGCATCAATCGGCCCAAACAACATGCTACTCCAAAGACTTACAAAAAATGCGGCGTAAAGCCCGTGATGGCGGCCCAGCAACACGCTCAGCACAAGCGGCGCAAAAGCATAGGGCATGATCAACCCCGCCATTTCAGGCTTCAAGAATCGATAATTGCCGCTGTTACAAAGCACGAGCAGCAGTTTCGTGACGGCCAGCTGCACCAGGATGAGGGCAAAGATGAGAAGGATGCGCGAGCTTCGTGAAAAGCTCTTGGGTTGGTTAATCCAAAGCTGCGTTATCGCGGTGGCCAGAACCAGCAGCGCAATGATAAAGTTCTTGGTTGGCTCGGGTTGCTGGCCGCTGAAGACAAGAAATGCGAGTCCACCAGCAAACACCGCGAAAATCACGCCCTTGATGAAGGGCGAATATTCCAGGTTGCGCTTCAGTTCGCTGCGGGCCCGGCGACGCCGCGTTTTTCGCGAGGCGAGGCCGCGTCTGATGAGTCTTCCGCGTTTGGAAAAATCGAACATTTCGTTTTTACTTGCGTGGCGATGGCGCGGGCGATCTGTGCTGCTGGTAAGCGCCAATAATAGCGCGCACCAATTCATGCCGCACGACGTCGCGCTCGGTAAAATACACAGTAGCGATTCCCGGGACAGCCTTTAATGCCTGCAATGCTTCCACGACCCCGGAGCGCTTGTTCGGCGGCAGATCAATTTGCGTAACGTCACCGGTTACCACGCATTTGGAATTCAAGCCGATTCGCGTCAGCAGCATGAACATCTGCTCGGTCGTAGTGTTTTGCGCTTCATCCAGAATGACAAAAGCATTGCTCAACGTGCGCCCGCGCATGTACGCCAGCGGAGCCACTTCAATGGTCTGCCGGGCAATGGCGCGCTCCATCTCCTCTGCTTCTAACATTTCACGCAAGGCATCGTAAAGAGGGCGCAGGTATGGAGTGATCTTTTGTTCGAGATCGCCCGGAAGAAAACCGAGCGCCTCGCCAGCTTCCACCGCGGGTCGCGTCAAAATGATACGGGCTACCTGCTCTTTCTTAAGCGCCGCGACCGCCATGGCGACGGCAAGGTAAGTTTTTCCCGTGCCAGCCGGCCCAATTCCAAAAACGACGTCGTGCTTTTGAATTGCCTCGACATAAGCCCGCTGGTTTGCGCTTCGCGCAACGATCGGAGGCTTGCGGAACGAGGTAGTGATCTTGGTCGCTACGACATCGCCCAGATTCTCATTGCGTTCTTCGCTCACTGCCTTGAGCGCATAATTGAACTCATGTCTTTGAATATCCACGCCCTGCTGGCGCGCTTTTTCGAGCTGTTGAAATACCTCCTGCGCTTTATCGACGTGGCTCGTGTCTCCCTCCAGTTTCACCCAGCCTTCGCGGGTGGTCACCTTCACACCAAGTGAATCCTCAAGATTTTTCAAGAGTTTGATGTCATTGGCGTACAGCGACTGCAAGGCACGCGGGCTCTCAAACTGAAGGGTGCGAGTTTCGGTCATCGTCAATTCGTGGCATCGGCATCCTTGCCGATTGCAATTTGGCTAAGAGGTGAGGCCACGAACCCTGCCCTAACGAAAACCATACACCAGCGCCCAATGCGTGCGTTCCTCTGGCGATTCCTCCACGCTGACGATGACAAAGTAACTGCCGGTGGTCTTTGGAACGACGTGCGCAGCCGCAAAATGGCCTTTCTCCCAGCTGTCTGGTTCTTCCGCCAGCTTCCCATCCGAATCGTAAATATGAACCGACACCTTCGCCCGATCGACTTCGGTCCCCAGCCAGAACCAATATTCGTTTCCTTTGAATAATTGCTGTCGGACTGCTTTCTTTTCACCTGAAGCGAGGTCGCCTCCCCAGTAATCCTCACGCACCTGAAACCCTTGTTTTACATATGGTTCTGCTGCCTGAAGGGCAAACGACTGCGCATCATCCACCGAGGCGGAGGCCGCACGCTGCATAACGACGACAGCCGCCAGCAAGAAGCTGACGCGTAAAAGAAGTTTCGCGAAACGCTTCATCGAAATTTCCTAATCCCTCGTGACGATGCCGGCGCCGAGCCGCGTCGTGATCTCGTTGACTTTCTTAACTGACTCGGCAGGAATGCCCTTGCCGCCGACATCAATGAGAGGCTTCACTTCGACCAGGGCGTCTTGAATTTGGTGAATGATCGGAAGATTAAACTCAGGCATCGCCTTCAGTCTTGTCTGAAAATATGCCAGGAGATCGGGCTGATGCAGAAGCTCTGCGCCGTCGGTAGAAAAATGCTGTTTCACGACTGAGGTCAATACTTCCGTTCCCCTCAGCCACCCACCCAGACTGACGAGCTGTGACAACTTTTCATCGTGCACTTCGTTCATTGCCTGTTGCACACTGTTTTGGGTGCGATCCAGTTCCTGCCGCACATTTTCCCAGTTACGTTTATCTGCCGCCTCGATAATCGCCTTGGCATGTGGCGTGATCGAGTTTCCGACGCCAATTCCTTTCGCCAATGCCAGGACGCGTTGACCAATGTCCTTTACGGCCGGCGCGTCTTCCGCTTGCACCGCAATGAAGCCATCTGCGATCACCGCCCCCAACAACAGGGCGATGCGCGGCCGCTCGGTAAAATTTGGCCCCTTATCGCTGCGGACGTGTTCCTTCCAATTGACCCCACCGAGCTTGTTCAGTGCCCCGAAAATTTCGTTCGGCAACGGCACTACAACGTCCTCCACAGTCGTGGATAATTGGTTAATATTGATGTGCTGCGGAGCCTGCGCGCCATGCGCGCTCAGAGAAAGCCCCCCCGCTGCGGCTACAATTAACTTCAGATGTCTAGTAAACAGAATCATTGGAAGCTTCGAATGTTGATTTCGAGGTCGTATCTAGGATTTAATGAAGCGAACTTTAAGCAAAACCAGTGCTGTACACAAATCGCTGCTCAAACATTTTGAATCGCCTTAACCGAAACATTCTATTCCCTGTGCGGCCCCGCCGTCTACGCTCTTTATGGATCTGACCCGGCTAGAGCAGATCCTCGACCGCGCATCTTCCAGGCGGATCACGGTAATCGGCGATCTGATGCTCGATGAATTTGTTTGGGGAAAAGTCGGGCGCATCTCGCCTGAGGCGCCCGTCCCCGTCGTAGAGGTAACCGGAGAATCATTTTACCCGGGCGGCGCTGCCAACGTCGCCCGCAACCTGCGCGAGTTCGTGGACGGCGTCGCGATCATCGGTCTGCTGGGCAAAGATCGTGGCGGCCAGCAGCTTCA
>Ga0207701_10003368_pt1 | contig 16418 bp, 13 predicted proteins | sample KBSSwiSSwithPhiX_FD_184294 | JGI IMG/M metagenome (GOLD analysis project Ga0207701, IMG submission 184294) | Switchgrass rhizosphere bulk soil microbial communities from Kellogg Biological Station, Michigan, USA, with PhiX - S5 (SPAdes) (version 2) | ecosystem: Environmental > Terrestrial >... | reverse complement strand
GGTGGCGCGCAGCTCGGGGCGGGGAACCGAGGACGGGGAGGCGGGGATGAGGGGGGGAGGGCCCGAGAGGGAGAAGAGTGGGGGCGGGAACGGGAACGGGAACGGGAACGAGGGGGAGGCGGACGCGGGAGCGGACAGGAGCAGGAAGGCCGAGATGAAGCAGGCCGAGATGAAGATAGCCGGGGTGCGCGACAAAGGAGAGCCGCAGCTTTGAGCGAAAAGGCTCCCGGACCAAACAAAAAGGTTGCCGGCGGGCAGGGCGCGAATGATCGTCTTCGCGATGAACGTGCAAGAGCGGCTGGCCGAGCTGGTGTCGTTCGACACCCAGAACCCGATGGGACGGGAGCGGCCCCTGTGCGACAAGCTGGCGGCGGACCTGCGCGCGCTGGGCGCGGCCAGCGTCGAGGTGGCCGAGGTGGCGACGGGCCTGGGCGCGCACGCGTACGTCTACGCCTGCTTCGGGGCCGCGCCACCGCGGTTGCTGCTGAACGCCCACGTGGACACCGTGCCGGCCAACAGCGGCTACACCAGCGCGCCGCACACCCTGACCGCGCGCGACGGGCGGCTGGTGGGGCTGGGATCGGCCGACACCAAGGGAGCCATCGCGGCCATCCTGTGCGCGCTGGCGCGCCAGCCTCCCGCGGCGCCCGTCGGCGTGCTGTTCTCGGGTGACGAAGAGCGCAGCGGGTCGTGCATGCGCGCCTTCCTCGACAGCCCCCGGGCGCGCGGCCTGGAGCGCGCCGTGGTCTGCGAGCCGACCAGCTGCCGGGTCGGCTCGCGTCACCGCGGTATCGGCGCCGCCGAGGCCAGCGCCGTCGGCCCGGGCGGCCATTCGTCACGCGTGGACTTCGTCGCCAATCCCATCGCCATCCTGGCGCGCGCCGCGGTCGCGCTGGACGACTTCGCGCGCGAGCAGCGCGATCAGGGCCCCGAGGGCTTCCGCGGCATCTGCCTGAACGTCGCGTCCATCGCGGGCGGCATCGCCTTCAACGTCATCCCGACCCGCGGGGCGCTGCTGCTGTCGCTGCGTCCGGCGCCTGGCACGGTGGTGGCCGAGGTCATGGCCGAGGTCGAGCGCCGCGCGCGCGCCGCCGTGGCGCCCCACCCGCTGGAATGGCAGGTGCGCAAGGTCAACCCGGCCTTCGCGACCCGCGACCTGCGCGCGTTCGAGCCGCTGCTGGGCGCGCGCGCGCGCCAGCCGGTGGACCTGGCCTTCTGGACCGAGGCGGCGCTGCTGTCCGAGGCCGGCATCGACGCCGTGGTGTTCGGTCCCGGCGACATCGCCCAGGCGCACGCGGCCGACGAGTTCGTCGACCCCGCCGAGCTGGACGCGGCGCAGGCGGCGTTCGAACAGCTGCTGGCGTCGCCATGATGGAGCCCGAGATCATCCAGCGCTTCCTGGAGAGCGTCGGCCAGAAGGCCGACGTCGACCTTTACCTGAAGCTGTTTCGCGCGCAGAAAAAAGAGAGCTTCGCCATCATCTCGGCCGACGCGCAGATCGTGAAGAGCGCGCTGGACCCGTTCCATTTCGATCTGCGCATCTTGAACGGGCTGGGGCTGATCCCGGTGGTTCTGCTGGGCCTGGACGGCGCGCGCGAGGTCGACCGCCAGGCGCTGCGCGTGCAGGAGTGGCTGGTCGAGGACGCGGTGCCGGCGCGCATCCTGAGCGCCGGCGCGACGGTCACCGCCGAGACCATCGACGCCGTGCGCACCACCATCGCCGAGGGCGCCATCCCGCTGCTGTCGCTGGAGGCGGCCAAGGACAGCCACGCCGACGGACGGGTCAAGATGCTGGCCACGCTGGCCACCGAGCTGAGCGCCCGCCGGGTGATCTTCCTCAGCCGCGGCGCCGGCCTGGGCCCGCGCAACAGCCCGCCCCTGTCGGTGGTCAACCTGGGCATCGACTACGACGCGCTGGTGGGCGGTGGCACCCTGTCGCGCCGGCAGACCACCCTGCTCCGCCAGGTCAAGCAGCTGCTGGAGCAGGTGCCGCACCGGATGAGCGTCGCGGTGGTCAACCCGTTGCAGCTGCTGCGCGAGCTCTTCACGGTCAGCGGCGCCGGCACGCTGATCCGGCGCGGGTCGCGCATCGACACCCGCGCGGGCTGGGCCGACGTCGACCAGGCCCGGCTGCGCGCCCTGTTCCACTCGGCGTTCGGCAAGATCCTGCGCCCCGACTTCTTCGAGACCCCGGTCGAGCGCACCTACATCGAGGAGGGCTACCTGGGCGCGGGCGTGATCCGCGAGACCCCGGTCGGGGTCTACCTGACCAAGTTCGCCGTCGAACGACAGGCCCAGGGCGAAGGGATTGGCGGCGAGATCTGGTCGATGCTGGTGCGCGACTACCCGGCCTTCTTCTGGCGCGCCCGCCCCGCCAACCCGATCAACCCCTGGTACATCAAGCAGTGCGACGGCATGGCCCGCTTCCCCGACTGGTTCGTCTTCTGGCGCGGGATGCCCATCGAAAAGATCGACCCGGCCATCCGCTACGCGCTGGGGGAACCGACCGATCTGATCTAGCGGCCGCGGGACTACCGGAAGTCCCGCAGGTGCTTGCGGGGGCCCTTGCTGACCGGGCCGTCGGCGGCTTGCTGGCATTCCACGCACAGGTCGACGTAAGGCATGAGCTGCATCCGTTTTTCCGTAATCGGCTCCTCGCACTCGGTGCACAGACCGAACGAATCCGGGTCCTCGTCCAGTCGGGCCAGCGCGCTGCCCACCCGCGCCAGCACGGTCGAGCGGGTGCGGTTGCGGCTGGAGGCGATGGCCTGGGACATCTCGACCAGCGGTTGCTCGTCCTCGTCGCTGCCGACGGCGGCCGGATCCTTGCGGCCGGGCTCGATCTCCAGATCGCCTTCGGCCAGGATCTCGGCACGCAATGCGAGCAGCTTCTCGCGGTACTTCTTGAGTGCGGCGGCGTCCATGGGCAAAGTCTAACGGATCTCATGCCCGAGCTCCCCGAAGTGGAGGTGGCCGCCCGCAACCTTCGACGCTGGATGACCGGCCGCAAGATCCGTGGGGTCGAGCCGCGCGAGGGCTCGGCACGGATCTTTCGCCCCGCCAAGCCCGACGCGCTGGATGCTCTGACCGGCGCGCGCTTTCAGGACATCAAGCGGGTGGGCAAAAATCTGTTACTGACCTTCGATTCGCGCAGCGGCCCGGTCGGCCTGTGGTCGCATCTGGGCATGACCGGCAAGTGGGTGCGCCGCACCGCCGACGACGACGAACCTCCCTTCGCCCGGGTACTGGTGGAGCTCGACGACCGCTCGTCGCTGTACTACACCGACACCCGGATCTTCGGGCGCCTGCGGCTGGTACCGGCCGCGGCATTCGAAGAGCTGGGCGAGATCGCGGCCCTGGGGCCCGACCCCTTGAACGACGGCATCGATGCGCACGCGCTGCACGCCAGGCTGGCCAGCATCGGTAAATCGATCAAGGTCGCCATCATGGACCAGGCGCTGCTGCCCGGCATCGGCAACATCCAGGCGGTCGAGGCGCTGTTCCGGGCCGGCATCGACCCGCGCCGGCCCGCCAAGTCGCTGTCGCAGGCCGAGGTGAACCATCTGCGCCAGGGCCTGCTCGACTCGATCGAGTTCACCCTGGCCTCGTTCGCCAGCACGGGCGCCGACGGCGACAGCGCCGACATCAGCTATATCGAGGAACGCCGCGGCGACAACCCGTTCCTGGTCTACGGGCGCGAGGGCGAGCCCTGCCCGCGCTGCAAGAAGAGCAACCACAAGGGGACCATCACCCGCATCGTCCAGGCCCAGCGCGCGACGTTCTTCTGCCCCACCTGCCAGAAGTGACGGGAGGCCGGCGGGCCTCCGCGACTACAGCCGCTCGTCGCAGTCGGTGCGCTGGATGTCGTCCAGGGTCTCGCGGCGGGAGATCAGCGTCGCCTTGCCGTCGTCCCACCAGACCTGGGGCACGCGGCCCAGCGAGACGTAGTTCGAGCTCATGGCCGCGCCGTAGGCGCCGGCGTCGTGCAGGACCAGCAGGTCGCCCACGTCGGGGCGGCCCAGCGGCCGCGGCACCAGCAGCTCGTGATCATCGCGGGTGAAGACGTCGCCGCTCTCGCACAGCGGGCCGGCCACCACCAGCGGCTCGGGGGGACGGCCCGCGCCGGCGCCCACGATCGAGATGTGGTGATAGGCCCCGTACATCGCCGGGCGGATCAGGTCCGCGAAGCCGGCGTCGACCATCACGAAGCGGTGGCCCGGGCCCTTGGCGTTGGCGGCGGTCTCCTTGATGTCCTTCACCCGGGCCACCAGGATCCCCATGGCGGCGACCGGATAGCGCCCGGGCTCGATCTCGACGCGGATGGGCCGGCGCGCCGCGCGCGCCAGGCGGTCGGCCGCTTCGATCAGCACCGGCCGGTACCAGTCCAGGTCGTAGGCCGGGCTGCCCGGCTTGTAGGGGTGCGGAATGCCGCCGCCCAGGTTCACCGCCTGAAGATCCGGCAAGCTCGGCGCCAGGTCGACGAACAGCGAGACCAGCTTGCGCATGTTCTCGTCGAACTCGCGGATCTGGGGGCCGGTGCCGATGTGGGCGTGCAGCGCGACGATGGGCAGCTTGGCGTCGGCGGCCAGGGCCCGCACCCGGTCCAGATCTCCCAGCCAGACGCCGTGCTTGGATGAGGGGCCGCCGGTGTCGCACGACTGCACGTGTCCGTGGCCAAAGCCCGGGTTGATCCGGAAGGCGATGCCCCCGCGGTAGCCCGAGCCGCGCAGCTCCTCGATCATCCCCGGCGATCCGACGTTGGGCAGGATGCTGTGCTCCAGCACCGTGGTGAGCGCGTTGTCCCGGAAGACATCGACGGTCAGCATCACCACCGGCGGGTCACTCCCCATGGCGAAGCCGGCGCGCCGCGCGCGCAGCACCTCGTTGCCGCTCACGGCGTCGATCCACAGCCCGGCGCCACGGATGGCCTCCAGCACGCGCCAGGACGAGTTGGCCTTCATGGCGTAGCGCGCCTGCAGCGCGGGCCCCTGGGTCAGCGCCGCCACCTTGGCCAGGCGCTGCTGCAGGATCTGACCGTCGTAGAGATAGAAGGGCGTGCCTACCTTGTCGGCCAGGGCCTCCAGTGGATATGAAGCCAGGTTCATCGCCGCAATATACCCAACGCGCGCCCCTGTCGGGCGGTTACTCGAAATCGCCCCCCCGGGGCTCGAATCGCCGCCTTTGGCCTGGCTGGTGACTGACGCGCGCGCCGAAATGTGTCATGGATCGGCGCGTTGGCTGCCAGCAGTTTCGTCGCGCGCGCGGCGCGAGCGATCTCGGTATTCGCGGGGGTCACGATCGCCTGGACCGCGCCCGTCCACGCCCAGCTGGGCGCGCAGCCGCATGGCGACCTGCCGGCCGAGCCACCGGCCGCGGCGCCCGCGCCCCAGCTGACCAAGCCGCCCGCGCTGGTCAAGTCGGTCGAGCCGATCTACCCGCCCGAGGCGCTGGCGGAGAAGCTGGCCGCCGAGGTCACCCTGCTGATCGACATCGACGCCGACGGTCACGTGAGCGGCGTCCAGGTCAGCAAGCCGGCCGGCCACGGCTTCGACGAGGCGGCGGTCGCGGCCGCCAACGAGATGGAGTTCTCGCCCGCCGAGATCGACGGCAAGCCCGGCAAGATCCGCATCGAGTACGTGATGCACTTCGTGCCGCGGGTGGTGCCGGCCGCGCCGCCCGAAGCGCCGGCACCGACCGAGGCGCCGGCGGCCCCCGAGCCACCACCCCCGCCGGCGCCGGTGATCCTGCGCGGCCGCCTGCGCGAGAAAGGAACCCGCGATCCCATCGTGGGCGCCGATGTCGCGGTGATCCGCAACGCGCCCGGCGCGCCCGAGGCTGCCAATGCCCGCGCCACGGTGGTGGCCACCACCGACGACCAGGGCCGCTTCGAGGTGCGCGGCCCCGCGCCCGGCGGCCTGCGGGTCATCGTCAGCGATAGCGAGCACGAGCCCTGCATCTACGACTTCTCCGCCCGGGAGATCGGCGGCGCCGTGGTGCCTCAGGTCAATTGCTTCGCCCGCCCGCGCGAGATTCGCTACGAGACCCACGTGCGCGCCAAGCGCACCTACCAGGACGTCACCCGCCACACGCTCAACAAGGATGAGCTGACCACCGTGCCCGGCACCTTCGGCGATCCGCTGCGCGTGGTCCAGAACCTGCCCGGGGTGGCCCGCATCCCCTACGGCATCGGCCAGCTGGTGGTGCGCGGCGCCGCGCCCCAGGACTCCAGCGTGTTCATCGACGGCCAGCGGATCCCGATCCTGTTCCACTTCCTGGGCGGCCCCTCGGTCCTGACCCCCAACCTCATCGACAAGATCGACTTCTATCCGGGGGGGTTCGGCGTGCACTACGGCCGAGCCACCGCGGGCATCCTGGACGTCACCACCAACAGCGAGCCGGCGCCCCAGCTGCACGGCAACGCCGACATCAACTTGCTGGACTCCTCGGCTTACGTCGAGGGGCCGCTCGGCCATGGCATCTCCGGCGGCGCGGCGGCGCGGCGGTCGTACATCGACATCCTGCTGCCCCTGGTGGTCTCCCAGCAGCAAGGCTCGACCACGGTGGTCGCCACCCCGGTCTACTGGGACTACCAGCTGCGCGCCAGCAAGGACCTGGAAGGCGCCGGCCGCATCTCAGTGTCCGCCTTCGGCAGCGACGACACCCTGCACGTGGTGTCGTCGGATCCCGCGCGCGCCAACCTGGACCTGGGCACCAACATCGGTTTCCACCGGCTGGTGCTGGTCTGGGCCACCACCGCCCGTGGCTGGACCTCCAAGCTGACGCCTTCGTACGGGTTCGACACCAGCCGCTTCGACGCCGGCACCGTCAACGTCGACTTCGGCGCCCAGGTCTTCGGCCTGCGCGAGGATCTGAGCCGGCGCATCAACGATCGGGTCACCCTGCTGGCTGGCTTCGACGGTCAGATGCGCCTGGAGGACCTGCATTTTCACATCCCCGTCCCCAACCTGACCCGCACCTTCGGGCGTACCCAGCCGCAGATCACCACCATCGACCGCGGGTTCGCGGACATCGGCAACGCGCTGTACGTCGAGGCGCTGTGCGACGTGGCGCGCGGACTGCGCCTGGTGCCGGGCCTGCGCGGTGATTGGTTCCACTACAACCAGACCGATCGCTTCTCCCTGGACCCGCGCGTGGTGGCGCACTGGGAGCTGAACCCACGCTGGGCGCTCAAGGGCGGCGTCGGGATCTTCCACCAGCCGCAGCAACCGCAGATCCTGGACAGCGAATTCGGCAACCCGGCGCTGCGCACGATCTGGGCCGACGCCTATCACCTGGGCTTCGAGCACCGCTTCACCGACGTCATCACGCTGGACACGACCCTCTACTTCCTGCGCCGTCACAACCTGCCGGTGCCCGAGCGCGCCATCAACTTCAGCGACGTCGGGCGCGGGCGCGCCTACGGCATGGAGCTGTTGCTGCGCCACGAGATCACCCGGCGATTCTTCGGCTGGATCTCGTACACCCTGTCGCGCTCCGAGCAGACCGACCGCAGCGTGGGGAACTTCGACGCCGGCGGCATGATGGGCGCCATTCCCGGGCAGCCGCCGTCGACGTTCTATCCGACGCCCTTCGACCAGACCCACAACTTCATCCTGGTGGCCAGCTACCGCGGCTTCAAATCCTGGGAGCTCGGCACCAGATTCAGGGTGGTCACCGGCGTCCCGCAGACGCCGATCGTGGGCTCGATCTTCGACTCGGACTACAACACCTATCGGCCGGTGCAGGGGCCGCTCAACTCGACCCGGCGCCAGACCTTTCACCAGCTGGACCTGCGCGCCGAACGGACCTGGACGTTCGATGCCTGGCGCTTCAGCATCTATCTCGACGTGCAGAACGTCTACAACGCGCAGAACCCGGAGCTGACGATCTACGACTACCGCTACCGCCAGTCGGGCCCGGTGCGCGGGCTGCCAATCCTGCCGATCCTGGGTTTCCGAGGGAGATTCTGATGCGCGCGAGCACGCTCGGGGGAATCGTCGCCGCCACCCTGCTGGCGGGAGCAGGGTGCGCCAGCTTCGAGGACGTCACCACCGTGATCGACCTGCGCATCCTGGGCATCATGGCCGAACCGCCCGAGATCTACGTCGACCGCGCGACCCTGGCCAGTCAGACCGATCCGTTCGTGAGCACCTTCACGGCGCTGGTCGTCGATCCGCGCGGGGCCGGGCGCCCGGTCAGCTTCACCGCGCTGGCCTGCCCGCGCGAGATCGACACGGTCACCGCCGCCACCGGACGCAACGGGGTGGTGTGCGAGCACAACGTCCCGGGCATGACCCCGACCTCACTCGAGATCCCCGGCACGCCCGCCCAGACCAGCGACCCCGGCCCGCAGCACGACATCACCTTCCTGCTCACGGTGCCGCCCCCGTTGCTGGACCTGGCGTTCGGGCTCGATCCGTTCGGGGCGCAAGGGTTCCAGCTGCCGATCGTGGTTCAGCTCGAGCTGGCGGCCGGTACCGAGAGCATCGTGGCCACCAAGCGCATGGTCTTCTCCCAGCAGCTCGACGACCGGCCGCCGCAGCTGCCCAACCAGAACCCGGTGCCCGCCAGCATCCGGGTCTACCCGGCGCGCGACGCGCTGCGAATGCCGATCGCGCCCATGACGTTCGATCCACAGCAGTCGATCATCCTGCCGCCCGGCGGCCAGCTCTGGTTCGAGCCGATGGATACGCCGCGCGAGAGCTACTCGACCCGGGAGCTGACCCGCGAGAACCCGCCCCAGGTGATCACCCGGGATGTGGCGCAGGAGAGCCTGCGCTTCGCCTTCTTCGCCAGCGCCGGCAAGTTCGCGCCCCCGGAGACCACCACCATCAAGTCAGTGCTGCGCGAGGACCCGGGTGAACCCCACCTGGAGTCGCAGTACACCGCCCCGGCCAACCCGCCCCAGGGCGGCGCCGTGACCATCTGGATCGTGTCCCACGACGAGCGCGGGGGCACCTCCTGGGTCCAGCGCCAGCTGACCATCAGCGACGCCCCGTAGCAGCCGCCCAGGAATTCCATCATCAAGGAAGGAATGCCGGAGGTCGTCACGGCTTCCGTGGCGTCCAAACCAGGCAATCCACAGTATTCCCCGGGCTTCGGGCGTATGCTGGGCGTTGAAGGAGGACGACATGAGGCGACTTCTTCTGGGATCGGTATTGGTGTCGGTCGGGTTGTTTGTCGGGCTATTTTCTTGGAGCGTTGCGAGCGTCTCTCCCGCGGCCGCTGCCGCCAAGGCCAAGAAGGCGGGCGCACCACCGCCGCCGCCGGCCACCAGGAAAATGAACGCGTGTGGCTGTTACGCCGACGGGCAGGGCAACTGCTTCTGCGGCCGCAAGGGCAAGTGCAACTGCCCGGGCGAATCCGAGCCGAAGACCTGCGAGGAGAAGCGCGCGAAAGAGATCGAGCGCGAGGTGGCCGCCGAGACCAAGCGCGCGGCCGACGCCGATCGCAAACAACAGCTGCGCTCGCAGGAGAACGAGCGTAAAGAGCGCGCCAAGGAGCACGAGGACGAGCGGGTGAAGGAGAAGGCGAAGGAGAAAGAGAGCACTAGCCCGAACCCGTGACCCGGCTGCGCCGCCGGCCATAGCTGGCGTAGATCGCCAGGCCGATCAGCAGCCAGATGCCGAAGCGCCACCAGTTGGCGGGCGGCAGGCCCCACATCAGCCCCGCGCACGACACGATCGCCAGCACCGGCGTCACTGGATAGCCGGGGCAGCGAAACGGCCGTGCGCGCTCCGGCTCGCGCACGCGCAAGGCGATCACGCCGACGGCGACCACGATGAAGGCGAACAGGGTGCCGATGCTGGTCAGCTCCAGCGCCTGACTCTGGGTGATGAACGTCGGGGCCAGGCCGACGAACACGCCGGTCAGGATGGTCCCGCGGTGCGGCGTGCGAAAGCGCGGGTGAATCCGCGCGAACGCCTGCGGCAGCAATCCGTCGCGCGCCATGGCGAACAGGATGCGTGGCTGGCCCAGCTGAAACACCAGCAGCACCGCGGTGACCGCGATGACCGCGCCCAGCGACATCAGCGTCGCCACCCGCGGTAGCCCGACGACTTGCAGCGCGCGCGCCAGCGGATCGCCGGTGTCCAGGGTCTGGTAGGGCACCAGCCCGGTCATCACCGCCGCCACCGCGATGTACAGCACGCTGCAGATCACCAGCGAGCCGATCATGCCGCGCGGCAGGTCGCGCTGCGGGTGGCGGGTCTCCTCGGCGACCGTCGAGACCGCGTCGAAGCCGATGTAGGAGAAGAAGGCCAGCGACGCGCCCGCCCAGACCCCGTGGAAGCCGGTGGGCGCGAACGGGTGCCAGTGGGCCGGCTGGACGAAGGCGGTTCCCACGGCGATGAAGGCCAGCACCAGCAACAGCTTGAAGATCACCATGCCCGCGTTGAAGCGGGCGCTGGCGCGCACGCCCAGCACCAGCACGACGGTCAGCGCGGCGACGATCGACGCCGCGGGCAGGTTGAACCCGATGACCAGCGAGCCGATCCGGGGCGCGACCGCCGCCAGCGCCGGATCGCTGGCCACCGTTTGCAGGTCGGTCGCCATCCAGCCAGGAAAGTCCAGGCCCAGGCTGCCGCGCAGGAACGAGCGAAAGTAGTCGGCCCAGCTCTGCGCGACGTAGATGTTGCCGACCGCGTACTCGATGATCAGGTCCCAGCCGATGATCCAGGCCGGCAGCTCGCCCAGCGCCACGAACGCGTAGGTGTAGGCGCTGCCGGAGGCGGGCACCAGCGCGGCGATCTCCGCGTAGCAAAGCGCCGAGAACCCGCAGGCCACCGCGGTGATCACGAACGAGAGGATCAGCGCCGGACCGGCGGCCGGGTGATCGGGCCCGCCCGCCGCCATCTGCCCGATGCTGGAGAAGATGCCGGCGCCCACGATCGCGCCCACCCCCAGCAGGGTCAGGTCCCACGCGCCCAGCGTGCGCCGCAACCCGGGCGCACCGTCGCCGGGACTGTCGGTGGCCTCCTGCCAGCGCTTGCGGCGAAACAGCTCGGCGGCTCTCAAGCCCCCGACGCTGCCCGCTCGCAGCAAACGCGTCAACTAGCTCGAAATTTCGTTCCCGTTCCCGGGCCCGGCGTCTCTCTAGCGACGGCGGCGATCGCTCGAGTAGCTGCTGCTGCTGCTGCTGGCCGCGGCGGCGGCGATCGTCGACGGATCCGGGTTGCGCCAGACGGTGACCACATGGTTGTAACCCATGCAGGCCTTGTAGCCGTCGTCCTGGTGCGGGATGTCGGCCGGCGTGCAGTGGTCCTTGCAGTACCCGCTGCCGCTGAACGGATCGACGTAGGGGGCGTCGCCCTGCCCGGCGCCGATGCGCCCCGGGACCACGCCGACGTCGAAGTCCTTGCCGTTGCAGTAGAAGGCCTGCGGCGGGCTGACGAAGATGTTGCCGAAGAACGAGCCTTCCTCGTAGGGGTAGGCCGCGCTCTGGTTCCAGCCGATGGCCGGGCTGTCACCGTCGAGCCACAGCGGGATGTGAGCCCCCGTGGTGTTGATGTGGGCCAGCATGCAGGCGCTCACCTGTTGCTGGCATTCGGACGCGTAGCAAACGCCCCACTCCCACTCGGGCGCGACGCCGATGGCTCCCGCGAAGGTATAGGAGACCCCGTTCTCGTCCTGCTTGGTGATCGAGTGCCCGCTGGGCAGCGCGCAGCGCACCATGTAGGTCAGGGTGTTGCGCCCTTCCTCGGAGTTGAGCAGGTCGGCCCCCGACAGCAGGCCGTCCAGGGCCAGGCCGTTGGTCATGGTCAGCCCGTTGGTCATGGTCAGGCCATTGGTCATGGTCAGGCCGTTGACCATGGTCAGCCCGTTGGTGGCCGCGAGGTACTGCTCCGCGCTCTCGCCAGCTGCCTCAGGCGCCGGTGCGCAGCCAGCTGCCAGACCCGCGAGCAGTACCCCCGACAGGATTGTCGGCCCCCCTAACTTGCAGCACGACATGGTTCTCATTCCCCTTCTGGTGGCTACATGGAGCATAAACGCGGCCAATATTGGTAATCCGAAGTACGCTAAAACGGTGGGTTCGTATGCCACAAGACGGCGAAAATGTTGCTCATGACGCGGGGATCCGTTGCCCGACAGGCAACATCGCCCTCGACCTTCCAGGAGGCTCGGGAACGACTGGCGACACCCCGACCATCTCCCCGCTCCGCGGGGCGAGGGTGACTTGGGGTTGGGCGAGGCGGCAGCTCCACCACCGCCCCCGCAAACGTCAGAGCGAGCGCAGCGCGCGTCCCGTCAGGGCGTGATGGTCCACTTCTGGTAGTCGGCGGTGATGTAGGTCCACTCCTGGACGGGGGTGCCGTCGCTGAAGAGGGAGCCCCAGGGAGAGATCGCGGTCTTGCTGTTGGCCACCGGGCTCAGCTTGTAGAAGCCGGGCTGGTCGCTGAGCGAGGTGAAGGTCCACTGCTGGGTGGAAGCGCCGCTATACGGGTTCTGGACGGCGACGCTGCCGTCCGAGGTCTTGCCCGATCGGCTGTCCAGCGCCTTGCCGCTGCGGACGTTCAGGACCTTGTACTTGCCCGGGGAGATCTGGATGATGGTCCACTTCTGGTTCGCTCCGCCGCTGAAGCTGCGCTGGTCGAGCGCGGCGCCGTCGGAGGTGCTGCTGCCGGCGACCTCCAGGCAGCGCGCCGTGGTCTTGTTGCAGATCTTGTACTGGGTCGCGGCGTCGAAGTTCCGCCACACCGTGACCACGTGCTTGTACGCCAGGCACTGCGAAAACCCCTCGCCGCCGCTGGAGGCCGTGCAGTAGCCCTTGCACAGCGCGCCCTTGTAGAACGGGTTCACGTAGGGAGCGTTGTTCTGCCCCACGCCCAGCCGGCCCGGCACCACGCCCAGGTCGAAGTCCTTGCCGTTGCAGAAGTCGGCGACCGGCGGGTTCTGGAAGATGTTCCCGAAGAAGGACCCCTCCTGGTAGGGGAAGTTGCTGTTGCTGCCCCAGCCGATCGCACCGTCGCCGTCGAGCCACAGCGAGATGTGCTGGCCCGAGGTGTTGACGTGCGCGAGCAAGCACGCGCTCACCCTCTCCTGACAGGTGCCGTCGCAGTTGCTGGTCTCCCACTCGGGCGCGACGCCGATCTGGCCCGGGAACGAATAAGAGGTGCCGTTCTTGTCCTGCTTGGTCAGGGTGCGGCCGGAGGGCAGCGCGCAGCGCACCAGGTAATTGATGGTGTTGCGCCCTTCACTGGAGTTCATGAAGCTGCTGGTGGCGGCCAGGCCGGCTCCGTTCAGGGGATACACCCGCAGCCCGGACCCCGGCATCCCGTTGCTGGCGAAGCCGTTGGTCATGGTGAGCCCGTTGGTCATGGTGAGCCCGTTGACCATGGTGAGCCCGTTGCTCGAGGTGAGCTGTGAGGTGCTGTCCTCGGCGTCGCCCGCGCCTTCTGGCGGCACGCAACCCGCCAGCAAGGTTCCGCCCAGCAGCAAGGCCGACCAATCAGTGATTCCTCGGCGTCGCATGTTCCTCCTGGTCACCAAAGCGGGGAGCGGTGACTCCCTCCGGCGACAGGGTGAGAGCACAAACCCTGCCATCATTATCGGTAACCTAAACCACGTAAACGTGGGGTGGCTTCGCACGTCCAGGGCCGGGTTGTTGTCGTCGGCGGCCGAAACCGTTGCGCCACCCGCAACGCGTTCGACTACAGTGAGGTCCGTTGACCGGAGCCGGGCTCAGCGGAAAGGCGCTTCTTCTGACAGCCCTGGCGCTGCTGGCTCTGGCCTTCGCGGCGCTGTGGTGGCGCGCCGCGCGTCAGCCGCAGGCGCGCCCCAGCTGGCCGCCGAGCTGGGGACAGGTCGCGGTCGGCGTGGTGACCGATTTCCTCGACACCCTGGGCATCGGGTCATTCGCGACCACCACCTCACTCTTCAAGCTGCGCCGCATGGTTCGCGACGAGGAGATCCCCGGCACCCTCAATATCGGCCACGCCGTGCCCACCTTCGCGGAAGCCTTCATCTTCATCGCGGTCGTCGAGGTGGAGATCCAGACCCTGGCGGCGCTGCTCGCCGCCTCGATGGTGGGCGCCTGGTTCGGCGCCGGCGTGGTGGCCCGCTGGCCACGCCGCAGGATCCAGGGCGGCATGGGCCTGCTGCTGCTGGCCGCCGCGGGGCTCATGGTGGTGCGCCAGCTGGGCGCGGTGCCCGAGGGCGGCGCCACCCTGGGCCTGAACGGAGCGCGCCTGGCGGCCGGCGTCGCGGGCAACCTGGTGCTGGGCGCGTTGATGACCCTGGGCATCGGGCTGTTCGCGCCCTGCATGATCATGGTGGCGCTGCTGGGCATGAACCAGACCACCGCCTTCCCCATCATGATGGGCTCGTGCGCCTTCCTGATGCCCGCGGGCAGCGTGCGCTTCCTGCGCCAGGGCCGCTTCGACCCGCGGGCGGCGCTGGGGTTGACCCTGGGTGGCCTGCCCGCGGTGCTGGTCGCGGCCTTCATCGTCAAGGGACTGCCGCTCGACTGGGTCAAATGGCTGGTCGTCGCGGTCGTGGTCTACACTGCCATCGCCATGCTGCGCTCCGCAGCGAAGGGAAAAGAAAATGCCTAGCGGAAACCCGCTGTTCGCCACCAAGTCCGTCGACGACCTGCAAGCCGACGCCGAGGTAGCTCACGGCCTGAAGCGCACCCTGACCGCCACCGACCTGGTGCTGCTGGGCATCGGCGCCATCATCGGCACCGGAATCTTCGTGCTGACCGGTCGCGCGGCCGCCGCCAACGCGGGCCCGGCGGTGGTGCTGTCGTTCGTGGCCGCCGGCATCGCTTCGGCGTTCGCCGGCCTGTGCTACGCCGAGATGGCCTCGATGATCCCGATCGCGGGCAGCGCGTACACCTACTCCTACGCCACCATGGGGGAGCTGGTCGCCTGGGCCATCGGCTGGGATCTGATCCTGGAGTACGCCGTGGGCGCGGCCACCGTCAGCGTCGGCTGGTCGGGGTACGTGGTCGCGTTCATGCGCGACTTCCTGCACATCAACGTGCCCGACGCCTGGACCACCGCTCCCTTCACCTACGACGAGGTCGCGCACCAGTTCGTGCGCACCGGGGCGATCCTCAACGTGCCCGCGGTGTTCGTCACCGCGCTGGCCACGCTGGTGCTGGTGGTCGGGATCAAGGAGTCGGCGCGCTTCAACGCGGTGATCGTGGTGGTCAAGGTGGCGGTGGTGCTGCTGTTCATCGCCTTCGCGGCGCGCTTCGTCAACGCCGACAACTGGCACCCCTTCATCCCGCCCAACGAAGGGTCGGGGCGTTACGGCTTCACCGGCATCATGCGAGGCGCCTCGGTGGTCTTCTTCGCCTACATCGGCTTCGACGCGGTCTCGACCGCGGCGCAAGAGACCCGCAACCCCCAGCGGGATCTGCCCATCGGCATCCTGGGATCGCTGGCCATCTGCACGGTGCTGTACATCGCCACCTCGCTGGTGCTGACCGGGGTCGTGCACTTCGATCAGCTGTCGGTGCCCCACCCCGTCGCCTACGCCGCCAAGGCGACCGGGCAGGTCTGGCTCGAGGTGCTGGTCGAGGTCGGCGCCATCGCCGGGCTGTCGTCGGTGATGATCGTGATGCTCATGGGCCAGCCGCGGGTCTTCTTCTCGATGGCGCGCGACGGGCTGTTCCCGGCGTTCGCCACCAAGGTGCACCCCAGGTTCGGCACGCCCTACATCACCACCATCATCACCGGCGTGGTCTGCGCGGCCGCGGGTGGCCTGCTGCCGATCGGCGTGCTTGGCCACCTGGTGTCGATCGGAACGCTGTTCGCCTTCGTGCTGGTCAGCATCGGCGTGATGATCCTGCGCATCAAGCGCCCCGAGATCCCGCGCGCCTTCCGCGTCCCTGGCGGCCCTTTCCTGGTGCCGATCTGCGGGGCGCTGTCGGCGCTCTACATCATCTCGTCGGCCGGCTGGGACACCCAGCTGCGGCTGATCGTCTGGATGGCGATCGGTCTGGTCATCTACGCCGCTTACGGGCGACGGCACTCGAAGCTGCGCGCCGCGGCGGCGGCTCGGCGCTAGCCAGCAGCGGCGGGATGCTGAAGTTGCACCGGACCACGTGCCCGGGCAGCGACGCCGACATTCGCGAGCGCCGGATCAGCTGAACGATGCAGTCGGCCACCGCTTCGTCGAAGTTGGTGGCGGCGGCCAGCCCCACCGATCCCGGGAAGCCGCTCGGCTCGATGTACATGATCGCGGTGACGTCGTCGGTCGCCAGGCGCCCGCAGGCCGCCAGGCGCGGCAACAAGCCGGAGATGTCGTGCTCGATCTTGGCGCCGTCATTCACGTCCAGCACGGCCAGCTCCTGGGTGGAGTGGAACTCGACCGGGTAGTCGAAGGTGGTCGCCTTGCGACCCTCGGGCGCCTTGAAGGTGATGCGCCGGCCGACTTCGACCAGACAGCGCTCGACGTCGTAGTTGCCCAGG
>Ga0207701_10003367_pt1 | contig 16419 bp, 14 predicted proteins | sample KBSSwiSSwithPhiX_FD_184294 | JGI IMG/M metagenome (GOLD analysis project Ga0207701, IMG submission 184294) | Switchgrass rhizosphere bulk soil microbial communities from Kellogg Biological Station, Michigan, USA, with PhiX - S5 (SPAdes) (version 2) | ecosystem: Environmental > Terrestrial >... | reverse complement strand
CCTCGGGCTCATCGATAAGCACCAAGGCCACCAAACGCGGATCATTGGCGGGAACAAAACCGACGAACGAGCCCACCCGCTTCTTTGCCGCATAGCCGCCGTGAACCGGGTCAGCCTTTTGTGCCGTGCCGGTCTTACCGGCAACTTCGAAACCTTCGACGTTTGCCATCATCCCCGTGCCGCCCTCGCTGGTAACGTCCCGCAGCATTGACGCCAAAAGCTTAGCGGTTTTCTCCGAAATCACGCGTCGAACCACGTGCGGCTGATTCTCCAACAACACTTCCCCCTGCGGACTGACTACCCGCCGGGTGACGTAGGGACGCATGAGAAAACCTCCGTTGGCGATCGACGCGTAGGCCATGACGAGCTGAAGCGGTGTAGTCGAGAGACCTTGACCGAAGGCGTGGGTAGCCAAGTCGACGGCCGACCACTTCTCCGGTTTACGCACGACTCCCACGACTTCGCCGGGCACGTCGATTCCCGTCTCCTGACCGAAGCCGAATTTTTCGATGTATTTAAAATAACGGTCCTTTTTGAGCTTCTCGGCTACTTTGGTGAAGCCGATGTTGCTCGAGACTTGAAGAATCTTGGAGAATGACAGCCAACCGTTCGGATGCGTGTCGTGAATAATTTTCCCGGCATAAGGGTATTTGCCCATTTCGCAATAGAAGAGATCGTCTTTACCAACGACGCCTTCCTCGAGCGCTGCCGCGGCCAAAATCGTCTTGAATGTCGATCCGGGTTCGAAACTGTCCGTCACTGCGCGATTGCGTCTCTGCTCGGCCGACTGTTTGGCATAGTTGTTCGGATCGAACGATGGATAATTGGCGAGGGCGAGGATCTCACCGGTGAACGGGTCCACCACGATCGCGACACCCGCCTTGGCCCGGTATTTGACAATCGACGCCTCAAGCTCTTTTTCCGCAATGTGTTGAATCGAGGTATCGATGGTCAGATGCATATCGCTGCCGGGTGGAACATGCAGATCCTCGACGCCCTGCACCAGCACACGTCGTCCCAGTGCGTCACGCTCCGCCACCGAGGAGCCGGATTCTCCGCGGATATATTCATTGTATTTGAGCTCCAAGCCCTCAAGCCCTTCCGAGTCTCTGCCGACAAAGCCGATCACTTGGCCAGCCAGCTGACCCTGCGGATAATGACGATTGGGCTCATAAAACATGCCGATGCCGTCGGCATTCAATGTTTGAATTTTTTCCGCTTCCGCTGACGACACCTGACGCTTGAGCCAAATGAAGGGTTTTTCGCTGACCATCTTTTGCTTCACGTCGGCGACCCGCAAGTTGAGAATCTGCGCCAAAGTGCGGCTTAGCCGATCGGCATCTTGAATGCGGTGCGGACGCGCGTAAACCGATTGCGATTCCATGCTGAGCGCCAACGGCTCGCCGGCGCGGTCGAACAAAGCGCCGCGTTTGGGCAGCACGATCCACTCTTTCAGATGCTGCCGTTGGCCGAGCTTCATCAGTTTTTCGCCTTGCAGCATTTGCAATTGAACGGCGCGTCCGCCGACGATCAAAAACAAAGCCAGAAACAATATTTTGGCGACACCAAGGCGGCGCTGATTGCGCTGTAAAGGTCTTCTCATGGAAGCACAATAATTTGGCCCTTCTCCGGCGGCTTCAAGCCTAAGCGGCGACGAGCGAGCGACTCCAGACGATCGGGCGAAGTCATCGTCGCCAATTCGATTTTCAGTTCGCGGTTTTCCTGCTCCAGACGGCTTTGCAATTTACTCGCGCTCGAAAGCACGTAACCCATATGAACCACTTGCAAGCGCAACCAGACATGGACCAGCACGACGCCGATTAAAGCGAGCGCCAAAAATGCCACGACAACGAAGCGTCGGCGTCCGCCGGCGCGATCGGCGCGCGGCGATCGCTCCCGTTTGCCATTTGCCGTCTGGCGCCCTGACGCGGTGGCGGTAGCGGCCATGATTGTCTCTTAGATTCTCTCCACCGCGCGCAGCTTCGCCGAGCGAGCGCGCGGGTTGGCCTGGATCTCGCCGGCCGAGGGGACGATCGGCCTTTTTGTCAGCAACTTCACTTTTTGGCTCCAGCCGCACTGACAGCGCAAAGCGCGCGGCGGACAAAGACAAGCGCGGCTCCATTTACGAAAGGCCGTCTTCACCAGGCGGTCCTCAAGAGATTGAAATGAAATGATCGCCATTCTCCCCTTCGGTAGTAAAGTTTCGTAGCCGCTCTCCAAGAAACGCCTAAGCTGGTCCAACTCTTGATTGACGGCGATGCGCAAAGCTTGAAACACCTGAGTAGCGGGATGGTGCTCACGCCGGCCGCGCCCCTTGATTCGTTCGATCAAACGAGCCAGCTCGCCGGTGCTTTGGAGCGGTCGGCTTCGCCGCTCTTCGACGATCGCCCGCGCGAGCCTTCGTGCCTGGGGTTCTTCGCCGTACTCGCGAAAGATTCGCGCCAAATCCTCTGCCGCGTAAGAATTGACAATCTCGCGCGCATCGATCGATTGACGGCGGTCCATGCGCATGTCGAGCGCCGCGTCCGAACGAAAGCTGAAGCCCCGTTCGAGAGAATCGATTTGATGGGATGAAATTCCTAGATCCAAAATCGCTCCGTCCACATGCTGCCAACCGATCTCGCCGAGAATATCAAATGCCTCGGCGAAGCTCGCCTGGCGCGCGATTAACCGTTTGTCAAATCGTCGCAGCCGCTCGCGCGCCGCGCCCAGCGCCTCATCATCCCGGTCCAAGCCTAAGACCTGCCCATCCGGGCTGCTGTTGATTAGAATCCGTTCGCTGTGTCCTCCGCCGCCGAGCGTGCCGTCGAGATATCGCTTGCCCGGACCGGGAGAAAGCAACTCGATCACCTCCGGCACCAGTACAGAAATATGCGAGTACACAGCTCAATGACTGGTTCCGTCACCCTCCCAGTCATCGTCGAAACTTTCTATCGCATCTTCAAGAGAGGTGTAGTCTTCGAAGAATCGGTCCATACCCACGACCTTGAAAATATCGCGTAAGAAAGGGCTCATGCCAGCGAGCTTGAGATCGCCATTCAAGTTCCGCAAAAGCTTCAAGCGCTCCAGCAGCACACCGATGCTGAGGTAATTGATATGGTCCACCGATTTAAGGTTCAGCACTACTTTGATCCGTTCTTTTTCGATCAACGAACCGATCGCGTCCTTGATCCGAATCATCTCACGAAAATCAATATCGCCGGTGAGGTCGATCACTGAAATATCTTGAATGGGTTTTCGCGCTAGTAGCATTCGCTATTCTCCTTTTGTTGATTCAGGAGCCGCGCTCGCGCGCGTCTACAATCCCAAATCACCGAGGAAATCCGGATCCTGCATGAGCTTGTCTTCCGCCTCGACAAAAATCTTTTTCCATGCTTCGCGGTCCCACACGCGAAATTTTTCCAGCGCGGAAACTAGAATGACATCGCGTTTGAGATCGGCATATTTTCTAAGCACCGGCGGTATGAGAATCCGGCCGTGCGTATCCACGCTGCATTCACAAGCGGAACCGAGATAATAATTTTGAAATCGCACCATGCGCGGATCGAACTTCGGTTTCTTGCGAACCTCTTCTTCGAATCGTAGCCACGCATCGATCGGATAGACATCAAGACAACGCTGGCTGTCGATGACGAAATTGGTCATCACAATTCGCTCGTCGCCCTTGCCCACCAAAACGTCGCGGAACTTGGATGGGATACTCAGGCGTCCTTTGTTATCGAGCGTATGTTCAAAGCTGCCGCGAAACATAGTTTCTAACCAGTGTCCCAACTACAAGGGCAACGTTTATCCCACCTTTTCCCACTAGGCGCCACTTATAACTTGCTCTCCTCCACCTGTCAACAAAAAAGAACCAAAACATTGAGGTTTTCCAAGATTTTAAGAAGCAGCGTAGTAAATGATGGACGTTCGTTTGAGTAACAGGCGTGCGGCTGGAAAGTTCGACCGTCTCGCTAGGGAGTATCAAGGCTAGCGTGCCGGGATTAAGACAGCGCGAACCAAAATCAAAAGGTGTTGGAAACCGAAAGGATCGCTGGCCAGCAAAGAACGGCGGAAAATGCGGGAGATGATCGTAGTCGGACGATTTCGTTGAAGAGTTGGGCTAAAGTGGATCGGTAAGCCGGATTCTGTCGTAACCCATAAAATGGGTCACAGCGATCATTCATCTTGCCCCTCGATTACTCGATGGGTCGAGCGACCTTACCCGAGGGCTATGGGCGGACTACCCAACCCTCCTATTTGGTCTTGCTCCAGGTGGGGTTTGCCATGCGTTCGCCATTACTGGCGAACCGGTGAGCTCTTACCTCGCCATTTCAACCTTACCGGCCGCTAGAACGGCAGGCGGTATCATTTCTGTGGTACTTTCCCCCGATCACTCGGAGCCGTCGTTAACGGCCACCGCGTCCTTTGGAGTCCGGACTTTCCTCGCTTCATGCCGGAGCACGAAGCGCGATCGCTTGATCCACTTTAGCCCGCAATATTGCTTTTCACCGCTTCGTCAATGCCCCGATTGGCCATACGATCAGCCAATTTGTTAAATTCGCGGCGCACGTGAACAATACGATACGAGTCGAACTGCCGCAACAAACTCACGGCGCGCTGAAATAGCTCTTTGAGCTTTTCGTCTTTGACCCGATACTCACCATTCAACTGGCGCACCAACAGTTGGGAATCACTTTGCACGACGATATTTTTTCGCCCCAGTCGAATGAGCGCTTCGAGGCCCATCAACCATATTCGGCGACATTATTCGTGGCGCGACGAGGTCGTGACCCACGCCATTTTCATCGAGAATCACCACGCCGTCGACCATCAAGCTATTCCGCTGAGGGTTCCGCCATGAATTTATCCGTCAATAATAATTTTGACTCTGCTGTGCGAAGAGTGTGTGGACAATAAAAGATCTCAAACTGGCGGACGCCACGGGCGCACAAGCAAGAAACAGGTCACGCGCGCCGCGCGGCACAAACAATTCAACGAAGGGAAAAAAGATCTTTAATGCTCTGCGCCGCTATTCGGCGGTTTGACGAAAAGGATGCGCTGGCAGCTCGGGCATAGATGAACTTTTTCGTTTCGGATGATCTCGTTCCATAGCTGCGGCGGCAGATTCATGTAACATCCTTGGCATATCCCCCCCGCAACTTCCACTACGGCCGTTCCACCACGCCGAGAAAAAATCAGCTCATAGCGGGAAATCAAGTCACCGGTGACCTGCGATGCGATGCTCTGCCGGCGTGTGGCCGCTTCGGAGACGGCCGCGTCGATGCCACTGATCTCCACCTGCAGCTCTCCTTGTTTTTTATGCCATTCTTCCTGTATCGCCGCCATTTCCGATTGCTTTGTCTGGATCTGAGCCTTGACAGCATCGATCTCCTGCATGATTCTGATTAGATCTTCCTCGAGGTCCCCGTTGGTTTGTCGCATCAGCTCGATTTCACGTTGTAGCGCCTGCAACTCTTTGGTGTTTTTGATGCGGTTCATGCGCATCCGCTTGTCCATCGCTTTTTTGCCCTCGTCCTGGAAGATCCGGTCTTTTTCGATGCGCGCTTTTTCCCTCTCGACATAAATTGCGTTTAGCGCATCGATTTCGCCCTTTTTGCTCTGTATTTGTTTCTCGGTAACCCGAAGCTCGTCGAGTAACCTTTGTTTGCGACCGGTTTGTTCTTTTATCTCGCGGTCAACAGTTTGCAGCGAGGCCAAAATTTCGATCTGTGCGTGCAACTTTCAATCCTCCGATTAGAAAAAAAAATGCACCCGTTTGGGTGCATTTCTGGTGCTGAAACTCTAGCGGCTATGAATCGTTTTAGTCTTAATCTGCTCACTCCCAAAGAACACCTTCACTGATTTACTTATCTGGATTTGTCAGCGTTGTCAAAGCCGGATTTATGGTCACTTCCAGCGGAATTCGGCACGCATTGACGAGGGCCTTAAACAATTGGAAAAAGGTTTGACTAGTTCGCTAGCGCGGGATTGCGCCCGAGGGCGAGAGGCCGAGTTCGACGCGGCAAGCTGCAACAGCATCTCCTGGCTCATCCGCTCTGCTGGATGGCGCGCTAGCCGCGTCGTTTTCCGATCACAGTCCGAGCTTTCCCGGGTTCATAATATTGTTGGGATCAAGCGTCTTCTTGATTTGCCGCATCACTTCCAAGCCGTAGCCGTGCTCCTCGGCCATGAGCGGCGCCAGTTTGAAGCCGACGCCGTGCGTGTATTCCATCGAACCGCCCATCTGCTGCACCAAGCGCAGCAATTCCTCGACGGTTTCCTCCAATACCAATTGGGCGTTTGGTATCGTGTGTTCGTCGGCGCCCAAGCGCATGGAAAACAGCTCCGGTTGCACCCACAAACCGCTTTCCTGAAGCCGCACACCGCGGCTTTGAATCAACTTTTGCGCGGCAATTTTAAACGCCAGAACCTTCGATGCCGGCAGCGCAACATGAATCCAATCCCGATAGATGCCGTCTCGACCGCGTTCTCGGCGCTGGCGGCGGTTCTGCATGAAGCGGCGCGCGATTTCATGACGCTCGCGCCAGAACTGCTCCGGTTCCGCGCGGTCGAGCGGCTCACCGCCGCCGGCAGTACAGATCGCCGCCGCTAGATTTGCTTCCGTCGTAACTATTTTTTCGTTGCCCTCGAAGACCAGGTACAACAACGCCCCGGGGTCGTGCTTTTCTTCATCGTCGCCGAAATCGAGCAACGCCGGTTCGATCCGCTCATGAAACATTTTCTGGATCGCCGCGAACCCCTTTTCAAAAGAAAAAAAGAGAAACCCGCGAAAAACCCGCGCTTGCGGCTTTGGGAAAATGCGGATCGTCGCTTCGGTGATCACCCCGAAGCAGCCTTCGCCACCGATCAGAAGCGCATTGAGATCGATGCCCGCCGAATGTTTCGATACCGGTCGCGTGCGCAGGATTTCGCCATTCGGTAGCACAGCTTCCAAGCCCAAAACCTGCTCGCCCATCGAACCGTAAACACCCGCGCGATAGCCGACACTGTTGGTCGAGATCGCGCCGCCGATAGTGGCAACTGGAACCGTCCATGGATCGTGACCGAGAATATAGCCCAGCTCATTTAGTCTTGCGTCCAGCGCTTCGAGCACGACTCCGGCTTGGACGCGGGCGGAACGCGCGGCGATATCGATCTCGACAATTTGTTTCAAGTCGCGCAGATCGATGGCCAGGCTGGGCCGGATCGGAATGGCGCCGCCCATCAGTCCTGAACCGCCGCCGAAAGGCACCAGTGCGATTTTTTCCGCGTTGGCGAACTGGACGATGCGGCGCACCTCCTCCGTCGATTGTGGTTTGACGGCGCAGAGTGGCGTGCGCAGCTCGGGATGATGGTTCGGGTGCATGCGCCCCTCGCTGAGCGCATCCCAGGAAAGCTCGTCGAGCATGGAGGAATCCGCGACAATCCTTGCCGGATCGATTACCTTCGCAAGTTTGCTGGCAATGTTGCTCATGGCGTCCGCGTGTACTATCGCTGATCGAAAGCATATCTCAATCATGGCAAGCGGAAAAGTAGGTGTGAGTGTTGTGGGAGGCGAGATGTTTAGCTTGGCGGCGCGCCCTGGCGATGCAATTCGTTCGCTCGATCCAAGCTACAACAGAGTGCCGTTCAGCACTACCGCCGCGATCGAGAAATAGATCACCAAACCGGTTACGTCGACCAGGGTCGCGACGAACGGCGCTGACGCGCTCGCCGGGTCGAAACCCAAACCACGCAAGATAAACGGCAGGATCGAACCGGCGACCGAGCCCCACAAGACGACCCCGACCAAACTGAAAGCAACGGTCAGCGCGACAAGAAAGTAATGAGCGCCGTAGGCGTCAAAGAGAAATTGCCAGAGTAGAATGCGCACCATGCCGATGGACGCGAGTATGGTGCCCAAACCGAAGCCCGTGATCACTTCACGCCGGATCACCCGCCACCAGTCGCGCAGCCGCACTTCTCCCAACGCCATGGCGCGAATGACCAGCGTGGTTGCTTGCGCGCCGGAATTGCCGCCGCTACTGATGATCAGCGGCACGAATAACGCCAACACGACGGCGTGGGCGATTTCCGCTTCAAATTGTCCCATCGCGGTCGCGGTCAGCATTTCGCCGAGAAAAAGCGCGGCCAACCAACCCGCGCGCTTGCGGATCATGCGCGGCAACGGAACCTGCAGGTAAGGGCCTTGAAGCGTTTCGACGGCGCCGAGTTTTTGAATGTCTTCGGTCGCTTCCTCTTGAACGACGTCAACGATGTCGTTCACGTTGACCACGCCTTTGATGCGCCCTTCGGCGTCGACCACCGGCATCATTAACAGATGATGGCGCATGAAAAGCTGACTCAGCGCTTCTTGGTCCAAGTCTTCCGGCGCCGAGATCACGTCCGTGCGCATCACGTCTTGGACAAGTTTGTCACCGGGAGAAACGAGCAGATCTCGGAATGAGACCACGCCGTGCAGATGTTCTTGAGCATCGACGACAAAAACGTAGTAAACCGTTTTTTCGCGCATGCGCGCGTCCTTGCGCAGGTAGCTGATCGCCTCGTCCACGGTCATGTCCGCGCGCAAACGGGAGTAGCGCGTGTTCATCAAGCCGCCCGCTTCATCCTCGGCGTAGTCGAGAAGCCCTTTCACTTCCCTACGGGTCTGGTCGTCGAGCAGCGACAACATACTTTCGCGCTCTTCGGCGGGCGCTTCTTGAATAACATCCGCGGCGTCGTCCGGCGCCAGCAAGCGCATCCACAAGCGCCGCTCACCGGGCGGCAAAGCCAATAGGAGCTCCGCGCGATCACGCGCGTTTAATTGCAAAAAGAAATCATCGGCGTCATCGCGTTTTAAAAATTCAAATCCTTCGACGCGCTCCTCCAATGACAGCACCGGCCAGGCTTCGTACAATTCTGCAGACGTGAAGATTTTTTCCGCCATAAAATAACCAGAAGCGTTCGCCCGGCAAGCAGGCAATTTCACATTCGTAGCACATCACCCTAGCAGTGCAAAACGAGTAAAAGTAGCGGTTAAGAGAAACTTAATAGGACGGAAAAATACAATTGGCCGCAGCGTCGGGACAGATCGATGCAGCGGCATCGAGCGGCATCGCATGCCCGCCAAGTGATCGATCATGCCGGTCCGGGTGACAAAAGCTTCGTTGTGTAAAATATAAAAATACGGCGATGTAATGACGACCGAAGACGGCAAGTAGTAAGCACCTGCGTAAGGCGGGATGACCAGAATCGGTGGATAGGAATAGGGTGAAACGGGATAGCCGCGGCGATAGAAAGTTCGGTTCGGTGTCCCCCCGGCGCGCGGCGCTGGCTCGAAAATGACGCCGCTCGATTGAAACGTCACGTGGCCTTGTCCGGCTGTCGATAGGCTTGGGAAGTCTCTGTTAAACGTTTTGAATATGAATTTCATTACCATGATTTTCCGCGACGCCCTTTCACGCTTCGCCATTTGTACGACCAACCGTCACACGGTAAGGTCGCGGGCGAAGCATGCTCGCCATTCTCCTTGGCCTTTTTGGCTCATTTTGGTTCGCCGTTTCGATGGTTCTCATCAACCGCGGCGTCCTCTCGGTTGACTATTTTCGTGGCCTGCTGACGAACCTCGGGGTCAATGCGCTGTTCCTTTGGATTTACGTTTTGATTTTTACCGACAGAATCGATCTTTGGGAGCCGGCCAATCTGCTTTTCGTGATGATTGGGGTATTTGTTCCCGGGATAGCCCGTTATTTCATTTTCAAAGGCATGGAGCGTCTCGGCGCGTCGATATCCTCCTGTTTGACGAATAGCACGCCGCTCTTCGCCACGTTAGTCGCGATATTATTTCTTCACGAGCGACCCAGCGTGACCAATCTTTTGGGTACGTTCACCATCGTCTCCGGAATCATCTCGCTCTCCTGGCGTGGAACGGCGAAAACTTGGCAAACGCGGGATCTTCTGTTTCCTCTCGCGGCGGCTTTCCTCTTCGCGGCGCGCGACAATCTCGTTCGGATCGGCGTCGTCCATATTCACGCGCCAATCCTCGGCGCATCCATCGCCGCAACCACCTCGTTTGTAACCATGACGCTCATGTATCTGGCCCTCGAAGAAAAAAAACCGCTTGCCGAATCCGCCCCGCGCGGCCTGAAATTCTTCGCCGCCGCTGGCTTCATGAACTTTCTTTCTTACGCCTTCGCCTACACCGCGCTCAGCATGGAACGGGTATCGATCATCTCGCCATTGATCAACGGCTCCTCGCTGTTCGTGTTGCCGCTCTCGGCACTCTTTCTAAAGGACGTCGAACAACTGACGCCACGGAAAATCGGCGCAGTGCTGCTCGTGATCTTGGGAGTGTTCTTAATTTCGTGGGAAAAACTCTAGGCTGGCCGGCCGCAGGGCGCACGCGCAAATCTGGAGGCGCGGCTTTTTTCAGTGTACCGTCGGCCCGTCATCTTTGCCGCCGGTATGAATCTGAAAGCGGCGTTTGAGACGGGTGAGGCGGCGGCGGTCGCGGTAGTCTTTGAAGCGCTCCCACGGATTGAAGCCGCGCAAATAAATATAGCCGAAGACCATGCCGCCGAGGTGGGCCAGGTGCGCGATGCCGCTTTGGCCGGCCGTGATCGAGGAATAGAGGGCGATGGCGCCGATGATCCAGACGAAGTGCTTCATCTTGATCGGAAAGAGAAAATAAAAATAGACGATGCGGTTGGGATAGATCAAACCGTAAGCGAGTAGAATGCCGTAAACTCCCGCCGAGGCACCGATGCTTGGCCCCATCTGATTGGGCACGAAGAGCGTATTGAGAATGCCGCCGCCGATTACAGTAATAAAATAATAGCGCAGAAAAAAATTGCTGCCCCAACGCCGCTCCAGATCGCAGCCGAACATCCACACGGCGAGCATATTGAAAAGAAGATGGAATAGCCCGCCGTGGAGAAACTGGTAGGTAAACAACTGCCAAATGTAAAACTCGTGCAGGACGAGCGGCGGCACCAGACCGAAATCAAGCGTCAACTGGTAGTCGGTCACGGCGCCGAGCAGCGTTTGGACGACGAAAACCGCGGTATTGGCGATCAGGAGAAATTTGACTGCGGGCGTCACCGTGCCTGGACCAAATGATACTTGTCGCGTTCGATATTGCACTGGTTTTGAGTTTAACCGTTCGACGCCGCCCTTTAAAGACGCAAAATTTATTTATCCGCCCAAATACGCCTGGCGTACCAAATCATTCCCGGCAAGGTCTCTGGCAGTTCCCTCGAGTATGACCTCGCCGGTTTCCAACACATAACCTCGATGGGAGATCGCCAGCGCCATTGCCGCGTTTTGCTCGACCAGTAAGACGGTAACGCCCGCTGCATTAATCTTCTGGATATTCTCAAGTATCAGCTCGACGATCTTGGGCGCCAAGCCCATGGACGGTTCATCGAGCAGTAAGAGCTTGGGCTTGGCCATCAATGCCCGGGCGATCGCGAGCATTTGCTGCTCGCCGCCGGACAGAGTGCCGGCGTATTGTTTTTGCCGCTCCTTTAAACGCGGAAACATTTGGAACGCAAAATCCAGCTCTGGCGCGAGCGCGGACTTGGGACGCGTGTAGCCGCCGATCTTGAGATTTTCCAGCACGGTGAAGCGTGGGAAAACTTTCCTTCCCTCGGGCACGTGAGCGACGCCGCGACGAACGATCTCATCGGCATCGATTCGGTGCAGCGCTTTTCCTTCGAGCTCGACCGAACCGCGCGCGGGTCGCAACAATCCCGACACCGTCTTGAGAGTCGTGGTTTTTCCAGCGCCGTTGGCGCCGAGCAACGTCACCAGCTCGCCCTGTTGAACTTCAAACGACACGCCCTTCAGCGCATGGATGGCGCCGTAGTAGACATGGATGGCTTTAACTTTGAGCATTCCCCATCCACGATCCTTGGCCCAGGTAGGCTTCAATCACGCGCGGGTCCTTGCGTACATCTTCAGGATTTCCTTCGGCGATCTTTTCACCGTAGTCGAGCACGTGCACGCGGTGCGAGATCCCCATTACCACCCGCATATTGTGCTCGATTAGCAGGATCGCCTTGACGTGCTTACCGATCAGTTCACGAAACAGCGCCATCAATGACTGCGCCTCCCCGGTGTTCATGCCCGCCGTCGGTTCGTCGAGCAGCAAGAGCTGCGGCGCCGCAGCTAGTGCCCGGGCGATTTCAAGCCGGCGTTGCTCACCGTAAGACAACTGCTGTGCCCACTCATTTTCGCGGCCGCAGAGTCCGGTAAGCTCGATCAGCTCCATGGCGCGGCAGCGCGCCTCATGTTCCTGGCTGGAAAATACCTTCGAGTTGCAAAGAATCGCCGGCAAGCTCGTCTTCAACCGCGAGTGCATGCCGACCAGGACGTTTTCCAAAACCGTCATGTGCGAGAATAAACGGATATTCTGAAAGGTTCGGCTGATGCCGGCGGCAGTTATTTTATCGGGCTTCAAGCCGAGCAAGGAACGCTCTTGAAAATGAATTTCGCCTTGGTCCGGCCGGTAAAGCCCCGTCAAAGTATTAAACAGCGTCGTTTTCCCTGCGCCATTGGGACCGATTAGTGAAGCGATTGTACCTTCTTCCAGCTCGAGGCTCACGTTCATCAGCGCTTGCAAGCCACCGAAGCGTTTCGAGATGGCGCGGAGTTCGAGCAGCGCCATTATTTCTTGCGCTCCCGACCGGCCGGCAGCACGCCCTGTGGCCGAAAAATCATCATCAAAATCAAAATCAAGCCGAACACCATGCGCTCGTATTTCGCCGGTTCGAACTGCGCCGGCAGCTGGCTCAGCGAATAACTGCCGAGTAATGGAATCGACAGGACTGCGCCCGATTGGCGCAGTCCGTTCAGCCAAAGCGACAAGCCTTTGAGCAACTGCAAATTGAGTATCGTGACACCGGTAGCGCCGAGAATAGCGCCCGGGATCGAACCCATGCCACCGAGAATGACCATCGCCAAAACACCGATCGATTCCATGAAAGTAAAGCTCTCCGGATTGATAAACACTTGCTTGGCGGCGAACAACACACCGACGGCAGCCGCGAAAGACGCGCCGACGGCGAAGCCAAGCAATTTCATGCGCACCACCGGAACGCCCATGGCCGCGGCGGCAATCTCGTCTTCACGGATCGCTTTCCAGGCACGCCCGACGCGCGAGTTTTCCAACTGCCGGGTGACCCAAATGATGAGGCAGACCAAGAACAAAATTAGAAAATAAAAGTAGAGCGGATAAAGCTGGGCTTCAGGGACTTGCAAGCCGAAAAATTCCAGCACTGGCTGAAAGAATAGCGGCGGCTTGCTGATCGGCGCGATCCCTCTCGGGCCGTTGGTGAAATTCACCGGCTTGTCGAGATTGTTCATCAGCGCGCGCACGACCTCGGCGAAGCCCAAGGTGACGATGGCGAGATAATCGCCGCGCAGGCGCAGAACCGGCAAGCCCAAGACAAAACCGGTCAACGCGCCGACGATAATACTTAAGACGAGAAAGACAAAAAACCAGTTGGGCGACAGCGGAAACAGGTTGCCTGGAATAAACGCATTAGCTTGAGGCGAGCCGAAGATCGCCCAGAGATAAGCGCCAATGGCGTAAAAAGCGACAAAACCGAGATTGAGTAACCCAACGAAACCGACGACGATGTTAAGCCCGAGCGCCAAGGCAACGAAAATGCCGATCTGAATCGCAATTTCGAGATAATAACCGTTCGCCCAGCCGAGGATAGGAAAAAGTACGACCAGCACGAGGACACCGAGAAAAATTTTGATCTGGCGCGGCGCATCGATATAGTAGAGCAGCAAAAGCGAGGCTTCGACCAGTAAAAAAGCGAGAACGGATTGCGGAAAGAAGTAGGCCAGCAAACAACTGGCGGCGATATAAACACAGAGCCCCAAACCGGCCAGCGAGCGCCTCACGCGTTACTCTCCCGTACCGTCTCGCCGAGCAAGCCCTTCGGCCGAAAGATCAAAATCAGGATCAACACCAGGAAGGCGACGACGTCTTTATACTCGGCGCCGAACGCGCCGTCGGTCATCAAAGAAAGATAAGACGCGGCGAAAGCCTCGAGCAGACCGAGCATCATGCCGCCGACCATCGCGCCGGGGATATTACCGATGCCGCCGAGCACGGCGGCGGTGAAAGCCTTCATGCCGGGAATAAAACCGCTGTAAGGATTGACCAGGCTATAGTGAATGCCGAAAAGCACGCCGGCGAGCCCGCCGAGCGAGCCACCAACGAAAAACGTCAGAGCGATGACCCGATTGACCGGCACTCCCATCAACGACGCGGTATCCGGGTCTTGCGCCACGGCGCGTATCGCCATGCCCAATCGGGTTCGGTTGACGAAGAAATGAAGCCCCGCAAGAGTCGCCAAGGCCGTGACAATGACCAGCATCGATTTTACGGGGATGACCAGGTTAGCGGTGAGCGGCACGGCGCGATCGAGAAAATCCAGGCTCGGATAGCTTAGATAAAAGGTATTGCGCCACAGGCTCTCGAACAATCGCAATCCGTCTTGAAGAAAAAAGGACGCGCCGATGGCGGAAATCAGCGCGACGAGGCGCGGTCCGCCGAGGAGCGGACGATAAGCGATGCGCTCCAGCGCCATCGCCGCGACCCCGCTGATCACCATGCTGGTCACAATGACCAACGACAAGACTATTACCGGATGGAGCGTGCCGAGGTAACCGGCACTCTGCAACAGTAAAAATACCTCAACGCCGACAAAGGCGCCGAGAACGAAAATTTCGCTGTGGGCGAAGTTGATAAACTCCAGCACCCCATAAACCATCGTGTAGCCCAGTGCGACCAGCGCGTACATGAAGCCTAGGACGATGCCGTCCAAGATAACTTGGGGGAGAATTTCGAGCGCGAGGTCCAAATCAGTGCTGATCCTTCAGAGTGCGCTATGCTAACAAATAGTTGTTGCCGTCGCTACTCGAAATCGTTTCAGACAGGATTGCAATCGACTAGGAGTCCGCCGAACTGCAGACGCAGATCCATGTGTCTGCCCTGTCAATGCACGATCCTGCGCGCCCCTCACTGCTTCAAGACGTAGTTGCAATAATTTGGAAACACCCACAGATCGCGTATAATACCCGCGCGAAGGATTCGACCGTGCCGGAAACCGTCTCAACACCGAGTTTAGCCCTGCCGTCGTGGAGCTATAAGGTCAAAAAGGCCGCATGGATCGGTCTGGGAATCATCGGCTTTTTATTCGCGCTCATCCTCATCGTACCGCATTTTGTCGATCTAGGATTATTCAAGCGCACCTATTTGCCGCTGGTCGAGGAGGCGCTCAACCGCCGGCTCGACGTCGGTGAGGTCCGGCTTAGCCTAGTGCCGACGCCATCGATCCGCCTCTCCAACTTAAAAGTTTTCGATCCGCCCGCATTCGCGGAAAATACTTTTTTTTCCGCCGAGCAGGTTCGCCTGCGGCTCAAGCTTTGGCCGCTTTTAAAGGGTCGCTTCGAAGTGACCGAATTGCTGCTCGACAAGCCCGTTTTCAACCTTCTGAAACAACCCGACGGCACTTTTAACTATTCGGACATCGCGACTAAAAAACCGCCCGCCGGCACGCGCCGCGAAGCGCGGAAGAAATCCGAAGCGCCCAAGCCGGCGGAAATGGCAACCGTGCCGGTCTTGATTCCGCAAAACGTGAGCATCAAAGACGGCCAGATCAATCTGCTGACCCAAGGTCGAACGCCGGTCAATATAAAAGGCATCGATCTCTCGTTGAAGGAATTCTCCAGTGACGCGCCCTTCCCCTTCAAGGCGTCTTTTAACTATCCGGGCCTCAGGACCATCTCACTCGAAGGTGAGCTCGACTACCAAGAAGAAAAGTCCTTGCTCGAGCTCAAAAATAACCGTTTGACGATTCAAGATCTGACCCTGCCGGTCCAAGGCGGGGTGAGCAACCTATTTACCGCGCCGCGGGTCAATCTAAATCTCAAAAGCGATAACGTCGATGCCGGAAAGATTTTCCAGATCCTGTCCGTGTTCAGTCTGGCACCGCGCGACACCGAAATTTCCGGGCCCATGAGCCTAAACTTGAATGTCAACGGGCCGTCGAATAGCCTCGTGACCCAGATTCGCGGCCTGTTTAAAGACGTTAAAGTTAAGGGCAAGCGCGCGGTCAAAGGCAATCTTAGCGGTGAAGTCTCGATACGCTTGCCGCTCGGCGGCGGATCGGTGAGCAAACGCCTACAAGGCGACGGCAAACTCGTCGCGCGCGACGGCGAGCTCACCAACGTCGATTTGATCACCAAGATTGAACGAGTCACCGGCATGATCGGGCTATCGAAAGACGAGCGGCGCCAGGCGACCACGTTTAAGACTCTGGAGGCCGATTTTATCCTCGGCGGCGGCTACGCGGAATTTACCCGTCTCTATCTGATCAATCCGCAGATGGAAGTGAGCGGCCACGGTACCATGACCCTGGAACAGCCAACCTTGGATCT